>Ga0172371_10002762_pt1 | contig 27619 bp, 25 predicted proteins | sample Lak12m_FD_114543 | JGI IMG/M metagenome (GOLD analysis project Ga0172371, IMG submission 114543) | Freshwater microbial communities from Kabuno Bay, South-Kivu, Congo - kab_022012_12m | ecosystem: Environmental > Aquatic > Freshwater > Lake | place: Democratic Republic of the Congo: South-Kivu...
CATGTACTTGGGGTCGACACCGGCGTGCGCGTAAGCGACCAGGCGCGCCATGGGTTTGAGCCCACGCGCCTTGGCGGTGGCCGCTTCCATCAACACGACCGCAGCGGCGGCGTCGTTGATGCCCGATGCGTTGCCTGCGGTGACAGTGCCGTTTTCCTTCAGGAACGCCGGTTTGAGCTTGGCCAGATCGGCCATGGTGCAGTTGGGGCGATAGTGTTCGTCGGTGTCAAAAATCACGTCGCCCTTGCGGCCCTTGAGCGTGACCGGCATGATCTGGCTCTTGAAGTAACCCGCTTCAATAGCGCGCTGGGCCCGGTTATGGCTTTCCAGCGCCAGTTGGTCCTGGTCCTGGCGGGTGATGCCCCACTTGGCGGCAATGTTCTCTGCCGTCACGCCCATGTGCACCACGTGGAAAGGGTCGTGCAGCGCGCCGACCACCATATCGACCATTTTGCTGTCGTTCATGCGTGCACCCCAGCGCATGTTCAGGCTCGCGTAGGGCGCGCGGCTCATGCCCTCGGCACCACCGCCAATGGCAATGTCGGCGTCGCCCAGCATGATGCTTTGCGCTGCGCATACGATGGCCTGCAGGCCCGATCCGCACAACCGGTTGACGTTGAACGCGGGCACGCCTTGGGCACAGCCGCCGTTGATGGCCGCCACGCGCGACAAATACATGTCCTTGGGTTCCGTGTTGACCACGTGGCCAAACACCACGTGACCCACTTCATCGCCCTTGACCTGGGCCCGGGCGAGCACCTCGCGGACGATCTGCGCGGCGGTCTCGGTCGGGGCAATGTCTTTCAGGCTGCCGCCATAGGTGCCAATGGCGGTGCGCGCACCGCTCACAATCACAACTTCACGGGTCATAGAAATACTCCAAGGTTGGGTTGAACCGAGATTGTCCATTAGGCGCACCTGCGGCGCTGCTTGGGTGTCAGCGGCGCATTGGTGGCCACTTTGGCAAAACCCCAAGTCAGGAACCCTCTTTGTCGCCTGTAGCTACGGCTACAGGCTTCGCAGTCGGGCCCAAACTGCCTCGCAACTGCACTCGCTGCCATCCCAAGCCCCAATGAACAATCTCGGTTGAAAGCCGCGCATCTTAGCCCGACCGCGATTCCTGGCCTGCCATGGCGATGACCACGGTGTGCAAGTGTTCAGCGACGCACATCGGCCACCGGTTCGTTACCGAAGTCGGGGCGGTTCAGGTAGGCCAGTACGCGGGTGGCGGTGTCGTGCGCCGTGCTGAGTTGGCCGGATTCTTTCAAGTGGGCAAAACCGGACTGGTCCGGAAAATCTTGCGGTGCGGCATCGCGCAACTGGCGCTGCATGGTCGTGTCGATCACCCCCGGTGCGAGCGAACAGACGCGCGCGCCGTTGGCAACATGGGCCTCGTCCAGCGCCAGACATCGGGTGAAGTGGTCCATGCCGGCCTTGGCCGCGCAATACGAAGACTGCGACGCCATGGCTCGCCGCCCCAGGCCAGATGAAATATTGAGCACTCGCCGCATTGCCTGACACGTTTGCGTGGCAGCCAAAAAGGCAGCGGTCAGCACCATGGGGGCCTCCAGCCCTACGCGCAGCGCCAGCGTCAGTTCGTCTGCGGTGTTGGCGCGCAAGGGTTTGATGGCAGAAATCACGCCAGCATTGTTGATCAATGTAACGCTGGTCAACACCGTCAGGTCTTGAGCAGTCAGCCATTGCTGCAACCTTGCTGCGACGGGTGCGGCATCAACCAGGTCAGCCTGCCATTGCGTCAACGGGACGGACTTGTCCTGCGCGGCGTCTGCCAGCGCAGCGCTTTGCTGACGCGAGATGCACAGCAATTGATGTCGAGGTAGCAACAGTTGTTGGGCCAAGCTCAAGCCCAGCCCGCGTGAGGTGCCCGTGATGATGAAGAGATGTTGGGTCATGGTTTGTTGACAGCAGTCAAAATTTAGAAGGTGGGGGTCGTTATGATGCCCCGTGATTGAGGTGTTAACTGTACAAGGAGAAGAACATGCAAGTCCAGATTCGTACTGACAACCATATTGAAAGCACGGATGCCATGGCCAAGTGGGCCAGCACCAGCATCAAGAAGGCGCTGACACGCTTTAGCGGCCAGATCACCCGCGTGGAAGTGCACTTGAGCGATGAAAGTGCGGGCAAGAAAAGCACGGAAGAAAACATTCAGTGCACCATGGAGGCGCGCCTGGAAGGTCATCAACCACTGGTCATCAAGCATCACGGCGCGAACCTGAATCAGGCCATCGAAGGGGCCACCGAGAAACTGGGGCGGCTGATTGACGGTACCTTGGAGCGTAGTGCCAAGATATAGGGATACGCTGCGTCACTCTGGCGAGAGTGTGGTAGTGCGGATCGGGATGGGATGCAAGGCATCGTTTTTTACCGTCTTTTGGCCGCATCGTTTGACGATGGGCCTGCACATCCGTCAAAAACGGGTCTCGCCGGGGCCAATTCTCGCTATCGACGCCCCAAGTCAGACAGGCGTGCTGGGTCATAATCTTTCTCCCGTCTCTGTCGTCGTATCGTTTTTTTTGGAAAACTGCCATGCCTGTTTATCGTTCTCGCACTACCACCGCTGGCCGCAACATGGCCGGCGCCCGCGCCCTGTGGCGTGCCACCGGCATGAAAGACGGCGACTTCAGCAAACCCATCATCGCGGTGGTCACCTCATTTACCCAGTTTGTGCCGGGCCATGTGCACCTGAAAGATTTGGGCCAACTTGTGGCACGCGAAATTGAAGCCGCAGGCGGCGTGGCCAAAGAGTTCAGCACCATTGCGGTCGATGACGGCATTGCCATGGGGCACGACGGCATGCTCTACAGCCTGCCCAGCCGCGACATCATTGCCGACAGCGTGGAGTACATGGCCAACGCGCACTGCGCCGACGCGCTGGTGTGCATCAGCAACTGCGACAAGATCACCCCCGGCATGTTGATGGCCGCGATGCGGCTGAACATCCCCGCCATTTTTGTGTCGGGCGGGCCGATGGAAGCGGGCAAGGCACAGGTCAAGCTGCCGGGGCAGGCCACGGTGCAGTTCAAAAAGCTCGATTTGATCGACGCCATGGTCATGGCCGCGGACGACAAGCAAAGCGATGAAACCGTGGCCGAGGTAGAGCGCAGCGCCTGCCCCACCTGCGGCTCGTGCTCGGGCATGTTTACCGCCAACTCCATGAACTGCCTGACCGAGGCGCTGGGCTTGTCGCTGCCCGGCAATGGCACGGTGGTGGCCACCCACGCCGACCGCGAGCAGCTCTTCAAGCGCGCCGGGCATTTGATTGTGGAACTGTGCCAGCGCTACTACCGCGATGGCGACGAGCGGGTGTTGCCGCGCTCGGTGGGCTTCAAGGCGTTTGAAAACGCCATGACGCTGGACATTGCCATGGGCGGCTCCACCAACACCATCTTGCACCTGCTGGCGGTGGCGCAAGAGGCGCAAATTCCGTTCACCATGGCGGATATGGATCGCCTTTCGCGCCAGGTGCCGCAGTTGTGCAAGGTGGCGCCCAACACCGACAAATTCCACCTGGAAGACGTGCACCGCGCAGGTGGCATCATGGCCATTTTGGGCGAGCTGGCGCGTGCGGGCAAACTGCACACCGACGTGCCCACGGTGCACGCGCCCACCATGGGCGACGCCATTGCGCAGTGGGACGTTGCCGTTAAACCGTCGGACGCGGTGCAAACCTTTTACAAGGCCGCTGCGGGCGGCGTGCCGACGCAGGTAGCGTTTTCACAAAGCGCGCGCTGGCCCAGCCTGGATCTGGATCGCGCGCACGGCTGCATTCGCGATCTGGCGCACGCGTACTCGCAAGAGGGCGGCCTGGCGGTGCTGTTTGGCAACATCGCGCAAGACGGCTGCGTGGTCAAAACTGCGGGCGTGGATGACAGTCTGCTGGTGTTTGAAGGCCCGGCGCACATGACCGAATCACAGGACGAAGCGGTGGCGAACATCCTGAACGATCAGGTGCACGCGGGTGATGTGGTCATCGTGCGCTACGAAGGCCCCAAAGGCGGCCCCGGCATGCAAGAAATGCTCTACCCCACCAGCTATATCAAGAGCAAGGGCTTGGGCAAGGCCTGCGCGTTGCTCACCGACGGGCGCTTTTCAGGCGGCACCTCGGGGTTGTCGATTGGCCATGTGTCGCCCGAAGCGGCGGCCGGTGGTGCCATCGGCCTGGTGCGCAACGGCGACCGCATCCGCATCGACATCCCCAAGCGCCGCATCGACGTGCTGGTCAGCGACGAAGAACTGGCTCAACGCCACGCCGCGCAAAACACCGTGGGCTGGAAGCCCGCGCAGCCGCGCCCGCGCAAAGTGTCCGCCGCACTCAAGGCCTACGCCAAGCTGGTGATGTCGGCCGACAAGGGTGCGGTGCGCGACGTGTCGCTGCTGGACTGATGCTGATCCATCCGCAAATTGACCCGGTGGCCATCCACCTGGGGCCACTGGCCGTGCACTGGTACGGCCTGACGTATCTGGCGGCGTTCGCCTTGTTCTTTGGGCTGGCGCGCTTGCGCTTGCGCCACGAACCGTATGCGTCGCTGACCGGTACACAGGCCTGGCAGCCGCGCGACGTGGAAGACATCTTGTTTTTGGGCGTGATGGGGGTTATCTTGGGCGGGCGCATTGGTTACTGTCTTTTTTACAAACCCGGCTATTACGCGGCGCATCCACTGGAGATTTTTGCGGTCTGGCAAGGTGGTATGAGCTTTCATGGCGGGCTGATTGGCGTGGTGCTGGCCGAAGTCTGGTTTGCCTGGTCGCGCAAAAAGCCATTGTTGATGGTGGCCGATTTTGTGGCGCCGTGCGTTCCCACGGGTCTGGCCATGGGGCGGCTGGGCAACTTTATCAATGGCGAACTTTGGGGACGCGTGGCCAGCCCGGATTTGCCTTGGGGCATGGTGTTTCGCGCTGCGGGTGATCTGCCGCGTCATCCTTCGCAGATATACCAATTTTTGCTCGAAGGTATGCTCCTGTTCGTCTTGTTGTGGTGGTACGCGCGCCGCCCGCGTGCGCCGGGCCAGGTCGCTGCGGCGTTTTTGGTGGGTTATGGCGTGTTTCGGTTTGCGGTCGAGTTTTTTCGCGAGCCAGATGCCCACCTGGGGTTGCTGAGTCTGGGGATGAGTATGGGACAGTGGTTGTGTGTGCCCATGGTGCTGGTCGGGGCGCTGCTGTGGTGGCACTGTGGCAGATCAGAAATAAAGAACAAAAAAGCCTTCTAGCCCATTTATTCACTGCAATAGCAGCTCTCTTAAAGATAGTAAAAATGGTTGCCAGAATCGTTTGTCAAGTCAAGGACAGCGTCGCGCAGGTGACATTGAGTTACCCCAAGCGTTTCAACGCCATGAATCGTGCCATGTGGCGCGAATTGCGTGGCATTTTTGAAAATCTGCAGGCTGACACCACGCTGCGCTGCGTGGTGTTGCGCGGGCAGGGCGATCATTTTTGCGCGGGTGGCGATATTTCGGAATACGCCAGTTTCCGTTTTGACGCGGCGAGCTTGCGTGACTTTCATGAAGTCGATGTCTGGGGTGCGCTGCAGGCGATGTTGGCTTGCGACGTGCCGATGGTGGCGCAGATCGCCGGTAACTGCATGGGAGCGGGCATTGAACTAGCCAGTTGTTGCGACATTCGCCTGAGCGCCGAATCTGCCCGCTTTGGTGCGCCGATCGCCAAATTGGGGTTTCCCATGGCACCGCGTGAAGTTGCTTTGGTGGGGCGTGAGGTGGGGCTGGTTACGGCGCGTCAGATGCTGCTCGAAGCAGCGGTTTTCAGTGCACCGCACATGCTGCAACGGGGCTTCTTGAGCCAGGTGGTGGCCGATGATGATCTGGCAGCGGTCTCAGCTGCGACACTGCAGCGTCTGACAGCGCTGGCACCCCAGGCAGCACGCCTGAACAAGCAGACGCTTCGGGTTTTGACGCAACCTGGCGCTTTCGATGCACCCCGCAGCCAGGGCGACCAGCCGCTTGGCCAGTTGCTGGCGCAGGCTTACCAGTACGCCGACAGCGTCGAGCATCGCGAAGGCATCCAGGCTTTTTTGGAAAAGCGTCCGGCGCGGTTTTGAACGCGTTGGTCGATCCTGATTTTTTTGGAGAGAGTCATGACAAAAATTGATTCAAATCTTTACGCCGCGCTGCGAGCGGCTTTCCCGGCAGATTTGTCTGCCATTGCGGTGGAGACCGATAGCGGGCTGTTTTACAGTTGGCGCGACATGGAGCGCGGCAGCGCCATGCTGGCCAACTTTTTGTTGTCGCTTGATTTGCCTGCGGGTTCGCGTATTGCGGCGCAGGTCGATAAATCGGTAGAGGCCTTGATGCTCTACCTGGCAACTCTGCGTGCGGGCTATGTGTTTTTGCCGCTGAATACGGCGTACCAGAGTGCCGAAGTGGCCTATTTTCTGGGTGATGCCGAGCCCGCGGTGGTGGTCTGTACAGGCAAGAATTTTCCGTGGGTCAGCAAGCTGGCGTTTCAGGCGGGAACGCCTTGGGTATTTACGCTCAATGACGATCGCACCGGCAGCTTGTTGGAGCGTGCGGCCCATGCGTCAGACCAACCGGTTTGTGCCACACGTCAGCCGGGCGACGTGGCCGTCATCATCTACACCAGCGGCACCACCGGGCGAAGCAAGGGCGCGATGCTGACGCATGGCAACATGCTCAGCAACGCCTTGGTGCTTCAGAAGTATTGGGGCTGGCGCACGCCAAAGCAAGGCGGCGACGTGCTCATCCACGCTTTGCCGATTTTTCATGTGCATGGGTTGTTTGTGGCCAGCCACGGCGCGTTGATCAATGGCAGCAAGATGATCTGGTTGTCCAAATTTGACCCCAAGGTGGTGTTGCGCCGCTTGAAGGACGCAACCGTTTTCATGGGGGTGCCCACGCTGTACGTTCGCCTTTTGGCCGAACCCGGCCTGAACCCGCAGGTGTGCAAGTCTATGCGCCTGTTTGTGTCAGGGTCTGCACCCTTGTTGACGGATACCTTTAACGCCTGGCAGCAGCGCGCAGGGCACACCATTCTGGAGCGCTATGGCATGAGCGAAACCATCATGCTCACGTCCAACCCTTACGTTGGCGCGCGTCGCGGGGGTACTGTGGGTCAACCCCTGCCCGGGGTACAACTCAGGGTGGTGGATGGCCAGGGAAAACCAGTGCCCACGGGCGACATTGGCGACATTCAGGTGAAAGGCCCGAATGTGTTTGCCGGCTACTGGCGCATGCCTGAAAAGACGGCGCAGGAGTTCACTGCGGACGGGTTTTTCAAGACCGGGGACGTCGGTAAACAGGAAGCGGATGGGTATGTGACGATTGTGGGTCGCAGCAAGGATTTGATCATCAGCGGGGGCTACAACGTTTATCCGGCCGAGCTGGAAAGCTTCATCAACGACCTGCCCGGCGTGGCCGAAAGTGCGGTGGTGGGGGTGCCGCACCCCGATTTTGGCGAGGTGGGAGTGGCACTGGTGGTGGCCCGCACAGGTGCGCAACTGGATGGCGCGGCGATCCTGGCGCAACTCAAGGCCAGCGTGGCCAATTACAAGGTGCCCAAACAATGTTTTGTGGTGCCGGAATTACCGCGCAATGCCATGGGAAAAGTACAGAAAAACCTGCTGCGCCAGCAGTACAGCGCTTGACCGCCCAAGGCCGCGCTGCCACAACTCGCAGGGAGTTATGCAGAGCGTCCTTAACGCAACACCAGCACCGGGATGTGCGAATGCGTCAGCACTTGCTGGGTTTCACTGCCCAGGAGCAGGCGTTTGACGCCTTTGCGGCCGTGCGACGCCATCACAATCAGGTCGCACTTGTGTTTTTTGGCCGCTGCGATGACGGCATCTGACACGATGTCTGACTTGATCGTGAGAGCGCGGGTTTTTACGCCTTGCAGCTCGGCCATTTTTTTGACTTCATCAACCACCGCCTGGCCCTCTTCGGCCCATTGCTTTTCAATACGGCCGACCTCTGCCGCCTGCAACGCCAGCCCGCCTTCAAAGTAGCTTTGCGGGTAGCGTTGCACGACCTTGAGCGCGACCAGACTTGCACCCGTCAGTGCGGCCAGTGCGACGGCGCTGGTGACGGCCTTTTTGGACAATGGGGAACCATCGGTTGCAACAAGAATCTTTTCGTACATGATGAACTCCTCGTAGTTGACCAAGGCAGCATACGCCTATACTTTTTGCTGATTTTGATTTGGGTCAGACTTCCTGATGAACTCGACAGCGGCTGGTTCCCCTCTTTCCATCAACGCAGCTTCGGGTGCCAGCGGGGATCCTGCATCCGCCGGGCAGGCCGCACAGGGCGACACCCTGGCTGCCATGCAGTTGCTCGACGATCCGGGTGAGTGGTCCGCGTTCAGTCGCCAGCTTGTCGCTGACCAGGCACGTTGGGAATCCAACCTGTTGATTGAAGGGATGCATTGCGCGGCCTGCGCGCTGACCGTTGAAGATGCGCTCAAAAGCGTTCCCGGTGTGCTTTCGGCCGAGGTCAGCTCGGGCAGCCAGCGGGCGCGCGTGGTTTGGCAGGCCGACCAGGTGCAGCCGTCGCGCTGGATGCAGGCGGTGTCGCAGTCAGGTTATCGCGCGGTACCAGCCAATGACAGCTTTGCGCGTGAGCGGCGCAAGCACGAATCGCGTCAAGCGTTGTGGCGTTTGATGGTGGCCGGCTTGTGCATGATGCAGGTCATGATGTACGCCTACCCTGCGTATGTGGCAGAACCGGGTGATCTTTCAGCAGAAATGGAGCGCTTGCTGCGCTGGGCGTCCTGGGTGCTGTCTTTGCCGGTGCTCCTGTTTTCTTGTGGTGGATTTTTTTCAAACGCGTGGCGCGACGTGACGCATCGGCGCATCAGCATGGACTTGCCGGTGGCGCTGGGCATGCTCATCACGTTCGCGGTGAGCACAGCGGGAACCTTTGATCCAACAGGCGTTTTTGGTCGGGAGGTGTATTTCGACTCGCTCACGATGTTTGTGTTTTTCCTGTTGACCGGGCGCTGGTTCGAGTTGCGTTTGCGTGACCGGACGGCGGGCGCGCTTGAAACCTTGATGAACCGCTTGCCCACCGGGGTTGAGCGCCAGAAGGCGAACGGTGAATATGAGCTGGTTGCAGTGCGTCGCTTGCAGCGCAGCGATGTGGTGCGCATTCTTCCTGGACAAGCTTTTCCGGCAGACGGCGTTGTTTTGTCTGGCCAGACCTCTGTCGATGAATCTTTGTTGACTGGCGAGTCCCGACCCATTTCGCGCGCCAGTGGCGACGAGGTCATTGCCGGAAGTCACAACCTGTCGTCGGCTGTGTTGGTCAGCATTCGTCGGTTGGGCGACGATACGCGTTTCGCCCAGATCGTCCAGCTTATGGAATCTGCCGCCACCAGCCGCCCCCAGTTGGCGCGCCTGGCCGATCAAATTGCCCGCCCGTTTCTGCTCGCAGTGCTGGTTGCCGCAGCGCTGGCTTGTTTTTATTGGTGGCCGACGGATCCGCAACATGCGTTGATGGTGGCGGTGGCGGTGCTGGTGGTGACTTGTCCGTGTGCGTTGTCGCTGGCAACGCCCGCTGCCATGCTGTCTGCGGCCGGTGCCTTGGCTCGACGCGGCGTTCTGGTTCGGCGATTGGATGCGTTTGAAGCCTTGGCAGCGGTAGATACGCTGATTTTCGACAAGACTGGCACCTTGACCAGTGACACTTTGGCCTTGGGCGCAGTGACGACGCGAACCGGTTTCGATGCATCCCAAGTGCTGGCCATGGCCGCGGCGGTAGCTGCACATTCCCTGCATCCAGCTTCCCGGACACTGGCGCACGCGTTCGCCTTGTCGGGTGCACATCAGCCGTGGCAGGTGAGCGACGTGACAGAACACGCGGGGCAGGGATTGCGCGCCACCCTCAAACCTTTATCGGGTGTTGCCCCGCCGCTGATCGTGTGTTTGGGTTCAGCCAGACATTGCGGCTTGGCGGATGGGATGTCCAACGCGCTGCACGTCTTTTTGGCGGATGAGAGCGGTTGGTTGGCGACGTTTGCGCTGCAAGAGGACATCCGGCCAGATGCGTTGGATACCGTGCGCCAGCTCAAGGCGCTGGGTGTGAGCGTCTGGCTGTTGTCGGGTGACACGATGCCCGCAGCGCAGCGCGTTGCAGAGCGCGTTGAGATTGATGCGTTTGAGGGTTTGTGCGCCCCGGCGGACAAGTTGTTGCGCGTGCGCGAGTTGCAGGGCAGGGGGCACAGAGTTGCCATGGTGGGTGACGGTTTGAACGATGGGCCGGTGTTGGCGGGTGCCCACGCCTCTTTTGCATTTGGTTCGGCGGTGCCATTGGCTCAGGCCAAAGCGGATTTCATCGTACCCGGACAAACCCTGACCGATGTGGTGTGGGCCGTGACGTTGGCGCAAAGTACACTCAAAGTCGTCCGACAAAACCTCTGGTGGGCGGCAGGGTATAACGCCGTTGCAGTGCCTTTGGCGGTGGTGGGTTGGATGCCTGCGTGGCTGGCGGGCATCGGTATGGCGTGCAGTTCCTTGCTGGTTGTAGCCAACGCGGCGCGACTTGCCCGGGATAAACCGATTGATCGGAAGATGTGATGGAAATTCTTTATTTGCTGGTGCCTTTGTCTGTGGTACTGGTTTTTTTTATCATCGGCGGCGTCTGGTGGGCCATTCACAGCGGTCAATTTGACGACATCGAAAAAGAAGGGGATAGAATCCTTAAGGAATGATAAGAATTTCTTTTGTGTTTGATCTATATCAAATGAAAGTGAAACAAGGCCAACGAAACTCGGCCAAATTTTTTAAAAAGAGGTGAACATGGCATTTTCAAGCTCGCAGGCAACAACGTTCAACGACAAGGTTGTACGTCAGTTTGCCATCATGACCGTGGTGTGGGGGGTCGTCGGCATGCTCGTTGGCGTGATCGTCGCTTCCCAACTGGCTTGGCCAGAATTGAACCTGGGGATTTCATTCCTTTCGTTCGGACGGTTACGTCCGCTGCATACCAATGCGGTGATTTTTGCTTTTGGTGGGTGTGCGCTGTTTGCGACGTCCTACTATTGCGTGCAACGGACCTGTCAGGTTCGCCTCATTAGCGACAAGCTGGCGGCTTTCACTTTCTGGGGCTGGCAGTTGATCATCCTTCTGGCCGCGGTGACCTTGCCATTGGGTTACACCACGGGCAAGGAGTACGCTGAGCTCGAATGGCCCATCGACATCCTGATCACGCTGGTCTGGGTCGCATACGCCATTGTGTTTTTCGGCACCATCGGCATTCGCAAGGTTAAGCATATCTACGTGGCCAACTGGTTCTTTGGTGCCATGATCTTGGCTGTGGCTTTGCTGCACCTGGGCAACAGCGCTGAAATGCCGGCCAGTCTGATGAAGTCGTATTCGGCTTACGCTGGTGTGCAAGACGCCATGGTGCAATGGTGGTACGGTCACAATGCTGTGGGCTTCTTCCTGACCGCGGGCTTCCTGGGCATGGTGTACTACTTCATCCCCAAGCAAGCGGGTCGTCCGGTGTACTCCTACCGTCTGTCGGTGGTGCACTTCTGGGCGCTGATCTTCACCTACATGTGGGCGGGTCCGCACCACTTGCACTACACCGCCTTGCCGGACTGGACGCAATCCATCGGCATGGTGTTCTCGCTGATTTTGCTGGCGCCCAGCTGGGGCGGCATGATCAACGGCATCATGACTTTGTCGGGTGCGTGGCACAAGCTGCGTGATGATCCAATCTTGCGCTTTTTGATTGTTTCGCTGTCTTTCTACGGCATGTCCACCTTTGAAGGCCCGATGATGTCGATCAAGACCGTCAACGCCTTGTCACACTACACCGACTGGACCGTGGGCCACGTGCACTCGGGCGCCCTGGGTTGGGTCGGCATGGTCACCATGGGCTCGATGTACTACCTGATTCCGCGTCTGTTTGGTCGCACGCAAATGTTCAGCGTCAAAGCGATTGAAATCCACTTCTACATGGCCACCATTGGTATCGTGCTGTACATCGCTGCACTGTGGATTGCCGGGGTGATGCAGGGCCTGATGTGGCGTTCGATGAATGCCGACGGCACCCTGACCTACACCTTCGTTGAGTCAGTCAAGGCCAGTTATCCGTTCTACGTCTTGCGCGTGGTGGGTGGGCTGCTGTACCTCACTGGCATGATCATCATGCTGTGGAACACCATCAAGACAGCGGTTGCCGGGCGTTCGGTGAATGTCACCATCCCCACGGCTGTTGCTCACGCTTAAGGACGAACACCATGGCTACACACGCAAATACCGTCAATTCCACTCAGGAACGCATTGAAAGCAGCAACTTTTTGCTGATTGTTGTCATCCTGTTTGTTCTGCTCTTTGGTGGACTGGTGGAGGTCATTCCGTTGTTCTTCCAGAAATCCACGACAACCCCGGTAGAGGGCCTCAAGCCCTATACCGCCTTGCAGTTGGCTGGACGGGATATCTACACCCGTGAAGGCTGCTACAACTGCCACTCGCAGATGATTCGTCCGTTCCGCGCAGAAACGCAGCGTTATGGGCACTATTCGGTGGCGGGCGAGTTTGTCTACGACCACCCGTTCCAATGGGGTAGCAAGCGGACCGGTCCGGACCTGCACCGGGTGGGTGGCAAGTACAGCGACCAGTGGCAAATCACCCACCTGAACAACCCGCGCGATCTGGTTCCTGAATCGATCATGCCGGCTTATCCCTGGTTGATGGATGCGCCCGTGGATGCGGCAAGCCTGCCGGCTCACATGACAGCGCTGCGTCGTGTTGGTGTTCCGTATTCTGACGCTGAGATGGCCGCTGCACCCGAGGAAGTCAAGGGCAAGACCGAGATGGACGCGCTCGTGGCTTATCTGCAGGTGCTCGGTACGGCTTTGAAATAGGCCGAGGTTCAACATGGAATTCGATATCAATGCATTGCGGTCGCTGGCAACCGTGGCGGGCTTGATTACATTCATCGGCATCATTGCTTGGGCGTATGCCCGCCGGAATGCCGCTGATTTTGAACAAGCCGCCCGCTTGCCGTTTGAGCAGGATTGATGCATTTACTTAACAGGAAAAAGAAATGAGCGATTTCATAAACAGTTATTGGGCGCTACACGTCGCCGGTATCTCGCTGATCAGCATCATTGCGTGCCTGGTCTTGCTGATCGGTACCGCCAAAATGAAGGCACCCACCGCAGAAGACGCTACAACGGGTCACGTCTGGGACGACGACATTCGTGAATACAACAACCCACTGCCGCGCTGGTGGACGTACATGTTCGTGATCACGATCATCTTTGCGCTGGTCTATCTGGTGCTTTATCCTGGCTTGGGTACCAATCCTGGCAAGTTGGGCTGGACGTCGGTGGGTCAACATACTGCCGAAGTGGACAAAGGCAACGCAGAAACGGCACCCATTTATGCCAAGTTCATGTCCATGAAGCCGGAAGATGTGGCCAAGGACGCGCAGGCCATGGCCATTGGCGAGCGCCTGTACAGCAACAATTGCGCGCAGTGTCACGCCTCGGATGCCCACGGTAACAAGGGCTTCCCGAACCTGACCGACGGTGACTGGTTGCATGGTGGCACGACCGACAAAATCAAGGAAACCATTGCCGGTGGTCGCAATGGCAATATGCCCCCCATGGCCGCAGCTGTGGGTGGCGCTGAAGATGTCAAAAATGTCGCGCAGTATGTGCTGAGTTTGTCCGGTAGTCCCCATGACTCAGCGCGCGCTGCACTGGGGCAAGAAAAGTTTGCCGTGTGCGCGGCCTGTCACGGTCCTGACGGCAAGGGCATGCAAGTGGTGGGCTCCGCCAACCTGACGGACAACATCTGGTTGCATGGTTTTGGCGAAAAGGCCATTCTTGAGATGGTCAACAACGGCAAAGTGAATGTCATGCCGGCGCAAGCCATCGTTAACGGTGGTAAGCTGACCGACGCACAGATTCATGTGCTGACAGCTTACATTTGGGGTATGTCCAACAAGTCCTGATGGACTTGGTTGTCATGGCGGTAACACCGTCCTGACAGCTTGTACTCTCTCATCATTGGGTGGTCGTGCTGGTCACCCATTTTTTTGTACTTGTGACCTGCCAGGCGCGGCCTGAAATAATGGAGTAATGTGTGATGGGTGAAAAAGATTCAAAGTCACCGCAGGCTTGGTGGCGCTTTGGCCACGTCTGGCTCATCATTTCCGGGCCGGTTTTGGTCGTCATTGCGGGCTTGGTAACACTTTACCTGGCGGTATCCAGCCCCAATGAAATCGTGACCGATGAGATTTACCGGCACAGCGTTGAAATGAATCGAAAAAAAGGGGTGACGACCTTACCCGACGAATTGGCTCCAGCAATGCAGGCCAGAAACCACGCCACCACCGGAGCCGTGCCACTGCCTGCCAAGTAAAAGCGCTTGCGTGTTGTTGATGCAATCAGCTATTTGGGGTTGACAATTTCCTGCAGCGCCTGGGTGTTCAGAATGCGCACATGGCGCTGCTTGACTTCCACAATGTTGTCTTCGACAAATCTGGAAAACGTGCGACTGATGGTTTCCAGTTTGAGACCCAGATAGCTGCCGATTTCTTCGCGCGTCATGCGCAGCACAAGTTCGGATTGAGAGAACCCTCTTGAATGCAGGCGTTGCGCCAAATTCAGCAAAAAGGCAGCCAAACGCTCTTCGGCACGCATGCTTCCCAGCAGCAACATGACGCCGTGCTCACGCACAATTTCCCGGCTCATGATTTTGTGCACGTGATGTTGCAGGGCGTTGACCTCGCGTGAGAGGTTCTCAATTTGCCCGAAAGGCAGTGCGCAAATTTCAGCGTCTTCCAGCGCGATGGCGTCACAGGTATGAGCATCGTTGACAATACCATCCAGACCGATGATCTCACCGGCCATCTGAAAACCCGTGACCTGGTCACGGCCATCTTCCGACGTGATGCAAGTCTTGAAAAACCCCGTTCTAATTGCGTACAAATGCGTAAATTTTTCCCCGTTGTGAAAAAGCGTTTCGCCACGTTTGACCTTGCGTCTGGCGCCAATGACGCCGTCGATCCGCTCCAGCTCGTCTTGCGTCAGCCCGATGGGCATGCAGAGCTCGCGCATGTTGCAGTTGGCGCACGCAATTTTGAATGTTTCGTGATTCATGGTCTTCATTTTCACATTTTTTGATGCTGATCAAAGAAACCAGCCAAATTCAGCGGCGGGCCATTTTTGCAAATTCGTTGATCAAGATCAAGAATAGGGTTGTTCGAACGCGGCATATTCGCCCGCTGTCTTAAGGAAGTTTCATGATCGAAAGCACTTCAGAGCCGATTTCGGAGAGCCTCATTCGTCAATACGATGTCTCGGGTCCGCGTTACACCTCTTACCCGACAGCCGACCGGTTTGTTGAGGCGTTTACCGCGCAGGACTACGTCCAGGCGCTGGAGCAAAGGCGCACCAGTGCGGCCGCATTGGCGTCGCCGCTGTCGCTGTACATTCACATACCGTTTTGTGAGTCATTGTGTTACTACTGTGCCTGCAACAAGATCATTACCAAGCACCACGACCGGGCTGCGGCCTATCTGAAATATCTGGGTCTTGAGATTGATTTGCACACCAAGCACATGGGCTTGGGTCAGCCCGTGTCGCAGTTGCACTTTGGCGGTGGCTCGCCGACGTTTATGTCAGATGATGAGCTGCGTGAGGTGATGGCGATGCTGCGCCGCAGCTTCAACCTGGCTCCCGGGGGTGAGTACTCCATCGAGATTGATCCTCGCACCATAGATCACCAGCGTCTGGATGCCTTGGCCGATATGGGCTTTAACCGCTTGAGCTTTGGTGTGCAAGACTTTGAGCCTGCGGTACAAAAAGCGGTGCATCGGGTGCAGCCGGCTGAACAGGTCTTTGATCTGGTACACGCGGCGCGGCAGCGCGGTTTTGAATCCATCAACGTGGACCTGATTTACGGCCTGCCGGAGCAGACCCCGGAGTCGGTGGACCGCACCATGGCGCAGATCACTGCGCTCAAACCTGACCGTATCGCGCTGTACGCCTACGCGCACCTGCCGGAGCGGTTCAAGCCACAGCGGCGTATTTCTTCTACAGAAATTCCGACCGCCAATTCGAAGATCACCATGTTGTCGCGTTCCATGGCTGCCCTCATGGCGGCGGGCTATGTCTATATCGGCATGGATCATTTTGCGCTGCCCAACGATTCGCTGGCGGTGGCCAAACGTCAGGGGCGGCTGCATCGCAACTTTCAGGGCTACAGCACGCAGCCCGATTGCGACATGATCGGCCTGGGGGTATCTTCCATTGGCCGCGTGGGTGCTACCTACAGCCAAAATGTCAAGACGCTGGAGGAGTATTACGATTTTCTGGATCAGGGGCAGTTCCCTATTGTCAAAGGCTTGGGCCTGACCAAGGACGATCTGCTTCGGCGTGCGGTCATTATGGCGCTGATGTGTCAGGGGTGCCTCACCTATGAGGTCATCGAGGATGCTTACCTGATCAAGTTCAAAGAGTATTTCGCCAAAGAGATGGATATCCTGGCGGCACAGTCGGAGCAGGGCCTGGTCACCTTTGATGACACTTGCATTCAGGTCACCAACAAGGGCTGGTTCTTTGTACGTGCGGTGGCCATGGTGTTTGACCGCTATTTGCAAACCGACCGCACGCGCGCCAAGTTTTCCAAAATTCTGTAACCCAGGCCATGCAGTTTTCGATGGCGGCCACCGCCCTGGTCATGGGGCTGGCGGGTGGCCCGCATTGCATCGCCATGTGCGGTGCCGCCTGCGCTGGCATCGGGCAGGCTGCGGGTGAACACAAAGCGTCTGCCATGTGGATGTTCCAGTTGGGGCGTGTGCTGGGGTATGCAGCGCTGGGGGCCTTGGCCGCGGCTTCCATGCAGGGTTTGGGGTGGCTCACCATTCAATCTGCAGCCTTGCGGCCGCTCTGGAGTTTGTTTCATGTGGCGGCAATGACGCTTGGGCTTGTTTTGCTGGTGAAGGCGCAGCAACCGGTCTGGCTGGAACAGGTTGGCAAAAGGGTGTGGCAAGGCGCACGATCTCTGGCGTTGGGCCGTGGCCGGGGTGCGCCGTTGGTGATCGGAACACTATGGAGTCTGCTGCCGTGCGGGTTGCTGTATTCAGCGCTTTTGGTGGCTGCGTTGGCCGGTGCGGCGCTGGATGGCGCATTGGTCATGGCACTCTTTGCGGCCGGGACTGCGGTGTCAATGCAGGCTGGCCCTTGGCTGTGGTTGCGCCTGAAAGGTAACGGTTCGGGCGACTGGGGCGTGCGGCTGGCGGGGCTGGCGCTGGCTCTCATGTCTGGTTGGGCCTTGTGGATGGCCTACGCCAACAACGCCGCGCCGTGGTGTTCGGTCCCTTTGAAAATGGTGCTGTAGCCCTTCTGTGCGCTGTAGCAACAGCGACCATTTTTCATGTCAATTGCTGTACCCCAAAACCGATGGCGCGTTTGTGTGGCGCCGATGCTCGATTGGACGGATCGTCACTGCCGCCATTTCCATCGCTTGCTCAGCACCCGGGCGTTGCTCTATACAGAGATGGTGACCACGGGTGCCTTGTTGCGCGGCGATGTGGCGCGTCATCTGGACTTTGACGCCAGCGAGCAGCCCGTTGCCTTGCAACTCGGTGGCAGCGACCCGTCTGAGCTGGCGCAGTGCGCGCGGTTGGCTCAGCGCTGGGGCTACACCGAAGTCAATCTCAATTGTGGCTGCCCCAGCGAGCGCGTGCAGCGCGGTGCTTTTGGCGCTTGTTTGATGTCCGAGCCGCAGTTGGTCGCTGACTGCGTCAAGGCGATGGCCGATGCAGTGACCCTTCCCGTCACCGTCAAACATCGCATTGGTATCGACCAAATTGAAAGCTACGACTTTGTGCGTGATTTCGTTGGTGCTGTCAGCCAGGGCGGATGTTCGGTGTTCATCGTGCACGCACGCAACGCCTGGCTCCAGGGTTTGAGCCCCAAAGACAATCGTGAAGTGCCCCCGTTGCGCTACGACTGGGCGTACCGGCTCAAGCGTGATTTTTCCCATCTGACCCTCGTACTTAACGGTGGCATCACCAGCACCGAACAGGTGCGGGTGCACCTGGCGCAGCTGGACGGCGTCATGCTCGGGCGCGAGGCGTACCACAACCCCTGGTGGCTAAGCCAATGGGACAGCGCTTTTTTTGCCGCAGCGCCTGTGGATATGGGTAACACTTCAACGCTTGCACTGACCCGCGAAACCGTTGAACAGCAGATGGTGCACTACATGGACAGCGAGCTGGCGAACCACGCCACGCCATGGCCGACCATCGCGCGGCATATGCTGGGTCTGCGCCATGGCCTGCCCGGTGCACGCCACTGGCGGCGCGTCTGGAGCGACCACAGCTTGAAAACCCTGCCACCGCAGCAGGTGATGGAACTGGCCCACGGCGGTTGAGTTCGGCACCGGCCGGGGTTCCCGGGGGAGGGCAAGGTATCATGACGCCCTGTTTTTGTCTTGCCGCTGAACCCCATCCGTGCGTCTCAATTCCATCAAGCTGTCCGGCTTCAAGTCGTTTGCCGAGCCCACCAATTTTTTGCTGCCAGGCCAATTGGTCGGGGTGGTGGGTCCCAACGGTTGCGGCAAGTCCAACATCATGGACGCGGTGCGCTGGGTGCTGGGTGAATCCAAAGCGTCTGAATTGCGTGGCGACTCGATGCAGGACGTCATCTTCAACGGCACTACCACGCGCAAGCCTGCCAGCCGCTCCAGCGTGGAGCTGGTGTTTGACAACGACGACCACCGCGCCGGTGGCCAGTGGAGCCAGTTTGGCGAAATTGCTGTCAAACGGGTACTTACGCGTGACGGCACCAGCAGCTATTACATCAACGGGCAGCCGGTGCGTCGCCGCGACGTGCAAGACGTGTTTCTGGGCACGGGCTTGGGGCCACGCGCTTACGCCATCATTGGCCAGGGCACCATCAGCCGCATCATTGAAAGCCGACCTGAAGAGCTGCGGCTGTTTCTGGAAGAAGCCGCAGGCGTCTCCAAGTACAAGGAGCGCCGTCGCGAAACTGAAAACCGCCTGGATGACACGCGGGAGAACCTGACCCGCGTGCAAGATATTTTGCGCGAGCTCAACGCCAACCTGGAAAAGCTCGAGCAACAAGCTGGCGTCGCTGAAAAGTACAACGCGCTGTCCGCGCAGGCCTCACTCAAGCAGCACCAGCTTTGGTATCTCAAGTGCACCGACGCCCAATCTGAGCTGGCCCGCATCCAGACCGAAGCAGCGGGTGCAGTGACCGCGCTCGAAGCCGGTCTGGCTGACCTGCGCCACGTCGAGGCCGAGTTGGAAGTCGTTCGTCAGGCCCACTACGCTGCGGGTGATCAGGTCAATCAAGCCCAAGGCAAGTTGTACGAGGCCAGCGCCGAAGTAGGGCGTCTGGAAGCCGAAATCCGCTTCGTCATCGACAGCCGTCAACGTGTTGGGCAGCGTTTGACGACACTGCAACAGCAAGCCGCGCAGTGGGCCACGCGCGAGCAAGACGCGCAAACCGAGCTGCAAAACCTGGCGCAGCAAGAGTCCAGCGGCACCGAACACTCCGAACTGCTGGACGCGCAGGTGCAAGAGCAAGCGCGGCTGCTGCCTGAGTTTGAAGAAGCCTTGCGTCAGGCCCAGCGCCAGGCCAATGAGCAGCGTTCCAGCGTGGCCCAGGTGCAGCAAGACATCGGCGTGCTGGCTGCCCAGCAGCGCAGCCTGGACGAGCAGTCGCGTCAATTGACGTTGCGCCGTGAGCGTTTGCAGCAAGATCAGCACCACCTGGTTGCACCCGATTCGCTTCAATTATCAGAGCAACAAGCACAATTGGAGAAAGGGCTAGACGCTTATAAAGCCGTTAACGAGCGCTTGCAGCAATGGCAGGCAGAAGTGCCTGAGCTCGATCAAAAGCGTCAAGCCCTGCAACAGCTGGTGAATGTGGAGTCTGCCAAACAAGCCGACTTGTCGGCCAGGTTGCAAGCGCTCAAGGCCTTGCAAGAGCGGCTGCAAACCAACGACAAGCTCTTGCCTTGGTTGCAACGCCAGGGCTTGGAGCACCTGCAAGGTTTGTGGCAGCGCCTGCACATCGAACCAGGCTGGGAAGATGCGCTGGAGTCTGCTCTGCGTGAGCGCCTGGGTGCGTTGGAGGTGAGCCGGTTGGATATGGTGCGCGGCTTTGTGCACGACGCTCCCCCTGCCAAGTTGGCATTTTGCACCCCACCCGCAGCAGGTAGCGCGGCACCCGCAGCACCGCTGCCTCGACTGAGCGACTTGCTGCGCGTGCATGAGGCCGGCCTGAAAGCCGTGTTGGATGAGTGGCTGTGTGGCTGCTTTACGGCAGAGTCGCTGGAAGACGCTCTGGCCCGGCGTGACAGTTTGCAAGCCGGGCAAGTCATCTATGTCAAAGGCGGTCACGCCGTGGGACGTTACAGCGTGGGCTTTTATGCGCCGGATTCCGAGCAGGCGGGCCTGCTGGCGCGCGCGCAAGAGATCGAGAACCTGGGCAAACAATTGCGCGCGCAAACGCTGATCAACGACGAAGCGCGTGCCCAACTGGTGCGCAGTGAAGCCGTTTACGCCGACATGTCGCAACGACTGGTTGCCGCACGGGACGATGCCTCCAAGGCGCAGGCCCATGCGCACACGCTCCAGGTGGAGGTGCTGCGCCTGAAGCAGGTAGCTCAACAGGCCCAGCTCAGAAGCAGCCAGATCGCCGCCGACCTGGCCGAAGTGGACGCCCAGCTCGAAGACCTGCAAGCGCGCCGGGTCGAGGCAGAAGACCAGTTTGAAGTGCTTGACGCGCAGTTGGCTCAAACGCAAGAGCGCCACGCTGAGTTGGACGATGCCGTCATCAGCGCCGAGCGCCAGGTGGCCGATTACCGCGAGCAGCAGCGCAGCCTGGAGCGCCAGGCGCAAGAGGCCGGTTTTGTGCTGCGCAATTTGCAGGCGCGTCGTGGCGAGCTCTTGCGCGCTATTGAATCAGCAGCGCAACAGACACAATCCATAAGTGCTGAGACTGTTTTAGCCACTGAAGAACTGGGGCGTTTGAATGACGCCGCAGCGCAGGGCGGCTTGCAGCAGGCACTGACCTTGAAGCTCGAGCGCGAGCAACAATTGGCGGCGCAGCGCAGCCAGTACGACGACCTGACCGGCAAGCTGCGCGCCAGCGATGAGCGCCGCCTGCAGTTGGAACGTGCGCTCGATCCCTTGCGTGCGCGCATCACCGAATTTCAGCTCAAGGAGCAAGCATCACGTCTGGGCAGTGAGCAATACACCCAGCTGCTGTTTGACGCGCAGGCCGATCTGGATGCCCTGGCTGCATCGGTTGCCAACGGTGCCGTGCGCCTGACGGGTTTGCAAAGCGAGATTGACCGCTTGAACCGCGACATCGTCGCCCTGGGTGCCGTCAACCTGGCTGCCTTGGATGAACTGACTACCGCGCGTGAACGCAAAGGTTTTCTGGACGCCCAATCCGCAGACCTGGTCGAGGCCATGACCACGCTGGAAGACGCTATCAAGAAAATTGACGGCGAAACGCGGGAGCTGCTCTCAGGCACATTCAACACTGTCAACGAGCATTTCGGGCGCATGTTTCCTGACTTGTTTGGCGGCGGCAACGCGCGGCTGGTGATCACGGGCGATGAAATTCTGGACTCCGGCGTGCAAGTGTTTGCCCAGCCACCCGGCAAAAAGAACCAGAGCATTGCGTTGCTGTCCGGCGGTGAAAAGGCGCTGACCGCGATTGCGCTGGTGTTTGCCATTTTTCAGCTTAACCCGGCACCGTTTTGTCTGCTCGACGAGGTCGATGCGCCGCTGGACGACGCCAATACCGAGCGCTACGCCAAGTTGGTGGCGCGCATGGCGCGCGACACCCAGTTCCTGTTCATCAGCCACAACAAGATTGCCATGGAAATGGCTGAGCAACTGATCGGCGTCACGATGCAAGAGCAGGGTGTGTCGCGCATCGTGGCGGTGGACATGGACGCCGCGCTCAGCCTGGCTGAACAAGGATAGGGGGCAAGCATGATGTCATTGCGCTGGGGTTTGGCTGTACTGGGTGCGCTGGTCTTGCTGGTGTTGCTGGGCTACTACCAGTGGTTGACGCGGCGTGGCCGCCCGCATGAGGTGCCTGATGCGTTGGCAGACCATCCGGACCACACCAACCACGAACCCACGCTGGATGTGCCTTTGCCTGAGGCCGGTGCGCCAGACTTTGTGTTGCCACAGCCCGAAAAAAAGCCCGGGTTGGACGCTTTGATAGACACCCTTGCGCCTATTGCGCTGGATGCGCCGGTTTCCGGCGACGCGGTGCTGGCTGCATTACCACCCACGCGCCGCGTGGGCAGCAAACCGTTTGCTGTGGAAGGGCTCGACGCCGGTAGCCAGAGCTGGGAGGCGCCACGCGCTGGCCAGCGCTACAGCGCCTTGCAAGCGGGGGTGCAGCTGGCGAACCGGTCCGGGGCGCTCAACGACATCGAGTTTTCGGAGTTTGTCGTTCAAACCCAGCAGTTTTGCGACGCCATGGGTGCTACGCCCGACTTTCCGGACATGCGCGCCGAGGTCACTCGCGCGCGCGAGCTGGACCAATTTGCCAGTGACCACGACGCACAGATTGGCTTTGTGCTGCGTGCCCGACGTGCCGCCTGGAGCCCGAGCTATGTGCAACAAATGGCGGCGCGCCATGGTTTTGTGCCAGCGGCCATGGCCGGGCGCATGGTACTGCCCGCCCGCGCGGCAGGCGCACCAAGCGTGGTGTCGCTCAGCTTTGACGCGCTCAGCGACGATGCGGCGCAATCGGCCGCGTTGCGCGAGCTTCATCTGGCGCTGGACGTGCCCCAGGTGGACCGGCAGGAAGCGGCTTTTTCCAGAATGTGCACGGTGGCGCAAGCCTTGGCGCAAGACATGGACGGTGTCGTGTCCGACGACAACGGCGTGGCCTTGCCAGCCCAGGCGCTGACCGTCATCGACAGTGAACTGGAGCAGCTCTTCAACATTCTGGAACAACACGGATTTGCCGCCGGTTCTGCGCTGGCACGGCGCTTGTTTTCCTGACAAAGGCCGGGCATGACCACGCCTGACCTGTTTGCCCCGGATGACGCGACGGCTGCGCGGATCGCTGATCTGCGCCAGACGCTGCACGCCTGGGCACACCAGTACTATGTGCTGGACGAACCCAGCGTCCCTGATGCCGAATACGACCGCTTGTTCAAGGAGCTGCAGGCGCTGGAGGCCAGCCATCACCATCTGATCAGCCCCGATTCGCCCACGCAACGTGTGGGCGGCAAGCCGCTGGATGCGTTTGCCCAGGTGCGCCATGCGGTGCCCATGCTCAGCATCCGTACCGAGACCGACACCACGGCGGCGGGTGCCGTCAACTTTGACGCCCGCATGCGACGCGAACTGGGCTTGGGCGACGCCGACCCGGCCATTGGGTACATGGCCGAACCCAAATTTGACGGTCTGGCCATGAACCTGCGCTACGAACACGGTGTGCTGGTACAGGCCGCCACCCGAGGTGACGGTGAGGTCGGTGAGGATGTGACGCAAAACATTCGCACCATTGGCCAGATTCCGCTGCGCTTACCTGTGGATGCGCCACCCGTATTGGAGGTGCGTGGCGAGGTCTATATGCGTCGCGACGACTTTGAAGCGCTCAATGAACGTCAGCGGCAAAAAATTGCTGCCGGTGCCAAGGGCGAGAGAACCTTTGTCAACCCACGCAACGCAGCCGCGGGCGCGGTGCGGCAGCTGGACCCGGCGGTGGCAGCGCAGCGGCCGTTGAGCTTTTTTGCCTACGGGCTGGGAGACGTTACCGCACCCGATCAGGGTGGGCCGCACTGGGCTACGCAAGAGGCGTTGTTGGCCTCTTTGAAACAGTGGGGTTTTCCGGTCTGTGCCTTTGCCCAACAAGCGCAAGGCGCTTCTGAATTAGTAGCGTATTACGAGTTGATCGGGCGTCAACGCGCGAGCTTGGGTTTTGACATCGACGGTGTGGTTTATAAAGTCAACCGCCTGGCGCTTCAGCATCAGCTGGGTTTTGTCACGCGCGAGCCGCGCTGGGCCGTGGCGCACAAATTCCCGGCGCAAGAAATGCTCACCACGGTGCTGGCCATCGACGTGCAGGTGGGCCGCACCGGCAAGCTGACGCCGGTTGCCAAGCTGGCCCCCGTGTTTGTTGGCGGTGTGACCGTCACCAACGCCACCCTGCACAATGAAGACGAGGCGCGTCGCAAAGACGTGCGCGTGGGAGACACTGTGGTGGTGCGCCGCGCTGGCGACGTGATTCCGGAGGTGGTGAGCGTGCTGCCGGACAAGCGCTTGGGCAACCCGCCGCCTTTTACCATGCTGCACGTCTGCCCGGTGTGCGCCAGCGTGGCGCTGCGCGAAGAAGGTGAGGCCGATTACCGTTGTACGGGCGGCCTGTTTTGCAGCGCGCAGCGCAAGCAGGCGATATTGCACTTTGCCCAGCGCCGCGCCGTAGAGGTAGAAGGCGTGGGCGAAAAACTGGTCGATCAGCTGGTCGATGCCGGCATCATCCACACCCTGCCAGACTTATACCGGCTTGGCTTCACGGCATTGGCCAATCTGGACAGAATGGCCGACAAGTCAGCGCACAACCTGCTGGACGCGCTTGAAGCATCAAAGCAGACGACGCTGCCACGTTTTTTGTTTGGCCTGGGCATTCGCCATGTGGGTGAGGCCACCGCCAAAGAACTGGCACGTCATTTTGGCCAGCTCGACGCCATCATGGAGGCGTCTGAAGAGCGCTTGCTGGAGGTGGCCGACATCGGCCCGGTGGTGGCGCACAGCATCCGCACCTTTTTTGGCCAAGCCCACAACCGTGAGGTGGTGGAGCAACTTCGCGCTTGCGGCATCAACTGGCCCGAAGGTCTGCCTGCCCAGCGCCCCGCCGTGCCCTTGAGTGGCAAAACCCTGGTGCTCACCGGTACGCTGCCCACCTTGGCGCGCGACGAGGCCAAGACCTTGATCGAGGCCGCTGGCGGCAAGGTAGCAGGGTCGGTCAGCAAAAAGACCGACTACCTGGTTGCCGGGGCAGAGGCGGGCAGCAAACTGGTCAAAGCGCTGGAACTGGGCGTGCCGGTGCTGGATGAAAACGGTTTGCAGACCCTGCTTGCGAGTGCCACCCCATGAGCGTGCGTGACATCCTCAAAATGGGCGACCCACGCCTGCTGCGCGTCGCCCAAGCGGTGACGCAATTCGACACTGACGAACTGCACCTGCTGATTACCGACCTGCTTGACACGCTGCGCGCGGCCGACGGAGCGGGTTTGGCAGCACCACAGATTGGCGTGGACTTGCAGGTGGTGATCTTTGGTACCGGTGGTGCGCCCAACCCGCGCTACCCGCATGCGCCAGCGGTGCCGCGCACGGTGCTGATTAACCCGGTGATCACGCCGCTGCCCGACGCCGATGGGGGGCCGATGCGCGAACAAGAAGACTGGGAAGGCTGCCTGTCGGTGCCTGGCCTGCGCGCCAAGGTGCCCCGGTTTTGCCGCATCCGTTACTGCGGCTATGACCAGTTTGGCGACCCGATGGACCGCACGGTAGAAGGATTCCACGCCAGGGTGGTCCAGCACGAGTGCGACCATCTGATCGGCAAGCTGTACCCGATGCGTGTGCGAGACTTTTCGCAGTTTGGTTTTACCGAGGTGTTGTTCCCAAACCCGGCATGACCGCGCATGTGGTCGATCAGTGAATTGATCGCGGTAACCCACGAACCTGACGGACACGTTCGTCGTGACCCGACAGATCCTGCAGACAGAGCCAATCTTTCAGCCAGAATTCAAAAGTAGTCTTGTCTTCTATGCAGCACGGCGCGCACTACGCGTTTTTGTCCAGCCACTGGGCAAATGAAACGCGCGCAATGTCAAACCGGTCGGTGCTGCGACAGTACACAGACGGTGAGCCCAGCCTGCCCAGCGGCGCAAAGTTGTTGACGTGCAGGCGCGGCCCAAGCAGGTCATCAGCCACATGAAACATGACGACTTGCCCAATGATCAAGGTGTAGTTGCCCAGCGCCTGCGAGCCAAACAGCTTGCATTCGAAGCTGACTTTGGCCTGCGCGACGCGCGGCACCTTGACGTAAATGCAGGGCGCGGTGGCCAACTTGGCCGCGTCGAGTTCGCTTTGGTCTGGCGGAAAGTCTGCGGCTGACAGGTTCATGGCGTCAAACAATTCTTCGGTCACCATGTTCACCACAAACTCGCCGCTCGACAAAATGTTCTTGGCCGTGTCTTTGGGCTCGCCGTTGTCGCGCTTGCCCACGCTGATCATCACATAGGGCGGGTTGCTGGCAATGGCGTTGAAAAAACTGAACGGTGCCAGATTGATCACCCCGCTTTCACTTTGGCTGCTGACCCAGGCGATCGGGCGTGGAACCACCACGTTGGTAAGAAGCTTGTAGTTATCGGCGGGTGATTGAAGGGCGGGGTCGAACTGCACGAAGCTGCTCCTGAGTAAAGAGGAGCCCATGATAGACCCGACACGCTACAGCGAGTGTCAGAAAATTTATGGTCACGATCGACCGGAATCGGCGGTCATGATCGCCGGAACACGCAACTGAAGCTGTTGCTGTGTCTCGGACCGTGCGTCGCCGCTGCCGCCTTGTACAAAGGCCAGATCGACCTTGCCTTCGGTGAGCCACTGCAGGTTTTGCGCGACACCCTCAGATATCAGTTGGCCAGCGCGGCCTTGACGGCTTGCGACACCAGTGCCATGTCGGCCTTGCCCGCCAACTGGGCTTTGACCGCGCCCATCACCTTGCCCATGTCGGCCGGGCCTTTGGCGCCCAGTTGCGCAACGATGGCCGTCACGGCGGTGGTGATCTCTTCGGCGCCCAGGCGCTGCGGCAGGTAGGCGCTCAGCACCTTGATTTCGTCGCTTTCCTTGTTGGCTAAATCCATTCGTTGGGCCTGCGTGTAGGCGGTGACCGAATCCTTGCGCTGTTTGATCAGCTTGTCGATGATGCCCACCATCATCACGTCGTCCACCAGCACGCGTTCGTCCACTTCTTTTTGCTTGACCGCCGCCAGCAGCAGGCGAATGGTGCCCAGGCGCGTGCTGTCATGCGCGCGCATGGCGGTTTTCATATCTTCGGTGATCTGGTCTTTGAGCGACATGGCAGGCTCCTGTAAAAATGAAATGGAACGGGGCGGGGATATGTCAGCAACAAAAAAAGCCCGCCTGAGCGTCCTCGGCGAGCTTTTTGGGCGGCTGCTAAGCCTTGATCAGTTGAGGACAGAGCAAATTTGCTGCGCAAATCCTGGTCTGTCCCGCAAATGATCAGTACAGCTTTTTGGGCAACTGCATGGCGCGAATGCGCTTGTAGTTGCGTTTGACGGCAGCGGCCTTTTTGCGCTTGCGCTCGGCGGTGGGCTTTTCATAAAACTCGCGGGCGCGCAGGTCGGTCAGCAGACCCAGTTTTTCAATGGTGCGTTTGAAGCGGCGCAGCGCAACGTCAAAAGGCTCGTTCTCTTTAACTCGAATGGTGGTCATTGAACAAAGTTACTCAAAAGGTGCAGACTTCAAGTGAAGGAAGATCGGGCCAAAACCTGAGCGTCGTGCGAAGTTCCCCGCTTTAAGGTTGATCAGGCAGCGGAGTTTTGCCAGCAAAGCCGGGGATTATA
>Ga0172371_10002765_pt1 | contig 27588 bp, 17 predicted proteins | sample Lak12m_FD_114543 | JGI IMG/M metagenome (GOLD analysis project Ga0172371, IMG submission 114543) | Freshwater microbial communities from Kabuno Bay, South-Kivu, Congo - kab_022012_12m | ecosystem: Environmental > Aquatic > Freshwater > Lake | place: Democratic Republic of the Congo: South-Kivu...
GATATCAGGGAGGTCCTAAGTTCCCTGAAAAAAGGACATTGTTATGTTTCCCTCGATTATTTTCATTCGGCGGCGGGCTTCTCCATGACCATGCAAGATCAACAATCAGAAGCCTCGATCGGGGATCGTTTTCTGCTCCACGAAAAGGCCCTACTCCGGGCATCCCTACCCCGCCCGGCCAAGATAAGACTTATCCACAACGGCCGGTTAATCCAGGAAACGTTCGGAAGGACGCTGTCGCATACGGTTCAAAGCGGGGGAGTTTACCGAATAGAAGCGTATCTGCCCGCCTTTGGGCGCTATCGCCCCTGGGTATTCGCCAATCCCCTCTATGTGGTCGCACAATAAAGCGCAGGATGCCTTACCGCGCTTAGGGCATCCTGCGGATTCGGACTTCTATCTCCTTGTCGTCCTTAAGGAGAGAAACTAGCTTGCTGGTGTTGGTTTCTCCGTAATGGTAGGGGTAGAGGATTGCCGGTTTCAGCATCCGGGCGGAGGCCGCCACCATTTCCGGGGTCATTGTGTAAGGCAAATTCATGGGTAAAAAGGCAACGTCTATTTTTCCGAACGACCGCATTTCGTTTATGTTTTCTGTATCGCCCGCCATATAAACCCTTTTATCTCCAAATGTTGCAATATAGCCATTGCCGCTTCCCCGCGGGTGAAAAGGCTGACCGGGGGCGCGCATATGGAGAATGTTGTAGGCGGGAACAGCTTCGATATTTATGCCGTCCACGTTTGTCTTGTCGCCATTTTTCAGCACCTCCCCCCGGCCAAGTTTCCGGAAACAGGATTCGGTCAAGACAATCTTGGTTTTTGCGGTACTTATCGCGGCGATCGTGTCCGGATCAAAATGATCGAAATGTTCGTGAGACACCAGAATCACATCGGCGCGGGGCAACCTTTTATAATCCTCCGCTTTGCCGACGGGATCATTGTAAATAACCTTGCCGTTGAAGGTAAAGTACAGCGAAGAGTGACCAAGAAAGGTGATGCCGAGATCCCCCGCCGTCGTTTGAATGATATCAGATTCAAAGTGACCGGTGGCGGCGGTCGCTGGTGCAGCTATTGTCATAAACATCACAAGCGCCTGCAAGATGTCCATTGTCCCTCCTTCTTAAGATTGTCGTCCGTTTCAGAGAAGTAACGTTATGGGTAAAAACAGTTAATTTGCCAGTCTTCCTTCTTGGCGGAGCCGTGCGAGTATCTGCTGGATTTGCGGCATGGCCAGGGCGGCGGCCTTTTCTCCCTCGAGGATGGCCTCATCGCGTTTCTCAAAATCGGCAGCCCCGATATGTCCGACCTTGGGCTTGATGATAATATCGGCGTTTCGCAGTTGAATTTCCGAAATCCGCGCATGCATGATGTCGATCGCCTGCAGGATCGTGTCTATCGTTCCTTGTGGCGTAGAACTGCTCAGGCCGACCGATATATCAACGGCGATTACCACATCGGCACCCGCCTGCCGGGCGGCATTTACGGCTACGGGACTCACCACGCCCCCGTCTACGTAAGTTTTCTTGCCAATCTGCACAGGTTTAAAAACCCCCGGCACAGAACAGCTTGCCCGTACTGCCCAGCCGGTATTGCCGGTCGCAAAAACCGCTTCTTCGCCGGTGCGAATGTCGGTTGCTACAACCCGCAAGGGAATCCGCATTTTTTCGAGCGGCAGGCGATTCACCGTTTTATTAACGAAATTTTCAAGTTTCTCCCCGCGGATAAAACCATTGTCCGGCAATATATAATCGATTACCTCGTCTTTCTGAAGGTTCATGGCGATCTTCTGGATTTGAAACGCATTGAATCCGGCCGCGTAAATACTCCCGACCAGGCTTCCGGCGCTCGTGCCGACAAGGATGTCTATCGGCACTTTATGCGCTTCCATGACCTTCAAAACACCTATATGCGCAAAACCCCGCGCGGCGCCGGCCCCCAACACAACGGCGATCCTGGCAGGGGCAGGATTTTTAGGAGAAGTTGGCTGTACTACCTCCCGGGGCGCGCAGGCGACAATCGCCGTCAAAGATAAAACAGTCAAAAAAGACAGCGCCTTTTTTAAACGATCTGAATGGTTTGTCATCTTCTATTCGTCAAAGTCCAGCGTCGGTTCATCGTTTTGTTCAAATTCCGGGTCCACATCTTCCCCGCCCTCGCCGTTGTCCCGTTCTTCATCACGTTCGGCGCGGGCCACTCCTACCAATTTTTCCGTTTCTGCGATGTCAATCAGGCGCACCCCTTGCGTACTGCGATGTATAACCCGGACTTCTTCGGCGCTCATGCGAATAATCCGCCCGGCATCGCTGATCAACATGATGTCCTCATTCCCGGAAATCTGAAGTATTCCCGATACATTCCCTGTTTTTACAGAGGTCTTCAGATTGATTGTCCCTTTGCCACCCCGGGTCTGCAGGCGGTACTCGCCAATTTCCGTCCGTTTGCCATAACCATTTTCGGAAACCGTCAGGATCGTGTTTCCCTCCGTAGGAATCTCCATTCCTACCACCTGGTCGTCGGAATTCATCAAGATTCCCCTGACTCCCCGAGCGGCTCGGCCCATATCGCGGACGTCATCCTCCTTGAAACGGATCGATTTCCCTTGTCGGGTGCCAAGAAAAATGTCCTGACTGCCCAAGGTAACCTGAACCCCGATCAGGTCGTCATCTGGATCAACGGAAATGGCGATCAGCCCCCCAGCGCGCGGGTTGGAGAACTTGGAAAGCTCAGTCTTTTTAATTGTTCCCTTTCTGGTTACCATAACTACCGAGCGGTCACCTGTAAACTCGCGAACTGAAATAACCGCGGCTACCTTTTCATTGCTGGCAATGTTGATAAGATTTACAATAGCCTTGCCCCTGCTTGCCCTCCCCCCCTGAGGTATCTGATATACCTTCAGCCAGTACATGCGGCCCCGGTTGGTAAAGATCAAAACGTAGTGATGTGTGGAGGCTATGAATATCCGCTCTACAAAATCTTCCTCTTTAGTTCCCATCCCGATCTTGCCGCGCCCACCCCGGCGCTGACTTTTATAAAGACTCACGGCATTGCGCTTTATATACCCGGTGTGAGAAACCGTTACGACCATATCTTCTTCGACGATCATGTCTTCTATATTTATTTCCTCAGCGCTTACAACTATTTCCGTACGCCTTTCATCGCCATATCGTTCTTTGATGTCCAGCAGTTCTTCGATAATTACATCGAGCACCTTCTGCGGATCATCGAGTATTCCCTGAAGCTTGTTGATGATTAAGGTTATCTCGGCATATTCCGTTTCTATTTTTTCCCGTTCGAGACCTGTAAGACGCTGCAGGCGCATCTCCAGAATCGCCTTCGCCTGCAATTCACTCAAACTGAATCGCTCGCAAAGCGCCGTCTGAGCCTCTGTGGGATTATTGGCTGCCTTGATCAGAACTATGATCTCGTCAATTCTGTCGAGGGCTATAATTAACCCCTCGAGGATATGGGCCCTTTCCTTTGCCTTGGAAAGCTCAAAGGTTGTCCTGCGCACTACAACCTCTTTCCGAAACTCAAGAAAGCTCTGAAGAATATGCTTAAGATTAAATACCTTGGGCTGCCCCTGCTCAATGGCCAGCATGATGATCCCAAACGTTGTTTCCATCTGGGTATGCTTATAAAGCTGATTTAACACAACCGACGACATTTCATCGCGTTTCAAATCGATGACAACCCTTATCCCCTCGCGGTCGGACTCATCGCGCAAGTCGGAGATGCCGGTAATCTTCTTTTCTTTCACCAACTCGGATATCTGTTTAATCAAGCTGGCTTTATTTACCTGATAGGGCAGCTCCGTAACCACTATGCTCTCGCGATCGTTGCGGGCGTTCTTCTCTATAAGAGAGCGGGAACGCAATCTTATTATGCCCCTTCCGGTCCGGTATGCCGAGATGATTCCCTCCCTCCCGTTAATAAACCCGGCGGTAGGAAAATCCGGTCCCTGGATGTATTTCATCAATCCCTCAACGGTTATCTCGGGATCGCGAATCATCGCAATCGTTCCCTCTACCACCTCTCTGAGGTTGTGCGGAGGGATGTTCGTTGCAACCCCAACGGCGATACCGGCGGAACCGTTTAATATCAAAAGCGGCACCTTCGCCGGCAAAACCGTCGGCTCCTCCAGCGATTCATCGTAATTGGGCACAAAATTAACGGTGTTTTTTTCCAAATCGGCAAGGAGCTCTTCGGAGATTCTCTCCATTCTTACTTCGGTGTACCTCATCGCCGCCGGTGGGTCACCATCTATGGAACCGAAATTTCCCTGACCATCGACCAGCAGGTAGCGCATCGAGAAGTCCTGGGCCATCCGCACAATGGTGTCGTATGCCGCTGAATCGCCGTGAGGGTGGTATTTTCCAATGATATCACCGACGATTCTCGCTGATTTCTTATAGGGCTTGTTCCAGCGGTTTCCCATCTCATGCATCGCAAATAAAACGCGACGATGCACCGGCTTTAAGCCATCCCGCACGTCCGGGATCGCCCTGCCGATAATCACGCTCATTGCATAGTCCACATAGGAGCGCTTCATTTCATCTTCTATATTGGTTACAACTGTCTTTTCGAACAGGTTTTCCATTAAGCTGTTTTTCTCCTCGAGTATTTAAGAAACCATTATAATGACTATTTCATTATGCTTATTTAAACGTCCAGATTGGAGGCGTACATGGCGTTTTTAAAAATGAACTCTCTGCGCGGCTCAACTTGGTCGCCCATAAGCGTGGTAAAGGTCTCGTCGGCGGCAACGGCGTCCTCTATTAGAACCTGAAGTAATGTCCTTTTTTCGGGATTCATGGTCGTTTCCCATAATTGTTCCGGGTTCATCTCTCCCAAACCCTTGTATCTCTGCACCGCTATCCCCTTTTTACCTGCTTTGACAATATGTTCCACCAGTCCCGTCAATGTCTCTGCAATCTCTATATTTGTCTCCTCCCCGTTTTCCGCCTCCCCAAGCGAGCTAAGTTTATAAGGGGCCTTTCCCAGGGATTCAATCTGCATAAAGAGTGATTTTATTTCTGTAAATTTAGGGAGTTTCAATGTATCAACACTAACTATATTTTTTATGCTTTTATTGTTTGACCAAAGACTGAATTCTATTTTCCAGGTTCCCAATTCCTGATCGAATTGCAGCGCAAAGTTTTTCATCTTCTTTCCCATTGCCCCGGAGACCCGCGCGGCGATTTTTTCCAATAACTCCCTATCCGTAAAGGTTTTTTCAATCAAAAACCCGTCTGCAGCTAAAGTAGCAATAAGTTCCCTGTCATATCCATCTTTTTCAAACCTTTTCAATATTGTGTCTATGCGGATGGCCTTGCGGATATTATCCGTTAACCTCTTTCCGGTTATAACCTGTTGTGCCCCCCCTTCTTCTACCAGCAAACGTATCTTGCTGACGCCGTTTTCCAGAACGTAGTCCAGCATCGTCTGTTCATTGTGAATGTATAATTCTTGTTTTTTATTGGTTATTTTAAAAAGTGGCGGCTGAGCGATATAAAGATATCCCCTTTCGATAATCTCTCTCATCTGTCTAAAGAAAAATGTGAGAAGAAGAGTGCGAATATGGAGACCATCAACATCGGCATCGGTCATGATAATAATCTTTTGATAACGCAACCTACTTATATCCTTATCATCAGTTCCGATTCCTGCGCCAAGGGCGGTTATGATAACCTTTAGCTCCTCGTTTTGCAGCATCTTGTCAAAACGTGCCTTTTCTACATTAAGTACCTTGCCGCGCAGCGGTAAAATGGCCTGATTCTTCCGGTCACGACCCTGTTTTGCGGAACCACCGGCGGAATCCCCCTCGACAAGATAAATCTCACTGCGAGAGGGATCTCGTTCCTGACAATCAGCCAGTTTTCCCGGCAGCGAACCTACCTCCAGCGCTGTTTTTCTGCGGGTAAGTTCACGAGCGTGGCGGGCTGCTTCCCTTGCCCTAGCCGCATCAATAAACTTTCCAATCAACTGTTTCGCCACCGCTGGATTTTCTTCAAGGTAAGTGCTTATTTTATCGTAAACAATTCCCTCGACAAGCCCTTTTACATCACTATTTCCCAATTTTGTTTTCGTTTGCCCCTCGAACTGAGGGTTTCTTATCTTCACACTTATTACACAGGAAAGACCCTCACGCAGATCTTCTCCTTTTAATGATTCCTTGCCGTTTTTTAAAAAATTGCCGCTCGTGGCATAATTATTTATTACCCTGGTTAGAGCAGACCGGAAGCCCACAAGGTGCGTTCCCCCCTCTGTCGTATTGATGCTATTTGCAAAAGAAAAGATGTTTTCCGCATAGGTATCGTTGTACTGGAGGGCTACCTCTACATTGCAATCTTCCCTCGCTCCGGATATGTATATCGGATTTTTGATAAGAACCTTTTTATTGCGGTCTATGTACTCCACAAAAGAAACTATGCCGCCCTCATAAAAATACTCACTTTGACGATCCACCCGCTCATCTATCAGGGTTATTTTTATGCCCGAGTTTAAAAATGCCAATTCCCGTAATCTATTGGAAAGAATATCGAAACTGAATTCCGTTTCTTCAAAAATGGTATCGTCGGGTTTGAAGATTATTCTTGTTCCCCGACTCTCTGTTCTTCCAGTCATCTTCAAGGGCGCATTGGGCACACCCCTTGAGTACGACTGGACATAAACCCCCCCATCCCTGCGCACTTCCAGTTCCAGATATATGGAAAGGGCATTAACTACAGACACGCCTACACCATGAAGTCCCCCAGAGATCTTGTAGCTGTCGTTGGAAAATTTTGCGCCGGCGTGAAGTTTTGTAAGGGCTACCTCCGCTGCGGAAATTCCCTCTGTTTTATGCATGGCAACGGGAATTCCCCGGCCATTGTCTTCAACAAGAACACTATTATCCACTCTTATTATTACGGTAATCTTGTCGCAAAAACCCGCTGACGCCTCATCTATGCTATTATCAACAATCTCATAAACAAGATGGTGTAATCCCTCCTTACTGGTGCTCCCAATATACATCGCTGGGCGCTTCCGGACTGCTTCCATTCCTTCAAGTACCTTGATACTATCTGCGCCATAATATTCACTGTCCGGCAGATTCAATTTATTTCGGTCCTGTTGTTCATTCATTACTTCCATGCAGTTCCTTCCCGTTATTATAATAAATAAATTATATACTTATATCTTTAATGGCATAATAATGCAAAAATAATTATTATTGCCCTTTCCCCTAAGGATTGTCGGTCTCATATCCTCGTTTACTTCAAAATCTACACTTTCCTCTTCAATAACCTCAACTGCATCAACAAGATATTTAACATTATATCCAATACTTCTTTCATCACCATCATACTCTGCATCAATCTCGTCATTGGCCTCGCCGATATCATTATTGATGGAATTGAAGGAAAGTTTCATTCTGGAGGCGGTCATGATCATACCGTTATACTTTTCTGAAGAAACAACATTCATTCTCCGGACAGCGTGCAGTAATTTATCCCTGTCTATTCTTATTACCACTCCCCTCTCGGTCGGGATTACCCTTTTGTAATCTGGAAAATCACCATCTATCAAACTGGCCCTCAATACCGTTTGGTCTGCTTTAATTATCAACAAGCCACTATTGACTCCAATTTCAATAAATTCACCTTCATTATCATCCAAAATCCGAGTTATTTCTCCTACGCCTTTTTTGGGGATAATAATATTTTTATGGAGATCGGTTTCCAGAAAATCATTACTGCCCGTCTCCGCTGTTGCAAAAGAGAGTCGATGGCCATCAGTGGAAATCATACGAATTACAAAAGAATCTCCCTTTTTTTCAGTTTCCAGTAAGACACCGGTCAGATTCTTTCTCATCTCATCACTGGAAATTGAAAAATATGTTTTTCTCATCAGGTCTTTGAGAATATTTCCCCTGAGTCTGTAAAAGGTAAAATTATCATTTTCTTCAATAGAAGGGTAATCATCGGCAGGGATTCCCAGTATTCTATAAACAGCCTTGTTGCATGTTATTATTACTACATTTTTTTCATTTTTTATAACATGGATATTCTCTCCCTGTATCTCTCTCACCATCTCATACAATTTCCGGGCAGAAATGGTTATTTTCCCTTCCTCAATCACGTCTGTTTCATAACTTGACACCAGACCTATCTCCATATCTGTTGCCATGATTTTTATTTTATTGGAAATAGCTTGAAGCAAAAGATTATTCAATATCGGCATCGTTGTTTTTTTCTCTACAATGCCCAAAGTCTTTTGTATCCCCGCAAGAAATGTTTCTCTTTTGATATTAAATTCCATTTTAACCATCATCCTTTCTGTCTCTTTATTGTAGATGTTTTTTAAGAGATTTTTTATAAAGAAAAACAGTAATAGTAGTAGGTCATGTTAAGGCTGTTGATAAATATCTTATTTGGCATTTTTCTTATACTTTTATAAATAACAAACTGTTAACAAGAGAAGAACAAAAGGCTAGTTGTTCTTGGTAATAATGTTTCTAATTTTTTCCACCATTTCTATCAACTGTTTATCAGATTGTAGTTTCTTTTTTATCTTGTTAAACGAATAAATAACCGTGGAATGATCCCTTCCTCCTATCTTTTCCCCTATATCAGGAAAGGAGGAATTTGTCATCTCTCTTGCCAAAAACATTGCAATCTGCCGCGCTTCCACTATATTCTTGCTTTTCTTATTTGACTTTATCTCGGGAAGTTTTACGCTCAATTGAGAACAGACGACCTTTGTTATATCTTCAATAGACAGTTCTTTCTTTTCTGTTTTGTATAAAAGTTGTTTTAAAACCTCTTTAGTAAGATCAATATCTATGGCCCTTGAGGTCAAAGAGGAATATGCGGAAACCCTAATCAAATATCCCTCCAACTCTCTTATGTTTGATTCCGATTGGGTAGCCAGGAAAAGAGAAACTTCTCCAGGCAGGGAAATATTGTTTTCAATAGCCTTCTTTTCCAGGATGGCGATGCGCGTCTCTATATCGGGAGGTTGGATATCTGCAATCAACCCCCATTCAAACCGAGAACGCAGTCTTCCCTCTAAATTCGGTATATCTTTGGGAAATTTATCACTCGTAACCACAATTTGCTTTCCTGCATCATGAAGGGTGTTGAAGGTGTGAAAAAATTCCTCCTGCGTCCTTTCTTTGCCAGCTATAAACTGTATATCATCCATGAGTAGGCAATCGATATTTCTAAATCTTTCCCTAAATTTTTGCATCTTGTCGTAGCGGATGCAGTTTATTAGGTCGTTCATAAACACCTCCGCTGAGACATAAACTACATTCATACCGGGAAAAAGCTGAATCGCCTTTAATCCAATAGCGTTAACCAGGTGGGTTTTTCCCAGTCCAACACCGCCATAGATAAATAGTGGATTATAATTTTTGGCTGGCTGTTCGGCAACAGCAAAGGCGGCGGCATGGGCGAATTGATTGCTGGAACCGACCACAAAACGGTCAAAGCTATAGTTGGAATTCAAGGTCTTATGGAGTTTTTCTCGGGAAGGCTTGGTTTTGCTATTATCCACAATCAATTCATTGGTTTTCACAAAAGGCGCACTTTTTTTGGCTGATTCAGTGTTAATGATGAAATCAATATTATAAATTATACCAGTTTCTGACAGCAGCGATTCGCGGATCAGTGATAAATAATGTTCCTGCAACCAGTCACGGAAGAAACGATTGGGTACATTTAAGGCAATACGGCCATCTTCAATAGACTGCAAGTGGACAGGATTTATCCAGGTATCAAAATTCTGTTGGGTTATTTTTTCCTTTATTCTTTTAACTACTTTATTCCAAAGCATTTAGATAAAACTCATTTCTATCAACATGGTTATCAACAGTTGTTGATAAGTTTTATGAAATTTTTTTCATCGTTCCAGAAGAAAACGGACGAGACGATCCAATTCTCCGGGATTTGCATATCTTATTTCGATAGCGCCGGAGCTTTTGCGATTTTTTATGTTAACAGGCGCAAGCAAATGAGCAGATAGCTCCTTCTGTAACGCTTCAATGTATTTGTCAAGGGATTGTTTTTTCTTTTTTTCGGGGTTTGTTTTAAGTCTTTTTACTAAATTTTCCGTTTCGCGTACATTTAAATCCCTTTTTTGGATCATTTTAAAGGCTTTGATCTGCGATTCCGGAAGATCCAGGGAAAGAAGCGCCCTGGCATGACCGGCAGATATTTTTTTCCCGATTATGCCCTTTTGTATTTCTTCCGGAAGCTTGAGGAGTCTGATGGCATTAGCGACGGTGGAGCGGTCCTTCCCAACTCGTGCCGAAATATCATCCTGGGAAAGAGAAAATGTCCCAGCAAGGACAGTATAGGCCCGGGCCTCTTCTATGGGATTGAGTGATTCGCGTTGGATATTTTCCACAAGTGAAAGTTCTGCCAGTTCCCGGTCGCTAGCTTGACGAATGATAACAGGAACTTCCTTCATTCCAGATGCCTGGGCAGCCCGCCAGCGCCTTTCACCGGCTATTATCTCATACCCGTTTTTGGTCTTGCGAACGACGATTGGCTGGATAACGCCATTTTTTTTAACGGACGCTATCAACTCTTGTTGGGCTTCGTCGTTAAAATCAACGCGAGGCTGAAAACGGTTGGGTTCAAGCTCCTCAATTCCGCACATTACAAAGGAAGGTTGATCACGATCTCCCGCGGGATTGATAAGATCGGGAAACATTGCGCCAAGGCCCTTGCCCAGGGAATTTGTTCGCGGCATTAAAACCTCCCATTATCGATTATTTCTTTTGCCAAGTCCATATAAGACACCGCTCCCCGGGATTTGATATCATAAAGGATGATGGGAAGGCCATGGCTCGGGCTTTCCGATAGGCGCACATTCCTGGGAATAAGCGTTTTAAAAACAAGATCTCCGAAATGAGCGCGCACATCGTCACTTACACGCCTTGAAAGTAAATTTCGTGAATCGTACATGGTAAGTAAAATGCCCGCCAAATAAAGCGTTGGGTTTAAACGTTTTCTTATCAACTCCATAGTATTGAGCAGATGACCCAATCCTTCCATTGCGAAATATTCGCATTGCAGGGGAATCAAAAGACAATCCGAGGCCACCAGCGCATTGACTGTAAGAAAGCCAAGGGAGGGGGGACAATCTATAATTATATAATCATATTCAGTATCCAGGTTCCGTAGGAGATTTTTCAATCTCTTTTCCCGGTCCGCCAAAGAGACGAATTCAAGTTCCACCCCGATCAGATCCTGATTGGCCGGAATTATATCCAAGTACGGCATCTGGGTCCCGATGGCGGCCAAGTCTAAAGGATAATTGTCAATCAAACAGTGGTAAAGATTTTTATCGTTTATATTTTCAGTGGTTATGCCAATTCCACTAGAGGCGTTTCCCTGAGAATCCGCATCTATCAGCAAGGTTTTTTTTTCGGCTGCGGCCAGAGAAGCAGATAAATTTATCGCTGTCGTGGTTTTTCCGACACCGCCCTTCTGGTTGGCAACGCTTATTATTTTTCTCATAACACCCCAAACGAGAACATAAATAAACCCTCAATTCAGCAGGCTGACTGCTAACACAAAACGATCTCCCTTGACAACGATTTTTAAAAAAGACAAAAATTATAGTCGCTTATAAATGACTATTTTTTTTAGTGAATTATTTGTTGATGCGGCTTGCGGAGCGTCAGCGGAAAAAGTCATTCCAACAGCCGCGGCTGTTGCTTCAGCAGTCTTGATTTCCGCTGTCACGTCGGCGCCTCTCAGGGCGACAAGCTGACCAGTATTTTTAAGAAAAAAAGCAGAAAAAACAAGTAGTTGATCTAATTTAAAGGCCGCTCTGGAGATTACTGTGTCAAATTGTCCCTTAAAATCGTCTCTCGTGGCCAACCCTTCTATCCGTTCCCGGAGAACGCTTATGTCCGTGAGATCAAGCATTCTCACCACGTGGGAGAGGAAAGAGGTCTTTTTTCTGGAAGCATCGACAAGAAATACGTGCATTTTCGGCAGCATGATCTTCAACGGCAGGCCCGGGAAACCGCCCCCGCTTCCCAAATCCAGAAGGCACCCGCCTACTCGCTGAAGCAGGGGAAGCGGAGTAAGGGAATCTACGAAATGGCGATCGATTATCTCACCCAGGGAGCGATCGGAGACCAGATTTATCAGCCGATTCCAAAAAACCAATTCTTGATAATACAGCCCAAAAAGGCGGAGTTGTGGCCGATCGATATTAACTCCTATTTTTGCGGCTTTTTTGTGAAGTTCCGCAGTGAACTCTGATATCGGCGCGGCATTTATTGCATGGTGAACGGCTCTATTCATACGCAGCTTTCGCTTTTGGTCAGATGTAAGGGCAAGATATTACGGCTTGACTGGTACACTAAGCGGAGGGATGTGGTCAAGAGTAATTTGAATTTAATGGTTATTTGAGTTAAGCACATACTTATTGCATTTTTATGTCAAAAAGCGTCTATTAAGACACGTAAAGGAGGATATGGGGGGAGAATGAGCGGTTCGGGCATCCGTAGTTTCGAAGAAATGGATACACTGCATGCAATCGCGAGGATTCTGGCAAAGCCGGGCGATCTGAAGGAACAGATTACACAGGTTCTGCAGGAGATGAGCGTGCGCCTGGGGATGCAGCGCGGGATGATCTCCCTTTTGGACAGTGAAACCAAAGAAGCGTGGTTGGATGTTGTGTATGGCGCCGATATCAAGAACACGAAGATCACCTACCTGCCCGGAGAAGGGATTACCGGCAAGGTTGCACAGACAGGAAGGCCGCTTGCCATTGAGAATCTGGGGCAAGAGCTGCATTTTTTGGATAGAACCGGTGCCCGCCGCCTTCTGAACCGTGAAGAATTATCCTTCATTTGTGTTCCGATAAACTATGGTTCTCAGGTTGTGGGGGTGTTGTCGGCGGACAAGGCTGTAAAAAAAGTCGATGATATGGAAAAGGAGGTGGCGATTCTCTCCGCGGTAGCCGAACTGCTTGCCAAAGAAGTACACAATAGGGCGATGGAAGAAGAAAACCGGCGCCTGCACGATTTGCTGGATCGCGAGCGGATCCCCGCCTTTGACATTATCGGCCGATCCCGGGCGATGCAGGCGATTTTTAAAATGATAGCCCAAGTAGCCGATTCTAACACAACGGTGCTGCTTCAGGGTGAAACCGGTACCGGTAAGGAGCTGGTTTCACGGGCGATTCATAACAACAGTCCCCGCATGAAGGGACGTCTTGTGCAGGTGAATTGTGCCGCGATTCCTGAGACATTGCTCGAAAGCGAGCTGTTCGGTCATGAGCGGGGCGCCTTTTCCGGTGCCATGGCGAGTCGGAGGGGACGCTTTGAGGAGGCCAACGGGGGCACTATCTTACTCGATGAAATAGGCGAACTCTCCCTTTCGTCTCAGGCCAAGCTTCTGCGGGTGCTGCAGGAACGGCAGGTCCAGCCCTTGGGTTCTTCCCGACTGATAAAGGTAGATGTGCGGATCATTGCGGCTACCAATCGCAATCTGGAAAGGGATGTTTCGTTGGGACTTTTCCGTTCCGATCTTTTTTATCGGTTGAATGTTTTTCCCGTATATCTGCCGCCGCTGCGGGAAAGGGGAGCCGATATCCTGCTGCTGGCCGATTACTTTGTAATGAAATATGTCAGCGCAAAGGGTGCCCCGGCGCAAAAAATTTCTCCAGCAGTGGCCAATATTTTCATGTCCTATAATTGGCCCGGAAATGTCCGGGAACTGGAAAACTGCATCGAGCGTGCGGTGCTTGTCTCCAATGGCGCAGTTATCACACCGGAACATCTGCCGCTTTCGCTGCAAAGCGCCATCCGGGGAGCCACCGGCACCGCATTCAGCAGGCTCGATGCGGTGGTGCAATCAGAGGAGCGTGCGATGATAGTGGGCGCCCTGCGGGAAACAGACGGGAATCAGACCAAGGCCGCCAAACTGTTGGGCACTACAAAACGAATCATGCAATACCGTATAAAAAAACTGGGAATAGATTATCGTTCCTTCCACAAGTAATGGTACATTTTTGTTCGCTTCTTGAAAAATGATACATTTTTGTCATTCTGCGGAAGGCCTCATTACCGTTATGCCGGACACCTGCTGTTGAAAACAGGCGCACTGTCGTGCCTGTCCGGGATTATTCGGATTTTGGCATGATTATAGCGAATCAGTGTATTGCCGTAATCTGGGAAAAGGCGCAGGGGGTTGTTTGCCGGCAAATAGCCTCCGGGAATTGCAAGCGCCGCTGACAAATCAAGGGTTTTTAAAAAAGGAAAGGTAGGACGTTATGTGCAGACTGTTTGCCGTCACGAGTCAAGAACCGCTGTCGCCGATGGTGGCGATCCGTGCCCTCAATGTTATGAAGGAGGGGCATGACGGTTCAGGAATTGGGCTCTTCATGACCGATCTGGGGGGAGATTTCGAGCAATTCAAGGGCGGACCGATTTTATCCGGCATTTTTTCCAATGAAGGCATAAAACTCCTCGATCGTTATATGCTCGACATGGATTTTATGACCAAATACAAACTTTCGTTCCGTCCCTCGAAACGGCCACCCGAGGGGACGCCGCGCCGGGATAATTATCTTATTCGCGTTTACGAGTACCCTGTCTCCTGGGAGAACATTTCCGATGAAGAAAGGGAGCGTCGGCTGATGCTTTGCAGGCTCCAGCTGGGCGAGCTGGGCGAAAAAGATGGGTCAATGACGGTATTCAGCTTCTGGCCGGATGTTATCATGATCAAAGAGATTGGCGATCCGCTTGCGATTGCTGATTATCTTGGGCTGGAGCGCAGGGAGTTACAGGCGCGGATTGTCATGGCCCAGGGGCGGCAAAATACCAATTATGCAATCGACGTTGACGCCTGCCACCCGTTTTTTCTGCAGGGGATAGCTACCATGACCAACGGGGAGAACACGGCTTTTGTCCCAATCCGGGAGTTTCTGATGTCGCGGAAGGATCCGGGCTATGTCGGCTACAAATCCGATTCCGAGGTGTTTACCCACCTGCTGCACTATACTTACCGGCACCTTCATCTGGGGCTGGCAGAGTACAAGCATATTATCACCCCTCTTAAAGACGAGGAGCTGGCGCAGCACCCCGACGGCCTCTGGCTCCGGAGGCTCAAGCAGAGCTGCCGGCCGATGATTATCGACGGGCCGAACTGCGTTATCGGCTGTTTGCCGGACAGAACCCTTTTCATGCTACAAGATGCGAAAAAGCTGCGACCGGGCATCGTGGGCGGCCAAGCGGGGATGTATGCATTTTCTTCGGAGATGTGCGGTCTCGACGAAGCGCTGCCGACACGCGAAAAAAACAAGGATTTTCAACCGATGAAATACGATACAGTATTTGTCGAAGCAAAACGTCAGGAGGTTGGGCGATGGAACCAGATGGCCAGCTTAAGCCGTCTTCATTAGGACTGAAGGATCTGCCCTGGCAGATTGTCTGGAATAAGGAAAAATGCACCCTGTGCGGTCAGTGTACCGCTGTTTGTCCGGTACAGGCGATTGAAATAGGGGTGCATCGCAAAAGGGTTCTGCAGGTGCCGCCGGGGCTTGTCGAAAAACCTTCCAATGTGTTCGGCGTCTATCATGGTGTTCGCCAGAGAACCGATGTTTCTCATGCCTGCACCGGCTGCGGGATGTGTGCGCTGGTCTGTCCGAACGGAGCAGTCGTGCCGGTTCATAATGACGAGCCCGACAAGCTGCGCTTTCACATCAATCAGGGAGGCGTCCCCAGGCGGCGGGGCGGTCGCAGGAATTCCCAGGAAAGCCTCTTGGACGCGATCAAGTTTGTCCGTATTTCTATGCTGACCGATCCGGCGCTGGATGCGGGCCGTCATGAATTCGAATTGCGGACGCTGCTGGGGCGCATACTCCCTCCGGAAGAGGCCATGGGGCAGACAGGCTGGCAGCCGCCGGTCCGGGAGATATATCCACTCATCATCGGCGGCATGTCTTTCGGGTCATTGTCTCCGACGATGTGGGAAGGGCTCCAGATGGGGGTTGCCTATCTGAACGAGGAGCTGGGGATTCCGGTTCGGATTGGCACGGGCGAGGGAGGTTGCCCTCCCCGGCTACTACGGTCGCGTTTTCTTAAGTATGTAATTTTACAAATAGCCAGTGGTTATTTCGGTTGGGACGAAATCATTCACGCCCTGCCGGAGATGAAGGAGGACCCCTGCGCGATTGAGATCAAGTACGGGCAGGGCGCTAAACCTGGAGACGGCGGCCTTTTAATGTGGTACAAGGTGAACAAGATGATCGCCGCAATCCGGGGAGTGCCCGCGGGTATCAACCTGCCCAGTCCTCCTACCCACCAGACCAAGTATTCCATCGAGGAGTCGGTTGCCAAGATGATTCAGTCCATGTCGATGGCCTGGGGATTCCGCGTTCCTGTTTATCCTAAAATATCGGCAACTTCGACATCGCTTGCAGTTTTGAACAACCTGGCCCGCAATCCTTTTGCGTCCGCGCTCGCCATGGATGGCGAAGATGGCGGTACCGGGGCGGCCTACAATATCTCAATGAATCACATGGGGCATCCAATTGCCAGCAATGTCCGGGATGCCTATCTCAATCTGGTCAAGATCGGCAAGCAGAACGAGATACCGATTATCGCCGGCGGCGGGATAGGGAAAAACGGCAATCTCGCGGCCAACGCCGCCGCGTTGATCATGCTGGGGGCGAGCGCCGTGCAGGCAGGCAAGCACATCCTGCAGGCGGCAGGAGGATGCATAGGTTCGGAGACCGACCGCTGCAATGTCTGCAATATAGGTGTCTGTCCGAAAGGAATCACGTCTCAGGATCCACGTCTCTATAGAAGGCTCGATCCGGAAAAAGTTGCCGAGCGCCTTGTCGAGGTTGTGATCAGTTTCGATACGGAATTAAAGAAGATTGTGGCCCCGCTTGGCCGCTCCACATCGCTGCCGATCGGTATGTCGGACGCGCTCGGGATCGCCGATTACAGGGCCGCCGAACGCCTTGGAATACGTTATGTGTTGTAATATGGTGGGGCGGGACGGTAAAACAGGAGAAGCTGTTATTAGAGGAAGAGGAACGAGATATAAGGAGTTTTCATGTCAAACGAACCGACAATAGTTATAGATGGTATGGAAAATGGCGCTCGGGTCGATTCCCGCATCCTTGAGGGAAGAATTCAGCAGGCCGTTCTTGCAGGGGCCCGGAGCATTGAGGTCATTGCCTATGGCCAGCACGGCCTCGGCGGTCGGCTCTGGAGTGCCGGAAACGAGCCGGTGCATTTGCGGATCAAAGGTTCCTCGGGACAGCGCGTCGGCTCCATGGGTTTTCCGGGAACGAGGATCGATATCGAAGGTCCCGCCTCCGATGATCTGGGGTGGCTGAACGCCGGCGCGTGCATTGCCGTTCGGGGGCATGCGACCAACGGCGTCGCCAATGCGATGGCCCAGGGGAAGATCTATGTGGGGGGTGATATCGGGGCGCGGGGCATGACTATGACAAAGCACAACCCCCGTTTTGAGCCGCCGGAGCTATGGGTGTTGGGGGGCGTGGGGGATTTCTTTGGCGAATTCATGGCGGGCGGCATCGCCGTGGTTTGCGGATATGAAGCCCATGAAAAGGACAACGTGCTCGGCTACCGTCCCTGTGTGGGGATGGTGGGCGGGAAGGTCTTTTTCCGGGGCCCCCACAAGGGTTTCAGCGAACGAGATGCCTATATGCGGGCTCCCAACGACGAAGAGTGGAACTGGCTGAAGGGAGGCATGGCAGATTTTCTGGAGGCGACGTGCCGGCCGGCGCTGCTGCCGAAGCTTAAAATCTTGCCGAAGCTTACTGGAGACCGGGGTGAATGGCAGGTTATCGTTGCGAGAAAGCCTTACGAAAAAGCGGATGGCGCAATACATGTCAAAAAGTTCCGGGAGGAGTGCTGGGATCGAGAACTGGGCAAAGGCGGCCTGATCGGCGATCTGGCGGCCGGCGATCGGACCCAGATCCCGGTGCTGACTACCGGGGAACTGCGCCGCTTCGTTCCTGTCTGGGAAAATGAAAAGTATCTGCCGCCCTGCCAGGCGTCTTGTCCGACCGGCATCCCCGTCCGGAAGCGTTGGGATTTGATCCGGAAGGGTAAAATTCAGGAAGCGGTTGATTTGGCTCTGCAATATACGCCGTTTCCGGCAACGGTCTGCGGGTATCTGTGCCCCAATCTCTGCAAGCAGAACTGCACCCGTCAGCAATCCGATCTCGAGGCGATTGACACGATGATTCTGGGCCGGGCCAGCCTGAATGCCACGGTTCCGAAAGCCCCGCCTGCGTCCGGCAAAAGGATTGCGGTTATTGGGGGGGGGCCGTCGGGACTGTCGGTTGCATGGCAACTGCGGATGAAGGGGCATGAAGCGGTGATCCACGACGCCCGGGGGAAAACTGGCGGAAAAATTACGGCGACGATTCCCCGCAGCCGGATTCCGGACGAAGTGGTGGAGCATGAACTTAAACGCATGGGGGAGGAGCTTGCCTTTGTTGGTCTCAAACATCCGCTGACCAAGGAAGAATTCATAAAAATGCGTGAGAAGTTCGATGTCGTGGTGATTGCCGTAGGCGCCCAGAAGGGACGGGTGATCCCGGTCCCCGGCCACGAAAGGGTGATTCCGGCTCTCTATTTCCTTCGCGACAGCCGGCGCGATTGTGCCGAAGTTGGCAAGAAGGTTGTGATCATCGGTGCAGGTAACGTTGGTTGCGACGCCGCAGCGGAGGCCTTTCGCTTGGGCGCCGAATCGGTTGTCCTGATAGATGTTCAGAAGCCGGCGTCGTCGGGCAAGGAGCGAAAAAACGCGGAAGAGGCAGGGGCGACTTTTCTGTGGCCCCGATTCACAAAACAGATCACCGAGGTCGGTGTGGAGCTGCAGGATGGGGAGGTTCTCCCGGCGGATACGGTGATCATGGCTGTCGGCGATCAGCCCGAACTCTCATTTCTGCCGGGAGAGATAAAAACCGAACGGGGTTTTATCTCGGTTGATGGAAACTATCAGACAACCATGCCCGGTGTCTATGCGGTAGGCGATGCTGCGCGCCTGGGGCTTATAACCGACGCAATCGGTTCCGGCCGCAGGGCGGCGACGGCGATTGACGACATGCTGCAGGGTCGGGAAGAAACATACGATCAGATTCCCACGATTGCGGTAGAACGGGTAAAGCTCCAATACTATGATCCGCGGCCGCAGAATTTTGCTGATATCAATGCATGCGCCGCCAATTGCGCCTCCTGCGGCGGATGCCGGGATTGCGGAATGTGCGAGACCGCCTGTCCGCGGAACGCGATTTCCCGCAACGAATCCGAAGCAGGTCACTTTGAGTATCTGGTTGATGAAAATCTTTGTATCGGCTGCGGAACCTGTGCAGGCGTCTGTCCGACGGGGGTATGGAATATTGTTGCCAATGCTCCGCTGGCTTAGCTGGCGGCTGAGCGGTTTTATTGTCTCTGCCTTGACAATTATTTGAGGGAGAAAGGAAAAAAGCCATGTACGATTTAAAAACCAGCAAGGATGTATTGAAGGTCGTGAAAGAGAGAAACGTCAGTTTCATTCAGTTCTGGTTTACCGATGTGCTGGGGGTGCAGAAGATTTTCAGCATTACCCCCGATGAGCTGGAGATTGGTATGGAGGAGGGGATGGGATTTGATGGTTCCTCCATCGCCGGTTTCTGCCGGATCGAGGAAAGCGACATGATCGCGATGCCCGATCCGACGACGTTCCAGATTATTCCCTGGCGGCCGACCGATCGTCCTGTTGCGCGGATGATCTGCGATATTCAGACTCCGGATGGAAAGCCGTACGAAGGAGATCCTCGTTATGTGTTGAAGAAAACATTGAAAAAGGTGACCGACCAGGGATACACCTTCTATGTTGGTCCGGAACTGGAATTTTTCTATTTTGCCAACGACAAGGTGCCGGAGTTTCTGGATATGGGCGGCTATTTCGACGGTTTGCCGGTGGACAGGGCGACCGATCTGCGCCGCCAGACCATCTTCACCCTTCAGGATATGGGGATCAGGGTCGAGTACAGTCATCACGAGGTTGCCCCGAGCCAGCACGAAATCGATCTCCGCTACGACGAGGCGTTACGAATGGCCGATAAGGTTATGACCTATCGCACCGCCGTCAAGGAGATTGCAAGGCTCAACGGCGTGTACGCGACCTTTATGCCGAAACCTATTTTTGGACAGAACGGCAGCGGCATGCATGTCCATCAATCCCTGTTCAAGGGCGGCAAGAACACCTTTTTTGACGGCAAGGACAAGTACAATCTTTCGAAGACGGCCAAGCAGTATATCGCCGGTATCATGACTCATGCACCGGAAATAACGGCGGTCTGCAACCAGTGGGTCAACTCGTATAAACGTCTGGTTCCCGGCTATGAGGCACCGGTGTATGTGGCTTGGGCAAGACGCAACCGCTCAGCGATGGTGCGCGTGCCGATGTACAAGCCCGGCAAGGAGAAGGCAACCCGTATGGAGTACCGTTCACCGGATCCGGCGTGCAATCCGTACCTGGCCTTTGCGGTAATGCTTGCGGCGGGCCTCAAGGGGATTGAAAAGGGCTACAAGCTACCCGAACCGGTAGAGACCGACATCTTCGAGATGGACGAGAAGGCCCGCGCCGAGGCCGGAATCACCTCCCTGCCCGGGAGTCTGCATGAGGCCTTGCAGATTGTCCAGCAAAGCGCTCTGGTGCGCGAAACGCTTGGTGGGCACATTTTTGAAAAATTTGTCGAGAACAAGAAGTTGGAGTGGGACCGCTTCCGAATACATGTAAGTCAGTACGAGATCGACCGTTATCTGCCGATGCTGTAAGCGAAACACATGCCATACGGGGGAGTTATTCTGAAATTTTCTTTACGGGCAGGGAACTTTCTGATAACTCCCCCTCTTCATTTGCTGTCCTTTTGCCCGGGATGCTAAAGCTTGTTCTCCCCTGTGCGAGGGCGTACGCGAGGAGTTACCGAGTATGTTGGGAAAAACATCCAGAACGGCGCTGCTTGTGCTGGACGACGGAAGTGTTTACCGGGGCGAGGCCTTTGCGGGCACCGGCGAAATGCTGGGAGAGGTCGTCTTCAATACCGGGATGACCGGTTATCAGGAGGTGATCACCGATCCCTCGTACAAGGGGCAGATCGTTGCCATGACCTACCCGCTGATCGGCAATACCGGCATTAATCCCGAAGACATGGAATCATCGGCCATCCATCTGGAGGGTTTTGTCGTCCGGGAGTATCAGGCCATGCCCAGCAACTGGCGATCCCGCGAGGATTTGAAGGAATTCCTCGAGCGCCACGGCAAGCTCGGGGTGGAGGGAATCGACACCCGCGCCCTGACCCGCCGGATCCGCACCTCCGGGGTGATGCGGGGGATTCTTTCCACCGAAACTGCCGATGTTGGGCTACTGCTGCAACGGGTTAGGGATTATCCGGGGCTGGTCGGCCGGGATCTGGTGAGGGCGGTGAGCTGTCGAATTCCCTATCTCTGGAAAAACGGTCATCCCCAAAGCCTGGCAGCCAGTCGAGACGGCTCGCTTTTGCGCACAAACACAAAGGAATCGGCGGGTGCTACGGGCCATGCTTTTTGCCGACGCGTTGCGGTTCTCGACTGCGGGGTAAAATACAACATATTGAGAAATTTGGAGAAACGGGGTTGTGAGGTGTTTGTCCTGCCGGCCGTAACGCCGCCCGACGAGATTTTTGCCCTGCGGCCGGATGGGGTGCTCCTGTCCAATGGCCCCGGTGATCCAGCGGCCTTGCCCTATATAGTGGAGACGGTGAAGGGTCTGGTGGGGAAGGTGCCCATCTTCGGCATCTGTCTCGGCCATCAGATTCTGGGGCAGGCCGTTGGCGGCCGGACGGCGAAGCTCAAATTCGGTCATCACGGGATCAATCAGCCGGTGCGTAACCTGCAAACCGGAAGGGTGGAAATAACCTCGCAAAATCACGGGTTTGTGGTGCTCCCGGAGTCGTTCCCCGCAAGCAAAACAAATCGCCATGAAAACCTCAACGATTGCACGTCGGAAGGACTCATGTATCCGGAACTGGCCGCATTCAGCGTCCAGTATCATCCGGAAGCGGCCCCCGGTCCCCAAGATGCCTCCTATCTGTTTGACGAGTTCATCAGCCTCATGGAAAGGGAAAGAAAAAAATGATTCTTATCATAGATTTCGGATCCCAGTACAACCAGCTTATCGCCCGGCGCGTCCGCGAGCATCAGGTGTACTGCCAGATCGAACCGCCTGATATCGCGCTTGAGAAGGTTCGGGCCTTAAAACCCGCGGGAGTTATTCTCTCCGGCGGGCCGGCAAGTATCTACGAAAAGCATGCCCCGCGTGTCGATAAGGGCATATTTTCACTGGGAGTTCCGGTGCTGGGGATTTGCTACGGTTTGCAGTTCATGGTGGATGCGCTCGGCGGCGAGGTAATCCCCTCTCAAAAACGGGAGTACGGGCTGGCCGAGTTGAGGGTGGCGGCAAGCGGCGGGAAGCTGTTGGCCGGGATTGCCGGTCAATCCAATTCCTGGATGAGCCACGGCGATCGGATCGGGCGTCTGCCGAGGGGCTTCAGCGTTACCGCCGGCACGGAGAACACGGAGGTCGCTGCCGCAGAAGACACAAAACGCCACCTCTACGGCCTGCAGTTTCACCCCGAGGTCGTCCACACCGCGCACGGAAAAAAGATCATTGAAAACTTCCTGTTCGGTATCTGCCGCTGCGAAAAGAGTTGGACGATGAACGCCTTTATCCGCGAGGCGATCGAGGATATCCAAAAGACGGTCGGAGACAAAAGGGTGGTACTCGGTCTGTCCGGAGGGGTCGATTCCTCGGTCGCGGCTGTCTTGCTGCACCGGGCGATCGGTCGCCACCTTACCTGCGTTTTCGTTGACAACGGACTGCTGCGTCTCGACGAGGGGAAAAAGGTGCGGGAGGTTTTCGGGAAGCATTTTCGGATGGACCTGCGCTATGCCCGGGAGGGGAAGACTTTTGTGGCAAGGCTGAAGGGAGTGACCGATCCGGAACGTAAACGCAAGATTATCGGTCGCACCTTTATCGAGATTTTTGACCGGGAGGCTGGTTCTATCCCGGATGCGGAATTTTTGGCTCAGGGAACCCTCTATCCCGATCTTATCGAATCGCGTTCGGCCTTTGGCGGGCCGAGCGCCGTCATCAAATCCCACCACAACGTGGGCGGATTGCCGAAGCACATGAAGCTGAAACTTGTCGAACCGCTGAAACACCTCTTCAAGGATGAGGTACGGCTGCTGGGCAAGGAACTCGGGATGTCCGATGAATTGATCTGGCGACAGCCTTTTCCCGGACCGGGGCTGGCGGTGCGGATTGTTGGCGAGGTTACCGCCAAAAGGCTTGCGGTGTTGCGCAATGCCGATGCGGTGCTGATGGAAGAGATCAAGGCGGGGGGGCTGTATCGGGATCTCTGGCAGTCGTTTGCCGTGCTGCTGCCGATCCGCAGCGTCGGGATCATGGGCGATAAGAGAACCTACGAGCAGGCGGTCGCGATTCGGGCGGTGACAAGCGAGGACGCTATGACCGCCGATTGGGCAAAACTCCCCCATGATCTGTTGGGGCGCATTTCCAACCGGATCATCAACGAGGTGCGCGGTGTGAATAGAGTCGTCTATGACATCAGCTCAAAACCCCCCGCCACCATCGAATGGGAGTGATATGCCGAAACGAACGGATCTGAAAAAAATTCTGATCATTGGCTCCGGGCCCATCATCATCAGCCAGGCCTGCGAGTTTGACTATTCCGGCACCCAGGCTTGCAAGGCGCTGAAGGAAGAGGGCTACGAGGTGGTGCTGGTCAACTCCAATCCGGCGACGATCATGACCGACCCGGAGACGGCGGACCGTACATATATAGAACCTATCACACCAGAAATCCTGGAAAAGATTATTGTGCAAGAAAGGCCCGACGCACTGCTTCCGACCCTCGGCGGCCAGACCGGACTGAACACGGCGGTTGCGGTGGCAGAGTCGGGGGTATTGGATAAATACGGCGTCGAGATGATCGGGGCGTCGCTTGCGGCGATCCATAAGGCGGAAGACCGGCAGCTTTTCCGGGAGGCGATGGCGAAGATTGGTCTGAGGGTTCCCCGCAGCGGCTTTGCCCGGACGATGGACGAGGTGTTTCAGGTTGCCGCCGATATAGGGTTTCCTATTATTGTCCGCCCTTCGTTTACCCTCGGCGGGACGGGAAGCGGGGTTGCCTACAATCGGGAAGAGCTTGCCTTCATTGCCAAGGGCGGTCTCGATGCATCGCTCATCCACGAGATCATGCTGGAGCAGTCCGCCCTCGGCTGGAAGGAATACGAACTCGAGGTGATGCGCGATCGAGCAGACAACGTTGTAATAATCTGTTCGATTGAAAATCTCGATCCGATGGGGGTGCACACGGGCGAATCGATTACCGTAGCCCCCGCCCAGACGCTGACCGACGTCGAGTATCAGCTCATGAGGAACGCGGCAATTGCCGTCATCCGGGAGATCGGCGTGGAAACGGGGGGGTCGAACGTCCAGTTTGCGATCAATCCCGAAAACGGCGAGATGATCGTCATCGAAATGAATCCCCGCGTTTCCCGTTCGTCCGCCCTTGCCTCGAAGGCGACGGGATTTCCGATCGCAAAGATTGCCGCGAAGCTGGCCGTCGGCTACACGCTCGCCGAACTTCCCAACGACATCACCCGCGAAACGAGGGCGTCGTTCGAGCCGACGCTCGATTACTGCGTGGTCAAAATTCCCCGCTGGACATTCGAGAAGTTTCCCGAGGCGGAGGATTTTTTGACGACATCGATGAAATCGGTCGGCGAGACAATGGCGATTGGCCGCACCTTTCGCGAGGCGCTGCTGAAGGCGATCCGTTCGCTGGAGATCAAGCGGTTTGGGCTGCTGGATGGTCCGGCAGAGGAAAAAGCCTGTTCCGACGGTGATTTGGAACAGAAACTGCAAAAACCGAATTCACTGCGGCTCTTCTATATTGCCCTGGCGCTCAGCCGCAAGCTGACCGTGGAACGAATTCATCAGCTTACGATGATCGATCCCTGGTTTTTGCGCCAGATACAATCGCTTGTGGAGGCGGAAGGGTATCTGCGGAGGGAAGGTTTTTCGACCGGGAACCTCCGCGCCGCAAAACGTCTTGGCTTTGCCGATCGCGACCTCGGTGCCTTCTGGAATCTTTCCGAGGAAGAAATTCGCGCTCGTCGCCAGTCAGCCGGGATTTTTCCCGTTTACCAGCTAGTGGACACCTGTGCCGCGGAATTCGAGGCAGTCACTCCATATTATTACTCGACCTATGAGACCGAAACGGAGACGCGCGGCTCCGCGAAAAAGAAGATCATGATCCTCGGCGGCGGTCCGAACAGGATCGGCCAAGGGATCGAATTCGATTACTGCTGCGTGCATGCCTCCTACGCGATCCGTGAGGAGGGGTTGGAGAGCATCATGGTCAACTCCAATCCGGAGACGGTCAGCACCGACTACGACACCTCGGATCGGCTCTTTTTCGAGCCGGTAACGCTTGAAGATGTTTTGCATATTCTGCAAGAGGAAAAACCCGCAGGGGTAATCGTGCAGTTCGGGGGGCAGACTCCGTTGAACTTGGCCCGCAGCCTGGAGAAGGCGGGTGCGCCGATTCTGGGAACCTCCCCCGACTCTATCGACCGCGCGGAGGACCGCAAGCGTTTTCAGGAAATTGTGCGGCGTCTGGAGCTGCTCCAGCCGGACAACGACACGGCGATGAGCGAAGAGGAGGCGGTCAGCGCCGCCGGCCGGATTGGCTATCCGGTACTGGTGCGCCCCTCGTATGTCCTCGGCGGGCGTTCAATGGAGATCATCTATGACGAAGCAAGCCTCCGGCAGTTCATGGGGCGGGCGCTGGAGGTTTCCGCCGGTCATCCGGTGCTGCTCGACAAGTTTCTCGAGGATGCTATCGAGGCCGACGTGGACGCGATCAGCGACGGTAAAACAACGATAGTCGCCGGGATCATGGAGCATATCGAGGAGGCGGGGATTCACTCCGGAGACAGCGCCTGCGCCTTGCCGACGATGACCTTTTCCCCGGATATTCTGGAGAGGATCGAGAGCCAGACCAAGGCTATAGCCAGGGAACTCCAGGTCGTCGGGCTGATGAACATCCAGTATGCGATCAAGGACGACGCCTTGTACCTTCTTGAGGTCAACCCCCGGGCCTCGCGGACGGTGCCTTTTGTCAGCAAGGCGATCGGAGTGCCGCTGGCCAAGCTGGCGACGAAGGTCATGTTGGGGAAAACACTCGATGAACTGGGGTTTACAGCCCCGGTGCGGCCCCGCTATATCTCGGTAAAGGAGGCGGTCTTTCCGTTCAATCGCTTCCCCGACGTCGATATCCTGCTCGGGCCGGAGATGAAATCAACGGGGGAGGTAATGGGGATCGGCCGCTCGTTCGGTCTGGCCTTCGCCAAATCCCAGATGGCCGCGGGATTCAGGATTCCCCTTGCGGGAAAGGTGTTTTTGAGTGTGCACGATTTCTACAAGGAAAGACTCGTGCCCATTGCGCAATCCTTTGCCGCCCTGGGATTCCAGATCGTCGCGACCGCCGGTACAGCGGCAACGCTGCGCAGGCATGGAGTTTTGGTTGAATCAGTCAAAAAGGTCAGTGAGGGACGCCCCCATGTTGTCGATCATATCAAGAACGGCGAACTCCAGATTGTGATTAATGTCAGCCTTGGACGACGTTCCTCCCTGGATGCCTACCATATAAGGCGCGGAGCGCTCCTGTATAATGTTCTCTACACGACTACCCTGTCCGGCGCCCGGGCGCTCGCCGAGGCGGTGCACGCGCTGCAGCAGGAGCCGTTGGAGGTGACGCCACTGCAGGAGCACCATGAAGGGGCGAAGCGGCAAGTGCGGCCGAAAACCCCGGAATTATAAGGAGAAAGCTGAGCATGTACAACAGCGAAGAAGCTGATGGGCCGCGCGAAGAGTGCGGAGTCTTTGCGGTTTACGGCCATCAGGATGCGGCGCGGGTTGCCTTTTTCGGCCTTTTTGCCCTTCAGCATCGCGGGCAGGAAAGCGCGGGGATTACCTCTGCCGACGGCTGCCATGTCTGGGAGCACAAGGGCATGGGGCTGGCCTCGGAGGTTTTTCACGAGGATGTCCTCTCGAAACTTCCCGGGAACCTGGCCATTGGCCATGTCCGCTATTCTACCACGGGTTCTTCCGTGCTTTCCAACGCCCAGCCGTTTTTGGTGCATCACGCCGAGGAGTATTACGCGCTTGCCCATAACGGCAATATTGTCAATGCCCTGGCGCTGAAATCGGAACTGGAAGAGAAAGGGGCGATTTTCCAGTCCACGATGGATAGCGAGGTGATCGTCCATCTGATGGCGCCTTACCTGAAGGAAGGTCTGGAGGTGGCCCTGACGAAGGCTCTGTCCCGTGTTGAGGGAGCCTACAGCATCGTGATGCTGACCAGAAACAGGGTTGTCGCCATCCGCGATCCCCGGGGCTTCCGACCGCTGTCGCTGGGAACCATCAATGGCGGCTGGGCCGTGGCGTCCGAGACCTGCGCGTTTGATCTGGTTGGGGC
>Ga0172371_10002767_pt1 | contig 27573 bp, 23 predicted proteins | sample Lak12m_FD_114543 | JGI IMG/M metagenome (GOLD analysis project Ga0172371, IMG submission 114543) | Freshwater microbial communities from Kabuno Bay, South-Kivu, Congo - kab_022012_12m | ecosystem: Environmental > Aquatic > Freshwater > Lake | place: Democratic Republic of the Congo: South-Kivu...
AACGTTTTGCGGGCGCGCTTCCTCGATCTGGGCTACTGCTTCAGCTCGACACAGTACCGGGCCGAGCTCGATCGCCTCTCAACGCTGCTGTGAGGCGAGCTTCGCTCACACGCCGTGCGACGGCCCGCAGGCGTTGCGCGGCGCCTGCCGCCGCACCTGACTTCGTGGCCGGTCCGCAGCGCTGCGTTTCCCCCGGGGGCGACCGGTGACACCGGTCGCCCCCGGCGATCCCGGCGCCTTCCTGCGCTCGCTCTTCCGGACCGCGGTCGCGGCTGCCACGCCGGCGAGGCTGCTCGCCGGCCGTCTGCCGGAGCCGCCGTCGGGCCGTGTGCTCGTCGTGGGGGCGGGAAAGGCGGCGGCCGCCATGGCCGCCGCCCTCGAGGCCGAGTGGCCGGGGGCCCCGGACCGCCTCTCGGGCCTGGTGGTCACCCGCTACGGCCACGGCGTGCCGACGCAGCGCATCGAAGTCGTCGAGGCGGCCCATCCAGTGCCCGACGCGGCCGGTCGCGCGGCCGCCGGCCGCATCCTCGAGCTCGCCCGCGGCCTTGGCCACGACGACCTGCTGATCTGCCTGATCAGCGGCGGCGGCTCGGCCCTGCTGGCCGCGCCCGCGCCCGGCGTCACGCTGGAGGACAAGCAGGCGGTCGGCCGTGCCCTGCTGCGCAGCGGCGTCCCCATCGACCGCATCAACTGCGTCCGCAAGCATCTTTCCGCGATCAAAGGCGGCCGGCTCGCCGAGGCGGCGCACCCCGCCCGCGTCCTCACCTACCTCATCAGCGACGTACCCGGCGACGACCCGTCGGTCATCGCGTCGGGACCGACGGTGCCCGATCCCACCACGTCCGCCGAGGCACTCGGAGTGCTCGAGGAGTACGGTGTCGAGCCGCCTGCCTCTGTCGCGAGTCACCTGCTCGCCGGCGTGGAGGGCCGCATCGCGGAGACCCCAAGACCCGGCGACCCCGCTTTCGCCGCTGACGATCTGGTGATGCTGGCGACCGCTCGCGACGCCCTCGCCGCCACGGCTGCGGTGGCCCGCCGCGTCGGTATCGCGCCGTTGGTCCTCGGCGATGCCATCGAGGGCGAGGCGCGCGATGTGGGCACAGCCCACGCGCGCCTCGCCCTGGCCCTGGCGCGTTCCGACCGTCCCAGCACCCTGGCGATGCTGCGCGCCGGCCTGGTGTCGTACGCCGCTCCGGCCGGCGACCTCGATCCCCTCGCCCAGACCGTCCCCGCAGCGCCGTGCATCGTCCTTTCCGGCGGCGAGACCACGGTGACTGTCCGCGGCTCCGGCCACGGGGGGCGCAACGCCGAATACGCCCTCTCGCTGGCCATGAGCCTGGGGGCGCGCCCGGGGATCTCGGCTATCGCCGGCGACACCGACGGGATCGACGGCTCCGAGGACAACGCCGGCGCCGTGGTGACACCCGATACTCTCGCCCGCGCCGCCGCCGCCGGCCTCGACCCCGTGTCCGCACTCGCCGACAACGACGCGTACACTTTCTTCGCTGCTCTCGACGACCTTGTCGTCACCGGTCCCACCCGCACCAATGTCAACGACTTCCGTGCCATCCTGATTCGGCCTGTGTAGCCAGGCGAGACAGCCACGAACGGGCAGGGCCCGCTCTCGGGCAGTACGGACACGCCGCAGTCGATGATGTCGACACCGACCACGCGAGGAGACGCCATGACCCCAGATCCACAGCACCCCACCCCGTCGTCTAGCCATGCGGCGCCCGGTGCCGGCGCCTCTCCGGTCCGCACCTACAACGAGTGGGACCCCCTGGAGGAGGTCGTCGTCGGCATCGTCGAGGATGCTCTCGTGCCGCCCTGGGACTCCATCATGCCGGCGGTCGTCCACGACAAGACCACCTGGGACTACTTCAGGCTCTGGGGCGGCAGCCGCTGGCCGGCCGAGCAGCTCAAGAAGGCCGAGGCCGACATCGAGGCCTTCGTCCACATCCTCGAGGCTGAGGGGGTGACGGTCCGCCGTCCGGAGCGCTTCGCCTGGGAGAAGCCGATCGCCACCCCCGACTGGTCGCTGCCCAGCTCGCTCTACGCGCTGATGCCGCGCGACGTGCTGCTCATCGTCGGTGAGACGATCGTCGAGGCGCCGATGGGCTGGCGCTCCCGCTACTTCGAGCACCTCGCCTACAAGAGCCTGTGCAAGGAGTACTGGGCCGGCGGGGCGCAGTGGCTTTCCGCCCCCCGTCCGCAACTCTCAGAGGCATCGTTCGACCAGGACTTCGTGCCGATGGAGGAGGGTGAGCCGCAACGCTTCATCCCGACCGAGTTCGAGCCGCTGTTCGACGCCGCCGACTTCATCAAGTGCGGCCGCGACCTCTTCGCCATCCGCTCGAGCTGCACCAACCAGACCGGCATCGAATGGGTGCGCCGCACCCTGGGTCCCGACTATGCGGTGCACGAGATCGAGCACTACGACACCCATCCGATGCACATCGACGCCACCTTCTACCCGCTGGCGCCGGGCAAGCTGCTCATCAACCCGGAGCGCATCCGCGCCGTACCGCCGATGTTCGAGCAAGCCGGCTGGGAGGTGCTGACCTGCCCGCCGCCGCAGATGCCCGAGAGCCACCCGATGTACAACTGCAGCCGCTGGATCATGATGAACGTGCTCATGCTCGACGAGAAGCGCATCGTGGTCAGCAAGGGCGAGGACGACTTCGTGCGGCAGCTGCGAAAGTGGGGCTTCGAGCCGATCGAGTGCCCCTTCTGGGACTTCGAGACGATCGGCGGCGGCTTCCACTGCGCCACGGTCGACGTGCGGCGTGCGGGGACACTGCAGTCGTACTTCTGAGCCGGGCAAACCGGAGTCACATGCCTGAGCCGGGCGATCCGGCGGGCACTGCGGGAGAGGCGGCGAGCAGCCCGGCGAAACGGGCCGCCGGTCCAGGCGTCGCCGCGGGTCGGCGACCGAAACGCTGCTGCCTGACCCTTCAGCCGGCACCCAGAGCGATGAGCGTTCGGGCCCGCGTCTCGTCGAGGTGGATCGCCATCTGCCGCGCCGCCGCCTCGGCGTCGCCGGCCGCGACGGCCGCGACGATCCGCGCGTGCTCTTCGGCAGACGAGCCGATCCTGAGACGCGGGGAGAGCCAGGGGACGCGCGCGGTCTCGTCGAGCAGCGAGTCGACCAGCGCCGCGGCACGCCCGTTGGCGGCCAGCCGTGCGAGCGAGGCGTGCACGTCCAGCGAGGTCCGCAGCTCCTCGAGACCCGGACGCAGAGCCGCCTCCCGCTCTACCATGTCGCGCAGCCCATCCGCATCCTGCGGCGTGCAACGCCGCGCTGCCTCGGCGGCCAGCGGCGGCTCCACCATGCTCCGCAAAGCCAGGACTTCCATGACGTCGACGAGGCCGACAGGACGCACGATGTAGCCCTTGCGCGGCAGCACCATGACGAGGCCCTCGTGGACCAGCTGCCGCAACGCCTCTCTCACCGGCGTCTTGGAGACGCGGAACCGCTGCGCCAGTGCGGACTCCACGATCGGCGCGTCGGGCCCCAGGCGGCCGGACAGGATGTCCTGCTTGAGGGCCACATAGACCTTGTCGGTCAGAGAGGCGTGTCCGTGCCGCTGCGCGGCGCCGTGGTCGTCTCCATGCTGCATGGCGAGCACGGTATCGGCGCAGTGCTCGGGGGGCAAGCGAGACGGGCCGGGGCGCACTCCTTCGAGCGCGCCCCGGCCACTCGGTCGTCCGATCGGCTCACCATGCGAAAGGGCGGTCACCGCTCCCACCGCTGCTCGCTGCGCCGGGGCCTGCGTCGCGCCGGTCCACGCGCCGTGCGGCCCCGCGCACATCGGCCCTCACTTCGCGTACTTGTCCGGCTCCTTCTTGAAGCCCTCGGCGCACGCCTTGCCACAGATCGGGTACGCGACCCCCGCCTGCTCGATGTGCGTGTAGGCGTCATCGTCGTCGCCGATCTTCCCGCCACAGACTGCACACACCACGTCGGCCATTGAGCCACCTCCTGCACCCATGGGTCTGACAGCACTAATGTCTCTCTAAGATATCACTGAGGCACCCGATATCAAGTGGGGCCGGGAACTTTGCGACGCCCACACTCGCGGGGTGGTGTACGCTTCCCGGCGGACGATGCCGATGGACCCGCGCACCGAGCGCACCGCACAACGATCGACGAGAGGGCAGAGAGACCGTGACGACCCATCGAATGCGCACCAGGGTGTGTGACGGCGACGCGTGTCACGCGCTGCACGCGGCGACCCTCGAGGTCCTCGAGAAGACGGGTGTCGAGGTGCGGCACCCCCGGGCCCTCGAGCTGCTCGGCGAGGCCGGCGCGCGGGTCGAGGGCACACGCGTGCGCATCCCCGCCGACATGGTCGACGAGGCGGTCGCAGCGGCACCGAAAGCCATCACGTTGCGGCCCCGGCCGGTCGGGCACGCCGGGCACGCGCCGGCGGAGCACCATGTGACGTTGCGCGCCGGCGTCACGCTGTACGGCACCGGCTCGGACTGCCTCTACCTGCTCGGCCCCGGCACGCGCGACCGTCGCCCGGTCCATCTTGGCGACGTCGAAGAGATGGCGGCCCTGCAGGAGCGTCTGCACAGCATCGACTTCGTGATGTCCATGGCTCACCCGGGCGAGCTCGACCCCTCGCTCTTCGACGCGGCGCAATTCGCCGCCATGCTGCGCGGCACCACGAAACCGCTCCTCATGGTGCCGCAGGATGCGGACGCCCTGACCATCATGCAGGAGATGGCCGCCGTCTGCGGCGCCGCCGACAGCTGGGGCATCTACGCCATGCCGACACCGCCCCTCGTCCACGGCTACGAGTCGGCGGACCGTCTCATCCGCTGCGCCGAGCTCGGCATCCCCATGGCCTACGCCACGGCACTGCTGCCGGGCGCCACCGCCCCGGCTTCGCGAGCCGGCTTCATCGTGGTCGGCAACGCCGAGATCCTCAGCGGCCTGGTCATCGCCCAGCTTGCCGCTCCCGGAGCACCGTACATCTACGGCGTCACGCAGGGCTCGATGAACCTGCGCACCAGCCACGTCCTCTACTGCGCGCCGGAGAGCTACGCGATCCAGCAGGCATGTGTCGAGCTCGCGTCGTTCTACGGCCTGCCGTCCTTCGGCTACGGCGGCGTCTCCGACTCCCCGTTGCTCGACGAACAGTGGGCTCTCGAGGCCGGCATGACGCTGCTGGCCAACGCGATGTCCGGCGTCACGCTGCTTCATGACCTCGGGTACGCGGGATCGGGGACAGCCAGCTCTTTCGAGGCCGTGGTCCTCATGGACGAGATGGTCCGCTGGGTCAAGGCGTACCTCGGCGGCATCACCATCGACACCGAGATGCTCGCCCTCGACGAGATCGACGCCGTCGGACCCGGCGGCACACACCTGAGTCGCAAGTTCACGCGGCGCCACTACCGCGACTGGCTGGCGCCGGCGCTGCTCAGCCAGCAGCCCTACGAAGCCTGGGAGTCGGCCGGCGGCAGCACCCTGCTCGAACGGGTCGCGCAACGCACCCGCGAGCTACGAGGAAGCCCACCCCCGCACCGGCTCGCCGACGACCAGCTCACGGAGCTCGAACGGCTAGTGCAGCACGCCGGAGGCCTCCGAAAGGGCTCCTGACCACACGGGGCGCCCTCCGCACTGCGCCCCGTCGCCGACCGCCGTGCCCGCAGGAGGACGCGCAGCGATCGGCTCCACACGACTGCCGATGCGGCCTTCCACACGACGGCCGATGCGGCCTGCCCCGTAAGAGCCGAAGATCGGTACACCAGCGTCTCACAGCCGGCGCGCCGGCGCTCACCGCCCGGCCTTCCGCTGGGACTGATCGTCCGTTCCGCGGCCATCGTCACCTGCGTCTCAGCATCCTCGCAGCCAACTCACAGGAGACCGGGGCACGCTCTCTCTCGTCAAGCCATCGATGACCCGGCTCGAGACCGGTGTCGAGAGGAGGTCCCTCATCATGAGCCTGCGCGTCGCACTCATCCTGGCCGTTGCGGCAGTGGCCGTCACCACCCTCAGCGTGGGCCTGGCCCTGCGCGAGTCCCCGAGCAGCGCACGGGCGGCGGGCGGCGCCGAGACAGCCGGCCGAGAGACCACCGACGCCCCTTCCGCTCACGTCCAGCCCACGGGGGCCCACGAGTTGAGCGACGCGGACGCCGCCGCGATCTCGTTCATGCGCGAAGAGGAGAAGCTCGCCCGCGATGTCTACACCGAACTCGCCGACCTGTACGGGCTGCGCATGTTCAGCAACATCGCGGCGTCGGAGAGCAAGCACATGGATGCCGTCGCCGAGTTGCTCAACGCGTACGATCTCGACGATCCCGCCGCCGGCGCGGCCCCGGGGGAGTTCCGGGACGAGAGCTTGCAGGCACTCTATGACCGGTTGACCGCCCAGGGCGGCGGGTCGCTCAGTGACGCGCTCGCCGTCGGCGTGATCATCGAGGAGACCGACATCGCGGATCTGCAGCAGAGGCTGGCCGCGACTGAAAACCCCGAGGTAGAGGCGGTCTTCGACAACCTGCTGAGCGCGTCGGAACGACACCTCAGCGCGTTCGAGCGCCAGCTCTCAAAGTACTCGAACTGATCACGGAGTGGCGGCGTCGGTGCCGGCGCCGCCACTTCTCAGCCGGCCTCGATCTCCTCTTCGGTGGCGCCCGACTCTGAGAGGACGTGCCGGGCGACGGCGACCACATTGTCGCCCTCGCGCAGGTTCATGACCCGCACGCCCTGGGTCGCCCGACCGTGCCGGCTGATGCCGTCGGCGCGCATGCGGATGACCACGCCGTCGCGGCTGGTCAGCACGATCTCGTGATTGTCGCGCACCACCCGCACGCCGGCCAGGTAGCCCTTGCGGTCGGTGAGCTGCACGGTGCGTACCCCGAGACCGCCGCGCCCCTTGATCGGGTACTCGCTCATGAGCGAACGCTTGCCGAAGCCATTCTCGGTGACGACGAACAGATCGCTGTCGTCGCGCGCGATGTCCATGGCGATGACCTCGTCGCCGGCTCGCAGGCGCATGCCGATGACGCCGCTCGTGTTGCGCCCCGTTGGCCGTGCGTCGCGCTCGTGGAAGCGGATCGCCTGACCGAGACGGCTGATCATGATGATGTCGTCGTCGCCGGTGGTGTGCCGTACCTGGATGAGCTCATCGTCGTCGCGGACGTCGATGGCGATGATGCCGTCCGCCTTCAGCGGCGTGTTGTACGAACCGAAGAGCGTCTTCTTCACGATGCCCTTGCGGGTGCCGAAGATGAGGTACTTGCCCTCGGAGACGTCGAAGTTGCGCGTGCGGATGACCGCCCGCACCGACTCGTCCTGACGCAGGGGCAGCAGATTGACCAGATGCTTGCCCTTGGCGTTCCGGCCGGCCAGCGGCAGCTCATGCGTCTTCAGACGATAGACCTTGCCGACGCTGGTGAAGAAGAGGACGTAGTCGTGGGTGGAGGCGATGAAGAAGTGCTCGACCTCGTCTTCTTCCTTGAGCTCCATGCCGGCGACGCCGATGCCGCCGCGCTTCTGCTGGCGGTACGTCGCCACCGGTAGGCGCTTGACGTACCCGGTCTTGGTGAGCGTGATCGCCATCTGCTCTTCGGCGATGAGGTCCTCGATCTCAAGATCACCCTCGTCGGGCACGATGTGGGTACGACGGTCGTCGTTGTACTGCCGTTTGACCTCGAGCAGCTCGTTCTTGACGACCTCGTAGATGGCACGCTCGTCACCGAGCAGCTCGCGCAGCTCTTTGATCTTGGCCAGCAGCTCGCGGTGCTCCTGTTTGACCTTGTCGCGCTCGAGGCCGGTGAGGCGCTGCAGACGCAGGTCGAGGATGGCCTGCGCCTGCGGCCGGGTGAGTTCAAAGGTGTCCATCAGGGCCTCGCGAGCCTCGTCGGCGTCGGGGGCCCGGCGGATGATGGCGATCACCTGGTCGAGATTGTCCAGGGCGACCAAGAGGCCTTCGAGGATGTGGGCCCTCGTCTCGGCCTTGTCGAGCTCGAACTTGGTGCGCCGGACGACCACTTCACGCTGGAACGCGATATAGGCCTTGAGCATCTCCGGCAGATCGAGCGTGCGCGGCACGCCGCCGACCAGCGCGATGTTGATGACGCCGAAGGTCGTCTGCATCTGGGTGTGCTTGTACAGCTTGTTCAGCACGACCTTGGGGATGGCCTCGCGCTTGAGTTCGATGACGAGGCGCATGCCGTTGCGATCGGACTCGTTGCGCAGGTCGCTGATCTCCGAGATCTTCTTCGTCTTGACCAGTTCGACGATCTGCTCGATGAGCGAAGCCCGGTTCACCTGATACGGCAGCTCGGTGACGATGACGGCGGCACGATTGCCCTTGAGCTGCTCGGTATGCGCCTTGGCGCGCACACGGATGCGACCGCGTCCGGTCCGGTACGCCTCCTTGATGCCGCTGGTGCCCAGGATAAGTCCGCCGGTGGGGAAGTCCGGACCCTTGATGAACTGCATGACGTCGTCGGCGCTCGCCTGCGGATGGTCGATGAGGTGGACGATGGCGTCGATGGCCTCACCAAGATTGTGCGGCGGCATGTTGGTGGCCATGCCGACGGCGATGCCGCTGGCTCCATTGACGATGAGATTGGGCATGCGGCTCGGCAGGACCATGGGCTCACGCCGCGTCTCGTCGTAGTTCGGCATCCAGTCGACTGTGTTGGCGTCGATGTCTCTGAGCATCTCTGTGGCGATGCGACTGAAGCGCGCTTCCGTGTACCGCATCGCCGCCGGAGAGTCGCCCTCGACAGAGCCGAAGTTGCCCTGGCCATCGACGAGCGGGTAGCGCATGTTGAAGTCCTGCGCCATGCGCACCAGCGTCGGGTAGATGACCGCCTCGCCGTGCGGGTGATAGTTACCGGAGGTGTCACCCGCGATCTTGGCGCACTTGCGGTGCGCCTTGGTCGGCGCCAGGCCGAGGTCGTTCATGGCGACCAGGATGCGCCGCTGGCTGGGCTTGAGACCATCGCGGACGTCCGGCAGCGCGCGGTCGACGATCACGCTCATCGCGTAGTCGATGAACGACGAGCGCATCTCGTCTTCGAGCTCGATCGGCTCGATCTTGCCTTCGAGTGTCTGGAGCTGGTCGGTCATGCGTGGTCCGCGCCCCTCAGACGTCGAGGAAGCGCACCTCCTTGGCGTTCTTCTCGATGAACTGCCGCCTGGGCTCGACCTTGTCTCCCATGAGCATCGTGAACACCTCTTCCGCCGCCATGGCGTCTTCCATGGACACCAGTTGGAGCGTACGGCTCATGGGGTTCATGGTGGTCTCCCACAGCTGATCCGGGTTCATCTCGCCGAGGCCCTTGAAGCGCTGCAGCTGGATGCCCTCCTTGCAGAGCTCCACGATCTGCACGCGCAGCGCCTCGTAACTCGGCGCATCGGCCTTGCGGGCACCCAGGCGCAGCGAGAACGGCGGCGTGCCGATCATCTCGCTGATGCGGTCGTGGACGCGGCGCAGGCCCTGGAACTCGCGGCTGGTGAGCGCCGCCAGCGGCACGCGAAGGTTGAGCGCCAGTCCGGTGCGGCGCTCGACGAGCCGCGTGTCGAACGCCTTGACCGGCGCCGGCTCGCCGATGGCCTCGGCGTCGAGCATCCCCTGGTCCTCCGCGACCTCGTCGAGGATGGAGATGACGTAGCGGTCGTCGACGCCAGACTCGAGCGCCGAGCGCAGATCAGCCGCAGTCGACACCTCGACACCGATCATCGGCCCGTTCTTGAGCCAGTCGATCAGCTCGCCGCCCCATTGGCTCTTCAGCTTCTTGACCCAGCCCTCGTACTCGCTGAACAGCTTCAGGAAACGCTGATAGCGCGTCTCGCTGAAGCTGAAGCCGCCGTTGTGGTTGTCGACCGTGACCTTCTCCAGGCGCCCGCGCAACAGCAGTTCCTCAAGCTGGCTCTCCTTGTGGATGTACGTCTCCTGATTGCCTTGCTTGAGGCGGTACAGCGGCGGCTGGGCGATGTAGATGTAGCCGGCGTCGATCAACTGCTTCATCTGCAGGAAGAAGAACGTGAGGATCAGCGCGCGGATGTGCGAGCCGTCGACGTCGGCGTCGGTCATGATGATGATCTTGTGGTAGCGCGCCTGTTCGACGTCGAGCTCGTCGCCGATGCCGGTTCCCAGGGCGCTGATGATGGTCAATATCTCGTTGTTGGCCAGCATCTTGTCGATGCGCGCCTTGTGGACGTTGATGATCTTGCCGCGCAGCGGCAGGATCGCCTGGAACGAGCGGTCTCGCGCCTGCTTGGCCGAGCCGCCGGCCGAGTCTCCCTCCACCAGGTAGAGCTCGCTGAGCGCCGGGTCCTTGATCGAGCAGTCGGCCAGCTTGCCGGGCAGGGTGGAGCCTTCCAGCAGGCCCTTGCGGCGTGTAAGGTCGCGCGCCTTGCGCGCGGCGCTGCGGGCGCGCGCCGCGTTGATCGTCTTCTCGACGATGGCCCGCGCCTCGCTTGGGTTCTCTTCCAGGAACTCGGCGAGACGCGCGTTGACCGTCGTCTCGACGAGCGTGCGGATCTCGGTGTTGCCGAGCTTGCTCTTGGTCTGCCCCTCGAACTGCGGCGTACGCAGCTTGACCGAGATGAGCGCCGTGAGTCCCTCGCGCACATCCTCGCCGGAAAGGTTCTCGTCCTTCTCCTTGAGCAGGTTCTTCTGCCGCGCGTAGTCGTTGATGGTGCGCGTGAGGGCGGCGCGGAAGCCCGAGAGGTGCGTGCCGCCCTCGGTGGTGTTGATGTTGTTCGCGAACGTGAAGATCGACTCGTTGTACGTGGAGTTCCACTGCATGGCGAGCTCGGTCTGGCCGTCTGCCGTCTCGTTCTGGAAGTAGATGATGCTGCGGTGCAGGGCGTCCTTGTCGCGGTTGATGTAACCGACGAAGTCCTTGATCCCGCCGGCATACTGGTAGACGACGCTCTCGCCGTCGGCGCGGTCGTCGACGAGCTCGATCTTGAGGTTCTGGGTGAGAAAGGCGGTCTCTCGCAGGCGCTGCGACAAGACCCGATAGTCGAAGTCGACCTCCTCGAAGATCTCGGCGTCGGGCATGAACGAGACGGTCGTGCCGGTGCCGTCCTTCTTGGTGATCTTCTCGCAGCGCGCGAGGTCGGCGACCGGCGCCCCGCGCTCGAAGCGCTGATGCCAGCGGTACCCGTCGCGGAAGATGTCGATCTCCAGCCACTCGCTGAGCGCATTGACGACCGAGACACCGACGCCGTGCAGCCCGCCCGAGACCTTGTAGCCGCTGCCGCCGAACTTGCCGCCGGCGTGCAACATGGTGAGCACGACCTCGGCGGCCGGCTTGTCGTACTTGTCCATGATGCCGACCGGGATACCGCGACCGTCGTCGACGACAGTGATCGAGTTGTCGGGATTGATGGTGATCTTGATGTGCGAGCAATAGCCGGCGAGGGCCTCGTCGACGGAGTTGTCGACGACCTCGAAGACGAGGTGGTGCAGACCCCGCGGGCCGGTGGACCCGATGTACATGCCGGGCCGCTCGCGTACCGGGTCGAGGCCTTCCAGGACCTGGATATCATGGGCGTCATAGCTGGGCTGCACGGGCTGCTTCACGGTTCCTCGCAGGCGTGACCGCTGGCCGGAGACAGGGGGTGGAAGACGCGCGCGGTTCGGGGGCCGCCGACTCTCTGAGCGGCATCATGATGCGGCGTGGTTCGCACACATGCAGTATATCAGATGAGGTGTCGTCGACCAAGCCGCAAGCAGCGCCAAAGGACCAGCAAATCAATGCTTTTCTGGCGGTGAGTGAGGCGCGGGCCGGAGTGGTCTCGCGACCACTCCGGAGGGGAGCCGCCGACGCGCCGCCGGCTCAGCGTCGCGACGTGCGGGCCGTGAACCGCAGACGCTCCACCGGCGTCTGCTGATCGATCGCCCGCAGGCGCTCCATCAGCTGCGGCGCCAGGTAGCTGAGCTCCGTCGCCCAGACCGCAGACTCGCACTCCACCACCAGCACACCCTGGCGCAGGCGGCCCGGCCACGTGACCGAGCGGATCTGCTCGCCGGCCGCGTCGTGCCAGGCCCGATAGGCGCGCACCTGCTCGCTGCCCTCCAGCCTCTCGACACGCCGGGCGACGATGTCGCCCAGGGCACGCGGGTCGCTCATGATGCGCCGCTCCCGCTGTGCCCCTGGTCCTCGGCGGCGCTCCGCCGCGGTCGCTCGCCCCCCGCCACCGATGGGCCACTCTCCAGATCGATGATACGCGCGTCGGCAAGCTCTTCGGCACGGAAGTACATGGACGTGGTGGTCGTGATGACGGCCTGCCCCGAACTCGCGAGCAGCTTCACCAGCAGGCGCCGCCGCGCGTCGTCGAGCTCGCTCATGACGTCGTCGAGGAAAAGGGGACCGCGCAGTCCGGTCCACTGCTCGGCGACCTCTCGCTCCGCCAGCAGGAGCGCCAGCACGGCCGCCCGCTGTTCCCCCTGCGAGCCGAACAGACGCAGGTCGCGCCGGTCTCCGGTCGGCTGCGATTCGAAGATCTCGAGGTCGTCGCGGTGCGGCCCCAGAGCACTCACCGCCGATTCGATCTCGCGCGGCCGCCGCGTCCGCAGCGCCTCGTGGTAGCGCGCCGGGTCGTCTCCGATGTCCACCAGCGGGGAGCGCAGGCTGAGGCCGAAGACGCCACCTTGCGGGGCCAGCGCGGCGGCAAAGCCGCCGAAAGGCACCGTCAGGGCCTCCACGAGCGCCCGGCGACGGCGCTCCAGCTCCAGCCCGCTCGACACGAGCTGCGCATCCCATGGATCGAGCGCCCGTTCCGGGCCGCCGCGGCGTACTCGGGCGAGCTGTGCGTTGCGCTGCCGTACCGCCGTCTGCAGTGCCGTGACGCTCGTCTGATACGCCGGGTCGACGTCAGCTCCGAAAGCGTCGATATGCGCTCGCCGCCGGGCCGGGCCGCCCTTCACGAGGAGCAGACTCTCGGGCACGAACAGAAAGACCGGGCCGAGCCGACGCAGACGTTCCACCGAGGTGACGGTCACGCCCTGAACGGTCGCCCGCCGGCCCAGCCGCGGAGAATAGGCCAGGGCCGCCGTCCTGCCGTCGTCGAGCGTCACCTCTACCCGCGCCGCCTCGGCGCCCCAGCGCATGAGCTTGTCATCGCGTGATGTGCGCGGGGACGTGGCTCGCAGCGACCAGTATGCCGCCTCCACGAGGTTCGTCTTGCCGGTCGCGTTGGCGCCGACGATGACGTTCAACCCCGGTGACAGCGTGAACTGGGCGCTCTTGTAGGAGCGAAACCCGCTGAGGCGGATCTCTGCTATGTGCATGCGCCTGCCACGATGTGGAAGTGGCGGTCGTCGACGACGACCTCGTCTCCGGGTCCCACCGCGTGACCACGGCGCGTCTCGACCACTCCGTTCACACGCACCATCCCGGACTGCACGAGGACCTTCGCTTCGCCTCCGGTGCCCACTGCGCCGCACACCTTGAGGAATGCCCCCAGGGACAGCGGTCCACTCACAGAGACGTCCTCCGCCGACACCGAGTGCTCCCGCCTCAGCCGCTGAGACGGATCGGCATGATGAGGTACAGGAAGTCCGTGCCGGGGTCGCCGTCGCGCACGCCCGAGATGAGCCCCGGCCGCAGGGGTGTGATCAGCTGCAGTGCCAGCTTGTCCTCGTCCACGCTCTCGATCCCATCGACCAGATACAGGTGATTGAACCCGATCTCGAGCTCCTCCCCGGAGTACTCGATGTCCAGCGTCTCTCTGGCCTGACCGATGTCCTGGGTGATGGCGCGGACGACCAGTTGAGCCGGAACGTCGCCGGCGGGGGGTACGAACCGCAGGCGCAGGGGCGCGTTCTTCTGGGCCAGCAGGCCGACACGACGCACCACGGCGAGGAACGTCTGGCGGTCCAGCTCGACCACGTGCTCGAAGCTCTCCGGCAGGAGTTGCCGGTAGTTCGGGAACTGGCCGTCGATGAGGCGCGTCGCGATCACCAGGTCACCGAGGCCGAAGACCGCCTGGTTCTCCCCTATCACGACGGCGATCGAATCGCTCTCGATGCCGCTTGCCAGCCGCGCCACCTCGTTGAGCGCCTTCACCGGCACGATGGCCTCCACCTCCGCCTCCGGGCCGTCCGCAAGGGTGGTCTGCTTCACCGCCAGCCGGTAGCTGTCCGTGGCCACCATGCGCAGGCCGGTCGGCTCGACCGAGACGAGGACTCCGGTGAGGATCGGGCGGTTGTCGTCCCGCGAAGCGGCCCGTGCCACCTTAGCCAGCGTCGCCAGGAAGGGCGCCCGGCTGACGGCGATGCTTCCGGTGAGGTCGAACGACGATGTCTGGGGGAAGTCGGTCGCCGTCCACGCGTTGAGCTCGAAGCGCGCCGACCCCCCGGCGACCACCACACTGCCGGCCGCCTCGTCGCCCTGCCCGAGTTCGACCGTGACGCCGGAGACCGGCAGGTTGCGCACGATGTCGGTGAACAGACGTGCCGGTACCACGACATCGCCGGGACGCTCGATCTGCGCGGGCACGACAGCCTTCATCGACAGCTCGAGGTCTGTGGAGCACATCTCCAGCCGGCCGTCCCGCGCCTGGAGCAGGATGCCCGAAAGCACCGGCAGAGTCCCACGCGTGGAGACGCCGCGGCTCAGGACGAGAAGCTTGTCGACGAGCGCTTCGCGATCACACGTGAACTTCATCCCGGCTCCTTATGTCTATGAAGAGAAGAGAACCATATCTCGTCGTCATCACAAGCCCTGTGGATGGTGTGGAGGGAACGTAAGTACCCTGCATCCGTGAGAGCGTCTGCCTGAGGGCGATCGTGTTGACGATCTGTTGACCGTTGGCGGGTTGCTCACACTGCGTCGGGCCACGGCTGCAAGCATAGCCTTTGGGCGCCGGTTTTGGGAGTCTGTCCACAGGTACTCCACGGCTTCCCGACAGGTTGCCCGACGACCCATGGGGTGCGGGTCTCGTGCGGTCGTTCTAGGACTGCGACTTCAAACGGACGGTGATGGCCTGGATCAGCTCGCGCAGCTGGCGGTCGTGGCCGTCCTTGAGCAGCTTGTCGATCTTGTTGACCCCGTAGAGGACCGTAGTGTGGTGACGTCCGCCGAAACGGTCGCCGATCTGTGGCAGCGAGGCGTCGGTCAGGTCGCGACAGAGATACATCGCGATCTGCCGGGAATAGGCGATAGTCTGGCCGCGACGATCGCCGCGCAGGTCGGCCACGTGGGTGCCGAACTGGCGGGCGACTTCAGCCTGTATGGCGTCGATGGTGATCGGTGCCGCATAGGACTTGGGCAAGAGGTCCTCGAGTGCTTCCTTGGCTACGTCCAGCGTGACCGGGGCATCGCTGATGGAGGCGTAGCTGACCACCCGGGTCAGGGCGCCGTACAGCTCGCGGATGTTGGTGGTGATGTGACTTGCGATGTACTCCAGCACCTCGGGGTCGGCGAGCTTGAAGCGTTCCCACTTGACCTGTTTGCGCAGGATGGCGATGCGCGTCTCGAGATCGGGCCGGCCGATGTCGACGACCACGCCCTGCCCGAACCGCGAGCGTAGTCGCTCCTCCAGAGCCTCCAGCTCACGCGGCGGCCGGTCCGAGGTCATCACGATCTGCTTGCCCGCTTCGTAGAGGGAATTGAACGTGTGGAAGAACTCCACCTGCGTCTGCTGCTTCTCGGCCAGGAACTGGACATCGTCGACCAAAAGGATGTCGTTGTCGCGGTACGCCTGCTTGAAGCCCTCGATGCGACCCTTGTCGGTCAGTGCATTGATGAAGTCGTCGGTGAAGCGCTCGACGGTGACGTACTTGAACTGGAGCTTCGCCGAGGTCTGGTGTGCGGCATGGGCGATGGCCTGGATGAGGTGCGTCTTGCCGAGGCCGGTGTCGGCGTAGACGAAGACCGGGTTGTAGGTCTTGGCCGGCGCCTCGGCGACGCTGCGCGCCACCGCCGCCGCGTACTCGTTGTGCGGCCCCACCACCCAGCGATCGAAGACGTATCTGGGGTTGAGGTCGGCAGGTACCTGCGCCACCGGGCGCTGGCCGTCGGAGCTGCGCTCGGGCCCGGGATCGATGGAGTCGGCCGCCGGGGGTGCATCGGGCTCGTCGGCCGTCGGGACGGCCATGCTCGCCGCCCGCTCGTCGACCGCGACGCTGACATCCACCGGCGCGCCGAGGACGGCCTCCAGAGACTCGGAGATCAGGGTCACGAACCGCTTCTCCACCCAGTCGCGCGCGAACTCGTTGGGGACGCCGAGGATGAAGCTGCTCTCGCTGAGCTCGACCGGCACCGAACGCACGAACCACAGCCGGTAGGTCGCCTCGTTGACGCGGGTCTTCAGATGGGTCCGGGCTTCATCCCAGATGAGTGTCAGCTGCTCGTCGATGGCGAAGCCCTCTCGTGTCCGCGCCAGAAGGATGGAACGGCGCCGAGGGTAGACCGCACCGTCAGAGGATGGTGTCGAGGACGGAGACGCCCTCGCTGGTCAGGGCTCGCTTGCCGTCGCCTCGCGAGTGTATCAACCCCATCTTCTCCAGTACACCGAGTTCCCGGAAGGCGGTGGCCGCGGCGATATCGAGCTCCCGGCCGATGGCCGTGGGGCCGGCCGAGCCGAGCTCCATGAGCAGCACGAGCACGCGCTTCTGACGGGTCGTGAGCCTGGGCTCCGGCGTCGTAGGTCTGGGCGCCGGCGGCGGCGCGACGGCACGGTTGGGCAGGTTGATCGTCAGAACGGTCCCGCCGCCGAGGTTGTCCTCGATCGTGAGCACGCCCTGCATGAAGGCGAGAGACTCCTTGGCGATCGGCAGCCCCGAACCGACACCGCGGATGTGCAGTCGCTGGTCGGCGGTCGCGGTGGTGAAGCCCGGCTCGATCGCCCGCTCCTTGTCCTCGATGCCGGGGCCGTGATCCGAGATGCGGAGTACCTGCCCGTTCTCGAGCACGGTGACCACGACATCGCGGAACGATGCATGGATGAGGTTCTCGATGAGCTCCCGGATGACGGTGTAGGGCACTTGACCCCCCTGCTCACGGCAGGCGCGGTACGTCTCTGTTGCCAGGGCGTCCATGAGTTGCGGCATCTCCGCGCTCTCCACCGAGACGACGCGCGGCGGGCTGGTGAGCGTGTCGTAGATAGCGATGCGCGGAGCCGATGGCCCGGCGAACCGGCCGCGGTCGCCGGCGGCGAGTGCTTCCTCGTGCTCGGCCCGGTCGCCCGCCGGCCTGCCGGCGGCAGTGAGCGTGGTGCTGCCCCGCGCGCCAACGATGGTGCCCGCCGGGTCGATGCCGCCGCCCGCGTCGGCCGGCGGCTCGGGTCGTCCGCGAGCGTCACTGAGGAGGCGGTCGAGAAACGTGTCCATGCCCATGACCGCAGTGTACAGCAGGCGACAGCGACCACCCACGTCGATCGTCAACCCCGGTGAAATGTGGATGAGCAGGGTATTCGGAACGGTTATCCACAGGGTTTTCGACATCTGTGGAAAGGGACCCGGCGGCCGGCCCTGTTTTGCCGGAAATAGCGGGGCTGTGGACGAGGTGGTTTCAGGGGGCCGTTCTCCATCACCGTCCCGGCGGTGTGCAGTGCCGGAAGGGGGAACGTGTCGTCAGACCATGGCCGGCAGTGACAAGACGAACTTTTCCCCTGCTCATGGTGGTCTGGGATGCCATCCACCGCCGTCGGCGATTGTCAAGTGGTCTCGTCACCGACAAAGGCTTTTCCACGGCTCCGTCGAGTCTGCATGCGCGTGAAAGTGCGTCTATCCACAGTTTCCACAGACTTCGGTGGGGCCGGTAGACGAAGAGTGAAACAGGCCGGCCCCCTTCAGGCATCGGGCGCGCTATACTGGGCTGTGGAAATACGCGGAGCTCCCGTCCGAGGGGCTGAGAAGGCGCTTCCTGGCGCCGACGCGCAGAACCTGACCACCTGCGGGTGGCGGCGCACCGAGCGCTGCTGGGTAATGCCAGCGAAGGGAGATGGTGATCGTGTCAAGCACTTCGGCTCCAGAGCATCCGTGGTTCCGTCGTGGGCGGGACGTGCTCTCCGGTTTCAATCTCGCTGCATGGGACGTCAGGGTCATCGCCGAGGCGGCGATCGCCATCGGACTGGCCGCGGCTCTGGGGCAACTGCGGCTGTTCACCATGCCTCAGGGTGGCTCGGTGAGTCTCGAGATGCTGCCCCTGCTGTTTCTGGCGGCGCGGCGCGGCCTCGGGCCGGCCGTGATCGCCGGCGGGCTGTACGGGATGGTGCAGCTCATCCTGCCGGGGGCGTTCATCTACCATCCCGCTCAGGCGGCGCTCGACTACCCGCTGGCGTTCGCGGCCGTCGGCGTCGCCGGCCTGGTGAGCCCCTCGAGCTGGTGGCGTCTGTCCGTCGCGGTCGCCCTCGGCATGGGGGGGCGGCTGGCCTGTCACTTCCTGTCCGGCCTCATCTTCTTCGCATCGTACGCGCCCGAGTGGGAAGCACCCTGGCTGTATGCTCTCACGTACAACCTGCTGTACCTGGCACCGGAGGCCGTCATCACAGCGCTCCTGCTGTGGCCGCTGCTCAAGGCCTATCAAGCCGCCTTCCCCGCGGGGTCCACCGTCGGGCGCCCTCCCGGGCAAGGACGGTCCTGAGGCCGTTGAGCGGCGTCGGAAAGAGCGGACCCATCGACGCGCCGGCGCGGTCTCGCGACGGCGGCGCCGAGGTCAGCGTCGACGGTCCGCTGGTCGTGGCCGTCTTCCTCAACGGCGAGTACACCGACCCCGACTTCGACCGCCGACTGGCCGCCCGCTCCGACGTCCTGCTGGCGGCCGACGGAGGCGCCGCCCGGCTGGCGGCGCTCGGCCTGCGTCCCGATGCCGTCATCGGCGATATGGACTCGCTCGCCGCCGACGTGGCGGCCGGGCTGGCGGCGGCAGACGTGCCGTTCGTGCGTCACGAGACCCGCAAGGATCAGACCGACGGCGAGCTGGCGGTGCGTCATGCCCTCTCCCGGGGTGCCGGTCGCATCCTCCTTGCTGGCGCCCTCGGCACGCAGCTCGATCACGTGCTCGGGCACACGGCGATCCTGCGCCGGCTCGCCCGTGAGGGTATCGAAGCCTTCGCACTGAGCCCCCACATGTGGGCGACGGCGGTGCACGGCCCCGGAGAGCTGCAGCTCTCCGGGGTGCGGGGATGCCGGTTCTCGTTCGTGGCTCTCACGTCGTGCACTTCGGTGACCCTGGACGGCTTCGACTACGGACTGGACGGAGCGCGGGTCGAGCCCGACTCCTGTCTCGGTCTCGGCAACACCGTTGTATCGGCGACCGCACTGGTCGGGCTGCGCTCCGGCGAGGCGCTGCTGATCGTCTTTGCCGACGGCCTGACGGTCGGCGCCGTCCGGCGAGCGACGAAGACGTCGTGAACGCGGCGAGCGAGGCCCGCGCGGCGCGCCCCCCACAGGGGCGCCGGCGGTCATGGTCTTGGTGGCAGCGCTGGGCTGCGGGCGTGTGGACGGCCGTCATCGTCGTCGTCTCGGTGGTCCCCGCCGAGTGGTTGCTGGGAGTCGCCCCGGAGCGGTCGTGGTCGGTGCTGGCGAGTGGCGCGCATGCACTCGAGTTCGCGGTGCTGGCCGGCCTCCTCGTCTGGCGCGGCTGCGCCGATCGGGCGACCGTCGGGCCGCCGGCCGGCGTCCTGCTGCGTGCCGGCGCCACGGCGCTGTTCCTGGCGCTGCTTATCGAGATCGTGCAGTGGCCGCTGCCCTATCGGTCATTCGACGGCCGCGATCTGGCCGCCGACGGGGCCGGGATCGTCCTCGGCCTGGGCCTCAGCTCTTTGGCTCTCCGCCGTCTTGCCCGGCGGTGCGGTCGATGATCGACGCTGCGATCGCGTCGGAGGAGACGCTGTAGGTGCCCCGGTCGAGACGGTCGCGCAGGGTCAACAGAAGGCCCCATCGCCACGGAGACCGGCGTCGGGTCTCAGGCTCGGTCCGTCTGCTGTATGCCTGGCTTCGTGCCACCTTCCCCTCCCTGAGTCGTCTCGACGAGAGTATCGGTGCCGGGCGACAGGTGGTTTACTAGGATGCGTAACCTGACGAGACTTCACATCTGCGGCCGATCTCGAGGCGCATGGGAGGTGGAATGGGAACGCTGCGACGCATCGCGGATGCGGTGGACGACGTGCTCGCGGAGGTCCGGCGCGCGCCGGCCGAGTCGGTGCCGCTGGTAGCCGCACTGGGCCGCGTGAGTGCCGAGCGACTGGTCGCTCGTGACGATGTTCCCGGCTTCACCAATTCGGCGATGGACGGCTTCGCGTACCGGGCGGCCGACGGCGGAGTCGCGGTCGCCGACGGCCTGCGGGTGGTCGCCGACATCCCCGCCGGCACGGCGCCGACCGTGACCATCGGCCGGGGTGAAGCGGCACGCATCATGACCGGCGCACCCTTGCCGCGGGGCGCGGACACGGTCGTGCCGGTGGAGCAGACCTCGGTCGTCGGGGAGGCCGTCCTCCTGACGACCGCTCTCCCGGGGGGTGTCAACGTGCGGGCGGCGGGAGAAGACGTGCGCGCCGGCAGCGTCGTGGTCGAGGCCGGCCGGGTGCTGCGGCCCGCGGACCTGGGTCTGCTCGCCGCCGCCGGCATCGCCGCCGTCCCCGTGGCGCGGCGCCCGCGTGTGGCGATCATCGCCACCGGCAGTGAGCTGGTGGCGCCGGAGGAGCCGGTGGGTCCGGGCCTGATCCGCAACTCGAATTCGTTCACCGCCTGCGGCCAGGTTCTGGAGGCGGGCGCCGAGCCGGTCATGCTCGGCGTCGCCCGCGACGAGAGGGACGTCACGCGAGAGCTGCTGAAGGAGGCGCTGCGCGAGGACGTCGTCATCACCTCCGGCGGCGTCTCGGTTGGTGACTACGACTTCGTCAAGGACGTGCAGGACGAGCTCGGAGTGGAGCGCCGCTTCTGGGGTGTCCGGGTCAAGCCCGGCAAGCCGCTCGCGTTCGGAGTGCGTGAGGGCACGCTGGTCTTCGGCGTGCCGGGCAATCCTGTGGCCGCGATGACCAGCTTCGAGCTGTTCGTGCGTCCGGCCATCCTGTCGATGCTCGGCCGCCCTGACATCTGGCGACCGTGTCTCAGCGCCGAGGCGGAGGAGCCCGTCAGGCCCACCAGGGAGCGCGCCGAGCTGCGCCGCTGTCGGCTGACCCTGGACGGCCGGCCGCGTTTCTCGCTCACCGGGGCGCAGGGATCGGGTGTGCTCAGCTCCATGACGCTGGCCGACGCGCTGTTGATGCTGCCCACCGGCTTTGCCGGCGCCCCCGCCGGTGAGCGATTCACCCTGATGCTTCTCGAAGGCAGCTCGACAGAGCGGCCGGTGCTGCCCGACTGATCGGCGATCGTCGCTCTCGGGCCACCTCCGGACGGCGCGCCACCTTCGGACGGCGGACCGGCGGCGACGCTGCGACTGCGAACGCCCAGGGCCGTCAGCGCAGCTCGAAGCTCTCGATCTGCGCCCAGACGATGAGACGGCTGCGGGCGCTGTACGGTGGATGACAGGTGGTCAGGACGAGGTCGTAGCCCCGGTCGTACAGAACGGTGATGTCGCTGGGCTTCACGACCGTCTTCTTGGCGACCGCATACCGAATCCGAGCGTAGGGCGTCGTGATCGTCATGGGGTCTCCGGGGCGCAGCTCGTCAAGGTGCAGGAACGGCGCCCCATAAGTGGTGCGGTGGCCGGCGACGGCGAACGGACGCCCCTGCCCGGGCAGGGGCGTGAGGCCGTAGTGCACCGGGGCGCTGCGCAGCAGCCCCTGGTCGTTGCCGCGGCCGAAGGAGGGCGGCTTGCGGGCGCCCTCGAGCACCTTGGTGTCGAGCTCGATACGCGGGATCTGCAGCCGCCCGAGGGGCTTGCCGGGCTCGAGGCGCGCGGCGAAGGAATCGGCCAGCCGACCCAGGCGCTCCTCGGGTGTCTGCTCGGGGCTCGTCGGGATCGGGGACTGCCGCTGCTCGACACGGAACTCCCGCACCTCGGCCGCGTACTCGTCGTCGATGCGGCCCTGCTGCACCCACGCGTAGGCACCCGACCAGAAAGGGTAGGCGAGCAGGATGCCGCCGACGACCAGCATGACGCTGGAGACGCGTCGAAACAGCCGCTTGCGTCCTTTCGAGACCATGGTCAGGCGTGTACCCCCGTCGGCCTGCGCCTACGCCCCCATGGTACACTGAGCGACCGTTCGGGCCGGGATGTCGGGACGGGCCCTGTTGCTGCAGGAGGCCCGGCTCGCCTGTCGCATCTCGCGCCGATCTCGGCCCGCGCTGCGGGCCGCCCGGCAGGATCGACCCGAGCCCCGGCGGGAGCGACCACAGCGCCTGAGACACCGCGAGGACGAGAACGGGTCTCTGCCGCCGCGAGGTCGACGCCCAGGGCCGGACCCGGCGGCGATGGTCCGGTACGCCCCGGGCCTTGTGAAGGAAGGCGGACGACGATGCAGACGACCGACGAGAGCGTGTTCGACAGGACGTCCTCAGGCGTCGCCGATCGAGCTCTGCGGATCCTCTCCGACGCCGATCTTCAGGCGCTCGACGCGGCCGCGATCCGCATCGTGGAGAACGTCGGCGTGGCGATGCCGTCGGCGGCCGCCCGCCAGGCGCTCGCGGCCGCCGGCGCCGCGGTCGACGGCGAGCGCGTGCGCATCTGCGGTGACGTGCTTCATGATCTCGCTGGCCGGGCGCCGTGCCATCTGACGCTGGGTGCGCGGGCGGGAGCCACGCTGGCGACCGGCACCGGCTCGCTGCTCACCACCGACGGTTGCTGCACCGAGATCTACGACATCACCGACGGTGAGAAGCGGCCGACGGTCGCCCAGGACGTCGCCGACATCTCCCGCGTCGTCGACGCGCTCGACCAGATCGATTTCTGCTGGCCGGCCGTCAGCGCTCAGGACGTGCCGGTCGAGCGCCGCGGGCTCTGCGAGCTCTATCTCGCCCTGGCGAACACCGGCAAGCACGTGCAGACGGTCACAGTCGTGGAGCCGGGACCGGCACGGACGGCGGTCGAGATGGCTCTCGCCGTCGCCGGCGGTGAGGCCGAATTGCGTGCCGGCCCACCCATCTCGGCGCTGCTGGGCACGGTCACGCCGCTCGGCAACGACGCGGGCACTCTGGAGTCCGCGCTCGTGTTTGCGGCGGCGGGCGTACCCATCGGCTTCGTCACGATGCCGATGGGTGGGTCCACGACACCGCTCACCGAGGCCGGCTCGCTGGCCGTGGGAGTCGCCGAAGCGCTGTCCGCGGTGGCGGCCGTCCAGGCGACGCATCCCGGGGCGCAGGTCTTCATCTGCTTCATCCCGAGCTTCATGGACCTCAAGACCGGCGACTTCACCGGTGGCGCGCCGGAAGACACGGTGATGGGAGCGGCCGTCGGCGACATCGGCCGGTTCTACGGGCTGCCGACACAGTGCGGCGTCAACTCCGCCGGCGCGAAGGCGAGCGGCTGGCAGACCGCAGTTGACGATGTGGCGACGACGTTCCTCTCGTTGCTCAACGGCGTCGACATGCTCACCGGCGTCGGCATGGTGGCCGGCGGCCGCATCTTCTCGCTCGAGGAGATGGTCCTGGCGACCGAAGTGAGCGGCTACGCACGGTCTTTGGCGGCAGCGGCGGGTATTCGTGGGAGGCGTGTCCCGGACGGCGTGTGGCCCCTGCCGGCGTCGGGCGCCGACAGTGCCCCGCTCAATATCGCTTCGGAGGATCGCGACGAGGATGCGGTGGCCTGGTCGCGGCGGCGCGTCCGCCACCTGCTGGATACTCACCAGCCCACGCCTCTTCCCGACGATGTCGACAGCGAGCTGCGGCGCCTGGCCGGGGCGCCGTCTCGCACATGAGTCCGACGCCATCGTGATGCCGACGATCACGCGCACCGACGACCGGCGCCCGGGCTCGGGGAGCCGTCCCCACGTCCGGCACGCGGCCGGCGGTCGCCCTCGTCGAGCAGGCATTCTCCGCGTCGCCACAGTCGTGGCGAGCCTCCTGTTGTCGTGCGCTCTGTTGACCGTCGTGGTCGTCGCCTGCGGGACCCCCGATGAGCCGGAGCCGGAGAACGCCGTCGCGCGCATGAAGCAGATACTCGGGCGCGCCCCGAAGGGGGTGGCGGCGGCGATCGCCGAGCGCGGCGAGTTGCTGGTGGCCGTGACGCCCGACTACCCGCCGCTCAGCTACTACAACGACGACGGCGAGCTGACCGGGTTCGACGTCGAAGTCGGCAAGGCTGTCGCCGAGTATCTCCAGCTTGCGCCGCGGTTCACCGAGCCCGTCTGGGAGGCAGTCCCCGCGGGCCTGGCGAACGATCGCTTCGACGTCTCCATAGGGTCGTTGTCGCCGGACCAGGGTCTGGTCGGACCGATTGCCTACACAGAGCCGTACTATTATACAGATGGCAGCCTGCTCGTACGAGCCGGCGCCTCCCGGCTCAAGGGCCTGGCAGCTCTGGCGGGCAAGCGCGTGGGGGCGGGGGTCCATACCGTCTTCTACCGCTGGCTGCAGGAGCAGGAGGGCGTCGAGGTGGTGGCGTACCCGAGCGACGCCGAGGCCCTCTCCGGGCTCGAAGCGGGCCGGGTCGACGCGATCCTTCTCAGCAGCCTAGCGGCGCGTCAGGCGATCGACGCCGGCCGCGATGTGGAGCGGTCCGGCCCGCCGCTCTTTGCAGAGCCGATGTCGTTCGTCGTCAGCAAGGACGAGAAGGACCTCCGCCGGGTCATGGACGCCGCCATCGCCGCACTGCACGAGAACGGTGTGCTGAGCGAGCTCTCGCAGCAGTGGTTCGGCGGCCAGGATCTCAGCAAGAGCCGGGCGGCGGCGCCGAGCTCCAGCCCGGCGAGTACGAGCCCCTGAAGCCAGCGGTTCTGACCACCTGCCGATCCGAAAGCAGGCGGCTGCTCGACGCGCCGAAGGATCCACGAGCTATGCACCGGGCGGCACAAGCGGTATAAATGTCAGTACTCCAGTCGTACCGGGTCGCCGTGGGCCATGGGGAGTCCGACCCGGGCGCAAGGTCCTTCGGAGAAAGTGTCTCCGAAGAGAGAGCTACCTCGAAAGGATGGGGAGCATGAGGAAGAGCAAGGGGGGCGCATTTCTCGCGATCGCGCTCATCGCCATCGCGGCCCTGCTCGGCGTCGTCGCCTGCGGCGGCGGCGAAGATGAAGGCACGACCGGCGAAGCCAGTCCCACCGCGGCCGAGGAGATGACGACGGCCGAGCTGTGGGCAGACATCCTCGGCGCCGAGCCGACCGGCCTGGCGGCCGAGATCCTCGAGCGCGGCGAGATCATCGTCGCCAACGACGCCAACTACCCGCCGCAGAGCTCGGTCGATCAGGCCACCGGCGAGCTGGTCGGCTTCGACGTCGACGTGGCCAAGAAGGTGGGCGAGATCCTCGACATCCCGGTGACGTTCGTGAACCCGGCGTGGGAGACGATCCCGGCTGGCCTCGACACCGGTCGCTGGGACGTGTCCATCGGCTCGATGACCATCACGCCCGAGCGGCAGAAGAGCCTCGACTTCACCTCGCCGTACTACTTCACGTCCGGCCAGGTCTTCGTGCAGAAGGGCGGCGCGCAGATCGCCGGCGTCGAGGACCTCGCCGGCAAGACCGTCGGCGTGGGCGCCGCCACCACGTACTACGATTTCCTCAAGGAGAACAGCGACGCCAAGGTCAAGACCTATACGACCGATGCGGACGCCTTCCCCGATCTCCTCAACGGCAACATCGACTTCGTCATGACCGCCGGACCGACCGGTCAGGAGGCCATCCTGGCCGGCAAGGAGATGGAGTTCTCCGGCACGCCGCTGTACTACGAGGATCTCGCCTTCTCGATCAAGAAGGGCGAGACCGACTGGCTGGCGCTGCTCGACTACGCGGTCAAGCAGATGCACGAGGACGGTTCGCTGTCCGCCATGTCCGAGGAGTGGTACAACGGCGTCGATCTCACGGTCAAGGAGTAGCGGTCTGCGGGCTGGCCGGCAGCGATGCGGCAGCCCGACTTCGTGAAGTGACGGCGGCGGGGGCGCCCGGCGCCCCCGCCGCTACGAAGAACGTGAGAGGGGTCTCGTCTTCATGAAGGAACGTCCCGGTGCGATAGCCCTGGTGCTGGCGTTCGCGCTCCTCTTCTGCTCGGCCGTCGCCGTGGTCGTCCCGGCTCTTGCCCTCGCCCAGGAGGGCACGCCGGAGATCCGCGGCGTCTCGCCCAATCCGGAGTCGACCCGCACCACCTGGGGCGGCGACACCGTCCTGGTCAACTTTCGCCCCAACGGCGCCACCATCGACCCCGACGCCTGCGAGCTCTACATCAATGGCGAGCGCCAGGAGGCGACGGCCGCCGTGCGCGCCATCTCGCAGGCCACCGCCACGGTCATCTTCACCTGGCCCGAGTCGCTGCCGGGCGGCGAGTACGACTTCCGCGCCGTGCTGGCCACCACCGAGGGCGTCACGGTCGAGCGCGAGTGGAGCTTCAACAGTGAGGGCCAGGGCTCCGGCCGTTCGCTGATCAGCTTCCAGGTGATGCAGGACTGGTTCTGGTTCATCGCCCGCGGCGCCATCGTGACCGTCGAGCTGACGGTCATCTCGATCGTCTTTGCCAGCATCCTGGCGCTCTTCGGCGCCCTGGGGCGTCTGTCGCGCAAGATGAGCTACCGCCAGGCCTGGGCCAAGTACCAGAGCTGGGGCTACCTGGCACGCATGACCCTCGGCCGCATCCCCTACTGGATCGCGACCTTCTACACCTCGCTGTTCCGCGGCACGCCGCTGCTGCTGCAGATCATCGTCATCTATACGGTGACGCCCCAGTTCATCCAGTACTTCGGGCTGCCCGACAAGTACAACCCGCCGGCCTTCTGGTCGGGCGTGGCGGCCCTCTCGCTCAACTACGGCGCCTACCTGACCGAGGTCTTCCGGGCCGGCATCCAGGCGGTGCCCAAGGGCCAGTCCGAGGCCGCCTGGGCGCTGGGCATGAACAGCTGGCAGACAGAGAAGCGCATCGTGCTGCCGCAGGCCTTCAAGATCGTCATCCCGGCCGTGGGCAACGACTTCATCGCCCTGATCAAGGACACCTCGCTGGTCTCCGTGATCACCGTCGAGGAGCTGCTGCGCCGCTCGCAGCTGGCCGGCGCGGCGACCTATAACCCCCTCTCGACGCTGCTGGTGGCGGCCGCCTTCTACTGGGCGCTGACCATCTTCTTCAGCTTCTGGCAAGCGAAACTCGAACGCAGGATGGAGCGAGACCGTGCCCGTGCATAGCGACATGCCGATGCCGGACGCCCCGACGCCGCCGAGCAGCTCCGAGGTGCTCGTCAAGATCGAGGCGCTGCACAAGAAGTTCGGCAACAACCATGTCCTGCGCGGCGTCGACATGGAGATCCGCCGCGGCGAGGTGGTGGTGCTCATCGGACCGTCCGGCTCCGGCAAGAGCACCCTGCTGCGCTGCATCAACTTCCTCGAGGAGCCGACCTCCGGCTACATCACCGTCGGTGGCGTCACCGTCAAGTGCGGCTCCCACGGCAAGACCTACAGGGACGCCGTCCACGACGTGCGCATGAAGTGCGGCATGGTCTTTCAGGAGTTCAACCTCTTCCCGCACAAGTCGGTGACCGAGAACATCATCGAGGCACCGCTGATCGTCAAGA
>Ga0172371_10002768_pt1 | contig 27572 bp, 20 predicted proteins | sample Lak12m_FD_114543 | JGI IMG/M metagenome (GOLD analysis project Ga0172371, IMG submission 114543) | Freshwater microbial communities from Kabuno Bay, South-Kivu, Congo - kab_022012_12m | ecosystem: Environmental > Aquatic > Freshwater > Lake | place: Democratic Republic of the Congo: South-Kivu...
ATTTGCGGTCATTTTGGCCCCTCTTTGTCGCCTGTAGCTACAGCTACAGGCTTCGCAGTCGGGGCAAAACTGCCTCGCAACTGCACTCGCTGCCATCCCAAGCCCTAATGAACAATCTCGGTTGAACCGAGATTGTCCATTAGGCGCACCTGTGGTGCTGCTTGGGCGTCAGCGGCGCATTTGCGGTCATTTTGGCAAAACCCCAAGTCAGGAACCCTCTTTGTCGCCTGTAGCTACGGCTACAGGCTTCGCAGTCGGGTCCAAACTGCCTCGCAACTGCACTCGCTGCCATCCCAAGCCCTAATGAACAATCTCGGTTGAAATCAATCTGGATACGGTTTGGGAAACCGTCACGCAAGCCTTGCCGGAATAGATCCGCCAACTTCAAACGCTTCGTTTGTCGCTGAAGTGACCCGGTTGGCGGCTGCGTGCAGCTATTCTCGCGTTCTTGTTTTTTTTGCCTCCAACCGTTAACCGACCCCTTATGACCTTTCGCACCACACTGGATTTTTTGCTCCATGACTGGCTGGCGGTTGAGCGTCTGAGCCAGCGTGCGCGTTTTGCCGACCACAGCCGCGAAACGATCGACGCGGTGCTGGACACCTGCGAACGCATCGCCGCAGATAAATTTGCCCCGTTTAACCGGCTGGTGGACACGCAAGAGCCGCGCACCGAAGTGATGCCCGACGGCAAGTTGTGCGTCATCCTGCCGCAGGCCACGCACGATGCCTACCGCGCCTACGCCGACTCGGGCATGTTGGGCGCGGCGCAAAGCTACGCCGTGGGCGGCATGCAGTTGCCCTACGTGGTTGAGGCCGCAGCGAACGCGTTTTTTGCCAAAGCCAGTGTCAGCATCGGCTTTGGCCTGCTCACCACCGGCAACGCCAATTTGCTGATGGCGCACGGCACACCGCTGCAGCAGGCGGTGTTTGCCGCCAACGAGTTTTCCGGTCGCTGGGCTGGCACCATGTGCCTGAGCGAGCCACAGGCTGGCTCCAGCCTGGGCGACATCGCCACCCGTGCCGTCCCCGACGAGACATCTGGGGGCGATGCAGAAGGCGGCTTGCCTTGGTCGCAAGACCCGCTGGGGCCGCGCTACCGGCTGTTTGGCAACAAGATGTGGATCTCGGCGGGCGAGCACGACATCACTGAAAACATCGTGCACCTGGTGCTGGCCAAAATTCCCGACGCTGACGGCAAGCTGCCGCCGGGCGTGAAGGGTATTTCGCTGTTCATCGTTCCCAAGTTTTTGCCGCAGTTGCCCGCTGGCAACCTGAGCGCAGAGGGTGTGGCAGAGCGCGTGGCGCTGGGCGCACGCAACGACGTGGCGCTGGCCGGGTTGAACCACAAGTGTGGCTGGCGCGGCACCACCAACACTTTGCTCAATTTTGGCGCGGGCCAGTACCCGGTGGCCGCGTACACCGGTCAGACGCCGACGGCGGGCGCAGTGGGCTACCGCGTGGGCGCGCCCGGTCAGGGGCTGGCCTGCATGTTCCACATGATGAACGAGGCGCGCATCGGTGTGGGCATGGCCGCCGCGATGCTGGGGTTTGCCGGGTACGAGGCCGCGCTGGACTACGCCAAGACCCGCACGCAGGGTCGGCTGCTGGCCAACAAGAACCCGGCCAGCGCGCCGGTGCGCATCATCGAGCACGCCGACGTCAAGCGCATGCTGCTGGCGCAAAAAGCCTACGTGGAAGGCGCGCTGGCGCTGGAGCTGTATTGCGCACGGCTGGTCGATGAGCAGCACACCGGTACGCCCCAGGCGGCAGACGAAGCGCGCCTGTTGCTCGAAGTGCTCACGCCGATTGCCAAAAGCTGGCCCAGCGAATGGTGTCTGGAGGCCAACAGCCTGGCGATTCAGGTGCACGGCGGCTACGGCTACACGCGCGACTTTGCCGTGGAGCAGTACTGGCGCGACAACCGGCTGAACATGATTCATGAAGGCGCGCACGGCATCCAGGCGATGGACTTGCTCGGGCGCAAGGTGCTGATGGAACAGGGCAAGGGGCTGCACTTGTTGGCTGCGCGGATGTTGGCAACGGCTGCGGCTGCAGACGCTTTGGCGATGGGGCTGGCGGCCCAACAGGCGCAAGACCTGCGTCAGCAGGCCGCCGCGCTGCGCGATGCCGTCAGCCAGGTCGCTGCGGCCACCCAAGCCGCCTGGGCCAACGGCACCCCGGCGCACGCGCTGGCCAACGCAGTACCCTACCTGCAAGCCTTTGGCCACACCGTGCTGGCCTGGATGTGGCTCGATGTGGCGTTGGCAGCCCTGCGTCAGGATGCTACGCTTGCAGGAGCTGCTTGTGCAGGAAAAATAAGGGCTACAGCCTATTTTTATCACTATGAATTGCCCAAGATCGGCGCTTGGCTGCAGGTAGTGAAGACGGTTGATCTGACCTGTGCGAAGATGCACGAAGACGCTTTTTGAAAGAACCCAACGCCATGACACGCACTGTTCACACTCTCTTTGACCTGACTGGCAAGACCGCGCTGGTCACGGGTGGCTCACGCGGCCTTGGCCTGCAAATGGCGCATGCGCTGGGCGAAGCGGGCGCGCGCGTGATGCTGGCCGCGCGCAAGGCCGATGAGCTGGAGGCCGCTACCGCCGACCTGCAAGCCGCTGGCATCGATGCACGTTGGGTGGCGGCCGACTGCGCGGTCGAATCCGACCTCGATAAATTGGTGACGGAGACTTTGCAGCGCATGGGCGACATTGACATTCTGGTCAATAACGCCGGTGCCACCTGGGGTGCCCCCGCGCAAGAGCACCCGGTGGCTGCATGGGACAAGGTGATGGCGCTGAACGTGCGTGGCTACTTTTTGCTCAGCCAGCAGGTGGCGCGGCGCAGCATGATCGCTCGCGACGGCGGCGCCGGCGGGCGCATCATCAACGTGGCCTCCATTGCCGGGCTGGGTGGCAACCCGGCGGGCATGACGACCCTTGCCTACAACACCTCCAAGGGCGCGGTGATCAACTTCACGCGTGCGTTGGCGTGTGAATGGGGGCCCTACGGCATCCGCGTCAACGCCATTTGCCCGGGCTTTTTCCCCAGCAAGATGACTGCCGGTACGCTGGCCGCGCTGGGGCAAGAGCGTATCGCTGCCAGCGCCCCGCTGCAACGCCTGGGCGACGAAGAAGATTTGAAAGGCATCACGCTGCTTTTTGCCAGCGACGCGGGCAAGCACATCACCGGGCAGTGGCTGGCGGTCGATGGCGGCGTCAGCGCCAGGGTGGGGGGCTGATGATGTCAAAAGCGGTGACTCAAGCAGCCACGCCAGCGGCGGCGGGGCTTGACTTTGGCGTGCAAATTCCGTTTGTCAGTCACCTGGGTTTTGTGCTGACGCGCTGCAGTGATGCGCAGTCCGAGATCACTTTCACCGCGCGGCCCGAGCACCTCAACTCCTATGGCGTGACGCACGGCGGCGCGCTGATGACGCTGCTGGACGTGACCATGGCGATGGCCGCGCGTGCCGACATGCCGCAGGTGGGGGTGGTGACGATCGAGATGAAAACCAGCTTCATGCGTCCGTCTCACGGCCCGCTGGTGGCGCGCGGCAAATTGCTGCACCGCACCGCCACGCTGGCCTTCACCGAGGCTGCCGTGTTTGACCAGGACGGCAAAGCCTGCGCGCACGCTACCGGCACTTTCAAGACCATCAAACGCCTGCCCACCAGCGCGCACAGTGTGCAAGACTGGAAGCGCCCAAGCCTGGCCGCAGATGCATAACATAATCTGCTTCCATCCCTTATTTAGCAAGCGATAGCAGCTTCCTTATTTATAGTAACCAAGGAACCATCACCATGCCCGTGAATCAACAGATCGTGCTCGACAACCGTCCCACAGGCGAAGCCGTGGTCAGCAACTTCAAACTGGTGAGCAGCCCCACACCGGCGTTGACAGACGGTCAGGTGCTGGTGCGCCACCACTACCTGAGCCTGGATCCGTACATGCGCGGGCGCATGAACGACGGCAAAAGCTACGCCGCGCCGCAGCCGCTGGGCGAGGTCATGATTGGCGGCACGGTGGGCGAGGTGTTTGAGAGCCGACACGCCAGGTTTGCCGTGGGTGACCAGGTGGTCGGCATGGGTGGCTGGCAAGAGTACAGCGTGGTCAACGGCAACGATGCAGGCGCGTTGCGCAAGGTCGATGCCAAGCATATCCCTCTGAGTGCTTACCTTGGTGCGGTGGGCATGCCCGGTGTTACGGCTTGGTACGGGTTGGTCAAAATCATTGAACCGAAAGCCGGTGAAACCATGGTGGTGAGTGCCGCCACCGGTGCGGTGGGGAGTGCTTTTGGCGCGTTGGCCAAGGCGCGCGGCTGTCGCGTGGTGGGCATTGCCGGTGGGCCCGACAAGTGCCGCTATGCCGTACAGGAACTGGGCTTTGACGAATGCATCGACTACAAGCAGCACCCGCATGTGGGGTCGCTGGCCAAAGCGCTCAAGGCGGCGTGCCCCAATGGCATTGACGGTTACTTTGAAAACGTGGGCGGCATGATTCTCGACGCGGTGCTGCTGCGCATGAACGCCTTTGGCCGCATTGCGGTGTGCGGCATGATCGCCGGCTACAACGGCGAGCCACTGCCCATGACCAACCCCGCGTTGCTGCTGGTGAATCGCCTCAAAGTGCAGGGCTTCATCGTCAGCGAGCACATGGAGGTCTGGCCCGAGGCGCTTAAAGAATTGGGTGGGCTGGTGGCCAGCGGCAAACTGCACCCGCGCGAATCCGTGGCGCAGGGCATTGCCGCAGCACCGGAGGCATTTTTGGGGCTGCTCAAAGGCAAGAATTTTGGCAAGCAGTTGGTGAAGTTGATCTGAAGTAAAAGGGGACGCGATGACCTTCAAACTGTGGTCGATTGGGGGGCGTGCGGGTGCGGCGGGTGCGCGTGCCGCCGACTTGCCGGTGTGGCGGCTGATGGCGTTTGACGACTTGCGTGTGGGCGAGCTCTACGAGGTGCTGCGCTTGCGCAGTGAGGTGTTTGTGGTGGAGCAGCAGTGCCTGTTTCAGGACATGGACGGCGCTGACCGCAAGGCCATGCACCTGCTGGGTGTGCAGCGCGGTGAACTGCAGGCCTATGCGCGTTGTTTTGAAGCCGGGGTGAAATTCCCCGAGGCCAGCTTTGGTCGGGTGCTGACGCGCCAGAGCGCGCGCGGCACGGGCCTGGGCCACGCCCTGATAGAGCAGGCCATTGCCGCCATCAACCAGGTCTGGGGGCCGCAAGCGATCCGCATTGGCGCGCAGTTGCAACTGGCGGCGTTTTACGGCAAGCACGGGTTTGTGGACGTTGGCAAGACGTATCTGGAAGACGGCATTCCGCATCTGGAAATGCTGCGGGCGGTGTGACGTTGAACCCGCGCGGTGGCGGGTGATGCCAATAGACGTGTACTTTGAATAAACCGGAGAGCAAAGATGATCAGAAATTTCAATGGCAAAACTGCCGTGTTGACCGGCGCGGGTTCCGGCTTTGGGCTGGAAATGGCACGCATCGGCGCGCGCCTGGGCATGAACCTGGTGCTGGCCGATGTGCAGCAGGATGCGCTGGATGCTGCGGCCGCAGAAATAACTGTAGCCGGGGCGCAGGTGCTGGCGATGAGGATCGATGTGTCGCAAGCTGACCAGGTGGAGGCGCTGGGTGCGGCGACGCTGGCGCGTTTTGGCGCGCCGCACCTGGTTTTCAACAACGCCGGTGTCGCCAGCGGTGGTCTGATCTGGGAAAACACCGCCGCCGACTGGGCCTGGGTGCTGGGTGTGAACCTGATGGGTGTGGCGCATGGCGTGCGCGTGTTTACGCCCATGATGCTGGCCGCTGCCAAAGCCGATCCGGCGTACCGGGGGCACATTGTCAACACCGCCAGCATGGCGGGCTTGCTCAATGCGCCCAACATGGGCGTCTATAACGCCAGCAAACACGCCGTGGTGTCGATCAGTGAAACCTTGTACCAGGACCTGGCGCTGGTGACCGACCAGATTGGCGCGTCAGTGCTGTGCCCGTACTTTGTGCCCACCGGCATCAGCCAGAGCCACCGCAATCGCCCCACCGACCAGCCCGGCGTGAGTATGAGCGCCAAACCCACGCGCAGCCAGATGATCAGCCAGGCCATGAGCGACAAGGCGGTCAATTCAGGCAAGGTCAGTGCCGCCGAGGTGGCTCAGAAGGTGTTTGACGCCGTGGTCAGCGGGCAGTTTTACATTTTGAGCCACCCGCATATGCTCGCCGGGGTGGAACAACGCATGAAAGACATTCTGAATCTGGCCAATCCAAGCGACCCGTTTGCCGCCAAACCCCGGATTGGCGAAGATTTGCGACAGCGCCTGCGTGCCCTCTGAGGGCTTGTTTTGTCAGCGCAGCGGCCCGGGCCTGATGGCGTTGCAAGCTTTCGGTGCGTTGCGCTGCTTGCCTTGCGACAGCACAGTGACGCAAGTCGCGCAAAATGGCAAGCAAATGTTACGCACGTTGTTGCTGCATGAGCAACGGGAGGATGGCCATTTGGCGAATCGGCTTGTAAAAATAGTAACCCTGAATCGTCTGACAACCAGCGCGTGCCAGGTAGCGTTTCTGGGTTTCGGTTTCCACCCCTTCGGCCACCAGTTTGAGCCCCAAACCCTTGGCAATGGAGATGATCGCCAACACCACCGGAAATTGCAGTGACTCGTCTTCAATGGGAACCACAAAAGAGCGGTCAATCTTGAGAATATGAATCGGGAACAAATGCAGGTACGACAGCGACGAATAGCCGGTTCCAAAGTCGTCAATGGCGATTTTGACGCCTAACTGACACAACTTGTTGAGCTGTTCAATGGCTGCCAGCGGGTTGCGGATGCAAATGTTTTCAGTGACTTCGACTTCAATTTGTTGCGGCGCAATGTGATGCCGTTGCAGGGTACTTTTGAGCTTGTCAAAAAAATCACCGCGTTGCAGGTAATGGGGAGACAGATTGATGGACATGGTCACGCGTTCACTGCCTTGCGCGTTCCATTGCAGCAGGTCAAGGCAAATCGTTTCAAGCATCCAGTCACTCAGGTCAATGATAAGACCGGTTTCTTCAGCAAAGGGCAAAAATTCCCCGGCACCGAGCAAGCCGCGCTGCGGATGGTTCCAGCGCATCAGCGCCTCTGCACCGCTGATTCTGCCCGTGCGCACGTCAACTTGTGGCTGGTAATACATCTCCAGTTCGCTGCGCGTCAGGGCCTGATGCAAATCGTTTTCAAGCAGCATTTTGCTGGAAGACAGACTGACCATGGCGGCCACAAAAAACGCCAGGCTGTTGCGCCCATGTGACTTGACCGAATGCATGGCCATGTCCGCGTTGCGTATCAATTCGTCGGCGTTTTCAGTATCGGCTGGGTACAGCGATATGCCAATGCTGGCCGTCATGTGGATGGTGTGCTGGCCGATCTGGAATGCCGCTTGCAGACTTTGCAGCAAGGACTGGGCCACCCGCTCGGCGTCCTTTGCGTCTGCCAGCCCAGGCAGCACGATATTGAATTCGTCGCTGCCAAAACGCGCCAACGTATCGTCCGCCCGCAGGCACGCCTGTAGCCGCAACGTCACTTGTTGCAACAATTCGTCGCCCACCTGCAAACCCAGTGAATCGTTGATCATCTTGAAACGATCCAGATCCAGGAACAGTACCGCCAGCAGCGAGCGCGCACGCTTGGCGTGCAGCAGCGCCAAGCTCAAACGGTCCCGGAACATCACGCGGTTGGGTAATTTTGTCAACACGTCGTGATAGGCCTGGTAGGTCAACAATTCATCGGCACGTTTGCTTGCGGTGATGTCGCGTGCCACGCAGTACAGGCCAGTGCCGCCGTTGGAATCATCGGTGCTTACGCTGTCTGCGGCTGGTGTCTGTGCGCTCATGGCCACACGCATCAGTTCGACGGCGAAACACCGGTATTCAGATTGTGAATCATTGGTGCGCAGACGCAATTCAGATTGCCGTGACCACGCAGGATGATGAACTTCTGTGCCGAAGACGTAGTCAGCGCGCTCAAGATCGGGCCCGTGAACCAGTGCCGAATAATGGCGTCCAATCAGATCATTGCAGTCAAAACCCAACAAGGTCGTCACCCGGTCGTTGACAAAACTGAACAGTCCCTCATGATCCAGCGTAAAGATGATGTCAGGCGAGCTGTTGACCAGATGGCGGTACTGGCGTTCAGAGCGTTCGAGCCGCTGCTGAATATGCTTGTTTTGTGCCAACAGTTCACGCTGTCTCAACGCGTTGTTGACCGCTTTGAGCAGTTCCCCGCTGGCATAGGGCTTGCGTAAAAAGTCGTAGGCACCGCGCTTGAGCGCCCCAATGGCAGCATCGATACCGCTGTCACCGCTGACGACGATGACATCCGTGTTGAGATGTTGCTCGAGGATGAATTCCATCACCGTGTGACCGCTCACGTCAGGCAGGCACAAGTCGAGCATGACCAGGTCAAAGGGTTGGCTTTGCAGCAGTGCCATGGCTTGCCTGCCGTCGCTGACCTTGGTCAAGTCGTAACCACGCCCGCCGAGCAGGCTTGCCAGACTGTCGAGCATTCGTGGCTCGTCGTCCACCAACAACAACTGGGGCACTGCAGTGACCGCTGTCACGCGAGCGTGTTGGCTCACCAGCTTGAAATCACTGAGCGCGGGTAGAGAACGATGCATCAAGCTGACACGGACAAGGGGGTGCGCTGCAGCGGCAACAGCATCTCAAAGCTTGCGCCCATGCGCGAACTTCTGCATTCAATTCGGCCCCCCATTTTTTTGACCAGACCGTGCACGATGCTCAGGCCCAGGCCCCGGTTGTCACCAGGTTTTTTGCTCTGCACCGGGGTGAACAGTTTGGCCAGGACGTCAGCAGGTAGCCCAGGGCCGGAGTCCCGTACGGTGAGTCCGACATAATCCTGCCCGTCAACCCGCGTCTGCCCGATGTTGATGACTTCGATATGCCCGCCCTGGGGCATGGCTTCGACCGCGTTTTTGATCAGGTTGATCAGAATCTGTTTGAGCGTTTCCGGTGCACCTGTTGCGTTGCAGGGGTGATCCACGACGCGCGCGGTGATCTTGACACCCGGCGGCAAGTACCGGCTTTCACGAAACAGCCGCACGATGTCATTGATGATACGGTTGACTTCAAAAAAACTTTCGGCACGGGTCAACGTCGGTTTGACACCGGAAAATTCCTTGATGATGCTGCCCACACGGTCTATTTCTTCGTTCAAGACCGATATCTCATTGTCCAATGGTTGCTGGCGTGCCAACTTGTCATCAATCACACCCAGGTAATTCTTGATGATCGACAACGGGTTGTTGACCTCGTGAGCGACCTTGCGTGAATTTTGCTCCTGCTCCTGGCGAAGATTCTGAAGCTGCTCGGTGACCTGGCGCTGGTTGTTTTCAAGCGCCTCAAGCGCCTGGGCCGTCTGGTTGCCAAACGCCATCAGGAATTTTTCCTGGCGCATCAACTCACTGGCGCGCCACCCGGCAATCCCTGCAAACAGCATGCCCCAGCAACGTGAATTGCTGGCAACCGGAAGGCACAACAGCCCATCGGTACCGAAGGCGCGCAGCAATTGCACCTCGGTCAGGTTCAGCAAACTGCGGCTGGGCTTGAGCAACGCCAATTTGCGTTGCAACACGCTTTCTGAAATGATGCCCCCATTTGCCAGCACAACGGAAAAATCGGCCAGACGCTGGCGTTGTTCTCCCATCGCCAGCGCGGTCAGGCAAGCGCCTTGGGTGTCCAGCATGAAGATCGCCGTATCTTCCAGTTCAAACAAAATGCGTGCGTTGATGCGCACGCTTTCAAGCAGTTGGGCTTGCGTTTGCTGACGCGCAAACAGTTGGCTGAGCTCAGATATCAGCGCACGGTTGCGGATTTCTTCCGACATGCGCTGCTGCAACGCATTGGCGCCGGGCGCTGCGGGTGCTGCGGCGCGGGCCGGCTTGGCCAACCCGTCCAGCCCCGCCAGGTCGATCCCCATCAGTTCGGCGGCTTTGCGCACCTGTGCCTGTGCACTTTGGTGGATCGCCAGCAAGTCCGCGTCACCCACACCGCAAATCGCGCCAATGCCCAGCGGCAGTGGTGTATCGGCTGGCTGGTTGCCGAGGTTGTTGGCCAAGTGAACGATGCGGATCAGAGGATGCGCTGTCGATACCCTTTGCACCTCTTCGTGGTGGTAGAGCACGCTGTCTGCCAGAAATGAATCCAGCTTCCAGCGCTCGATCAGCCAGGCACCTGCTTCAGGATGCGAGATGTGCACGCTACGTATTTCCGTCGAACACAGCCGATCGTCGTCGATGCTGTGAAATTCAAAGCTGTAGCTTTCGGGCGCTGCGGCCAGAAGTGCCAGGCGACCTACATCGTGCAGCAAGCCAGCCAGATACGCCTCTTCAATCTTGGCGTATTTCATGTTCCTGGCAATGTCGCGTGCCAGCACGGCAGTGGACAGGGAATGCTTCCAGAAGTCGCTCAAGTCGGTGCTGCCGGTATGCGCAAATTCGTGGAAGGTTTGAAAAACTGATTCGCAAATCACCACGGTTTTGATCAGATCAATCCCGACCGTGTTCAAGGCCTCAAGCAGATTGACCGCGCGCGTTGCGCGTTGGTACGCCGCGCTGTTGGCGATTTTCATCAAGCGGCTGGTGATGCCGGCGTCCGTGGCAACCAGTTCGGCAATCTCGGCCATACCCGCGTCTTCGTCCTGACAAAGCTCCATGAGCTTGAGCAGGATCTGCGGCATGGCTGGCAGACGCGCTATCAGCAGCTTGTTGCGGATATCTTCTGATTCGTTGAGGTTCAAAATGAATTCAAGCCAAGAGCCAGCATGTCTTGCCGATCTGTTGTGCGCATTCTGCGCGTGCCCCTGGATCGCGAATATACCAGCATTGCTATCAAATTCAATACATTTTTGAAGCCTTTGGTCATCATGCCACCATGGATTGAATGACTTTACAACGACTGTCATATCTTACCGATGTGCTACAAAAACATGAACTGCCTATTCTTTGGCACAAAGTGGCAAGGCACATGGGTACATTCTTAAATCGATAGCATTTTGAAGAAAAAAATCAGGGTTAACCCGTTTGTTGTGGATAAACTACGATGCGTGACGAAGGTATCCACATCAAGGAGTTCACCATGCCCATTCAATGGCGTGACCAGTTTAGCGTTGGCAATGATCTGATTGACGCAGATCACAAGTATTTGCTGGAAATCATCAACAAGGCAGAGTCTTGCCTGCACCATCATCAGCATCCGGCTTTGGTGGCCGTGCTGGAAGAATTGACGCATTACGGCAAGTCGCACTTTGAGCGCGAGGAATTGGTGGCGCGCGCGGTGGGCTACCCCAAGGCCGATCAGTTACATCATTCACATGAGGCGCTGGTGCAGTCGCTGGCCCAATTCCGTGCTGACCTGGGCGACAACTGGACGCCTGAGGCGGGTACCCGGTTTGCGGCTTTTTTACGCGACTGGCTGGTGCAGCACGTCATCAAGGAAGACTTGCCGATGAAGCCCTGGATGACCAAGTTTTCACCCCGCTTCGATCCACGAAGTTGATGCACCGCCAGGCCGTGTCGGTTGGATGCCGGCTTGGCTGTGGCACACTCGCGACCCGATTTTTTTGCTGCCAACGCCACCCGGCGCACTGGCTATGGCTTGACGCATGTCCCTCATCATCTCTACGCTCGCCCAAGAACTTGGCGTCGAACTGCAGCAGGTAGCTGCCGCCGTGGCGCTGCTCGACGGTGGTGCCACCGTTCCCTTTGTTGCGCGCTACCGCAAGGAAGCCACCGGCGGTCTGGACGACGTGCAGTTGCGCCAGCTCGACACCCGGCTGGCCTACTTGCGTGAGCTTGCCGAGCGGCGTGCCACCGTGTTGCAGGCCGTTGCAGCCCAGGGCAAGCTCACCGACACACTACGCTCTGCCATCGACGCGGCCGACACCAAGCAGGCGCTGGAAGACTTGTATCTGCCTTACAAGCTCAAACGGCGCACCAAAGGCCAACTGGCGCGAGAGGCTGGTCTGGAGCCGCTGGCCGACGCGCTGTGGGCAGACCCGACGCTGGTGCCGTTTGATCAAGCTCAACACTACCTGCGCCCCGCCGTTGCGCAGACAGAGTCCCCATCAGAAGCGCCGCCGGATTTTTCCAGCGTGGCGGCCGTTCTCGACGGTGTGCGCGATCTGCTGAGCGAACGTTGGGCCGAACTGCCCGCCTTGGTGCAAGCGCTGCGCGACTGGCTTTGGCAAGACGGCTTGCTGCGTTCACGTTTGCGTGACGGCAAGAACGAAGCCGATCCCGAGGTGGCCAAATTTCGCGACTACTTTGACGCGTCTGAACCCATCTGCCGTGTGCCGTCGCATCGTGCGCTGGCCATGTTGCGGGGGCGGTCACTGGACGTGTTGGACGTGCGGCTGGCAGCGCCAGAGCCGCTGCTGGCTGAAGCGCGTGTGGCCCAATGGCTGGGCTGGCAGCACCGGGGTCGTGCCGCCGACGACTTGTTGCGCAAGTGCGTCGCCTGGACCTGGCGCGTCAAACTCGCCCTGTCCACTGAGCGCGACCTGCTTGCCCGCCTGCGTGAGGCGGCTGAAGGCGTGGCGATCAAGGTGTTTGCCGACAACCTGCGTGACTTGCTGCTGGGGGCACCGGCGGGGGCGCGCGTGGTACTGGGGCTGGACCCTGGCATCCGCACCGGCGTCAAAGTTGCGGTGGTGGACGCCACCGGCAAGCTGGTTGATACCGCCACCGTCTATCCGCACGAGCCCCGGCGCGACTGGGACGGTGCGCTGCACACGCTGGCGCAGTTGTGCGAGCGTCACCAGGTCAACCTGATCGCCATCGGCAACGGCACCGCCAGCCGCGATACCGACCGGCTTGCTGCTGACCTGATTTCCTTATTGAAAAAAAGGGCTCTGGCACAGGTAGATCAAGCGACAAAAGCTATAGAAAAGATAGTTGTCAGCGAAGCCGGGGCGTCGGTGTATTCGGCCAGCGCGCTGGCCTCTGAAGAGATGCCCGATGTGGACGTGAGTTTGCGCGGAGCGGCCAGCATTGCCAGGCGGCTGCAAGACCCGCTGGCCGAGCTGGTCAAGATCGACCCTCAAAGCATCGGTGTCGGGCAGTACCAGCACGACGTAAACCAGACCGCCCTGGCGCGCACGCTGGACGCGGTGGTGGAAGATTGTGTGAACGCGGTAGGGGTGGAGCTCAACACCGCCAGCGTGCCGCTGCTGGCCAGGGTGTCGGGCCTGAGTGCCAGCGTGGCGCGCGCCGTGGTGCGCTGGCGCGACGCGCACGGTGCTTTCCGCCAGCGCCAGGAGTTGTTGCAGGTGAGCGGCCTGGGGCCGAAAGCATTTGAGCAGTGCGCCGGTTTTTTGCGCATTCGCGGCGGTGCCAATCCGCTGGACATGACCGGAGTGCACCCTGAGACGTATCCGCTGGTGGAGCGCATCATCTCGCATGCGGGTCGGCCAGTAGCCGAGCTGATGGGGCGTGCCGAGATGCTGCGCACGCTGCGCCCGGAGTTGTTTGCCAACGAACAGTTTGGCGTGATCACGGTGCGCGACATTTTGACCGAGCTGGAAAAGCCCGGCCGCGACCCGCGACCCGACTTCAAAGTGGCGCGCTACAACGACGCGGTGCAAGACATGGCAGACCTGAAAGAGGGCATGGTGTTGCAGGGTACCGTCAGCAACGTGGCCGCGTTTGGTGCGTTTGTCGATCTGGGCGTGCATCAAGACGGTCTGGTGCACGTGAGCCAGCTCGCCGACAAGTTTGTCAAGGACGCGCGCGAGGTGGTCAAGACCGGTGACATTGTGAATGTGCGGGTGCTGGAGGTGGAAGCGACGCGCAAGCGCATTGCGCTGAGCATGAAGTTGGGCGCTGCGCAGGCACGGTCTCACAGCGTTGCGGACAACCGTTATCAGGCACCGACGCACCGACAGGGCAGGGCGGCACAGACCCCGGTGGCGCATGCGCCACAATCCACAGCCATGTCCAGCGCATTTGCCAAACTTCAACTGGGTGGAAAGTCGTCACGGTGAATCCTGCTGAACTGCTCTGTGCGCGCTTTTGCCTGCCCAGTCGCCCCCGCGCTGTGGCACAGCTCATGGTGGAACTGGCGCGCCCCGACGTGGACTTGCAGCGTATTGACCAGATTGTCAGCACCGATCCGGCGCTCACCTTGCGGCTGCTGCAGGCGGCCAATGCCAGTTACTTCAAGCTCAGCGGCCAGGTACACGGCGTGAGCGAAGCGCTGGCTATTTTGCGCCTGGGCCAAGTGCAATCGATGGTGGCTTCCACCGCCGCGATGGCCTCTGTGCCAGTGGGGCCGGGGCTGAACATGGCTGACTTTTGGTCATGCAGCTTTGACTGTGCCAAGGTGGCGCGTGCGCTGGCGCGACTGTTGCAGCTCAATGCACAGGCGGCCTTTACCTGTGGTTTGATCCACACCGCCGGAGAGCTTGCCATGCGAGCGTCGATGACACAGGCGCTGGCACTGGACGACAAGGCCAAACCGTTGGATTTTCGGCGTTGGCGCGTCGAGCGGCGTGCGTTTGATTTCTGTTTTACCGAGGTCAGCGCTTGGCTGGTACGCCAGTGGCATTTCCCGACACTGATTGAACAGGCTTTGTTGCATGCGCACGCGCCATTCAAGGGAGATGCGCAAGGTGCTGAGCCGCTGGCTGGCGTGGTGCACCTGGCGGTGTGGCGCGCACGTTGTCGCCACGCAGGTTTGTCAGAAAATGCCATGACAGTGACATTCCCTTCTGAAGTGGCCGAAGTGTTGGGTCTTGACATTGACGCTGTGCTTCAGCAAGACCCGATCGACTGGTCGCTGCAGGAAACGGGCCAATCTTTGCAGTAACAGTTGGCTTTTTTGGCTGGATGCCTGTCAGGCAATCACGATGTCAGCTTGATTCTGGTTGCGCTGCCGTCAGCGCCTGAGAGCTTGAATACCGCCACGGTTTGCACCAGTTCTTGCGCTTGCGATTTGAGGCTACCTGCTGCGGCGGCCATTTCTTCGACCAACGCGGCGTTTTGTTGCGTGACCTGATCCATTTGCGTTACCGCCTGGCCCACTTGCGCTACTCCCTGGCTTTGCTCGGCGCTGGCGTGGCTGATTTCGCCCACGATGTCGGTCACGCGCCGGATGCTGGTCACTACCTCGTGCATGGTGCTGCCAGCCTGGTCCACCAGTGTGCTGCCTTGCGCGACCCGGCTTACGCTGTCGTCAATCAGCGCCTTGATCTCTTTGGCCGCTTCGGCGCTGCGCCCGGCCAGGGATCGCACCTCTGAGGCGACCACGGCAAAGCCTCGTCCCTGCTCACCGGCACGCGCGGCTTCAACCGCAGCATTCAATGCCAGGATGTTGGTCTGGAAAGCGATGCCGTCAATCACGCTGATGATGTCCGCAATCTTGCGCGATGAATCATTGATGCCGCGCATGGTGTCCACCACCTGTGCGACCACTTCACCGCCTTGCACTGCCACCGTGCTGGCGCTCATGGCCAACTGGTTGGCTTGCGCCGCGTTGTCGGCGTTTTGTTTGACGGTGGAAGAGAGTTCTTCCATGCTGGCGGCCGTTTGTTCCAACGCGCTGGCCTGGGACTCCGTGCGGTTGCTCAGGTCCTGGTTGCCGTGGGCGATTTCAGCGCTGGCGGTGGCAACAGATTCACTGTTTTGGCGCACATGGGTCACGACTTTGGCCAGGCTGGTTTGCATGTGATTGACAGCCCTCATCAAAACCGAAATTTCATTGCTGCCAGAGGTATCTACGGCCTGCGTCAAATCGCCCTGTGCGATGGCTTCCGATACGGCGGAGGCGCGGCGCAGAGGCTGTGTGATGCTGCGCAACAAATTCAGGCCAAAACCCACGGCAAATAACAGACCCAGCACGATCGATGCAAGCGACACCGCACGGATGGTCTGGTAGCGCGCATTGTTGGTGTCAAAGCGCACCTTGGCTTCGTTGAGCTGATATTTTTCAAGGTCGTCGGCGGCTGCACGTGCGACATCAAAACCCGGACGGATCTTTTCGATAATGATTTTTTCGACGGCGGCCAGATCGTTCGCGCGCAAAGCAGCTACGGCGGGCAGCAAACCTTCTTGAACGTAAAGGGCACGTTTTTCAGCATAGACCTTGGCCAGTTGCGCTTCTTCGGCACTTTTGGGCCTTGCCATGTAGCCATTCCATATCCTGGTTACGCTGGTAATGCCGGCCTCGACTTCATTTGCACTGCGCGTGATATTGGCCGGTGTTTGCTCGATCAATGCATTGGCAATCATCAAGCGGTTGCGGATATTGGTGTATCGAATCTTCGCAACCTCGACGATTTGCAGCGTGGAATCGTTGTAACCGGAATCCAAGGCTTGATCGCTTTGGCTCATGCCGTACAGACCGATGCTGCCAACCAGAATCAGCAACAAAGCCATGACACCGATGAGAATGCTCAGGCGGGTTGAAATTTTCAGATCGTTGAGGAAGTTCATGTTGCTCGTTCTGTTGGCGACACGCGCCTTATGATGGTGACACCTTTGGACGGATATTACTCCCGCAAAAAACATGAAGGCACTTTCCATCTACGCTGGCCCCCGCGCTTTCAACGCGATCAAGAAACATGGTTTGAGCAGCGCGGACGTGACCGCCATCCCGGCCGCTGCAGGTGGCCCCAAGGGCCTGATCCTGGGGCCACTGGATCGATTTATTTTTGGCCAGTGGCTGCCCACTTCCAACCAAGCTGTTGATCTGGTGGGCGCGTCGATTGGCGCCTGGCGCATGGCTACGGCTTGTCTGGACGATCCGGTGGCGGCGCTTGCGCGGCTGGAGCACGACTACATTCATCAGGACTACCCCTTGCGACCGGGTGAACGGCGTCCACCGCCGCAGCGCGTGAGTGAGCTGTTTGGTGCCAACCTGAAAGCGTTTTATGACGGACGTGTGCCGCAAATCCTGCAGCACCCACGCTACCGTCTGCACATACTGACCTCGCACGGACGCGGCTTGCTCTGGCGCGAGCAACCGTGGCTGACGGCGGTGGGTTACCTGAGCGCGTACTTGGGTAACGTCGTGGCGCGTCGTGCCTTGGGTGCCTGGCTGGAACGGGTGGTGTTTTCCAGTGCACACACTGACCTGCCTACTGCCCCGGTGCCACTGCCGTTTGATTCTGGTGACTACCCGACGCAACAGGTGCGGCTGACCCAAGCCAACTTTGATGCCGCGTTGCAAGCCAGTTGCTCGATTCCGTTTGTGCTGCAGGCGGTGCACGACATTGCCGACGCGCCAGCGGGTGCCTATTGGGATGGTGGCGTGACCGACTACCACCTGCACCTGAACTGGCGCGGCCTGGTGCTGTACCCGCACTTCCAGAAGAGTGTGGTGCCGGGCTGGCTCGACAAGCATCTGCGATGGCGTCACAAAGCAAGCTCGTTTCTGGACAACGTGGTGGTGCTCGCGCCCCGCCCTGAGTGGGTGCAGACCTTGCCCAATGGCAAATTACCCGACCGCACCGACTTCACCCGTTACGGTAATGATCTGGCTGCGCGCATTCAGGACTGGACTTGCGCTGTGGACGCCAGCACGCGACTGGCAGAGGAATTTGCCGTCTGGCTGGATCGCCCGGACTGGCGCAGCGTGCAGCCGCTGTGACGTGCGTGTACAAGATTCGATCGCTATCATCGCCCCCGGGATGAAGTTCATTAATCACACCGGACAACCCTTGCGCCAGTTTTTGCTGCGCCGGGTGGGGCTGCTGACGGCCAGCACCGCCGTACTGGTGGCCGCAAGCTTTGTCTGGTTGGGTTTGTGGCCGATGGCGGACCAGATTGCCGGTGACCAATTTGATGTGGCGGCGGTCAAAGTCGAGTCCGGCTTGGTTCAGATATTCAGACCACCACAGCAAATATTGCATATGTCCCGTGGCTGGCTGGCCGGGCGCGCGCCTGACTTGAAGTCACCCGGGGCTTTTAACGCGATCTTCAAACCTGTGCTGTCAAATTTTGCGCACATCACCTCGGTCGTGGCCGGGGCTTCTACCGGGCAGGGCTGGTTGTTGTTGCAGCAAGACGATGGGGGTTGGCGCAATCGCATGACCGACGTGCCCGCCTGGGGCGCAGAACGCCATTGGGTGATCGAGCACGCTGCCGGTGGCATCGCGCAAACGCGATGGATCGATCAGCACTATGACCCGCGCGAACGGCCGTGGTTTCTAGGTGCCCAAGCCGATCAAGGTTTGCCAGAGGGTGAAATATTCTGGACCGAACCGTACACGTTTTTCACTACAAAAGAGCCGGGCATCACCGCTGCAACGCGCATGCGGCTTGCGGATGGTCGTGACCTGGTGCTGGGGCTGGACCTGAAGCTTAAAAGTATTTCCAGCTACACGATGGATGCCAAAGTGGGTCAGCACGGTGTGGTCTTGGTGATGACCGATGACGAGAAGCTGCTGGCTGCGCCCAGACCCCCCGCAGGCGTTGTGCAAGCGCAGTGGTTGGGGCAGGTGTTGAAGCCGGTTTCTTCTTTAGCTTTGCCTGGCGTGGTCAACGCGCTGCAAGCCTGGAATGACCACCAACGTGCCGCTGGCCATGTCTTGACCTTTACCCTGGACAACACCCGCTGGCTGGCCAGTGTGCGTCCCTACCCGTTGGGCCAGCGGCGTTTGTGGGTGCTGGTTGCCGCACCTGCGGCGGATTTTGCGCCGCAGTGGGCCCGGATGGCATGGGTGGTGGCACTGGCGCTGTTGGCCGTCACCGGGCTGGCAATGGTGCTGACGGAGCGCGGCAGTCTTTCCCTGTTGCGACCGCTGCAATTGTTGGTTGACAACAGCGAGCGCATTGGCCGACTGGAGTTTGAAAAATTGGTACCGGTCAAGACCCGGGTCAAAGAGATTGAGCATCTGGCCAATTCCCTGCAGACCATGGCCCGGCTGTTGGCCGACAACCACGCCAAACTGGACGCGCAGGCCGAGGAACTCGTGCGTCAGGTTCAGGCGTTGCGGCAGACCGAACGGCGCTTGCAACAGCAAAATGACCAGCTTTCCACCATCATCGAAAATTTTCCCGGCGGTGTGTCGGTGGTCGATAGCGGTTTGCGCGTGCTGGCGCTCAACGCAGAATTTGGGCGGCTGTTGAACCTGCCCCAGGAGCTTTTAAGTCAGCCTGATTTGCGCTTTGAAGACGTCATCCGCTTCAATGCGCGTCGGGGTGAGTACGGGCCGGGTGATCCAGAGCAGCAAGTGCGTGAACGCGTCGATCTGGCGCTGCAATTCAAGCCCCACCGCATCGAACGCACCTTGCCCAACGGCACCGTGCTTGACATTCGCGGCACCCCCTTGCCCAGTGGCGGATTTGTGACCTTGTATGCCGATATCACCGAAAGGAAGAGACACGAATTCGAGCTGGAGCACCAGGCCCACTATGACACCCTGACCGGCTTGCCCAACCGGGTGCTGATGGCCGACCGCCTGCGTCAAGGCCTGCCGCTGGTGCAGCGCCGCGGGCATCAACTGGCTGTGCTGTTTCTGGATCTGGACGGGTTCAAGGCGGTCAATGACAAACATGGGCACGCGGCGGGTGACCAGCTTTTGCTGACCTTGGCCGGGCGCATGAAAGAAGTGCTGCGTGACGGTGACACGCTGGCGCGTCTGGGGGGGGATGAATTTGTGGCGGTGTTGATGGATGTCGATGGACCTTCGAGCTGTGAGCCCATTCTGGAACGCTTGCTGTTGGCGGTGGCAACGCCGGTGCGCATTGACAAAATTGAAGCAGCGGTGACTGTCAGCATCGGGCTCACCTTGTACCCGCAGCAGCAAGAGGTGGACGCCGACCAGTTGTTGCGTCAGGCCGATCAAGCCATGTATGCGGCCAAGCAATCAGGCAAAAATCGCTACCACTTGTTTGACGCGGCGCAGGATTTGCAGTTGCGTGGCCGCTTTGAAGACACACAGCGCCTGCAACAGGCTTTTGAAGCTCGAGAATTTGTGCTGTATTACCAGCCCAAAGTGAATATGCGCAGCGGGCGCGTGGTGGGCGCAGAAGCCCTGGTGCGTTGGCAGCATCCGCAGCGTGGTGTGCTGTCACCAGCAGAGTTTTTGCCGCTGATTGAAGACCATCCGCTGATGGTCGAGCTGGGGCGCTGGGTGATCCAGACTGCCTTGCAGCAGATGGCACAGTGGCAGCAGCAAGGGTTGCGTCTGCCCGTCAGTGTCAATGTGGCGGCGCGCCAGTTGCAACACAGCAACTTTGTGCAGGATATCAAGGCCGCGTTGGCAACGCAGCCGACGCTGGCTCCCGGCGATTTGCAGATTGAGGTGCTGGAAACCAGCGCTTTGCAAGACATGGCACGCGTGACCGGCATCATGAGCCAATGCGTCGCCCTGGGCGTGCAGTTTTCTCTGGACGACTTTGGCACCGGCTATTCGTCGCTCACCTACCTCAAGCAACTGCCCGCGTCGATGCTCAAAATTGACCAGAGTTTTGTGCGTGACATGCTCGATGACGCTGACGATCTGTCGATCTTGCTGGGCGTGCTGGATCTGGCCAATTCTTTCCACCGCGATGTCATTGCGGAGGGCGTAGAAACCGTGGAGCATGGTCGTATGCTGTTGCAATTGGGCTGCGTTCTGGCGCAGGGTTACGGTATTGCCCGGCCCATGCCTGCGTCTGCCATACCGGCTTGGGTGACTGGCTGGTGTGGCCATGCGCAGTGGTTTGACGTGTCGGTGCTGCCACGGCAGGATTTGCCGCTGCTGTTTGCCATGGTGGAGCATCGCGCCTGGGTCAGTGCCGTCGAGTCGTATTTGCTTGGGGAGCGTGCTGCTCCACCAGCGTTGGACGAACGACTGTGCCGGGTGGGTCAATGGCTTGACCAGGACGATGGTTTGCTTGGCAAGAATGAGGCCGCGGTGAAGCGACTGGTGGCGCTGCATCAACATATCCACGAGCTGGCCTCTTGCTTGTGCGAACTCAAATTGCAGGGGCAAACGCAATCGCTTTATATCCAACTGGCCCCACTGCTGGAAGCGCGTGACGAACTGTTGGCGCAGTTGCGACTGTTGTTGCGCGACGCCCATAGTTGACGCGTGTTGTGGCCGCAGCCAAAGCCAGGCCAACCCTGAACATGAAACCCCGTGCTCCATGGTTGAGCTGGCCCACGCTGCTGGGTGGGGTACTGGGCACTGCGCTGCAACTGCAACAAAAGCTGCTCGAGGGTGTCTCTTTTTATGCCTTTTTTTTGCTTCTGGCGCTTGTCATATATGCGTTTGCAGCTCTCAAAAGCAAAGCACTCTCAACGCCTGTCGAAACCGCTGCATTGCTGCTGGCGACGGGTTTGCTGGCCTTTGGCACAACCGGTTTGCGTGCATCTGTCTTTGCGCAAGGGGCTTTGGCGCCGGCGCTGCAAGGTCGTGACATCGATGTGACCGCAACGCTTGCCAGTCTGCCGCAACCGTTTGAAGGGGGACAGCGTTTTCGCGTGGAGGTGCACAGCAGCACGCTGGACGGGCAGGCTGTAAAGCTGCCACCGCGCATCGATCTGGCGTGGTACAGCACACCTTTTGGGGCGGACGATCCCCCCGACGAAGCAGCCACGCCGGCGATGCCCGTGCGCTTGCGGCCTGGCCAGCGTTGGCAGTTCAGGGTGCGGTTGAAAGCACCGCATGGTGGTGTCAACCCGTATGGTTTTGATTACGAGCTGTGGCAGTGGGAACAAGGTGTGCAGGCCACAGGTTACGTGCGCACCGGTCGCAAAGACCCTGTGCCGGTGCTGATTGAACAATTTTGGCAGCACCCGGTAGAGGTCGCACGCCAGGCGGTACGCACACAGATTTATCAAAGGTTGAACGAGCGTCGTGCGGCGGGATGGATTGCCGCACTGGTGGTGGGCGACCAGAGCGCCATCGGTCGTGCCGACTGGGACATGTTCCGCGCCACCGGCGTGGCGCATCTGATGAGCATCTCTGGCCTGCACATCACCTTGTTTGCCTGGCTGGCGGCGCTGCTGATCGCCCGGCTGTGGCGCTGTAGCGGCCGATTGTGTTTGGCAGTGCCAGCACCCACGGCAGCCTGGGTTGGCGGGGTGCTGCTGGCCACTGCCTACGCGCTGTTCAGCGGTTGGGGCTTGCCCGCGCAGCGCACCGTGCTGATGCTGGTGACGGTTAGCCTGCTGCGTTGGACAGGTGTGCGCTGGCCCTGGCCTCAGGTCTGGCTGTTGGCGTGTGCGGTGGTGGTGGCGCTGGACCCGTGGGCGCTCATGCAAGCGGGTTTTTGGCTCAGTTTTGTCGCAGTAGGTGTGCTGTTTGCTTCAGATTCCAGAGCTGTCAGCGCAGATGGTACAAGGGCTGTAGGCAGATTTGTTGCCATGCTACAAGAGCAGTGGGTGATCACGCTGGCACTGGCCCCACTGGCCTTGCTGCTGTTTGGCCAGGTGTCGCTGGTGGGTTTGCTGGCCAACGCGCTGGCCGTTCCCTGGATCACCTTGCTGGTGACGCCGCTGGCTCTGCTGGGCGTGGTCTGGACACCGCTGTGGGATGGGGCAGCGTGGGCGGCGGGCGTGCTGGGCGTGGTGTTGCAGGCGCTGGCGAGTTGGCCGTGGGCGGTGTGGTGGGTGGCGCGTGCGCCGCTGGGGTTGGGTTTGCTGGGTGTGCTGGGTGGCGTGTTGGTGGTGTTGCGCTTGCCGCTCGCCCTGCGCTTGCTGGGTGTGCCTCTGCTGCTGCCGGTGTTGTTGTGGCAGGCTGCGCTGCCGCCCGCTGGGCAGTTTGAGCTGTTGGCGGCAGACATCGGGCAGGGCAGCGCGGTGCTGGTGCGCACCGCCGGTCATGTCCTGCTGTTTGACGCCGGGCCGCGCTACAGCCCGGAAAGCGACGCGGGCGACCGGGTCTTGGTGCCGTTGTTGCGTGCGCTGGGCGTGCGTTTGGATACGCTGGTGCTCAGCCACCGCGACAGTGACCATATCGGTGGCGGTGCTTCGGTACTGGCGGCCAACCCGGGCGTGCAACTGTTGACCTCTGTCGAGCCGACGCTGGTGCCGGGCGCTACGTCGGCGTTGCAGGCGGACGCGTCTGCACGGCGTTGTGAAGCCGGACACCATTGGCAGTGGGACGGGGTGGACTTTGAACTGCTGCACCCGCAGGCGGCCGACTATGGCACAGCGCGCCCCAGCAACGCCATGAGCTGCGTGCTGCGTATTCGCAATGCAGATCGCGCGGCCTTGCTGGCAGGAGACATCGAGCAGGCACAAGAGGCACTTTTGGTGCAAACCGGTGCGCCATTGCGCGCAGATGTGCTGCTGACACCACACCACGGCAGCAAATCGTCCAGCAGTGCGGTATTTCTTGACGCAGTGCTGCCGCGCATCACCTTGGTGCAAGCGGGCTACCGCAACCGCTTTGGCCACCCGGCTGACACCGTTGTGGCGCGTTATGCGGCGCGCGGTATCCGCGTGGTGGACACGCCCCGCTGTGGTGCCATGACCTGGCAAAGCTGGCGCGCAGAGATGGTGCGGTGTCAACGCGAGACCGATCAACGCACCTGGCGGCACCTTGTGCCGTGACAGAGGTGGCCCAAACCTTGCTCTCCTTGTCGCAGGAGAAATTTTCCATGCAGAAATTTGACGAGATGTACACCCGGTTGCCCTACGAGTTCTTCTCCGGTGGCAAGCAGGTTCGTGAGCATTACAAAATGTACGACGCTTGGCTGGCGCGTCAGCCCGGTGACACCATGGCCAAGCGCCGCGCTGAGGCTGAAATGATCTTTCGCCGTGTCGATGACGACTTTCTGGACCCCAAGGTGTTCCGCTGCACGTCCACGCTGGGCTGTGCCGGGCTGTTGGACGTTTACAAAGCTGGCCATATCAATATCTGCAACGGCGTGGGCACCGGTGTGGCCGACGCAAATCGATCTACCCCTATGTGCCCAGGATGATCGAGTTTTACCTGGGCGAAAAACCCATTCTGAACAACGTGCCCACCTACATGGGCCGCGACAAGGACGACCTGGTCTGCATGCTTACCTGACCCAGTTTTTGGACCGGGTGAACGACCTGGGCAACCACATCAGCCGCGACTTTCTGGTGCCTGTGACGCAGTAAGGGCTTGCAGCCCCACCCCGGCTGCTTCGGCGCGTGTACCGGGTGCAATTTTTGCCACTGGCGGCTGGGTAATAATCCAATTCGAGGAACGACCCTGATGAAAGCCCAGACCATCCAGCAAGAACTTGACCATGCGCGCGACAGCGGCCCAGTCAAAGACATTGTCATTCCGCCTTGTCCACAATTGCTGGTGCAGTTGCAAGATGCGCTGGCAGTGGCTGATCCCGATCCGCAACGCGTGGCCGACATCGCCAGCAGCGACGTTGCCATGGCCGCGGCCCTGATCAAAATGGCCAACAGCTCTTTGTACGCCCGGCGCGAGCCGGTGAACTCTGTGGTACAGGCCATTGCCATGCTGGGGGTGCGGCCAACTGCCACGCTGCTGACCGGTTTTTTGTTGCGTCACACGATCCGTATCGACCCCAACCTGATTGAACATTTTTGGGAATCTTCTACCCGGCGAAGTCAGGCCATGGCCCACATTGCCCGGCAGTTGTACGGTGTGGATGTAGAGGTGGCAAAAACCTGCGGCCTGTTTTTTCATGTTGGCATTCCGGTCATGTTGCAGGGGGTGCGTGGCTACAGTTCCACCATGGTTGAGGCCATGGCGCGTCAGGATCGCACCTTTGTGCAAACCGAAAATGCGGTACACCGGACAGACCATGCGGTAGTGGGGGCCATCGTGGCCAAAACATGGCATCTGCCATGGGTGGTGACATTGGCGGTGCGGCTGCATCACGACTTTTCAATACTGGATGACGCGTCGGTTGCGGCACCGGTGCGGCAATTGGTTGCTATTGCCGCCATTGCCGACCATCTGGTGGCGCGCCATGAGGGTGTGCAAGACCAGCCCGAGTGGCAGCAATACGCGCCCGAGTGCCTGGCTTATCTGCAGATTGGGGGGGCAGAAGTAGAGGCCTGGGTGGACGAGCTCTACCCGGTGTTTCAAGGCGTTGTGGTCTCGGGGAGCTGAATCCCGCGCACGCGCATCGCCCCGGCAATTTTTGCCTTGGCCGGATGGTATGATGCGCCCTCTTTGGCGCGATAGCAAAGCGGTTATGCCCCGGATTGCAAATCCGGTTAGTCCAGTTCGACTCTGGATCGCGCCTCCATCAGATTGCGCCTGCTGTTTCTCTCATTTGGCCCTGGCATCAGTTCAATGCGGGGCTTTTTTGTTTGACAATACGTCACAGCAGACCTGCCCGAGTGGTGAAATTGGTAGACACATCGGACTTAAAATCCGCCGCTTCGTGAATAACGGGCGTACCGGTTCGACCCCGGTCTCGGGCACCAGTAAACTCACAACCTATGGCTCGATACAACGCTCCCTTTGAAATCCATGTGCATGGTCAGGTGGCTCTGCGCCCTGACGTGACCTTCGACCACTTGCAGGACGCGCTCAAGCCCATCTGGAAATACACCGGTGCCAAGTCGCTTGCGGCAGGCTCGGATAGTTTTTATGAAGATGAGCCGGGCATCCAGTTTGAAACCAAAGAGCATTTGCTGCAAATGTGTTGGACGGTGGAGGGCGACGACGATTTTCGCCAGGCGCTGGACGAAATGTGCATGAACCTCAACGACGTGGCGCAAACGGGTGCTGCCATTGAGGTCACTTTTTATGACACTGAATTCGACGACGACGAAGACGCCGCCGATGACGCAGAATCCCGGGACGACTTTGTGATGTTGTTTGTCGGACCCGATCCGGCTTCCATCATGCAGGTGCAACGTGACCTGCTGGTGCAGGACGTGGTGAATTTGATGGAGCGTCATTTTGACGGCGCTGAGCTCGGCGGCGTGGTGGCGGCCATTGACAGCCTGTTCAGCCAGCGCTTTGACGATCTTGTCAATTCATTGCAACTGGGCAAGCCTCCGCGTGGCACCGGTGGGGGTGCCAGCGGCCACGGCGGACGCAAACCACGCCATTTGCACTGAGGTTTGCACCCGCAGGCGCAGGGTCAAACAGCAGCTGCCGATTTGGTCCAGCAGGCGGCTGAGGCCGGTTATTCTCTGGTGGATGTGGCAAACTACCTGCATCAGTTGGGAGCGAATCTGTGCGCAACGTGACGGGTGTGCCAACTCCCGATATCCGTTATTTTTATGCTTAAACGTATTCAGGTTCAGCAATTGCGGGTGGGGATGCACCTGAAGGAATTTTGTGGTTCCTGGATGGATCACCCTTTCTGGCGAACTGGTTTTGTCATCAAAGATTCCAATGACATCGAGCTGATTCTTGCCAGCAAAATCACCCAAGTCTGGATTGATTGCAGCAAGGGCGCAGACGTAGTGGTTGGCGAGGTAGCGCTTGAACAGGCCACCGGGCCAGTACCGGCATCGCCGCCATGCGCGGTACGCCAGCCCATCAAACAGATACCCGCTGCCGAAGAGCTGGCACGCGCGGCACGCATCTGCCAGGCCGCCAAGACCGCCGTGGTGTCGATGTTTGAAGAAGTGCGCATGGGCAACGCGGTGGATATGGGGGGTGCCAAACAGTTGGTAGAAGATATTTCTGATTCGGTCGCGCGCAACCCGGGTGCCATCATCAGCCTGGCGCGGCTTAAAACGGCCGACGATTACACCTACATGCATTCGGTGGCGGTGTGCGCCATGATGGTGGCGCTGGCCAAACAGCTTCAGCTCGATGAAGGCCAGATGCGGCAGTTGGGCATGGCCGGCTTGTTGCACGACCTGGGCAAGGTGGCCATGCCCGCAGAGGTGCTCAACAAACCGGGCAAGCTCACCGACGCTGAATTCGGCATCATGAAAACCCACCCTACCGAAGGCTACAAAATGCTTGCGGCCAGCCCGGGCGTGGATGCGGTGTCGCTTGACGTGGTGTTGCACCATCACGAAAAAATGGACGGATCGGGTTACCCGGAACGCCTCAGGGATGACCAAATCAGCCTGCACGCCAAGATGGGCGCGGTGTGCGACGTGTACGACGCCATCACCTCCAACCGCCCGTACAAGGCAGGCTGGGACCCGGCTGAGTCGCTGCGCCGCATGGCCGAGTGGAAAGGGCACTTTGACCCCAAGGTGTTTCAGGCCTTCGTCAAAAGCATTGGCATTTACCCGGTGGGGTCGTTGGTGCGCATGACCTCTGGCCGCCTGGGTGTGGTGACCGAGCAGACCGCCAAGTCGCTCACCACGCCCAAGGTAAAAGTGTTTTTTTCAACCAAATCCAATCTGCGCATTCCACCCGAGGTGCTGGACCTGTCGCAGCCGACCACCAAGGACAAGATCGCGCTGCGTGAAGACCCCGACGCATGGAACTTTCCCGACCTCAATGCATTGTGGTCGGGCTTGCCCGAGCTCAATCGCTAAATTCTTGAGGGTCAGACCACTCGCGCAGCGATGTGCTCTGACCTCAACTGGCTAAGGCCTTGTAAATAAATAACTTGTACATTTACCGATGATCGGATACGCTATGGCACATGCCAAGCAAGTCACCGATAGCGCAACGCTGGGAAATGCTACATGAAACGCTCAATGAACGTCAAAG
>Ga0172371_10002769_pt1 | contig 27554 bp, 11 predicted proteins | sample Lak12m_FD_114543 | JGI IMG/M metagenome (GOLD analysis project Ga0172371, IMG submission 114543) | Freshwater microbial communities from Kabuno Bay, South-Kivu, Congo - kab_022012_12m | ecosystem: Environmental > Aquatic > Freshwater > Lake | place: Democratic Republic of the Congo: South-Kivu...
AGTCCGGAGTCCCGAGTCCGGAGTCCCGAGTCCGGAGTCCCGAGTCCGGAGTCCCGAGTCCGGAGTCCCGAGTCCGGAGTCCCGGGTTCAGCGTTGGACCTTCAGCGGTCCTCCCTCCCCTTTGAGCCTTCCTCCTCCCCGGCGCGGCTCTCCTCACTGGCCCCTGCAGACCTGCACCCGGCCCGCGGATGGGCAGGCGATCTCCCCGGCCCCGTCGCCGTCGAGGTCCGCGATCGCCGCCCGGCGACGGTCGCCATATCACACGGTCCCGTGTTGGCCCGCTTCGGGCCGCCCGCACGAGCTGCGCTTTGATGACGCAGCCTCCGCACATCCGAATCACGTTCCCGGCCAAGCCGGGAACGCCTGGAGGGCGGGTTCTCCGTAACCCGCCGCCGGGATGCGGAGATCCCGGCCTCCAGACGGCTGGGAGCTCTTGGCTATCTGAGGCGGGGCCTCGCTACGGGCATACGGCGAACGCGTGGGTGTCGTCGACGAGCGGCAGGGGCGATGGAGGCGTTATCCTTACATAGTGGTCCCCCGGCACCGCCTTCGAGGGCACGGCGAACCGCACCCAACTCATGCCGGTGGCCGGGTCCATGAAGTAGGCCGCTGTCTTGCAGGAGGTCACGGCATTGGTGGTGGCGTTCCGTAGGGCGACTTTGGGCTTCTTGTTCGTGAACCAGAGGCCACCGACCGTCACCACATCGCCGGGGCAACCACTCGTTGGCACGAGCCATTCGATCTCGGGGGCCATCGCATAGGACCTGCCCATGGCGATGGGGACCGCCCCGGCGGTCTTGGGCAGGACCCAGAGCCTATACATGCCGGGCGCCAGGGCCTTGGGCCAGGTGCAGACGACGTTGCCGGCGGCCCAGGTGACCACCTTGGCTTTCACCCGCTTGGGTTTCCCGCCCTGCTCGTACTCGACGTAGACGCTGCCGGCGGCGGCACCGAAGGCACGGTCGACCAACTCCATCTGCGTACCCAAGGTCCAGCACTGGGGCCAGAACGGGGCGTACTCGTGGCAGCCGATGTCCGGAACCAGGGCGTTGTCCAGGTTGCCGTCGAAGGTCCGCAGGTTGCCAAACAGGTCCCAGCGGACACCGGCCACGGCGCCCGTGTCGCCGGCGTCGATGCAGGGCGACGTCGGCCCGATGTGGCCATCGGCATCGGTGAAGCCGGGAGGCGCGTTGAGGTTGTCGCCGCCGTTGCTGCAATTGGTATCGCCAAGGCCATTCTGGACATCGCTGCAGCGGGCCGTGCCGGTCCCGCCGCCGCCGTTGTAGAGGCCGCTGACGCCGGTGTTCGCCGGGCCGGAAATGCTGCTATTCCAGTTATCCCAGAAGATGCAGTTGAGGACGGTGAGCGGGGACTGGCCCTGGTTGAATACGGCGGCGCCCTTGGCCTGGAAACCCCTGGTCTGGTTGTTGAGGAACGAGCAGTTGGTGAGCGTGATCTGGCGGGGGCTGCCCGCGTGGTCAGGGTCGTAGGCGTTGATGGCGCCGCCGGCACCGTTGCCGGAGGCCCCCGCCGCATTCCCGTAGAAGAAGCTGTTCAGAACGTTGAGGTTGCAGTCCCAGCCCTGGATGGCCCCGCCCCACCACGCCGCCACGTTCCCCAGGAACCGGCAGGCGTCGACATTCAGGTCCGCTCCCTGGCAGTAAACGCCACTGCCGAAGGAGCTGCTGCCCCCGGAGATCCCCATGAAGGTGGATCCGGAGAGGTTCGCCGACTGGTAGAAGGCCATCAGGTTGGCCCCATGCCAGACGGTCACGAGGTTGTCCATGAACGTGCACTGGTCAACCTGCCCGAAGGTCCCCGGGCCGTACGGCGGGGCATAGGTCAGGAACACCCCGCCGCCGCCGGCGGCCTGGTTCTGGGCGATGGTGCAGTCCCGCAGGGAAAGCTCGCAGGTGGCGTAGACCCCGCCGCCGTCGGGGCACAAAGCTCCCACTGGGTTGAAGGCCACATTGTGGGTGAAGTCGCAGTGGGAGGCGGCGACGCCGAGCCGGGCGCCGCCGAGGTTCACGGCGCAGAGGCCCGCGCCAGGGTAGGCGGAGTCGCTGGTGAAGCCCTCGGCGACGGTGACGTACTCGAGCGTGAACGAGGCATTGCAGGCCGCCCCGCTGGCGCTGATGTCAAAGACCCGGGTGACGCCGCCGCCCTTGAGTTGCGTGGCGCCCGGGTTCGGGTCCTGCGCGGTGTAGGTCGAGTTCCAGCCGCCGGACACCAGAACCGCTTCGTCTATGGCGGTGCTGACCGTGTGGTACTGGAACGGCACCCCCGATGTCAGGTACAGCCCCGTCTGAAGGTAGAGGTTGAAGGTGGCGCCATCGAGAGCGGCGGTGGTGAGGGCAGTCTGCAGGTCAGTCGGGTTGCCGATGGTGCCGTCACCGCCGCCCGCTGGCCTGACGTAGATGGACACGGGCGGCGCCGCCTGAACAGCCACGGCGATCGCCGTGAGTCCGATGGCGAGCCAGCGGAGAGCGCACATCCGGTTCCTCATGGCAGTCCTCCAGGTTCCGGGGAGAGGCTATACTGCGGGCAGGACGCAGCGACCTTTTCTGGGCGGAACTCCCTCGACCTCTACCTGGAGTTACAGTATGCCGCGGACGGCTGCAAGGCAATGGTGCGCTGCGGTGTGAAGGAGCACGATGAGAGCCGTATTCAGGGCCTGCCTGGGGTCGCTTTCCATGGCCGGCACTTGCGCCTGGGCTGCCAATGACGCTGCGGGCCCCCTCCCTGCGGCGCCGGATGGGTTCCCCTACGTCATCGGTACGCAGACCTTTGGGGCCGCCTACCAGTTCACCGACGCCGCCCGACTGGTGGAGACCGCCGAGGCCATCCTGGCCATGGGCAGCAACACCCTCAAGTTCGGCATGAGCGAGGACTACGCCGCCAGCCCCTCTGCCAATGCCCGGCGGGCCCTGGCCGAGGTGCGCTGCCTGCGGGACCTGGCGGAGCGCGAACCGGCTCACCGCCGGGTGCTGGACATGTCCTTTGCCTACACCCTCATCTGGGCCTACCCGTTCGCGGCGGGCTGGTGGAAGGACGGCTACTCGCAGGCGGCCGCCGAGGCCCAGTCCAAGGAGATCTACGACCTGGCGTGCTTTCTCCTCAAGACCTACAGCGGCACCGGCAAGACCTTCTACCTCGGCCACTGGGAGGGTGACTGGCACCTGCGCGATGGCTACGACACCAGCACCGACGCAGGCATCCCTCCCGCGCGTGTCCAGGGCATGGTCGACTGGCTCAATGCGCGGCAGAAGGCCGTCGACGACGCCCGCCGGGACACGCCGCACACCGGTGTCCAGGTGTGGAACTACGCCGAGGTCAACCTCGTGCGCATCGCCATGCAGGGCCGCCGAACCGTCACCAACGACGTGCTGCCCAAGGCCAACGTCGACTACGTCTCCTACTCCAGCTACGACACCCAGGCCGACCCCAACACGCTGACCGCAGCCCTGACGTACATCGAGTCGAAGCTGCCACCGAAGCCAGGGGTCCCCGGCAAGCGCGTCTTCATCGGCGAGTATGGCTTCCCGGCTACCAGCCACTCGCCGGCGAAGCAGGACGAACTCTCGCGCCAGGTGATGCGCACTGCCCTGGCCTGGGGCTGTCCGTTCGCCCTCTACTGGGAGATGTATAACAACGAGGTGGACAAGGAGGGCCGCCAGCGCGGCTTCTGGCTGATCGATGACAAGGGTTCCCGGCAGCCCGTCTACGAGACGCACCGGCGCTACTACGAGTGGGCCCGGAAGTATGTGGCGGAGACCACCCAGGCCACGGGTCGGCAGCCGGCGTTCGACGACTTCCGGGAGGCAGCCGTGCGGTGGTTGGGGGCACTCCCCTAGCCGCGGCTCGTGACGCCACACGTGCACATCGGAGGCGCGTTCCCGGCCAGCCGGGAACGCCTGGTGGGCGGGTTCTCCGTAATCCGCCGCCGGGATGCGGAGATCCCGGCCTCCAGACCGCTGGGAGTTGACGGCGACCGGGACCGGAGCTTCGCATGCGCCGGCTGGCGACCCGCGTTCAGAGTCTGCATCGGACACAGACCCGATAAGGAGATGGACGATGGCACCCAAGGGCAAGGCCCCGACTCGTGACCACGGGAACCCGCCGAGTGAGGCCGCACCCGCTCCGGGTGAGTATTGGACCAACGTGCTGCTGGTCGAGACCCCGGAGCCAACCCTCTCCTACCGCACGGGCTGGGTGGTCTACGAGGAATCCCTGACCAAGGGGGCCTTCGCAGGTCGCGGTTGGAATGGCGCCGGGTTTGTCAACTACTACGACGGCCGTATCCAGCCCGCCGAGCATGCGACTCCCGCTGCCTTCTGGTTGGAGATCGACGGCCAGCTCCTGGCCTCAGACTGGCAGTGGGGCGGCTGCGAGCGCCTGAGCGACGCCACGGGGGTCCACGCGATCGTCGCCCTGCGGCATGGCGTCCGGCCGGTAACGGTCAAGGTGCACACCCGGCTGGATGGCACCGCCGTCCTGACCCGCTGGCTGGAGGTGACCAACACCGGCGACCGGCCGGCGGCCCTGGCGGCAGCGTACCCCTGGAGCGGGGCCCTCCAGAAGACGAAACGCTGGGCTTCGCACCTGGGCGCCACCGGTCGGCCGCTCTACTCGCTGGGCTACTTCGACAACCCGCACTGGGGCACAGAGGGTGACTTCCACTGGCATGACCTGCCCGCCGCCCGTACCGCCATCGACGGCCGCTACCGTCGCGACCGGCACCGCCAGCCCTTCTTCGTGCTGCGCAACAACGCCACCGGCGAGCACTTCATCGGGCATCTGGCCTGGACGGGCGGCTACAGCCTGGAGTTCGATCTGGACGCCGCCATGGGGACCGGCGGCGAGGACGCCCGCCTAGCCTTCCGGGCCGGCCCCGATGCCCCGCCGCCGTTGCGGGTCATGGCTCCCGGCGAGACCGTGACCACCCCCGAGATGCACCTCGGCCTGACCTTCGGCGATCTCGACGCGGCCATCCAGGCTATGCACGAGCACCTCCGGCGCAGCGTCTTCCTGCCGCAGGCCCGCGGCCGCGGCGGCTGGATCGAGTCCGGCATCGGCCCCGAGATCGAGATCACCGAGGCGGAGGTCCTCCACGCCATCGACCTGGCAGCCCAGGTGGGAGCCGAGGTCTTCTTCGTGGACGCGAGCTGGTACGCCAAGCCCCGGGGCAACTGGTGGAGCACCGTCGGCGACTGGGAGGTGGACCGCGAACGCTTCCCGCGTGGCATCGAGCCGTTTCGGGAGCGGGTGCACGCCCACGGCATGCTCTGGGGCCTGTGGATGGATGCCGAGCGCATCGGTACCGAGAGCCGCATCCACAAGGAGCACCCGGACTGGCTGGCTCCGGCCTACGACGGCGAGCGCCGCCTGGGCGGCCTGATCGACGTCACCCAGCCGGAGGTGGCGAACTGGCTGGAGGCCACCATCGCACGGGTGATCGAGGCCAACCAACTGGACTTCTTCCGCCTGGACCACAACACCCACCCCGGACCCGGCATCCGCTGCGAGCGCCATGGCTACGTCGAGAACGGCTACTGGCGCTACTACGAGGCGCTCTACGGCATCTACGACCGCCTGCGCGCCCGCTTCCCAGGCGTCATCTTCGAGAACTGCGCCGGCGGCGGTGGCCGGGCCGACATCGGCATGGTCCGGCGCTTCAGCCACACCTGGGTCACTGACTGGCAGATCGCGCCGCGCTCCTTCACCATCACTAACGGCATGACCATGGCCCTGCCGCCGGAGTCCGTCGACCGCCTCATCGGCGGCCAGAGCGGACATACCACCGCGGAGTTCGACTTCCAGGCGCGGCTGTTGCTCTTCGTGCGGCCGACCTTCGGTTTCCTGAAGCCCCTGGGGGCAGACTGGAATCCCCTGCTCCTGGCGCGGGTCCAGCGCTGGGCCCGACTCTACGCCGACGTGGTGCGACCGTTCATGAACACCGGCCGCATCTACCATCACACGCCTGAGGTGACGGGCCCCGAGCCGACGGGCTGGGGGGTCCTCGAATTGGCCTCGGCGGACCGGACACGGGCCATCTGCGGGCTCTTCCAGTTGTCTGCACCCGTGCAACCTGAGTACCTCCTGCGCCTGCGTGGGCTGGACGTATCGAGGCGTTACCGCGTGACCTGGGACAACTCGGGCCAGGTGTGCGAGACCGATGGACTCACGCTGATGAAGCAGGGCCTCACGGTGCGCCTCGACGGCGCCCTGACCTCGGAGTTGCTCATTCTGGAAGCCATGTAAGCGAACACCGTGTGCGCAGCCCGCCTGGGCAAAGCCGCCCTGGTCGAACGAGCGAGTGACCGCAAACGCACCGGCAGCTCGGCAGGGCGCATTGGGTTGCCGCCAGCGGCCGCCTCACTACGGAGCTGATCACCATGCCTCCTGTCTGGCCGAACCTGGTACTCCTGTCCGCAGCCTCCACCGTCGCCTGCGCTGCCGCCGGAACTCGCGTGCAGTCACGGGACGCCTATGCCTACGGGGCCGCGGGCGGCCGGCGCTGGACCGTCGGCACCGGCCTGATCGAGGTTGTCCTGGAGTACCGGGATGGGGCCCTGCGGCTGGCGCGCTGCACGAGTGCGCTGACTGATCCCCCGACCGACTACGTCGCGGCGGAGGCCGCTCCCAGCCTGCTGCTGGGCGCTGGACAAGGCCTGCCCGATAGGTACACGATCGAGCCGCTGTGGGAACGCTGCTTCCCAGGCTCGGTGGCCGCCCTCGACCCCGCCGGCGATGGGCTGCGCGTGGCCGTGCAAGCCGGTGACATGCTGGGGTTCTCCGAAGGCCCCCATGGCCCGTATGAGTGCGACCAGATCGCCTGGCCGGTCACCCTCGATGACGGCGACGGCGGCAGTTACTGCTCCCTCGACGCACCGGACCTGGAACAGGGACCGGTGTGGTTCTACTGCGTCCGCCGGCCGGGCACCGGGTTCATGGAGTTCATGGACGCCATCGAGGCCGTGCCGAACGTGGCCGAGAAGGCGCGCATCCCTAGCCCCACCAGCGCGTTCCGTGCCCCGGGGACGACGCCGCACATCGGGCCCTCGGTCATGCATCCGGCACCCACCCTCGATGCCGTGCGCGTCTGGCGGGCCCCGCGCGCTGGCGTCGTGTCGGTCCGCGGCCAGGCCAGGCACATCCTGAGCGGCGACGTCGACCTGGCCGTCCTCAGGATCCGCGAGAAGGCCCCGGACGCCGTCGGGCTGACGGATGACGGCTGGCACCTCGAGGGCGGGCAGGCAGCGGAGGTCCGCGCCGGCGGGCGCCCGGCCGTGCAGTTGGCGCTGGGGCTGAGGCAAGGCATGCTGCGTCTGCGGGTCTACCTCCTAGCCTATCCCGGCACCCCGATCCTGAGGATGTGGTCCGAGGTCGAGAACCCCGGGACGCAGCCCGCCGTGCTCCGGGCCCAGGACCCATTCAGCGTCGCTCTGGACGCCGGCGGTCCGGCTGGATTCGGCCAGTGCTGGCTCGTGGGCGGCAACAACAAGCCCGATGCCGGCGAGCTGCGGCGGGCGACCCTCGGGCCGGCCTACGCCAATACCCTCGGCGCCAAAGCCACCTACGAATACGCGCCGTGGACCTGCCTCCTGCGGGACGGCGGGTCGGCCGACGGCTGGTTCACCTCCCTGGACTACCTCAGTACCTGGCAACTCTCCGTCCGCCGCGACGAGGAGGGCCCAGCCGTGGTGCGCTGGGAAGTGCCCGAGATGCTCGGCAAGGCCCTCAAACCCGGTGAGTGCTTCCGCACGCCGCTGGTCACCTTCGGGGTCTTCAGCGGCGGTCTGGATGGCATGGCGCGCCGCGTCTACGACTGGCAGTATGAGTACCTCTGGGACTACACCAACCCGGAGTTCTACGCCCGTCCCATGTGGGCCGTGGGCTGGTTCTTCTGTTCCCGCAACCTGCAGGAGCAATTCACCGCCCGTCTGGCGGCCCTGGACATGGACGCCGACCTGATGCGTACCCTCGGCTTTGAGATGCTCTGGGACGATGCCGGCTGGTCGAAGCACCCCAAGTGGCCCATCGAGAACTCCTACTCCACCGTGTTCACCCACAGTTACGAAGGGCCGGACTACGCCCAGACCCTCCGCTACCTCGATAAGATGGGCATGAAGTGGCTGCTCTGGTTCTGTGGCAACCCGCCGCAGGGGGTCCTCGACGGCAAGGTGGGCGCCTGGGGCAACTTCCAGTGGCGTACGGACGCGGTAGGCATCGCGGACGCCGCGGGAGACCGCGCCTGGCGTGGCCTCATCGAGAGCTTCCTGACCGCGAACCCGCGGGCCTCCTTCCACACCTGCAGCGGCGGCGGCACCTACTCGCACACGTTCGAGATCCAGCGCCTGGCCGACGTCAACTACCTCTCCGACCTCGGCCGCGGCGATGCCACCAACCACGGGTTCTCGTACCTGGATATCCCCGACAAGTGGGTCGACATCATCGAGGCGATCCAGGGCGGAAACCGCTACAAGCCGGAGACCTCCCGCCAGCTCCTGACGGCGGTGCCCTTCTGGTATGTCCAGGCCAGCGAGGCGGACCAGGCCTGCCTCAGTCGGGACCTCGAGCTCTACCACTACCTCCTGCGGCAGGGGGTCGCCGGCCGCTGGAGCTACCTGTTCCACCCGGGCGTCGAGGGCGACCGCGGCGTCTACTATTCCCAACGCACCTCCCATGACCGCACCCGGGCGGTCATCATCCTCAAACACCGCCCCCAGGGCGAGGTCACCATTCGCCCCTCGGGCCTCATCCCCGAGCACGCCTACACCGTCGAACTCGACTCCGTCGGGGAGCTCGCTACCCGCACGGGCGACGACCTCATGCGCCACGGGATCGTCCTCCGGGACCCGCCGCCGGGCGAACTGGTCTACCTGGGTCTGCCCGACCGCCCGGGCGCGGGCCGCGACACCGTCCCGCCGACGGCCCCAGGCCGGGCCCTGACCCGACCCGAGACCAACCTTGGCCACAGTGGCATCGGCATCCACTGGTCTCCCGGCCAGGACGACCGGTGGGTCCGCGGCTACGAGGTCCGGCGCGGAGACCAGATCCTCGGCCGGGCGGTGGTGGGCACCTACTACTTCGACCATGCGCCAGGCTGGGACCCGTGGGCGTCGTACGCCGTGCGCACCGTCGACGGAGACGGCAACGCCAGCCCCTGGACGGCAGCCCAGCCAGGGACCGGTGAGCCCCCCTGCTACGCGGCCCTCGGCGGGCACTTTGCGGAGGCCGGACGGGATGGCTGGAGCGCCGAGACCTCGGCCGACGGCCTGGCGTTCACCCCCATGGTCTGGGTGCCACCCGCCAAGAACCCTGCCGGCGACTTGGGCGGGACCCCGAACCAGCCCGGCGGCGTCGAGGGCTACTGGGAAGGCCCCGGCCAGGCCCGCGTGGGCCGCGGCTGGCAACAGGCCGCCACAGAGACCGACTGCGTCAGGGCCTGGAGGGCTCCCCGGGCCGGGACCGTGCGCGTCCTCGGTCGGGCCATGAAGGAGTACTACCGCCAAGGCATGGGCACTCGCCTGCAGGTACGTATCCTACATAACACCAGGCAGGTCTGGCCCCAGACGGGGTGGGCCGTCGCGCCGCTGAACGACCTCGTGGGCGCCACCCATGATCTGACCCTGGACGTGGCGGCGGGAGACACACTGCGCTTCATCCTCGCCCGCAGCCCCTCGCCCGATGAGGATATCCTCGCCTGGATGCCGCGCCTCGTGTACGCCCAGAGCCCGGATGCGGCCCAGGCGCCTGGGATCGTGCGCATCGCCTGCGGCGCCTCCCGGCCCTACACCGACGGCAATGGCAATACGTGGTCTGCGGACCGCTGCGCCAGCGGCGGCGAGGCGGTCTCCAGCCGGGCCGCCATCGCGGGCGCCTTCCCCACGCTCGCGGATGAGGCCCTCTACCAGTCCGGGCGCGCCGGCAGGGACTTCACCTACGCGATCCCCGTGCCCCCGGGGCTCTACAGCCTGCGGGTGAAGTTCGCGGAGACCGAGTTCGAACACCACTTCGAGCGCCCGCTCAGCCTCAGCATCAACGGCCGCCAGGTCCTCGGCAACCTCGATGTCTGCCAGGCGGCGCGCGCTCCCCACACCGCCTACGACCGCGTCTTCCGCCACCTGGTGCCCGATGAGAACGGGTTGCTGGTACTGCGCTTCACGGGTGGCTGGGAACCCACGGCCCGGTCGGACCAGGCCCTGGTCCACGCCCTCGAAGTACTGCCGGAAATGGGTGCCGGGTTCCGCCTCCGCTGCGGCTCCGGCACCGACTTCGTCGACTGGAATAGCATGGTCTGGAACGCGGATGCCCGGGCGGAGGGTGGTCAGTACATCGCCAGCACGTCACCGGTGACCCAGGCCTCGCCGACACTCTACGACCAGGCGCTCTACCAGACCGCCCGCGCCGGCACGACCTTCACCTATCGCCTGCCGTTGCCGCCTGGGCTGTACACTGTCCACCTGAAACTCGCCGAGCTCTGGCTCCAGGAACCGGGCCAGCGCCCCATGGACATCACAGTCAACGGACGGCCCGTCCGAACCGCCTGGGACCCGGCCACCGCCGCCGGCCAGACCGGCATGGCCGCCGACGTCCGCGTCGAGGGCATCACGCCTGACCAGAGCGGCCTCATCCGAATCCAGGTGACCGCAACCGGCGCCAACGACGCCATCCTCCAGGCCATCGAGGTGGAGTAGCAGGGCGTGCGCAGGCCAGCCGCAGGGCAGACCTCGTGGAGACGCTTGCGGGCCGGCCGGACTTCACGGCCCAGGTGCATCCTGGGACGAATGGCGAGTTCGAGCTCAGTGTCTCGGACGTACAGACCCTGGTGAGCATGGTGTTGCGCCGGCAGCGCGAGCGCAGCGGCCTGTCCCTCGCTGATGTTGCAGCGCGCCTGGGAGCGAGATCGCGGAACGCCTATGCTCGCTACGAGCGGGGGGCGGCGATGCCGTCGGTGAGGGAGCTTGGCGAGCTCATCCGGGCCGTGTCAGAGGGTGGCGACCTGGTGCTGGCCGTGAGCCAGGCGGGCGACCCGGGGCAGCCCCATGCTCGCAGCGGCGGACCGGTTCGCACGGAGTGAGCCGCTGGGATCATCGTGCTTGGCCGCCGGGCCCGGAACGCCTGGAGGGCGGCTTCTCCGCCAGCCGCCGCGCGGATACGGAGATCCGCGCCTCCGGACTGCTGGGACCTTCCGGCGGCATGAGGCGCAACGTCGCTGGCGTCTCCAGCCCGGTGCCGTTCCCACAGGACTACCTGGTCAGAGCGCGGACGCGGGCCTGTCTGAGATCGGCGGTGGCTCCGGCGGGGAGCTGGAGGCGTAGTGCGCGAATGGGCTGGCCACCGGTGGCGATGGTCACGCGGTGGGTCGGGCACCCCACCCCTGGGTAGCCGGCGATGAACTCCATTTCCTGGCCAGCCTTGAACCCATCGCCCGTTGACCACGCCAGCCGCGCGACATCGAAACGGTCGCACATCGCCTCGATCTCGATCATGACAGGATGGCCGGCGGCCGCGACGTCCAGGTCGGTGAACTCGATCTGACCCGTGGTCTTGCCCCTGCGCTCCGGGGGGAGGCTCCAGAGCACGCTCTCGCTCACGCTGCCTCCGGCCTCCAACCGGTCCGCGATGGTCTTCAGAGGAGCGAAGGCCCCCGCGTAGTAGCGTTCGAGGGCCTTGGTGAACCTGGCGCGAGTGGCCGCGATCTGGGCCAGCGCCGCCTTCTCGCGGTCGGCGTCGCCTGACTGCTTCGCCTGCACGGCCGCCAGCACGTAGCCCTGCAGGTCGTCCCACATCGACGGGGGCAAGGGCTCATCGAGGGTGGCCTCGACCTCCTCGCGACGAGCGCAGGGAAGCAGGCCCCTTGCCCTGGCATCGGCGACGATCCGTCGCAGCGTCTCCACCTTCACGGTGGCGAAGGCAGTGCCGACGACCCCTTCCGGCCGCTCGATGTCAGGGCGGTCGTCATACAGCGAATGGTAGAGTCGGACATCGTCGCCCACGCGCAGGGCCGTGCCCGCGCCCACCCCCAGGAATCCTTTTTGCCCATAGTCCAGCCAGGTCACCACCGGATCGCTGTCCTGGAAAGGCGGCTCGGTGGTATTGGCATCGTCCCACTTGACCCAGTGGATGCCGTCGAGTGAGAACGCGTAGCCAATGCGCTTGACGCCGCAGGCAAGCTCGTTGTTGCTGGGTTGGCCCGTGTAGAAAAAGTGATAGCTGGCTCCAGGCCTGCCCGCGTAGACGTGGGTGTCGGACTGCTCGTCATCGATCTTCACGACTCCCGCTGCGTAGATCCAGCCGCCGTCCCAGGTTCCGGGCCTGCCCTGCGTCAGAACCGGGTTCAGGCGGCACTTACGCCAGCGGATGCCATCCAGGCTCTCGGCGTAGCCGAACTCGTTCCGGTACCCGCGCTGTCCGCGCGTGATGCCGACATGCCAGAGCTTGAACCGATCCCCGTCTCGGATCATGGCGTGATCGCCCACCACGAACTCATCCCAGTCCCCATAGGGCCCCATGTAGAAGACAGGATTCGCCGGCTCGGGCGTCCAGTGGATGCCGTCCGGCGAGCGCTTGATGCCCATGCCGTCGAAGCTGCCGTTGCGCCGGTTGCACACCGACCAGAAGGTGATCCAGTACTGGCCATCCACCTTGAGGACGTCGGGGTCCCCGCACGACTTGCCCGTCGGCCAGTCCCCGGCGTTGCCCTGGGTGACAACCGGCTCCGCGCCGGTCGGCCGGGTCCAGACCACGCCGTCCTCGGATTCAGCGTACCGGCCCAGTCCGTCCCACATCCGGTACCTGTCATCCCTGACCACTGCGGGAGAGTAGGTCCCCACGTTCAGCGGATTGCCCGCATACGGGGTGACGGGTGACGCCGTGACGCCTCTGAGTCCCCTGACGGAGACGTCGCGGAACGTGGCGGTCGCGGCGTTCGTGAAGAAGCCCACCCGCCCGACCGGCCAGAGGCTGAAGTCCGGTTCCTGCGCCAGCACCACGAACGTGCCGTCGATATAGCAGTAGATCGTGGCGTGGTCGGCCACCACGGCCATCTCATACGTCGTGCCAAGCCGCACCGGGAAGGGCGCGGTCGCGGGGGTCCCGAAGCAGTCGCTCTTCATGGGCTCGAAGGCCAGTCCGCGTGACTTCTCGATGCGGACCTCGCCACTGCCTGCCCAGAGGCCAACGGTGACGAACGTGTCCGTGCCCTCGTCGCCGCGGACGATCAGCCGGGCACCCGGCGAAGCCGCGGTTGGCACACCCACGGCATCCACCCGCACCTTGGCTCGGATGATGCAGTCCACCCAGCGTGGGCCGTTGATGAAGGCACGCGCGTAAGGGGCAGACGAGTCGGCCTGCACCAGCGCTTCCCTTTCCACCCGCCAGTCGCCAGCCTTGGCTTCGACGTCCTCGAATGCCTGCGCCGGCGACAGGGTCGCGTTGGCCCGCTCGACGGCGGCCACCTCGGCTGGGTCCGGACGCGCAACCTGCGCGGCATTGAGCGGAGGGCACATGGCAGCGGTCCTCATCAAAGCAAGCAGACTGCAGAGCCTATGTAGGGAGGGGTGTCTATGGGTTTTCATGGTAACGGTTGATTGGCTCTGGTCCTGCCGACGAGCCCGGCGGAACGGGCAGTGCGTGTGCTGCCGGGCCGCCGTGCGGGGCACCGGTGCGATAGGCCTGGGGGATCACCGCCGCGTCATCTCATAGTCCAGCCCGAGCATGAGGAACGTCTCCAGACGCGGCACCTCGAATTCGATGCCGCTATTGTCCTCCTGGAAGGGCACCGCGGTCTCCCCGGGGAACCGCATCAGCCGAACCGGTCGCCGGCCGTCCAACCGCAGCCTCACGCGCACCGCGCACACGGGAATGCTCGGGAGGTCCGCCTGGAGGTTCAGCACCGAGAGGATCAGCCGCCCGGCTTGGGCCTGGTCGAACAGCACGACCTCCACCGCCTTCGGGGCATCGGTCGCCACCAGCGGCGGCTGCGGCGCGATCAGCCCCAGCAGCCGGCGGAAGACCTCCCGGTGGGCATCGTGCTCCATGCGTTCGAGGGCACCGGCGACGTAGAGCGCCCGACCCTTGCCATAGCGGTTCAGGACAACGGCGGGGAAGCTCGTGGCGGTGCCCGGCGGGTTGCTGATGGCCGAGGCGAAGCGCGTGGGGTCCTTGGGGTCGGTGTAGGGCAAGGTGATGGTGGCCAGCACGCGGGCAGAGTCCACCGCCTCCACGGTCATCTGTGAGCCCATCAGCGTCAGCGGGTGCTGAGCGGTGCTCGGGGCAAACAGCCCCTCGCAGCCTGGCACCGGGGCCATGTAGGTCACCTCCTCGCGCGTCTGCCCGACGAAGCGGACGCCCAGGACGTCCGCCAGCATGAAGTCTGCCTGCCGTACCCCATCCGTCGTCAGCAGCGACGTGGACCGGGCCAGGTACAGACTGCCGCCATCGGCCACGTAGCGCCGGAAGGCCTCTGCTTCGCGCGAACTCAGCATGAACAACTCCGGCATGACGATGACCGGAAACGCGCTCAGGGCATCGAGGTCCTTCGGCGTCAGCACGGCGTAGGGCACGTGGCCCTGCACCAGGGTCCGGGCCAGGTTGCTGACCGCGGCTACCACCGGCGGCCGACCCGCGCTGACGTCGGCCACGCGCCGGCCGTTGTCCCTGGGGTCCATCAGCGACTCGAAGTTCAGGTAGACCCCCACATCGGCCAGCGGCCTCGCGTCGGGCGTCAGGAACGGCTCATAGGGGGCCGTTTTCGCGAAGACCTGGCCCATCTGCGCGTAGATCGCCGGGTCCATGGTTCCGACCGGATCGATGGCGTCGATGAAGAGGAAGCGGCCGTTGTGGGCAACCGCCGCCAAGGCCTGAGCCTCAAGCAGCTCGGTGCTCTTGGTGGTGGTGTGATCGGTGAGGTCCGGGCACCGCGAGGTCATGAACTCGAACAGCGGTTCCTCGCTCAGGCGGGAGAAGAAGTTGCAGATGAAAGACTGCTCGGCCGCTCCGCCGTAGAAGTCGCCGGAGAGGTAGTCGTTCTGGCGGAAGAACTCCGAGCCGATGCCGGAGGCCCAGCCCGTGGACCAGGCAGCACACTGGTGTCCGACGGTGACCCCGGGCTTGAGGCGTCGGGCCAGGGCCGTGATCCCGCCGACCACCTCTGCCAGCCAGGCTTCGCGCCGGCGCTGGAAGGCCACCCACTCCGGGTCCTCCCAGTTCACCACCTTGGGGAGGTCCTTCCCCGTCTCATCGTGGTAGCGCCGCCGGCAATGGGAGCAGTAGCACACGCTGTAGGGCCAGAAGATCATGTCGACCCACAGGCCCTCGACGTCGTAGCCGGTGAGGAGCTCCTCAACCAGGGCCATCACGTAGGCCGTGTAGGGCGAGTTGGGGCAACAGACGCCGTAGTGCCCCGGCGTCCAGAGGTAGTCCGCCGTGTTCTCGCCCTTGGCGTTGACGAAGCGCCAGTCGGGGTGGTTGTCATAGGCCCACTTGGACCACCAGTTGGTATAGACGACCACGGCCATCCCGCGAGCATGGCACTCCCGGACCCGCTCGCCGAGGATGTCGCGGCCGTGCAGTCCGTCGTGCTGGTGGCCGACCTTGGTGGGCCAGTAACAGATGCCCAGGCACGATGAGGCGTAGAGGTAGGCCACCTGCACGCGGGCCTGCTGGAGCAGGTCGGCATAGGCCTTGGAGTCGAAGCGCGACAGGAACGCGGGATGCCAGTCGGGGATATGCATATCCACGAGGTTGGCACGGTAGCGTGTCTGGTGCCAGCGGAGTGCCATAGGACCTCCTGCGGCGGCCACTGGCCGCCAGGGCCGAGAACATAGCGCCATTGGGCACAGCCCGGCAACGTGAGAGGCGCGCTCCGTCGCGGCGACTCTCCCGGACGGCGGCAGCCCGCCGCATCCCCACCGGGCCCCGGCGGCCCGCCGTCCCGCGACTGAACGTGGGAGGCGCGCTCCGTCGCGGCGACTCCCCGGGCGGCGGCAGCCCGCCGCATCCCCACCGGGCCCCCGGCGGCCCGCCGTCCCGCGACTGCGCGTGCGCGTCGAGACTAGCAAAGCTCCGCCTCAAGCCGCTGTGAGCTCCCAGGGGTCTGGAGGCGCGGATCTCCGTATCCGCGCGGCGGCTTGCGGAGAAGCCGCCCTCCAGGCGTTCCCGGCCGAGCCGGGAACGTGCCTCAGACCTGCACCCGCGCCGTCACCACGCGTGGCTGGGCCGTCCAAGCTTGACGCACACGCGCGCCCCCGATCACCGCCGCCCGCGGTGGTGGACCGCCGCGAGCCAACTCCCGCTAGTGCATCCCCGCCGCCGGGGCGATCTGCGGCTGGTCGCCCTGCATGGTGACCCTGCACAGCCGCAGCCAGTACAGGTCGAACTGGCAGTCGGGCGGGGTCTTGCTGTCATAGAGGTTGGCGTAGAAGGTGATGCTTTCGATCTTCTCCGGCGCCGGCTTGTCGGGGTCGCCGCCCATCCCAGGCCGCCAGATGAACGTCGCAGGCGCCAACTGGGTCGTGCCCTGCGGCGAGAAGATGAACCAGTTGAAGTGGCGCGTGCCATCGGCAGCCAGGTAGTTGTAGACGAGCTGCAGGAAGACCTCTCGTGTCGGCTTCCGGTAGCGGACCTCGATATAGGGGTGGTCCGCCACGGACACCGGCGGGTCGCAGGCGAAGCCGATGGCCCCTTTGATGCCGCTGAGGTCGGCGTCCGGAGCCACCTCCATGACACAGCGGACGAAGTCGCCCATGGGCACGACGCGGATGGCCTCCGCCGTGGGCTTCCAGTCCGGCGTGGACTTCAGCACGCGGTAAAGGGTAGCCGGCGGGGCCGGCACACCCCCAAAGAGGGCGTGCCAGCCGTCGCCCTGACTGAGCAGCATCTGCCCGAAACGCCGGGGATCGTTGAAGCCATCGGGGGCCACGGACCAGGACTGCAGCTCGGCGCCCTGGGTACCCTCCTGGCCGGCGTAGCGCTCGCGGCAGACGTTGCCGGTGAGCCGCACGCCGGCGGCCGGGGTGGCCCCGATCTCCGCCAGGGGCACAGCCAGCTCCACCGTGTAGCCCGCGGCATCGGCCCGGGCCGCGGCCCTGAGCCCCGGGCAGTTCCAGGCCTTCGAGCCGACCATCTCCCCACCCTCGTTGCGCTGGTAGGCCAGGTCTTCCACGACGCCTTTCGAGTTCACGATGACCTGGTAGGTACGGGACTGATCGGCGACACCCGTCACGTGCAGCTCGATGCAGTCATCGAAGAAGACGTCCTCATCGCGCTGCGTGCACTGGGCCTTGAGCTGGCTCACCTCGGGCTCCAGGCAGCGCACCAGCAGGTACAGACTCGTGGCGTCATGGGTGAAGCGGAAGGCGCTCCCAGCCTTCGGCGGCTGGCCGGTCTTCCAGTCGTTCAGGAGGCCGACCGGGGCCGTCCGCCAGCAGACATCGTCACCGGTGCCATCGATCGCCGGCGCCTGCTGCGTCTCGTAGGAGAGGGTCTGCGCCAGGCCGGCCACGGGTTGCTGTTTCTTCTGCTCGAAGTAGATCCGTGCCTCGGTCTCGACGTGCTCCAGGAAGCCCTCGCGCACCCAGGTCACGCGCGTCCGGTAGGGCTCCGCAGCCGCCAACCGCGTCGCCTCGTCGACGGACCCGCGCAGGTCCTGCATCACCGGCGGGGGAAACAGGTACTCCCAGTCCACGGCGCCGTTCCACGAGCGCTCGTTGGTGAAGGTGTCGGCCCCTCGCAATGTCGGGTCGGTGATGCGTTCCTCGATCCGCGTGAAGAAGCGGCCGATAGGCCCGGCAGCAGGACCGTAGAAGAGCCGGTAGTGGTCGTCGAGAAGGCGGCTCACGTCACGGCGGGTGTCGTCATACATCTTCATGCGGACCCAGTAGTTGAGGTAAAGCCAGATGGGATTGGACCAGACCGCCCAGGTCTCGGGACCATCCACAAAGCCGTAGCGGTCCTCGCCCTCGTTGAACTCTGCCACGACGCCCATCTGGTGGAGCTTGCGGACATCCTCGCCCAGCAGCTTCGGAGCGACCCGCGGAAACATCGGCTGCCAGCCGCGCATGGCGCTGTAGCACGAATACTCCCAGGTCCCGATCCACTGGCATTTGGCCCCGTCCCGCCAGGCGCGGATGAGGCTGTAGGCCGTCTCCCGCAAGGCTGCCGTCCAGTTTCCCTGGTAGGTGCAGACCGTGACCCCGACATTCGGTTCGAGGGTGAAGTCCCGCGGCGGCGGCATGTAGTTGTGGTAGGCGATGCCGGCAATCCACTTGTCGGGGTGTGTCGTGCGCAGGTCGCGGGCGGCCCGGTTGATGAAGTCCCACAGGTAGAAACTGGCGGAGCCATCGGCTCCAGCCCACATGGGCGTGTCCACCACCGGCCGGTTGTAGAGGGCCTTGCAGGCGTCGCATGGACACATGGCGTAGTTGTCGTTGAGCACGATGCCAACGAACCGGGGCAGAGTGGCGAGGTGTGCGGCCCCGGGCGGGACAGCCTTCGCCAGGCCATCGAAGTAGTCGCGCACGTCCGCCATCTGCTGCTCGAAGAGCCCCGGCGCCGTCAGACAGGGATTGCCGGTCTGATGGAAGTAGTCCGAAAGGGCCTGGTCCGTCGGGTGCTGCGTCAGGATCCCGGCGATCTTCTCAGCCGACTTGTAGGAGAACCACCCGGGGTGCTCCTTGCCAAAGCGCTTGAGCCAGGGCCCAAAGCTGTGGTTCGGGCCGTAGGGTTCACCACCCACCTTGTTGCGCAGCAGCCAGCGCTGCACCTCCAGCACCGGCAGCATGTCCGCCTTGCGGGTGGGGATGCGGTACAAGCCACGCCGCCAGCGTTCGCTCTCATCGCCGGGCACGTCCTGCCCGGACAGGTCAGGCCGTTCAGGCCGGCAGAACATGGCTCGGTTGACCTGATACGGGTAGAAGGATGTCGAGCGGAAGTCGGTGCGGCGGCGGATCGTGGGACCCATCGGCGCGACCAGACGCCTTGTCTGAGGACAGACCATCCCCGCCTCTGAGGGCAGGTACCAGTGCACGCCGCAAGAGCCCTCGAGAAACTCGAATACCGCCAGACTCGAGCCGTTCGGCTGCCCGTTGAAGACCCCGGCAAGACTCTCCCACCGCACCGGCCCGAAGCTCGGTGTGTCGCCCCCGGCCAGCACGATGGTGCCGTCCTTCTCGCCGACCAGGAACTCCCAGGGCTGCAGTTGGTCCACGGGAAACCCGAGTGCCTTGCCGAGGGCCGTATCGCCGACGGCGATGGTCCCGCCCCCTGCCCCGGGCGCAGGAACGACGCCCGCGTCACTCTCCTGCACCACCGGCGGTTTCACGCCCGTGATCTTCTCGAGATGGTACTGCAGTTCCAGGGCGCCGTATTGGGCGGCTGCCGTCGGTTGGGGGGCCAGCACGATGACGGTCGCCGGCCCATCGGCGTCCAGGACCAGGACCTCACCGGCAGGGGCCAGGCCCGTGGCAACCAGGATCCACGCCAACGCGGCAGCGATGCGAGGCCTGGGGCTGCGCATGGCAAGAGACTCCTCTGCGCGTCTGGCTGCGCATGATGAGGCAACCACTGCACCGTTGAGGCAGGTTCCCGGCCACGCCGGGAACGCCTGGGGGGCGGGTCCTCCGTAACCCGCCGCCGGGATGCGGAGATCCCGGCCTCCAGACCGCTGGGAGCTCTTGGCGGTTTGGGGCGAAGCTTCGCTAGCCTGGGGGACGAGCCTCCCCGGGCGGATCAGCGCCGGTGAGCCGTGGGTCCCTTCGGACCCCTCTCCAGGGCGAGGTCACGCCCTGCGCCCCAACGGTACCACCCTCCGCGCGGCCCGGTCACTTCCCGGCCTTCAGGGGCGCCGCCAGCGTCTCGATCTGTTCCTGGCTCAAGGCCCCGCGCCAGAGGGTGAACTCGTCCAGCTTGCCGGCGAAGCGGTTGATCTTCTTCCAGTGGTCGATGGGGGTCAGGGTGACTACCCCGGCAGCGTCCGCCAGCGTCTCGGGGTTCGCGAACAGCCGCTTGGCGTCCTTGTAGAGCGCGACCTCACGACCGTCGTAGGTGAGGGTGACCATCTGCCAACGGCCCAGGTCGAACGGCTGACCGGCGTTCACGTCCACAGCGGAGCCCCAGAAGTGGATGCCTTCGCGCATTTTGGTTAGATACCGCTGGCACCCTCTCGGCTCAGCCGAGACGGCGTCGCCAAAGCCGCCCAGGATGGTGAGCTCCGGGATCTGCTGATCGATCCAGACGAAGGCGTTGATGGACCAGGCATCGGTGGCGGCAACGGGGAGACCCTTGGCTCCGTTGAGCCGGACCTCGTCATCCACGCCGTCGAAGGCGAAGCAGTTGCCGACCACGCCAGGCTGCACCGTGGGGCCGCCGAGCACCTCCCCTGCCCCGGCTACCCCGGAGACATCGGCCGTCGTCGTGCCGTCGACGCTCTCCAGCGGCCAGTGCAGAACCAACTCCGCCGGGGCCGCCCGGATGATCTGCTTCGCCTCCTCGTCCGTCAGCGCGGCCTTGGCCTTGACCCCCTCGAGGGGCTTCCCGTCGCGGGACACGAGCCGGGCGCAGGCGCCCCAGTCGCCACCGCCGTTGATCACCTTGAGCATCAGCGTGTTCCATCCCGGAAACAGGGTGATGGGGATCTGGTCCTGCCCGGGGGTCACGCCACGCCAGGCGGGGTTGCCGTGGACCATCCGGCCATTGACCCAGGCCTTGACGCCGTCGTCGGTGCCAACCTCGAGTCGCGCCGGTTGCGCGGCCGTGGCCAACACGTACGTGCGCAGGTATGCCACCCGGTCATCGCCGCCGGGGGTGCTCTTGAGGTCGAGGAGCCACGGCTTGCCCGGGTTGGTGCCCACCGGCATCGGCTTCCACTCCTCGGGCTTGTCCTTGCCTTCCTCCGGCGGGAAACGCGCCGCGAAGAGGTCCTCGCGCTTGGGGCCGGAATGCGGGCCGTTGTACTGCCAGCTCATGAGGTACTGCTTCATCTCCTCGGCGAGCTTCCGGACGGCCTCGGCCTCGGCCTGGACAGCCTCATCCGGGACCCCCTTGGCCGCGGCAGCGAAACGGGCCGCCTGTTCCAGGTCGATCCCCAGGGTGCGCCGGGCCACGGTCAGCAGGGCCACGGCCGCCTCACTGCGGACCGGCTGGTTCTGGACGTCGGGCAGGATCATGGCCCCGGCCCGCGGGTCGGCCACGCCGCCCAGGCCCGCCAGCACCGCCTTGCGTTCGTCCGGACGGGTCGCCAGGTCGAGGGCCTTCTGGTAACGGGCCAGGGCCTCGTCGAGCGACAGGCGCCCGGGCAGCCCCAGCAGACGAACCGCCGCACGCAGGGCCAGCACCCGGTGCGTCTCCACGGGGGCCTCGGCGGCCAGCTCCATGAGCCGCGCAAGAGCAGCCTGGTCAGGCCAGTCGCACAGGGCCCGCACCGCCGCGTCGACCACGGTGGTATCCGGATCGTAGAGGGCATCCTCAACGGCCCACAGGGCCGTATCGCCGCCAAGCTTGCCCAGGGCCCGGAGGACCGTCACCTTCACGCCAGGGACCATGGCCGTGACCGCCGCGCCGCTGAGCACGTCCGTGCCCCGTTCCGGCGTCGTCGCCCGCGCCCCGATCCCGGCAAAGGCGTCCCGGATCCCGTCGCGGTCGGCGTCCGAGGGCGCCGACACCAGCAACCGCAGAAGCCGCGGGAACGCCGACACGTCGGCCAGCTCAGGCAGGGCGGCCAGCGCCTCACGGCGTACGCCAGCGTCCTTATCGCCGGCGGCTCTCAACACCAGCGGCGCAGCCCCGGGCTCGCGCCGGATGGTCAACGCCCGGACGACCGCGGCGCGCACACCGGGGTCACCCTGGTCGAGGGCCTTCAGCAGCGCCGGCCCCATGTCGTCGCCAGGCAGGCGGCTCAGCAGAGCGCAGAGGACATCCCGCTCCGGCCCGCGCGCCTTGGCAGCGGCCCTGGCCAGGGACTCGATATCGGCCGAGCTGCCAAGCGCCTCCAGAGCCGCCGCCGCGGCCTCGCGGACCGTCCGGTCGGAGTGCTTGAGGGCTTGCAGTACCGCCGGCTTGGCGGCGGGGTCGCCGCGACCCGCCAGAGCCGCCAGCAGCGACGCCTGGACGCCAGGATCCGCCTGGCCGAGACGGGCGGCAAAGGCCTCGGTCAGGCCCTGGCCTCGGAGTGTACGCACATACTGCGCCGCCACGCCCTGGAGTTCGGGAGCGGACTCCTCGAGGGCCTTGAGGATGAGGGGCGCTGCCTTCTCGCCTTCCAGCCGCACCAGCCCTTCCAGAGCGGCGATGCGCACCAGCATCGACTCCTGACCACCGTACAGGGCCCGGTAGGTCGTCAGGACCGCCTCCCGCTCGGCCTCGGCATCGCTGCGCTCCAAGGCCTGCAACAGCGCGGCAGTGACCGCCGGCCGGCGCTCGGCCGGGGCCGCCTGGCGCAGGCTCTCCAGGGCCTGGCAGGCCGGCAGACCGCCAACCTCGCCCAAGGCCCGCAGCGCCACCGCGGCCAGGGACGGGTCCGACGCGCCCGCCAAGGGCACCAGCCCCGGCACCGAGTCGCGGTCGCGCAGGTGCCCGAGGGACTGGACCGCGCCGACCCGGGGCGGCCCCTCCAGGCGAGTCGCCGCGTCACGTAGGGCCTGTCGGGACGCCGGCGTGTCGAGCCTCTCCAAGACCATCCGCGCAGGATGCGCCAGGTCCGCATCGGCCAGCAGGCCGGCGAGCACCGGCACGCTGGCATCAGACCCAACCCGCGACAGCAGTCGGCAGACGGTCTGGCGGGCTGCCGCGGAGGCCGTGGGCGAGCCGAGGATACCCAGCAGGGCCCCCTCTACCCCCGGGAAGTCCTTGGGGTCCGTCTTGGCGATCTGGTCCTCCACTGCCGTCAGCGCCTCGCGCGGACCCGCATAGTCGAACGCCGCAAGCCGCGCGATGGGCTCCCCGGGAGCGGGGACCGGGGCCGGCGGGGCCGGCACCGCAGCCGGCGCAGCCACCGAGGCCTGGGGCGCCGACGCCCCCGGGGCCAGCCGGCGCAGACGCACAGAGCGGTAGTGCACCTCGCTCTCGGGGTCGTGGGCCTGCAGGGCAATCGTGCCGGAACTCAGACGCGGCTGATCGTTGCGGTCGGCTGGCTGTGTGTACTCCGCCACCCGTTGGCCATTGACCCGGACCGCCACGTGGGCCCCCTCCACGACGATGTGCATCTCCCACCAGACGTCGTCGGCCACCGGGGATGTGTCGCAGTTCGCGAGGTTGTACAGGCTACCGGTGCGCTTGGGGTCCGGCGGGTAGCTGTTGTTGACCTGGACCTCGATGCCCTGCGCAGGCCAGCCCGTATCCTGGTAGGCAGTGTGGATGAAGATGCCGGAGTTCGCGCGCGGCCGCGTCAGGATCTCGGCCCTCAACTCGAAGTCGGTGAACACCGGCGCCTCGGGCCCAGTGCCTACATAGAACAGGTGGGCCCGGTCGCCGTGCACCACGATGTCACCGTCCTGCACGGTGAAACTGTCAGGGTGTTCGCTCGCCCTCCAACCGGTGAGCGAGACCCCGTCGAACAACGGCACCCAGCCAAGGTCCGCAGGCGCCTTCGGCTTCATCAGGCGGCAGCCGCCGCCGAAAGCCAGTACCGCCACCGCCAGCGCAACCGCTACCCAGCCCAAACCCGAAGCGCGCTTGAAGGAAGGCCCTGTTTGGCTCACAGAAGTATCTCTCCTACAGATGCTTACATTACGGTTGAAGCGGTCCCGCAAACACCCGTCCCGGGGCGCTCGGGCAGACCGCCGACAGCCGTCTGCCCGAGGCCAGGTACAGAATCCCTTCAGTCTATGCCGGAACGTCCGTCTGTCAACCCCTGCTGCGAAGGCTGCCGAACTGCCCCCGAACGCCGTCGACGGCCCGCGCGATGGGCGCCTGCAGACGCCTGCAGGCTCGATACCTGCTGGGGCGTGGGCTATGGTAGGCCGAACCGAGGGTGCGAACACAGGAGCCTGGCCATGGTCCGTATCAAGGCTGACTCGATCGTCGTGGAGACGCGCACGCTGACGGCGGAGCTGCGGCGGGGGGTGCTGGTGTCGCTGCGTGACCGGGGGAGTGGCCGCGAGCACCTGGCGCCGGTCGATCCGGAGGCGGTGTCGGCCCTGGAGTTGGTTTACGCCAGCGGGCCCGGAGCCGGGTTCGGGCCGGCCAAGCCGGTGACGGTCAGCCTGCTGCCCATCTCGGAGCGTTGTGCCGAGTTCCGTTTCCATGGCTGGGACGCGGATGGGGTCCTGCGCGTGAGCGAGTGCCCGGAGAGCGGAGCGCTCCTGCTGGAGCCATCGGCCTACTCGTCCCGGCCGGGGGTGCGGGCCTGCCGCTGGAACCTCCCCGGCATCCCGGCGGACACGCGGCTCGTGGCGCCCATCTACCAGGGCCTCGGCCTGGCCCTGGACGATGCCCTCATCCGCAACAGCCACTGGGCCTGGCCCATCCACTGGGAGGCAGGCTTCGCCATCCTACAGGGCCGCGAAGGCGGGTTCTGGGTCCACACCCAGGACTCGTCCTACCGCTACAAGGCCCTGAAGACCGGCACGGCGGACCGCGCGCATGTGCTGGGGTTCGACACCGAGGCCTATGGTCCCCTTGACTCATCCCTGGGCAGCGGCGGGCTGGTGTGGCGCCTCAACGTCTACCAGGGCGACTGGCGGGTGCCAGCCGGGGAGTACCGCGACTGGCTGTGGTGTGCCTACCACCTGGCGCCCCGCGAGGCCGAGCGCAAGCCCTGGCTGAAGGATCTCTCGTTCGCGGTGAGCTGGGCCAATGGTGAGCCGGAGATGCTGGACGCGCTGGCGGAGAAGGTCTCCCCGGCGCGCGCCCTGATCCACTTCTCCAACTGGCGGACGGACGCCTACGACGAGAACTACCCGACGTTCGTGGCCTCCGAGCGGGCCCGGGCCTTCATCGCCAAGGGCCGCGCCCTGGGCTTCCACATCCTGCCCCACTGCAACGCGGTGGACATGGACCCGAGCCACCCGACCTACGCCTACCTGCGGGACTTCGGCTATCGCGACCTGGTGCACAAGGGGCTCCTGGGCTGGGGCTGGGAGGCGGGCAAGGGCATCCTGAGCGTGCCCAATGCCCATTCCAGCCTGGTGGAGAACCGCCACCGCAAAGTGATGGTGAAGATCCACCCGGGGCTGAGTATGTGGCGGTCGATTCTGGCTGAGCACATCCGCCAGGGCCTGGAGGGCCTCGGCGTGGATGGGGTCTTCATCGATGTCACCCTCTGCAGCTTCAATATCCACAACTGCCTGGTGGAAGGGATGACAACCACCGAGGGCATGCGGCGCCTGATCGACCAGGTGGCCGAGATCGCCCCTGGGCTGGCCGTCGGCGGCGAAGGCCTGATCGAGATCACCATGCAGGGCCTGGCCACCGCCCAGGCACACCTCTTCCGCAGCCACCATGACTCCTGCCCCGGCCTGGAACGCGCTGGCGGTTACCCCGTCAACGAGTTCCTCTTCGGACGGCTCTGCCGCACCTTCGGCTACAGCCGCCTCTCCGGGAAGACCGAGGACGAGCAACTCCGCAGCCGCGTCCACCTGAGCCTGGGGGCCATCCCGACCATCACCGGCCTCAGCCCCGCCGAAATCCGCAACCCCAACCCCGCCGTGCGGGAGCTGTTCGAGATGGCCAACGCGTGAATGCGCTGGGCGGACAACGGGGGCGCCGCCCCCAGACCCCCGCCGGGGCGTCGCGGACTCCCCGGACCCCTCGGGAAGGCGGCTGGCGCCAGACATGCCGGAACCGGTCCCGCGACCGCGGGACTCGGCCGGCACATCGGCGCCAGCCGCGCTGGCCAGGCTTCGCCGTGGTGGACACCGGCCAGGACAGGACCTCACGGGCCACCTCGGCCCCCGCGCCAGCACGGCCAACGCGGGCTGCGGCGATGCCACCGGGCCGTCCGCCTCGCGGACAAGGCGGCGGTGTCTGCCGCGGCCTGCACACCGGGGGGGTCCGGGGGAGCACGCTTCCCCGGCGGGGGGCGCAGAGTGAGGCCTCGAACGACCCTCCGCAGGAGGGGCTGCAGAGCGCGAAGCGCGTGGGGCAGCGCCCCGAGAGTATTCCCTTGACAGCCAGAGGAGCAGCGACATGTCGACGCCGACGATCCGGGATGTGCGGGTGATCATGACCTCGCCCGGCACGGGCAACATCCAGAAGCGCCTGATCGTGGTGAAGGTGGAGACCACCGAGCCGGGCCTGTACGGGCTGGGCTGTGCCACCTTCACCCAGCGGCATGCCGCGGTGAAGACCGTGGTGGACGGCTACCTCAAACCGCTGTTGGTGGGGCGCGACCCGCAGCGCATCGAGGACATCTGGCAGCTCATTCACGTCAACGCCTACTGGCGCTCGGGGCCCATCATGAACAACTCCCTCTCGGGGGTGGATATGGCCCTCTGGGACATCAAGGGCAAGCTCGCCGGGATGCCGGTCTATCAGCTCCTCGGCGGCAAATGCCGCGAGGGCGCCGCGGTCTACCGGCATGCCGATGGCCGCGAGCCGGCCGAGGTGGCGGAGCGTGTCCGGGCCTTCCAGGCGCAGGGCTTGCGCTACGTGCGGGCCCAGATGGGCGGCTATGGCGGCCGTATGAAGCCGGTCAACGCCGCGAGCGTCGATCTCCGCGGCGCCTACTACGACCCAGACGCCTATGCCCGCAGCGTGGTGGTGCTCTTCGACCACCTGCGCAGTGCCCTGGGCGACGAGGTGGAACTGCTCCACGACGTCCACGAGCGCCTGGTCCCCATCACCGCGGTGCGCCTGGCCAAGGAGCTGGAGCCCTTCCGGCTCTTCTTCCTGGAGGACCTGCTGCCCCCCGAGCAGGTCGAGTGGTTCCGCATGGTGCGGCGGCAGTGCACCACGCCCCTGGCCATGGGAGAGCTGTTCGTCAACTGCCGGGAATGGCAGCCCCTGGTCGAGGGCCGCCTGATCGACTTCGTGCGCTGCCACGTCAGCGCCATCGGCGGCCTGACCCCGGCGAAGAAGCTGGCCACGGTGGGTGAGGCCTTCGGTATCCGGACGGCTTGGCACGGCCCTGGCGATGTTTCCCCGGTGGGGCACGCGGCCAACGTGCACCTGGATGTCAGCAGCCCCAATTTCGGTGTCCAGGAGTGGGCTGGCTTCTCCGACCTCGAACAGGAGATCTTCCCCGGGTGCCCGGAATTGCGCGAGGGCTACGCCTATCCCAACGACAAGCCCGGCTTCGGCATCGACCTCAATGAGGACCTGGCCGCCCGCTACCCCTGCCCCGAGGGCGTGCTGGAGTGGACCCTGGCGCGCCTCCCGGACGGCTCCCTGGGGTACCCATAGAGTTCATGCACCGGCACGGCCTGCAGGATGCCCTCGCTTTCGGCGAGCACTTCGCTCGGGAAGGGTCCCGCCTGCCGGCCGACAGCGGCTAAGGTGGTTACCACGGTGATCCCCCCGCCGCGTGGAGTTGACCCATGGGTTGGAGCCAGGCAATGGCCGTGAGAGCGACGATGCGCCGGCGGGCCGAGGCCCTGCTCACCGGCGCGCTGGTG
>Ga0172371_10002772_pt1 | contig 27546 bp, 9 predicted proteins | sample Lak12m_FD_114543 | JGI IMG/M metagenome (GOLD analysis project Ga0172371, IMG submission 114543) | Freshwater microbial communities from Kabuno Bay, South-Kivu, Congo - kab_022012_12m | ecosystem: Environmental > Aquatic > Freshwater > Lake | place: Democratic Republic of the Congo: South-Kivu...
CCCGTGAAGGCCAGTTGGGGTTCACGCATCCCGGGCCGGGACACCACCTGCGCGGGCACAGACCAGCCCGTCGCCGTGGAAAAGGCCACCCAGAGCGCCGGATCGTCACCGGTGTAGTTCAGCCAGCCGACGGCGAGCTGGCCGCCAGGCCCCGTGGCACCGCAGACGGAGCCGTTCGTCCCGGCCATGTCCGTCAGCAGCACCGGCGCCTGCCAGACGCCGTCCTGGCGGGCCACCGCGTAGACGGCCGTACTCAGCAGGGCCGCTTCGAGGACGGCAGGGCCCGGCTTGCCGGCGAGGCCGTTGGCGGGCGAGGCCGCATAGGCCACGACGGGCTGACCGGAGGCGGTGAAGAGCACCGTCGGCGTCTCGCAGAGCAGCGGCCGCGCATCGATGCACGCCGGCGGACCGAACCCTTCAGCGCCCCGGTTGCTGACACAGACCGGTCGGCGGACGGATCCAGGCTCTCCCTCGAGGCGGGTGAATGCCAGCAGCACCTCGCCGCCAGGAGACACGGCCAGTCGATGGTCGCGCTCGAAGGTCGTGTTGGCCTCCGTGAGGGGAAGCAGAGGCGTCCCCTCGTAGACGTTCGTACTCCCGACCGGGACAGCCACCTCCAAATCCACCGCCGGCGGTTCCTCGTCAGAGGCGTCCCGGCTGGTCCCGGGTTCGGGGATGTTGATCTCCGGGACACCAAACGCCTTGATCCAGTCGGCAGGGGTCACCTTGAGCGTGCAGGTGAGCTTCCCGTGGGGATTGTCCGGAGACGGTACCGGCGCCGGGAGGTAGACGGAGAACAGGCAGCCCGCCTCTCCCGACACGTTACCGGCCGCCGTGAAGAGCCGCTCCGCCTTCAGGCTGATCTTGGTTCGGAGGCTGGCCTTGACGTCGAGGCTGGCCGTGCCCTCCTGCGGCAGCAGGCGCAGGTCGGGCCCGCGGAAGACCATGTTCTTCAAGGCGACGTCCAGGCTCAGTCCGCCGGTGGGCAGTTCCATCTCGATGTTCGACTTCATCCACTTGCTGCCTTTGAGGTACCAAGACCGGACGGCGGGGTAGCGCCGCACCACCTGGGCTACCTTCAGCATGGCCAGACGCGCGCCCTTCTCGACCCACTTCTTGGCGAAGCCCGCCGGGAACTCGATGGCCATGTGGCCGGTGCCGCCCCCCTGCAGATAGACGAAGGCATAGTCGCACCGATCCTCCGGAACGTCGAACAGCACCTTCCAGGTCTCGTGGCCGCTGAAGTCCACGTTGTTAATGGGAAGGCTGTCGTTGGCCATGCGGAAGGTGCCGGTCCCATCGAGCAGGCCGAAGAGCTTGCAGTTACTGTCGTCGATCAGGCCCATCTGCTGCTTGCGGAAGAGGTAGCTCCCGCCGAGGAGCGGGATGTCCTTGGGCACCTCCAGACCGAGCTCCAGCACGCGGTAGGTGAAGTTGTAGCCTCGCGTCCGGCCGAACTCGGTCGGTGCCAAGGCCTCGGCCGGCATCGCCACTAGCGTGCTGGGGATCGCCAGTACCTCGCCGTAGAGGTCGGGGTCATCGTCGATGGCGCTGTCCCGCTGGGCCCATGCGTAGAGTACCCCCGGCCCGTCGGGGAGAGCCACGGCGCGCGGGCTGGAGTCGCCGGCCGAGTCCCCGGTCAGGGCCTCCGGAGCCGTACAGACGATGGTCCCATCGGGGTCGCGGCGGACCCAGACGCCATAGAGGACACCCGAACCGCCGCCGCCATGGGTGTAGACGACGAACCAGTCGGCGCCTTCCCCCTGAGCCTCCTCTGGCAGCGGCACGACGTCGGCCTCAGCGAGAAAGTGGGTGGGGTCGCCAGGGGTTGTCAGGTAGTGCCAGGCCTCGCCGTCGAGGGTGGCCAGGCGCAGCCGGTCCCCCTCTATGTAGGCGACCGTTAGCTCACCCGCGGCCGACTGCGTCAGGCGGCACAGGTACCGCGGCCCGGTATAGGTGGCAAAGGCCAGCTCCGCCGCCGCGGCAGGCAGAACGCGGACCTCCTGGTCCAGGACGTCTCGGGCCACCACGGTTGCCGTGCCGCCAGCCGTCACCCGGTAGCCGTCCGCCGAGAGGCAGTATGACCCCGCCTCGGGGACGCTATCAAAGCAGAAGCGTCCGTCGGGGCCGGACTCGGCGAGAACCGCAACCACATCGTCCTCGCGGTCGGAAGCGATCTGCATCGCAACACCCGCCACAGCCTGGCCGGTCCGGTCGTCGACCAGCCGTCCCGCGACGAGGTAATCGGGGGCCTTGGCGAGGCTTTCGAAGCAGCGCTCGGCGCAGGGGATGGGAATGCCGGCGGCGAAGCGGCGGCGGGCCTGGTCGTGGAGCGCGGCAAGGTAGCTGGCCCAGGTGTTGCCGAGACGGTCCTTGAGCTCGGCGAACTGCAGCGGCCAGTCGGCGGGCGGGATGGCTGGACGGATGGTGGCCTCCATGGCGTCCCAGTCGATGGGATCGTCGGTGGCCTCCTGGACCGAGAGGGCCCAGCGATAGTCACTTCGAGGCAGGGTCCTGAAGGGGATCGGCAGGCGGTACCGGAAGCCCGGCGGCAGCACGGCGGGATCGGGGCCGAAAGGGTTCACGCCAACGATCAGGTAGTGGGGGTGCAGACGCCACTGGCCACAACCCGGGCACTGCAGCTCGAAGGTGCCATAGCTCTCGATGCGGAACAGCGGCGATGGCATCTCGGCGTCCCCGGTGTTCTCATACTCCAGCCAGAGGGTGTAGGGCCGGGATGGGCGTACGGGGCTGGGCACCACGAGGCGGGCCGTGAGGTGGGGTCCCTGACCGCCGGGGACCAGGTCCACGGCGCCGGGCAGAGCGGCGGTCTGCTCGCCGCTCGCGAGCTCGAGGGTAGCAGCCCCGAGGTCCAGGCCGCGGGGATCGAAGCGGGCCGAAGCCAGCCAGGGGCTGACGACGGTCACCGCCTCGGCCGGCACGACGCCACGGCCGTCCTCGACGGCAAGGGTGGCGGTCATGCCCGCGGCGAAGCCACAGCCGAGCAGGGGGACGGCGATGGGGGCGGTGACACTGGATCGAGGGACCCCGGCCGCCAGGAGACGCAGGCGGTTGTCGTAGAGTTCCAGGGTGACCGCGGCCAGGGAGGCCGTCCGGCGCTGGACGAGGAGGTAGAGCGTCCGGGCCACCGGGGCCGGCGGGGCTCCCAGCAGCAGTTCGGGTCCAGGCCAGGGGACGGACGCGAGGTCATGGCTCTCCTGGGTGGGGACCCGGTCCAGACCGCCGAGGAAGAGCACGTCGCCGCGGTCGGCGCCGCGCAGCAGGGCGGCGAGGGTCGTATCGGCTGGCACCGCCAGGGCCGCGACCGCCGGGCCGTCGGAGAGCGAGAGGTCCAGCGGCAGACCGGGTGCCAGGGCAGGCACGCCAACCGTCGTCGGCTGGGCGGCCGTGGTGGCGTTGTTGGTACCGTTCTGCCCCTCGAACACCTCCCGGTCCGCGTTGGTCAACACCCGGAACCGCCACGCCCCAGACACGCAGGGCGGCAGGCGCAGGACGGCCTGGCGGGCGACCGAGGCCCCAGCCGCCAGCGCGGCATTCCACGGGGCATCGCCGACCTCCAGCACGGCGTTCTCCTCACCCACCAGGTAGACGCGGTCCGTGGCGGCGCCGTGCGCCGGCGCGGTCCCGTCATTCCGCACCGTCCAACTCACGGTGACGGTCTCGCCGGCCATGGCCGCCGCCGGCCCGGTGACCGCGGTGACCACCAGGTCGATGTCGGAGGGGGCGTTTTCGACGAACTCGAAGGCACCGAGGTCGGCGAAGGCGCCGGTGGGGGTGGGGGTACCGGTGTTGGGGGTGCGGGGGTCGTCGTAGCGCGGCAGGTTGTAGAAGTCAGCGGCGGGGCTGGCGGTGCCATCGGCGGCGTCGATCATGGGGCTACCGGGGCCGAGGGCGAGGATGCCGGCGGGCTGGTCGCGGTAGACCGGGTCCACGGCGAGGTTGCCGTGGAGGCCGGTCTGGTCCGGCCAGTTGCGGTAGTTCGCGCCCTCCGGTGACCAGACGTTGCAGCGGTTCAGGGCGATGGTGGTCGGCGGGCCGGTGCTGTCGATGCCGGCCTCGATACTGTTGCTGACGATGCAGTTAGCCAGGTTGTAGGTGCCGCCATGGCCGCGAACCGCCACGACGTTCGCATCGAGGGTGCAGTGGATCAGGTCGATGACCGTATCCCAGTCGGCAAGGACGGCGAAGTTGCAGTCGCGGATGACGGAGTTGGTGACGGTGACCGCGGTACCCCGGTCCCAGAGCACGAACCCGGAGTAGGTGGCGTGCTCGAAGGTGCAGTTGGTGACCGTCGCGGTGGCCCGCGACTCGACGCGCAGGAAGCCGCCGCGGCTGGTGTCGGTGCCGCCGCCGCCCCAGCAGAACCGGGCATTGGCGATGTCGGCATGGGCCCCATTGCTGAGGTGGATCTGGCCCCAGTCGCCGGCCTGGGGGTTGCCGGTGCTGCCGGGGACGGTGCCGCCGGTGTCGTCGTTGACCGACGTGAAGATCACGGGCGCCGCGACGGTGCCGGCCACCACCAGCTCGCCGAGCACGTCGAGGGAGGTGTTACCGCCCTGCAGCTTGACGAGGGTGCCGGCCGCGACCGTCAGTCGGACGTTCGCGGGGACACGGACCGAGCCGGTCACCAGCACTGTTCCGGACCAGTTCGTCTCCACCGGCAGGCCTGGGTCGGGCGTGGCGGCCGGGATGCGGAAGCTGGCCGCGTAGCGGTCGTCGGGCACCTCCCCAGGCGTGCCATCGCCATCGACGTCGAGGGCCGAGCCCGCCACCGTCATCAGGCCGGGCTCGAGGACCAGGCGGTAGACGCCGGGAGCGCTCACCGGGGCAAAGCCTAGGCGCAGATGGCTCGGGTCTGGCCACTCCACCGTGGAAAGGGCCACCGGGCCGCCCGGGCCGGTGAAGGCGGCGATGTCGGCCGCGGGGTCGAAGGAACCGGTCTCCATGGGCCTGGCGAAGTGCAGGTTGAGGGCCTGCACCGGGGCCAGCGCCGCATCGTGGGGACTGTGGCTGACCGGGCGCAGGTTGGGGACCCACGTCAGACGATCCGCGTCGAGACTGCCGACGGCAAAGTCCAGGGCCCCATCGCGGTTCAGATCGAGGGCGGCGGCACAGACGGGGCCATAGCCGGCCTGAACGACACTGGTGCCCAGCAGGCCGCCGCGGCCGTTGCCGTAGGCGACGAAGCAGGCGTCCCCGGGGACGTCCCCGCCTTCGAGGTCGGTCCACCGGCAGACGGTGAGCAGGTCGGCAGAGCCGTCGCCGTTGAAGTCGGCGAAGAGGACGTCGGTGGCGGTGTTGTTGTAGTTAGTGAAGGACAGGTCACTGGCACGGAAGGAGCCATCGCCGTTGCCGAGGTAGAGATGGCTGATGCGGCCCTCGACGGTGGCGACATCGGGTCTGCCGTCACGGTTGACGTCGGCGACGGCCAGGCGCGTGGGTAGGCCATGCTGTGCCGCCAGGACCGGACCGACGGCAAAGGCGCCATGGCCGTCGCCGAGGAGGGTCTGCAGGCTGCGGGCCGTGGCGCAAGCGACCAGCAGGTCCAGATCGCCATCGCCATCGAGATCGGCAGCGGCCAGATGGGCAGGACCGGCGGGGGTGGTGACCGGCGGTCCGAGCGCGAAGCTGCCATCCGCCTGCGCCAGGGCCACCCAGATCTGGCCGGCGGTGCGACAGGCAACGGCGAGGTCGGTGCGGCCATCCCCATCGACGTCAGCCGCCGTCAGACCACTCGGACCGGCACCCACGGCGATCGTCGTTCCCGCGCCGAAGGTGCCGTCGCCGTTCCCAGGCAACAGCCGCAGGCTGCCGGCAAGGCTGTCCACGATGGCCAGGTCGGGAGCCGCGTTGCCGAGCAACGAGGCCAGGAGCAGGTCGCTGGGGTGACCGCCCAGAGCCAGGCTGGCCGTGCTTCGCGGGGCCATGCGGCCCCCCATGAGCAGGACGGTCGCGGTGCCCGCGTCGGTGTGCAGGGCAACCAGGTCCGGAACCGCATCGGCGTCCAGATCGGCGGTCGCCAGACGGTTGCAGGGCGCTGATGTCGGCAGGGAGCGCGCCGCGCGCAGGCCACCATCCCCATCGCCGAGGCAGAAGCCATTGCTGCCGAGGAGGTCAGGAATGCCATCGCCATTGACGTCAGCCTTCACCAGCCGGTCGCCGCAGCGCAGTTGGTAGGACTCTCCGACGGTGAGGTCTGCCGTGCCGTCGTGGCGCAGCAGAAGCACCTGCTGGCCATCGCTGACAGCCAGGTTCGGGAACCCGTCATCCCGCCCAGGCAGCTCTGCCAGGCGGATCGGCTGGAAGCCGAGTTCGATGGTCTGGCCGGGCACGAAGCTGGTCCCCGAGCCGAGGAAGACGCGGACCTGCTGCGCCAGCCAACTGGCCACGGCCAGGTCCGGCGTGCCGTCGCCATCGAGATCGCTGAGGACGGCGGCCGTGGGTCCGATGGTGGTGTTGACGGTGCGGTGGTCCACCGGCCCGGACGCCGGCAGGGTCAGGATGTGCACCCGCTTGGCGGTGCTGCTATCCTCGCAGGCCAGCAGCGTGTCGCGGCCGGCCACGATGCCGGTCCCGAGGCTCATACTGGCGAGGTAACCGCTCTGCATGGCGGCCTGGGTGAACGAGCCGCTGCCGGTGTTGACCAGCATCCTGGCGCCGGCGCTGGAGCGGACCGCGACGTCGGTCAGGCCATCCCCATTGAAGTCCGCCGGCTGGATCTCGTAGGCCAGTTGCCCGAGAGAGAAGGCAGACACCACCGCGCCGAAGCGCCCGTCACCCGTGCCGACGTGGACCACGAGGGTGTTGGTCTGGTACTCGAAGTAGAGCAGGTCGCCGATGCCGTCGCCGGTGACATCGGCCAGGACCGTATAGGGGTCCGGCGCTGAGTAGAAGGGGGAATACTCCGTAGCCCGGTCGCTGCCGGCGAAAGTGCCATCACCAAGCCCGGACCAGACGGTGCAGGTATCTCCAGCCACCGCACCGAGGTCGAGGTAGGGGTCGCCGTCGGCATAGCCCAGGGCCTGCTCGTGTCCGGCCTCGCTGGGGAAGGTGCCTTTCCAGGTCCGCCAGAGGTCGTTCGGCGAGACCATGCCGGCGATGGTGAAGGCAAAGGTCCGGTCGCCGCCTGTCGGCGGATTGCCGGCCAGATCGGCGAAGCTCGGATGGAGGACCAGGGCATAGTCGCCATCGAGCGACTGGGAGCCGAAGTGAAGCCGGCAGACGGTCTCGGAGACGGCCTCGATACCGGTCAGGGCGATGGGGCCAAGGGGGCCGGACAGCCCCAGGTCCGAGCGGTCCAACGCCGCGTCCAGAGAGGCGCCCGGCAGACCGAAGTCCACGGCCTCGGCAGCGTAGTTTCCCGCTACCTGCGCCGCCGTCAGGCAGCCGCCGTGCACGCGCACCCGGGCGACCGCCAGCGTCCCGTGCTCGCCCGGACTGAGGCTGCCATCGGCCGCGTTCTGCGCCCCGAGGACAACGGACCCCTCGACGGCCGTGTCCAGGGCTGCGCTGAGGGTCTTGCGCAGGCGCAGCGCCCCGCCGACGTAGACGCACACGGTCGTGCCGCCGTCGTAGGTGTAGGCCAGGTGGTGCCAGGCAGCGGCGGCCGGCGGCTCGGACGGTGCCCCCGGAACCGCGACGTCGTCCCAGGTCAGGTCGTCGCCCCAGTGGGTGGCGCCCCAGGTGGAGCCATAGGCGAAGGCCAGGTTCTGCCGGTCGGCGCCGCGGCGTCCCCAGGCCACCACGGTCTCTTCGTCAGCGCCGATAGCCGGGTTGTAGACCCAGGCCTCGATGGTCCGGTCACTGCTGCCCGTCAGGGTCGCCGGCGGCGATGCGCCGATGAAGGCGGTGCTGTCGAGTGGGACGGCCAGGACGCCGCCCAGGGTAACCGGCGCAGGGGGACCCAGGGGCAGGAGATCGCCCAGGCTGCCGTGGTTGGGCCAGACGAGTTCATCGAGATCGACAGCCCGCAGGTCCACGACCAGGCTCTCGGCCACCTGTACAAACGCCTCACCGGCCAGGGGGACCGGCTCGGAGAAGGTCAGGTCGATGGCGTCCACCGCAGTGTGGACGGCCCCGCTGGGGGAGACCCCCGTCACCTCGGGCGGCGTGGTGTCCGGAGGGACCTCTGGGCGGATGCAGAACCGGGCCAAGCCGCGACCCGGCCGGCGGATGCCTTCGCGGTTCATCGGCTCGACGTTCTCGGGGTCGTCGGCAACGGTAAGCGTATCTCCTTGCGTCACGTAGAGGAAGCCGTCCAGATAGGCCGAACAGCTCCCCTTGCCGGCGGCGAAGGGCAGTTCGGGCAGGTCCTGCACGGCGCCCGTGCGGACGAAGTAGCGACCGCACTGGGTGTAGGGCGTGCCCCGGCCCTCGTTGAAGGGCCAGGTGTCGGGGGAACTCTCGCCGCGAACGAGGTAGAGCACCCGGTCGCCGGTGTCTTCGCCGCCGGGGCCGTTGGCCTGACCACTGGCCTCGTTCACCAGGGCCAGCGAGTTGCCCCAGAGGCTGGTGCCGGGGTGCTCGGTGCTGCTGCTGGTCCACCAGCCGAAGGCGGTGTGCAGCGAGTCGATGGCGATCGTCTCGACGGCGAGGGGCTGGGTGCCGGTGGGGACACTGTGCAGGAGCGAGCCGCCGGGGTAGGCCGCCTCGTCATGGGTCCAGGAGAGGAGCTGGTCACCACTCATATGGTAGAGGCGGTCCGCCGCCGAGTCATAGGCCCAGGAGCCGCAGCGCGGGAAGTGCGCTCCGGTGAAGTCCCAGGTGGGGGTGATCTGCGTATGGGTGCCGCCGCCGGCAAGGTTGTCGGTGCGGACGAAGTCGTAGGCGCCACCGCCGATGTGATGGAGGATGACGGGCTGGCCGTCAGCCACCGCAGCGCAGAGCCCGGCGCCGGCACCGATGAGGGGTGCGTCGGACTCCCACTTCTGCCATACCGTCGACCAGGCGCCCGTCGTCCCGGAGGCCAGGTCATACGAGTAGAGACTGGCGCGGTTCGGACCGGCCTGGAAGAGGTAGTAGCATAGGCGGCCCGCGGCCACGAACAGGGGCCCTACCAGGTTGCCTTCCGAGAAGGCATTGCCGTCGATGCCCGCGGCATTGAGTGTGGGCAGTGCCTCCCAGACTCCTGAGGCGGGGTCGTACCGGGCCACCCGGACGGAGCCGTTGGCAAGGCCCAGCTCCCACAGCAACTCGCCGTCATCGCGGGCCAGGTTGCCATTGAGGTCGACATAGTCCCAGCCCGAGTCGCCGCTGAAGTCGGCGGCGTAGAGGTAGGTCCCGTCGGTGGCCAGTCCGCCGCCGGAGCTCACCCCGTAGGTGAAGGGCAGTAGCGCCAACGTTCCCCAGGTGTCGGGAGCATCCCGGACCGGTCCGGCGACAGCACGGGTGGGGGCCATGGCCACGAGACCGGCTACGGTGACACCCCAGACGACGGTCCCGATCCCGGCGGCAAGATGGCAGACAGGCACCCGACGGCTCATAGGCGTTGTCCCCAGACCCGTGACCCGACCTGGGCTAACGATACGTGTGGTCAGACAGTCCCGCCACTGGTTCGACAACCGCGGGCGGGTATCGTACTGTGCGCTGTTCACAGAGGACCTTGCCATGACTCCGCGCGAACGCTTCCGGCGGTTGTTCCGCTACGAACGCAGCGACGCCCTGCCGGTGCTGGCATTGGAGCCGTACGAGAGCACGGCCATCGAGCGCTGGCGCGGCGAGGGGCTGCCGGCCGGCGCCCACCCGGTGGACTTTCTCGGCATGTCGCGGTTGGTGCACCTGCCCATCTCATGGGGTCCGATACCAGGGTTCGAGGAGCGGGTGATCGCGGAGGACGCGGTGTCGGTCACGAAGGTGAACTGGCTGGGGGCCACGGTCCGCAGCATGAAGGAGAACCCCAGCATGTTCTACGGGCACGTGGACCACCCGGTCAAGACGCGCCAGGACTGGGAGCGGTACCGGTCCCGCCTCGATCCCTCCTCGCCGGGCCGCGTGCCGAGCGACTGGGAGAGCCTCGTGGTGCCCCGCCTGAACGCCTCGCCGGACCCGGTTGGCATCTGCCTGTTCCCCTGCTTCTTCCGCTTCGGTTTCTATGCCATGGGCATGGAGCGCTTCCTGACCGCCTTCCATGACGACCCCGGCCTCCTGCACGAGGTCTTTGGGGACCTGAGCGCGCTCTTCTGCGGTGTCCTCCGGCGCGTCCTGGGCCGGGTGCAGGTCGACTACGCGCTGTTCGCGGAGGACCTGGCCGGGAAGAACGGGCCCCTGGTCTCCCCGCGCCTCTATGCCGAGTTCTGGGACCGGCACCAGGACCCCATTCTGGCGCTTCTGCGGGAACACCGCGTGCCGCTGATCTGCCAGTGGACCGCGGGGGACTGCCGGGCGTTGTTGCCGGGGATGCTGGCGCACGGGTTCAACTGCACCTGGCCGCTGGAGGTCACGGCAGGGATGGACGGCCCCGGGTTGCGACAGCGCTTTGGGCGAGACCTGCGCCTGGGGGGTGGCATCGCCAAGGAAGCCGTGATCGCGGGGCCGGCCACCATCGACCGTGAACTCGAGAGGCTGGCGCCACTCGTGCGCGCGGGTGGCTTCCTGCCGGCGCTGGATGACATGGCCTCACCGGACATGCCCTTCGCGCACTACCGGCACCTCATCGAGCGCCTCCAGGCCATGCGGCCGTGAGCCTACGCCCCGCCGTTGTGGCGCGCAGCCCGCGGGCGGCGCGGCTCCTTGGTGGCCGGCGGAGCTCCGCCCCAGACGACCGTGAGACCCCAGCGGCCGCGAGGCGAGGATCTCCGTATCCGCGCGGCGGCTTGCGGCCTGTCCCGCCATAGCCCATAGGGCGAAGGCGGAAGAAGCCGTCCTCCAGGCGTTCCCGGCGTCGCAAGGAACCTGGCACCGATGCGCAGGGGTTGCGTCATCAGGCGGAGCTAGAACCGCGCCAGCACCCGCTCTGCCAGGAGCCGTCGCCGCGGAGCATAGCGGTCCTCTGTCCGGCGGTGACCGCGGGCCACGCGTTCGCAGGCAGGCAAGGCATAGCGCAGCTCCTCCGCCGCGAGTTCTGCCGGCATCTCGATCAGGGCCAGGAGCGTGTAGAAGAAGGGGAACCGCCGCCAACGGCCATCCCCGCGCCGGTGAGCGCGCACACTGGCAGCGCCGGCGGCCAGCCAGCGCTCAGGCCCTGCCGCCGGCAGCCCGCCAGCGGCCAGGTGCCGCCACAGGGCGCAACTGCAGGTCCCGCAGCAGTACTCGCCCCGCCACTCGCGTCCGGCGCCCAGCTCGCGTTGGCGCGACGCCTCGAGGCGGGCTGTCATGCCGGCCCCGGCACGCTCCATCGCTGCGGCGACCTCGGGTGTGCGGACGCCGAGCAACAGCAGCGCCCGGCAGGCCTCCTCGCCCAGGACGTGCGCCGAGCCGGCGCCGGAGCGAATGGCCTCGCCGGTGAAGACGCGGATGCCGCCGCGACGCTCCGCCTCGGTGGGCGCCGGCAGGCCTGCGTAGCTGCCGGGGAGGCCCTGGCGCCGGGCGGTCCAGAGGGCCAGTTCCTCGCGCCGGCCGGCGGCGATAGCCATGCCTTGGAAATGGGCCTCGGCGACCTCGTCGACGACGGTGGCGAGGCTCTTCGGTTCGGTCGGTGTCATGGGCAGTCCCTCCGGTCGCAGCCGGCTGGCATCAGGGCGTCGTGCCAGCCTGGGGGCCAAACGTCCACTCCTTCACCAGGCTCCCATCCGGCCGACGCAGACGCAGCCACTCGATCCATTGCACACCCGCACCGGTGGCGGGGTCCAGGCGGACCAGGCCGATGGGCTCCTTCGGGCTGACCTCGATGCGGTAGTCGTGCCAGGTGTCGTCATGGGTGATCGCGAACGGCGTGCCCGTGCCCCGTAGGACCTGCTTGGCGGGCCCAGCGCAGAAGAGCAACCCGCTCCCCGAGGCGGCGGACCGCAGGCGCACCTCGAACGCGTAGGTCCCGGCGGGGACGTCCAGGCGCTCGGCCGTCAGGATCATGGGGTCGCCGCCGGTGACGGTGATCTGCAGGCAGCCGTCTTTAGCCGCGAGTTCGGCGTGGCCATTGCCGCCGGCCTGCCAGCCGCCGATAGTCCCTCGCGCCTCAGGCCGGTAGGCGGGGTTGGGCTTGGGCACCACCGCCGTGGTGGCCACCAGGAAGCCCTCGATCAGCGCATCGAGTTCGTGGACGCGCTCGGGGTGGGCCGAAGCCAGGTTACGCGTCTCGCCGGGATCGTCATGGAGGTTGTACAACTCGTAGCGGTGCTGGCCGCCGTAGCCGTCATGGAAGATGCGGATCAGCTTCCACTCGCCGCGACGCACATAGACCCCCGGCGGCAGCCAGTCAGGCACCTGCGGACTATGGGGGAAGAAGCAGTAGATGGCCTCCCGCTCAAGAGACCCGCCGCGCAGGGCCGGCACGATGCTGACACCATCGAAGGCCTGGCCCGGCTGGGGCGCAAGGCCGAGGATCTCCAGCAGGGTGGGGTGGAAGTCGACGCTCTGGATCACCGTCGGGCTCGTCGACCCGGGGCGCGTGACCCCAGGCCAGACCACGATGCAGGGCACGCGGGTACCCCCCTCATAGAGGGTAGCCTTACCCCCGCGCAGAGGGGCGTTGCTGGTGGGGGTCGTCCCATCCACCGTGTTGTACATGTTCCCGCCATTGTCGGAGAAGAAGACAACCAGAGTGTTGTCGGCGATGCCGAGGCGGTCCAAGGCGTCCAGGATCTTGCCGAGGTTCTCGTCCATGGACTGGACCATCGCCGCATAGGTGGGGCTGCGCTGCGGGCTGGCGGGATCGGCCTTGGCGCGGTAGGCCTCGATCAGGTCGGCCTTGGCGTTGAAGGGGGCGTGCACGGAGAACTGCCAGTAGTTCAGGAAGAAGGGCCGGTCCCGGTGCTGCTCCATGAAGGCCACCGCCTCGTCCCCCATGCGATCCTCGATGTGCTCGCCGGGGGTCCGTTCGCTGAACCCGGGGAACTTCCAGGGCGCGACGTAGCTGCCGGCGGGACCGGGACCGGACCAGTGCGGGATGTCCACGTCGAAGCCCTGGTGCAGGGGATCGTAGGGTTCCGGTCCCAGGTGCCACTTGCCGAAGTGGCCGGTGGCGTAGCCAGCTCGCTTCAGGGCCTCGGCCAGGGTGACGTACTCGAGCTTGAGTCGCGTGGCGGTCCGGTGGTTCAGCACCTTGGCCGTGGCCGGGGCGCGCTCCTGCAAAGAGGCCTCCAGGACCTCTTCCGGCAGGTGACAGGCCGGCGACGTGATCCCGATCCGCGCAGGACTCAGCCCCGTCAGGATCGAGGCCCGCGTGGGCGAGCACAAAGGGCTAGCCGCATAGGCATCGGAGAAATAGACGCCACGCCGCGCCAGGCGCTCGACATTCGGGGTCTGGTAGAACCGGCTGCCGGTGAGGCTGGTGTCAGCCCAGCCCAGGTCGTCAGCTAGGATGAAGACCACATTCAGCGGCCGGCCGGCGGCCGCCGCCGCCAGCCGCGGAGTCGCCAGCCCCAGCACCGCGCCACCAGCGAGCCCGAGGAAGCCGCGTCGGTCCGTACGCGTGTGCATTGTACCAAGCCTTCTCCTCACCGGGCAGAGTCCGGCACTGTGGGAGGCGCGCTCCGTCGCGGCGATTCCGCCCGCGCTGGCGGCCCACCGCCTCGCCACCGGGCAAAGCCCGGCAGTGTGGGAGGCGCGCTCCGTCGCGGCGATTCCGCCCGCGGCGCCGGCCCACCGCCTCGCCACCGGGCAGAGCCCGGCAATGTGGGAGACGCGCTCCGTCGCGGCGATTCCGCCCGCGCTGGCGGCCCACCGCCGCGCCACGGCATACCGGCGGCGCGCCGTCCCGCGGTGGCGGGACTCTGCTTGCCCTCCAGGCCCGCGACAGAAGCCCACTCAGCGGAGCCCTTCGAGGGCCACGGCCACGCGCTCCTTCACGGCCAGCACCGCATCCGGGTCCGGCAGGATGCGCGTTGAGAAGCGGCCGCCGGCATTGGGGATGCTGACGAGTTCCTGTGCTGCGGTCAGGGTCGCGCTCGCGCTGGCGGTGTCGCGACCCGCGGCCGCGGCCGCGGCGATGCGTTCGCGCAGGAGGTAGAGGTACTCGTAGTCCTCGCAGCCTTCGCGGGCCTGCTCAAGGCGCACCGAGGTGACCGGTCCGGGATGGCCGATGGACGAGCCGGGGTAGGCCAGGAAGCCGTCCCCATTAGGATACCGGACGAAGTACGATTCGCCGGGCTGGCCGCTCTGGTGGATGTAGGAGTGCCAGCCGAACTCGTAGGGATCGTACGTCAGCCAGTCCACCCCCCAGAACTCGTAGGCCTCGGCACCATAGCGGAAGCAGTAGTGCGGCAGGAGCCGTTCGACGGCGCAGTAGGGGGTATCGGTGCACATCTGGCCGTCGGTCGTCCACCAGATGCGGGCACCGCCCTGCTTGAGTTGTGCCATCTTCTCAACCGGGACGACGCCGTAGTGACCGATGCCCCAGACGTTCAGGTACCCATCCCATTCGGGCTGGTGGTGCCAGGTGCTGCAGTAGATGGGGATGGCAGGATCGACCTCGTGGATCATCTCGCAGAGGGCCTTCATCTGATCCCGGATGCGGGGCTGGTCGTCGAAGGGCTCGTCCGAGATGTAGAGCACGAACTTGCGGTCCCAGCCCTTCTGTTTGAGGTGCTCCCAGTAGACCTTCAGGCAGGCCTGGTAGGCCTTCCTGAACTCCGGTCGCAGCACGCGCCGGTCAGCCCCCTCGTAGGGGTACGTGCCCTCGAACGGGGCCTGGCCGAAACGGTCCGAGGGCGGATGACCCCAGCCGAAGCAGTAGAACGTCCAGGGGGTGTATGCGTGCGGCAGCTTCAGTTCGTCGAAGTAGAAGGTCGCCGCCTTGTCGAACTCGGTGAAGTCGGCGATGGCCTGTCCGTCCTGGTAGCGGATGTTGGGTTCCGGCCGGATGCCATCGGGACAGACGCGGCGCTCGGCCATGAACCGCCAGAAGTCGCGGCGGGTCTCATCGGGGGACTTGCCGGGGACCTGCCAGACGGCACCGCTCTGGCGGCAGTCGTAGATCGCCTTGATGTGCATCTCGTCCGGCAGGGCGAAGTCCCAGACATGCAGGGTGAACGGCACCCCGGCCACCTCCTTGCCGCCGGCGCTGAAACGGACCGCGCCCTGGTAGTCACCGGGGACGGCGTCCTTGGGGACCGCCACCGTCACCCAGACGGGCTGGGTCGAGTCGGCGCCCAGGTCGAACCTGGCCTGAGGCAGGATCGGGTCTGGCCACCAGCCCGGCCAGCCGTCACAGGCCCCCTCCGAGGCCGGCGCCTTGCGTTGCCAGTCGGGGCTCTTGGTGCTGTAGTAGTTGGTCTTGTGGTCGATGGGCACATAGCCCACGACGCCCACGGTGACGTTGGCGAGCCGGACCCCGCCAGGGCCTGAGGGCGCCTCCACGGCCACGGTTACCCCCGGGATGGCCTGCGGGCTCCTCAGCGCCACCTGCAGCGGCTCGTACTCGCCGCGCGCGGCGGTGATGCGTGCCGGGGGGATGGCCCGTGGCGGCGTGTCGTCGCGGAACATCTTGACCACGGCGTTGACCGGCCAGGCGGCCGGGCCGGCGATGGTGGCCGGCATGCGGGCCTGGAGCGGCCCCACCCGCGCCGAGGTCACCTCGGTGAGGAGGGCGCCGTCGTGCAGGGCAGTCCCGGTCGCCAGCATGGTCAGGTGCAGTTGGAAGGTAGCGATATCCGGGGGCATGTCGAAGACGCCGCTGATCAGGGTCCAGTCCGTGGTCTCGGCGATGGCCGGACCAGCGCCGGTGTGCTGGCGGTCCTTGCACAGCTCGCCCTGGGCATTGCGGTAGTGGGCGTGAAGTTGGAGAGAGCCGGCGAGGCCCTCGCACTTGAGCCAGGCGGCATAGAGATAGGTCTTGCCGGGTTGCACCGGGACATCCTGGCGCCACCCGGTCCAGGCAGGGGTCGAGGTGGCAGGGATGGCCATGCGCACACAGTGCTCGCCAAAGAGCCCCGGGCCGACCCGCTCCATGCGGGTGTCGGCAGGCCGCTGACCCTCGGCGCCGCCGCTCCATGCTTCGGGCAGGGCCTCGCCCTGCTCGAAACTGGGGTTCCGCACCAGGTTCAGCGGGCTGTCCAGGAGCCGGGCATACTCGCTACGGGCCACTCCCTGGGCCGCTTCCCGGGTCTCGCCCCCAGGCAGAGCCGGGTTCGCGGCGTACTCCCGGGCACCCGCCTGACCGGCAACGCCCCCAGGGGAACCGGCGCGGAAATACACGTGGAGGGTGTGCCGCGTCAGGGCCTCCACCCGCTGCCGGAACAGCACCAGGCTACCCAGGCGGTATGACTCGACCACCCGCTCCCTGTCCATAACGCGCACGACATCGGGGTCGATGCGCCGGTTCAGGCGCGCCGTGGGACCGGAGATATCCACCGCCGTGAAGCCGCTGTCCAGCGCCTGCTCACTCAGGTTCAGCACGTGCACCGGGAAACGGTAGTCCCAGCCCTCGGCCTCAGCCCCGGACGGCCAGGGGGCTTCCGCGCCGACCTCCCGGGAGAGGGGAATGCGTTCCGGCTTCAGCGCCCGGGCGGAGACCTTGGCCGCGGCCTGGTCCAGCAGCGTCACCGACACGTCGTCGAACCAGGCCGTCCCGGTGCCGCGCAGGACCGTGCCCAGGTCGGCCAGGTTGGCGTCCTCCGGGGCGGTGAACTCGGCGGTAAGCTCCTTCCAGTCGTAAGTCCCCGGGCCGCCGTTGAGCATGGGGCTGATGATCATGACATTCTGTGCATTGCCGACGTGGATGTACCAGCCCGCGAAGCCCTTGACGTTGTCGGCCTTGGCCCATGCCTGCATGCGGTACCGGGCTCCGCCGACGATCCGCAGGTCCCGCTGCCGGGTCGCGATCCAGGTCTCCTCGGCGCCGGCGGCGACGACGGTCTTCAGGCACTTCCTGCCGGCGTGCGGCGACTCCGTGACCCAGAAGGTCCGATGGGCGTCGTCGTTGGCGTCGTGGAGCCAGTCCGCGGGAGTGTCACCGGTGCCCTCTTCCAGACCGCCATTGCGGAGGCCGCGGGAGGCCTTCCAGAAGTCGGGCACAGCCCAGGCCGCGGGGTTGTCGGCGTAGACGTAGAGCGTGGCCTCGGCGGCGGCAGGGCACTCGGCGGGCAACGTCAGGGCGCTGCCAGCCGGAATGGGCCCCCGGCGGACCGGCTGGCCGTCCGGACCGGTGATGGCCCAGAGGAACTCCGTGCCGGCTTCGGTGCAGACCCGGATGCCGTCGGCAGGAAGGCCGCCGATGGCTACCTGCCCATCGCCAGGGCCCACCGGGAGCTCGACGGGCTCCCCGGCAAGCTCACGGGCCCCCTCATTGCGCACGACCACCGGCACACGCTGCCGCCAGTAGCCGTCATTGCCAAGGTACAGTCCTGTGTGCCAAGAGCTTGCGGCAAATCCTGACACCCCCGTCGCCAGCAGTAGCCATACCATGCGCTTCATGCGAGTACTCCTCTGGCCATCTCATGCGGGGGGTGTTCCTCTCGCGGGATGGGCCCTGCTCCCGCGGGGGCCAGCGGCCATCACGTCACGGACGCCCCCCGCGACCGCAGCGGCGGCGGCAACCGCGAGCACGGCGGCGACTCCTCATGGACCTCCTCGATGCGGTCCGCGTCGGGGATGGGGAAATCGAAGACCCCTGACAGCGGCAGCGCCAGCCCGGCCAGCGTCGGGCTCGTTAGCGTGTCCTGCCGGCGGTAGGCCTTGTGCACCCGGTAGCTGTCGCCATCCAGGAGCAGGACCTCCACCAGGTGTGGGTACGGCGTCACCAGCCAGTACTCCCGGACCCCGTAGCGGGCATACAGCTCCCGCTTGAGCGTGCGGTCATAGACGGTCGTCGACGGAGAGGCCACCTCGATGACCAGGTCAGGCGGGCCCTCGATGTGGGTCTCCCAAATCCTGCGGGGGTCACAGACCACCAGCACGTCGGGCTGCACGACATCGACGTCGGATAGCTTCACGTCCAGTGGCGCTGCCAGCACCCGGCAGCGCTGCCCCTTGAGAAAGGCCGCCAGCGCCGCGGTGATGGCGACCGTGACCGCCTGGTGCCGGAACCCTGGACTGGGCGACCTGGCCACCGCTTCGCCGCCCACCAACTCCCAACGCCCATCGTCGGACCAGGACCGGTAGTCCTCCCAGGTGTACCCCAAAGGCGGTGCCGGACTTTGTGCCATGTCCTTACTCTAGAGCACGGACCCAGGCCGGGCAACCGGGCAGGCTGGGAGACCAGGGCTGTTTCAAGATCGCGGTCCGCGGGGCGGCGTACCCGCGGACCGGCGGGCCGGGCACGTGGGCGGCGGCAGCCTTGGCGTCGTGCTCTGGAGTCGCGTCTGGCCCGCGCGCGGGCCGATGGCAGCCGCGACCTACCGGGGGCCCCGTCGCAAGGCTGGCAGCCGTTTCCTGAAACAGCCCTGCTGGGAGACGGTCGCCCCAGTCGCCGGCCTTCAGAGCCCCGGCGTCCCACCCGCCGTTCGAACTCGGCATAGACCCCGGCGCCGATGCGGAACCGGTGCGGTTCCACGCGGACTGGCGTCCAGAATGGCTCCCTTGCCCCGCTTCACCGCTCGGCGACCTCCGCAAAGTCCGCCGCCAAGGCCTTCGCGTCGTAGGTGAGGGGCGTATTCTGGGCCCCGAGCAGGACCATCATGTCGTAGAGGCTGACCCCCGCCAGCTCGGCAGCGCGCGAGGGCGAGGCCTGTCCCTGCCGGTAGGTATGCCGATTCGCTGCGAATCCTGCGGGGGCGTGGTGCCGGCCATGGGCGTGGACCGCCGGCGCTGGTTGGGTCGGACGTTCTGCGACCTCTTCTTCATCTGCCTCTCCTGAAACGTCTTCATGGCCGTCTGGTACCGGTTGACGGTGGTGCGTGGCCACCCGGCGGAGGCCCGCCGGGGCTCCACGTCCAGCACCCGCCAGACAGGCGCCGGCGGCGGGCGGGAGCTTCATGCCGCGGTTCCGGCGCTACACTATGCCCGGCGCTCGCGGCGCAGCACCGAGTTCGCCGAACCGCGGACCCCCACCGGGAGAGACCGATGAGACGACTCACCCCACGTGCCGGTGCCGTCCTGTGCACACTGACCCTGAGTGCCGTGTGCCGCGCCGCAGACGTGGCGGCGACGGCACCCGCTGAGCAAGGAGCCCCGATGGCCTACCCCTTCGAGAACGACCGTCTGTGCTACGTCGTCGGCGCGGACGCCACCAGCCAGGCGTTCATCGACAGGGCCACGGGCAAGGACTGGTGCCAGCAGACCCCCCGGACGCCCTGCGCCTCGGTGCAGAAGGCCGACAAGGCGTACCCCGCCACCGCTGCAGTCCTGAGAGACGGCGTGCTCGAGCTCCAGTTCGGCGACAGTGGCCTGAGTGCGGCTGTCCGCATCACCGGCCGGGGGCGCTGGCTGGAGGTGGAGGTCCTTGGCGTCCAGGGTGATGGGGCCGAGATGCTGACCTTCATCGACATCCCGCTGGTCGCCAAGGGGGTCCTCGAGGAGCCCTTTGCCGCGTGCGTGCTGGCGCTCAACCTCCAGACCAACGTCCACGAGATCCCGGGCCCGGCGAGCCGCCTGCGGGCCCAGGCAGACCCCCGCTTCGGCTTCGCTGGCGCCCAGGCGGCCATCGTTGGCTGTCCGCAGGGCGAACTGCGTCCGGTCCTCAAGGAGGTCGTCAGCGCGGCCCCGGACCTGCCGCAGTCGGCCATCGGTGGTCCATGGGCCCTGGACGGGACCGCCAACCGGGGCTCCTATCTGTTCAACTTCAACGGGATACCGCTCGGCAAGGCCGACGAGTGGATCCGCATGTGCCACACCCTGGGCGTGGACGAGATCGACTACCACGGCGGCAGCTCCTTCCGCTTCGGCGACTGCCGGCCGGACCCGGCGGTCTACCCCGAGGGTCTCGCCGGGATGCGTGCCACCAACGAGAAACTGCACGCGGCCGGCATCCTCGCTGGCCTGCACACCTACGCCTGCTTCATCGCCAAGGACTGCCCCTGGGTAACCCCGGTCCCGGACCCGCGCCTGGGCATGGACGCGCGCTTCACTCTGGACGCTGATCTGGCGACCGAGGCCAAGACGGTGCCCGTGGCCGAGACCACGGCCGCCATGTCCACGGTCACGGGGTTCTTCGAGCGCAATAGCGTCACCCTGCAGATCGACGACGAGCTGATCACCTACAGCGGTATCGCCAAGGAACCGCCCTATGCCTTCACCGGCTGCACGCGCGGGGCCCTGGGGACGCGAGTGGCCCCCCACGCCAAGGGGGCTGCCGTGCACCATCTCCGGGAGTGCTTCGGGCTCTTTGTTCCGGACGGTGACTCGACCCTTCTCGAAGAGGTTGCCGCCAGGACGGCCGAGGCGTTCAACGAGGGCGGCTTCGACATGATCTACCTGGACGCGCTCGACGGCGAGGACGCCATCGCCGGGCCGCAGTACGGGTGGCACTACGGTTCGAAGTTCGCCTGGGCCATCTGCAAGCGCCTGAAGAAGCCGGCCATCATGGAGATGAGCACCTTCCACCACCACCTCTGGTACATCCGCTCCCGCATGGGGGCCTGGGACCACCCCAACCGCAGCCACAAGGCCTTCATCGACCTGCACGTCGCCAGCAACCGCACCTACGAGCGCTCGTTCCTGCCCACGAACCTGGGCTGGTGGGCCTTCAAGACCTGGACCGGGGCCCAGACGGAACCCACCTACGCCGACGACATCGAGTACCTGTGCGGCAAGGCGATGGCGATCGGCGCGGGGCTGTCCATCATGGGGGTCGATCCCGTGACCATCACCAAGGCCCCCGCACTCCCACGCCTCGCGGCCGTCATGCGGCGCTATGAGACCCTGCGCCGGGCCAACTACTTCAGCGCGGCGGTGAAGGGCCGGCTGGCCGCCCCCCGCGGCGAGTTCACCCTCGAACAGGGTCCCCTTGGCGAGTGGCAGTTCCGGGCCGTCCACACCGACCGGCACCGGGTCGCCGGCGGCGACGCCGGGAGCCATGCCTGGACGGTGGGCAATCCTGCCGACGCCCAGCCTGCCGGCATCCGCATCGAGGCCCTGCTGGCCGTCGAGCCCTACGACAGCCCCAACGGCATGACCCTCGCCGACTTCAGCAGTGCGACTGAGTTCGCCGAGAACGCGGCCCAGGCGGGCGTGTCGGTGACGCTGGAGCCCTCAACGACCCAGGCCAAGGCAGGCACGGTCAGCGGCCGCGTCGCGGCGACCAGTACCCTCCCCAGGCGCGAGGGTTCCTGGGCCAGGGCCGTCAAGGCCTTCGCGCCCGAGGCCAACCTGGGGAACCGGGAAGCCCTGGGGGTCTGGGTCCATGGCGACGGTAAGGGCGAGGTGCTCAATCTGCAACTCACCAGCCCGCCACACCTCTCGCATGGCATCGGCGACCACTACATCGTGGTGGACTTCACCGGCTGGCGTTATGTCGAGTTGGTCGAGCCTGAGGGGGCCCGGCACGCGGACTACGGGTGGCCCTACGGCAACGCCTACGCGCTGTACCGGGAGGGGGTGCTGTACGGCAGCGTCAGCCGCCTGGCGGTGTATGCCAACAACCTGCCGGCGGGCGGGTCGGTCGAGTGTTACCTGAGCCCGGTGCGCGCGCTGCCCGTGAGCAAGGCCCGGTTGCGCAACCCGGCCATCACCGTGGGCGACCGGACTCTCGTCTTCCCGGTGGAGATGGAGAGCGGCAGCGTGCTCGAGTGCGGTCCCTCCGGCGAGTGTCGCGTCTACGGCCCGCAAGGCGAACTGCTCGACATCGTCACGCCACAGGGGGCGGTTCCGGTCCTCCAGCCAGGCGCCAACAGCGTCCGCTTCGCCTGTGCAGCCGCCGGCCCACTCAGCCCCCGGGCCTGCGTCTCGGTCACGGCCCTGGGTGAGGCCCTTGCCGGCGTCAACCCCCGCGACCAGGTCCGTTGGGAGCTCCTGCAGCGCGAGGTAGCCGATCCGCGCCCCGTCCGCGCCATGGATGGTCGCCAGAACGCCTGGGACCTCCTCTGCCGTCCGGACGGCACCCGTGCCAGCATCGAGCTGGAACTCAGCGTCGATCGGCTCACGGCCACGGCCTCCCTCGACCGGCCAGCGCTGATCGTGAATGGCCAGCGCCTTGTCTTCCCCGTGACGCTGGCCCAGGGCGAACGGTTGCAGGTCACCGCCGGCGGCCGCTACGACATCCTCGGCCCCGATGGCAAGCCCCGCGCTGAGGTCAGCCCCGAAGGGGAAGCCCCCAGGCTCAGGGCAGGACCCAACCGTCTGGAGCTCGCCCTCGACAAACCTCCCGTGGGGGACTTCCAGGTGACGGTCCAGACAACCACGGTCTACCCTGCGACGAGGTAGCTGGGCAGGGCTATTCCCAGATCACGGCCTGCGGGGCGGCGGGTCCGCGCTTGCATGTGTGGGTCCCAACTCCGATCGGGCCCCTGGGCCGAACGGCTTTCGGCCCCACAGGCGCAAGGTCGGCAACGGTCCCCCGGAAGCCCTGGTCGCTGGGCGCCTCCGGTTGCACCCCCGGTGCCGCCTGGGCATATTGCCTCCGTTCGTGCCGCTTCCGAGGCCGGGCACCAACCCGGAGCGCAATCAGAACGAGGACAGGTCCCGTGCCACCACCCATGTTCCCGGGCCCTCGGCCGGGCGGACCACCCGGCGAGCGCAAACGCCCCCAGTGGCGCAAGCTATGGAAGACCTTCCGGCCCTTTCTGCGGCCCCACTTCGGCGCCATGGCCCTGGGGACCACCTGCGTCTTCCTGGGCATGCTGCTGCAGAAAGGCCAGCCCCTGCTCAGCAAGGTCCTGGTGGACAAGGGCCTGACGCCCCTCGTACAGGGGCCGTGGACGGAAGCCCTGTACCGGCGTTCCTCCGGCTTCATCGCCCTGGTCACGGGCGCCATGCTCGCCGCGGGTGCCCTGGGGGCCGTGATCTCATGGGTCCGGACGCGCACGATGCAGCGTGCCGGCGCCGCCATCGTCCGGGAACTCCGCAGCCAGCTCTACGCTCACCTGCAGAAGCTCTCTCTCCGTTTCTACGAATCCCGCCGCACCGGCGATGTGATGTCGCGCGTGACGGGGGATGTGGGCACGGCCGAGATGCTCGTGACCCACGTCGGCGACCAGTTCCTGGTGGAGATCGTGAGCCTCCTGATCACGCTCGTCATCCTCCTCTGCCTCAACTGGCGCCTGGCCTGTGTAGCCCTCGTGCCGGTGCCCGTCCTGGTGGTGCTGATGCACCGGTTCGGCGGCAAGGTGCGGCCCGTATACTTCCAGATGCGCGAGCGCATCGGGTCGCTGAGCGCCAAGCTCCAGGACAACATCAGCGGCATCCGCGTCATCAAGGCCTTCAACACCGAGGCGGCCGAGGCCGATCGCTTCGAGGCCGAGAACCGGGCCGTCTTCGACAAGCAGATGGAAGGGGTCCAACTGATGGCGAAGGCCTTTCCCGTGATCGGCTTCGTCCAGGGTCTGGGGACCATCGCCGTCACCGCCGTCGGCGGCTGGATGCTGATCCAGCGTTCGCCCGGGCTCACCCTCGGCGACCTGTTCGCTTTCACCGCCTACGTCGGACAGCTCTACCAGCCCATCGGCCACATGTTCTTCATGTTCAACACCGTGCTCCAGGCCCTCGCGGCTGGCGAACGCCTCTCGGAGTTGCTCGAGACGCAGCCGGACATGGAGAACCGCCCTGGCGCGCTGGCCCTGGACCGCGTGGCGGGCGAGATCCGAGTCGAGAACGTCACCTTCGGGTACGACGAGAAGCAACCCGTGTTGCAGGACATCGGCCTCCATGCCAGGCCCGGCCAGACCTTCGCCCTGGTGGGGCGCAGCGGCTCCGGCAAGACGACGCTGGCGAACCTGATCCCGCGTTTCTACGACCCGACCGCGGGCCGGGTTACCGTCGACGGCCATGACCTGCGCGAGGTGACCCTGGACTCGCTGCGGCGCCAGATCGCGGTGGTCCTCCAGGACCCGTTCCTCTTCAACGGCACCATCGCCGAGAACATCCGCTACGCCCGACCGGACGCCAGCGATGAGCAGGTCCGCGCCGCCGCGGAAGCCGCCAATGCCCATGAGTTCATCGCCGAGCTGCCGGACCAGTATGCCTCGGTGATCGGCGAACGAGGCGTAAAGCTCTCGGGCGGACAGAAGCAGCGCGTCTCCATCGCCCGGGCCATCCTGGCGGACCGCCGGATCCTCATCCTCGACGAGGCCACCAGCATGATCGATACCCACTCGGAGATCCTCATCCAGGCAGCCCTCGAACGGCTCATGCGGGGCCGGACCGCCTTCGTCATCGCACATCGCTTGTCAACCATCCAGCGGGCCGACCGGATCCTGGTCTTGGACCGCGGGCACATCGTGGAACAGGGCTCGCACCAGGAGCTGCTGCAGCAGGGCGGCCAATACGCGGATATGTACCGGGCCCAGTTCCGTCTCGATGACGAAGACGCGGCAACGGCGCGGATGCCGGCCATGGCCGCCGGGGTGGCCATGCCCTCGCTGTCATCGGCGCTGGGCTAAGGAGTCCGAGGATGTCACGCCTGCAACCTGAACCCGCACAGCCACCGGAATCGTCCTGGCGCTTCGTTCAGGAACTGCAGAGCCCCCTGTGGCACCCCCTGGCGTGGCCGCCGCCGCGCCCGCCGCGCCGGACGGAGGCCTCGCTGGCGCAGGGCGTCACGCTCCAGGCTGCGTTCCCGGACCCGCGCGGACGGCTGGACACCGCCTATCGCGACCTGGAGTGTTTCCTGGACGCGGCAGCCATCCCGCGCCAGGGCCCCTACCCTCTGGTCACCCGGCACGTGCCCATGGGCTTGCGGGAGAGCTTCCGGCTGGTGGTGGGCCGGGAAGGCTGTGAGATAGAGGCCGGCGACACCGAGGGCATCCGCCGGGGCCTCTTCCTCCTCGAAGACGAGCTGCTGCGGGCCTGCGGACCCATCCTGGGCCTGGGGACCCGCGAGCGCCGCCCGGTGATCCGCACCCGCATCAGCCGTTGCTTCTTCGGGCCCATCCACCGTCCCCCCAAGAACCGTGACGAACTGACCGACGACATCGACTACTACCCCGACGCGTACCTCAACCGCCTCGCCCACGAGGGCGTCAACGGCCTGTGGCTGACCCTCCACTTCGCCGAGATCTGCCCGCAGACGGTCCTGCCTGAATACAGCCGCGACACCGCCCAGCGCCTCACCAAGCTCCGGCGCACGGCCGAACGCTGCGCCCGCTACGGGATCAGGGTCTACGCGTTCGCCAATGAGCCCATTCCGATCATGGCCGACAGCGAGGTGGCCAAGGCCCACCCCGAGCTGGTCGGCCAGCGCATGGGCTGGGGCAACCGGCACTTCTTCTGCACCAGCAACCCGACGGCCCAGGCCTACCTCGAAGAGGCCATGCGCAACCTCTTCGCCCAGGTCCCTGACCTCGGCGGCCTGATCAACATCAGCATCGGCGAGGGCGGCTCGCACTGCACTTCGGGAGCGCCCAGCGGCATCTCCTGCCCGCGCTGCCGGGACCGCGATCCCTATGCGGTGCTGAACGACACCCTGGCCGCCATGGAGCGCGGCATGCACGCCGCCAACCCCGATGCCGAGATGATCTCCTGGCCCTACGGGCAATACTGGTCCTGGGGGGATGCCATGACGGTGGCCTCCGCCGGCCGCCTGCCCGAAAGGGTCATCCTGCAGCACAACTTCGAGTCTTCCGCCATCGGCGAACAGTGCGGCCGCAGGATCCGCATTTTCGACTACTGGCTTTCCTTCATCGGTCCGAGCCAGCTCTTTGCCGACTGCGCCAGGGCGGCCGCCAAGGGCGGCAACCGGATGTTCGCCAAGCTGCAGGTCGGATGCAGCCACGAGGTCGCCACGGCCCCTTTCGTGCCCGTGCCGGGGCACCTCTACCGCAAGTACAAAACCATGCATGAGCTGGGCGTCAGCGGCGTCATGCAGTGCTGGTACTTCGGCAACTACCCGGGGATCATGAACAAGGCCGCCGGCGAGCTGGCCTTTGCGCCCTTCCCTGCCAGCGAGGACGAGTTCCTTCAGGAGCTGGCGCGACGCGACTGGGGCCCTGATGCGCCGAAGGTCGTGCGGGCCTGGCAGTGGTTCCAGAGCGGCTACCGCCACTTCCCCCTGAACCATGTCTTCGGCTGGTACGGTCCCATGCATGACGCGGTGACCTGGCCCCTCCACCTGGACCCGGCAGACCTGCCCATCTCGCCGTCCTGGGAGATCGCCTCGTACCACACCTGCAAGCCCTTCCCCGCCAGCGGCGATCGCATCGGCGAGTGCTTCGGCTACACCCATACCCTGGCCGAGATCTGCGGCCTGTGCCGGACTATGGCCGACCACTGGCAGCGCGGCGTCGCCATCCTGAACCGCCTCGAGCCGCGCCACGGCGGCAACCCCGAGCGCGTCCGCGACCTCGGGGTCGCGCGGGCCCTCGGCATCCAGTTCGAGAGTGGCGCCAATCTCCTGGAGTTCTACGCCTGTCGCGAGGAACTGCCTTGGCGCCCGCAGGCCACGCAACGGCGACTCCTGGCCCGCATGAAACGCCTGGTGCAGCGTGAACTGGCCCTCGACGCCGCGCTGATGGGCTTGGCACAGGCCGACTCGCGGCTCGGATTCCACTCCGAGGCCGAAGGCTATAAGTACTTCCCCGCCAAACTCCAGTGGCGCATGCAGCAACTGCAGGACCTCCTCGACGAAGGCTTCCCGCGGGTCGCGGCCCAGATCCGCGCCGGGGAGCCGCTCTGGCCGGGCTACACCGGTGCCGCCCCAACGGGGAAGGTCTACCGCTGCCGGCCGACGCGCCAGGCGCCTGCGGTCGACGGTGACCTGTCGGGTCCGGTCTGGAGTGAGCTTCCCGAGACGGAGCTGGACGTGCGCGCCGGCCAGGACGTGCCGGGAGTACGGACCTACTGGCGGGCCTGCAGGGACGTGGAGGCCCTCTACATCGGCGTCCGCTGCCTCCGCCCCGCGGAGAGCGCGCCCGCGAGCCCCGGAGCCTGGGATGACGGCGTGCGTGTTCTGATCGAGCCCCGCAGGCTCTGGCCACACCAGTGGTACGCGGTCGCCGCCGATGGGTCCACCTCGGGCTCGGACGGGTACGCCATCCAGCCCGGCGAGTGGACGGCCGCCGTGAGCCGCAGTGCGGAGGGCTGGTCGGCCACCCTGCGCATCCCCATGTCCCGGCTACGGGCCGAAGTGCCGCCAGAACGGCCGCTGCGCATCGACCTCCAGCGCCACGCCGGGCTGGCTGGGGGGGCTGTCCAGCACACCTGGATCGAGCGCCATCCGCTGGAGACAAACCGCCTGTGCTACGGGACCGCGAACCCGGCTGACTTCGGCTGGCTGATCCCGGAGTGATACCACTTGGACGTCAGCCCTAGAGCATTGCTGGACCGGCCGCGGCCACAGGGGCGAACGCCCCCGCGGCCATGCCCACGAGGCCGTGGGCGCTCCAGCCGGATGACCGGGGACTGCGC
>Ga0172371_10002773_pt1 | contig 27533 bp, 24 predicted proteins | sample Lak12m_FD_114543 | JGI IMG/M metagenome (GOLD analysis project Ga0172371, IMG submission 114543) | Freshwater microbial communities from Kabuno Bay, South-Kivu, Congo - kab_022012_12m | ecosystem: Environmental > Aquatic > Freshwater > Lake | place: Democratic Republic of the Congo: South-Kivu...
ACTTGCGTTTCAGTAATTTCTATGCTAGAATCGATTTTGCTATTTATTGCGTTTTTGATACTGGCGTCGTTGAAAAGTGGGTGTCCCCCACTTTTCTGTTTGTAATCAAATAATTGGCTTGGTTATTGTGAGAATGTAAATATGAAGAACGAATTTGTTTTGGCATTCAATGAGGTATTAGAAGAAAAGGGGTTACCCCGGGATGTAGTATTGGAGGCATTGCAATCAGCATTAGCATCTGCTTACAAACGACATATCAATGTTTCTAATGCTCAACATGTTGATGCCAAAGTTGATATGGAGACAGGTAAAGTAACTGTCTACGCAGAGAAAGAGGTGGTTGAAGAAGTCACAGATGAGCGCACTGAGGTTTCTTTGCAGGATGCAAAGGTTGTGAAACCAGATGTTGAGATTGGTGATGTGGTAATCGTAGAGTCAACACCACGCAACTTTGGTCGTGTTGCTGCGCAAACTGCACGACAAGTTATTCAGCAGAGGATCCGTGAGGCGGAGCGTGATGTTCAATTTGACTATTATAGTCAACAAGAAGGTGAGATCGTTAGTGGTGTTATACAAGCGCTAAACTCTCAGGCAGTTACATTAGGCTTGGAAATGAAAGCGGAAGGTATTATGCCTCGTTCTCACCAAATACCTGGAGAACGTTTTCGCGTACATGATCGTGTTCGAGCTTTACTATTAGAAGTGAAATCTAGTACTCGTGGGCCACAGATCATCCTTTCGAGAGCTCATCGAAATTTCTTGCGTCGGCTTCTTGAGAATGAAGTGCCAGAGATATATCATGGAATGGTTGAAATCCGCTCAATTGCGCGTGAACCTGGACATCGTTCCAAGGTGGCTGTCTCTGCATTGCAAGCTGGTGTAGATCCCGTAGGGGCTTGTGTTGGGATACGTGGTGTACGAATTCAAGCGATTGTGCGAGAATTAAACGACGAAAAGATTGATGTGATTGAATGGAATACAGATGCAACAGTTTATATTGCTAAGGCGCTTAGCCCTGCTCGGGTTTCTGGAGTCTATCTGAGTGAGGAGGAAGATGGTTCAAAAAGCGCCATGGTCGTTGTTCCAGAAGATCAATTAAGTCTTGCAATAGGACGAGATGGACAGAATGCTCGTTTAGCGGCGAAATTAACTTCCTGGAGAATTGATATCAAGAGCTTACCAGAAGCGACCACCGACTCGCTTTACAAGTTAGAGAACGATCCCGAATATATTAAGATCGCTGAAGCAGAAAAGGATACTATTCCAAAAATTGAAGGAATTTTGGCGAAGAAGGCTGAAGGACGCCCGATTACTCCGGAAGAGTATAATTTGATGACGAAATTTGTTGATGCTGTGGAAAGGGGTCTTATTCGCATTCGTGAGGAAGAGAAAAAGTTTGAGCTGGAACAAGAGAACATTGCGCGTGCGAATATTCCTCAATCAGCTTTCCAAATTCCACTTGCAGAATTCGAGATATCTGATCGGCTCTATGCAGTTGTTAGTGAAACAGGTGTTGATACAGTGGGAGATATCATGCTCCTTATGGAATTAAACCCAGATTCACTTTGGCGATTGAATGGTATGGGACCAAAAGCGATGGCGGAGTTAACGGAGATAGTACAGAACCTCTTAGCTAAACTTCGTGCAGAGGAAGCTGAGAAAGCTGAAGTACTAGAGATGCAAGTAGATTCAACCGATGAGGAAAAAATCGAAGAGCAGGTTGAGGAATCTATTAAGGCGGAAGAGACAATTCAAATCGAGGAGTCCATTCAGGCTGAAGAAGTTGTTCAAGTGGAAAAACCCGTTGAGATTGAAGATGAAGGAGATGTTTTAGAATTAGTATCTGAATTGGAAGAAGCTGCTGTTGTGATGCCGGATATGACAGCAGAAATATCAACTGAAGATGAAGTCGAAGCCGAAGACGAAATTGTTGAAGTGCACGATGAAGAAGCTGAGGAGCCAGAAGTGGAAAAGGAACCCTCTACTAGTGAAGACTTAGAACCAGAATCAACTGAACAATCTGATGATGAGACAGCATCGTTGGAGGAATTGTTCACTATGATTCCCGAAGATATCGATTTTGATGATAGTGATGAAGATGACTATGACGATATCGAAAGTGATAAGAAGAAAAAGAAGAAAAAGAAAAAGAAACGAAAGAAGTTTGTCGAGGTTGAATATGATCCGGATGCTGATATAATTCTTGCCCATAAGAAGAGAAAGAGATTTGATTCGGATTGGGAAGAAGATTGGTAATGCTAATCTACCAAGAGAGATTAGGTGCCTAGAAAAAAAACGGTAAGAAAAAAACATGTGCCCCAGCGCACCTGTGTGGGCTGTCGTGAAGTTTCAGATAAGAGATCGTTTATTCGAGTAGTACGACAACCAGGGGGTGTAATTATTGACCCCACAGGAAAACAACCCGGACGAGGTGCGTATATTCATGATCAGCGGTCATGCTGGGAAATTGCTTTGAAAGGATCGTTAGCGCATGCATTGCGGACCGAGTTGTCAGAAGAAGATCGTAAAGTCTTATATGAATTCATGATGACTCTGTCGGATGATCCACCCGCTGATGGAAATGAATAGATGAATGAGCCTCCTCCTCCGAGTAATTGCAATGTTTATAAGGAGCCTTTTGTTGTTCTGGAGCGATATGTGGTTTATGGTGTTGATGATTATGTTTGGTTCGTAGTCCGTGAAATCGGTATTAATTATGTAACTATGAACAACTGATCTTTCTTTATCGCCTAAACCGCTCTGGGGCGAATTGTATTTATAATTGGAGGTGCTGAATGAGCGAGGATAGGCGAGAGCAGAAGTCAATAGGACTTCCCGCCAGTGTGACTGTAAGAGATCTGGCGCGAATGATTGAATCTAGCCCTATTGAAATTATTAAAATTTTAATGGCTAATGGGGTAATGGCAAATATTAATCAGCAGATAGATTTTGATACGTCTGCAATTGTTGCCGCGGAGTTGGGGTATGATGCGGTTTTAGAAATCCCTGAAGTTCAACAAGAAGAACTGTCTGAAATTCCTCATTGGCGGAAAGTAATTGCGAAGGAGGATGAAAAAGATCTTCTTGCGCGACCTCCTGTTGTCACGATTTTAGGGCATGTAGATCATGGTAAAACCACTTTATTGGATTCCATTCGCCATTCAAATGTGGTTGATAGTGAAGCAGGTGGAATCACCCAACATATAGGCGCTTATCAGATTGAACATAATGAGCAATTAATTTCATTTTTGGATACTCCTGGGCATGCTGCTTTCTCTGCCATGCGCGCCCGCGGCGCTCAGGGGGCTGATATTGTTGTTTTAGTGATTGCAGCAGATGATGGTGTTATGCCACAAACCCGCGAAGCAATTGCTCATGCAAAAGCTGCAAAAGTCCCTATTATTGTAGCATTAAACAAGATGGACAAACCCAACGCAGATCCCGACAGGGTAAAACGACAAATGGCTGAGGTTGATCTTGTTCCAGACGAATGGGATGGTGATACGATTGTTATTCCGATTTCAGCGAAAAAACAGACTGGACTTGATGATCTTCTAGAGGCAATTTTACTGGTCGCCGATAATATGGATATTATGGCAAATCCAAAAGGAGAGATTATTGGGACGGTCATCGAAGCTGAGCGAGATCGTGCCAAAGGAGTTGTTGCTTCTTTATTGGTGCAGAATGGCACGTTAAATGTAGGTGATGTTGTGATTGCTGGTAACGCTTATGGTCGATTAAGGGCTATGTTCGATTTTCGCGGTAAGAAAATTCGAAAAGCAGGTCCCTCAACTCCGGTATCTGTAATGGGGTTGAGTGATGTACCCCAGGCTGGAGACATTTTTGGGGTTGTCGAAAGTGAACGTGCAGCACGTATAATTGTACAAGAAAGGATTACAGAAGCGAAAAAAGCTTCTAGAGTGCAGGTAGCAGTAGTCACACTTGAGCAATTGTTTGACCGATATCAAGCTGGTGAGATTCGTGAGCTGCGATTGATCGTGAAGGCAGATGTCCAAGGTTCCCTAGAACCGATTATTTCGTCGATCAATGAATTGCGTGAAGGGGATATCAAAGTAAATGTATTACACTCGGAGACAGGGAACATTTCGGAAAGTGATGTCATGCTAGCAGCTGCCTCTAAGGCAATCGTGATTGGGTTTAACGTTCAACCAGATGCAGCAGCTACTCGTATGGCAGAGACAGAAGGTGTTTCTATCCGATTATATGATATTATATATCGTCTAACCGAAGACCTAGAAAAGGCATTGAAAGGTATGTTAGAACCTGAAGAGAAGGAAATTGTGATCGGGCATGCCTCTGTGAGGCAGGTTTTTAGAATCTCAAAGGTTGGTATTATTGCTGGATGTCAGGTTTTGGACGGTGAATTGAAACGAAACGGATTTATACACGTAATCAGGAATGGGAAAGTGGTTCATGAAGGACCAGTTTCCTCATTAAAGCACCTTCAGGATGACGTTCGAGAAGTTCGAAAGGGATTTGAATGCGGTGTTGGCGTCAAAGGTTTTGATGATTTTGAAGCCGGAGATACGCTTGAATGTTATTTAATTGAAAAGGTAGCCGCAGGTTAAACAATAAGAATAGGTTGAAATAATTACGATGGTTTCAAGAACACGCGCGCAACGAATTGCTGATCGGATTCGGGAGGAGCTCTCTGTTATGCTTATTCATGAAATAGCTGATCCCCGAATCTCAGGTATTTCAATTACCGATGTCGAAGTTGATCGAGAATTAGCTTTTGCTCAAATCTTTTTTTCTTCACTGGAAGGTTCTGATAGAGTTGATGAAATCCTTGATGGTCTTAATAATGCCAGAGGATTCATCCGCCGAGAATTATCGAGTCGGATTGAATTACGCACATTTCCCGATCTTCGCTTCCATTATGACCCAACATTTGAGCGCGCAGAGCGTATTGAATCGCTCTTTCGCGAGATAGATGCTTCTAGAACACCACATCAAAAACAATTGTCTGAACTAGATGATGATTCATCCAAGGAAGGTATGGATGCCGGTTGATTTTGCCATGATCGAGTTGGCAGGGGAACGTATTCGATCAGCTGATAGATTTTTATTGATTTCGCATATCAGACCAGATGGAGATGCCATTGGTTCTTTGATTGGTTTTGGACTTGCCTTACAAGCAGTTGGGAAGAAGGTCCAAATGGTCATTGAGGATAGCGGGATTAGCAATTTTTCTTATCTACACGGCAGTAATCAAGTTATTAAAAGGGCGGATGGTGAGTTTGATTTAATATGTACCTTGGATTGTTCAGACTTAGAGCGTACTGGAAATGTATTTGCTCCAGGAATCTCTCCAGATATTAATATCGATCATCATTTTACAAATCCGCTTTTTGCGAAAATAAATCTAGTCGATGGGCAGGCAGTCGCTACTGCAGAAATGATTGCTGATTTTCTACCCAAGTGGGAGTTACCTGTAACAAAAGAAGTTGCTGAGGCTTTGTTAACAGGTATCATAACGGATACGATCGGTTTTCAGACCTCAAATATGCGTCCTTCAGCTCTTAGAGTGGCTGCAAATTTAATGGAAGCTGGTGCAAATTTATCTCATCTTTATCACCTTGCTCTAGTTAACCATTCTTATGATACAATGCGGTTGTGGGGCATTGGTTTAGGTAATTTGAGGAGGAAGGATAGATTGATATGGACAACGATTACGTTACAGGAGCGTGAGTCCATTAGTTATCCTGGAAGAGATGATGGCGATCTTGTGAATCTATTGGGAACTGTTGATGGAATTGATGTTGCTATGATTATGAATGAACAGCCAAATAACTATGTAAAAGTAAGTTGGCGGTCTCAGAAAGGTTATGATGTGTCTCAATTAGCAGCTAGCTTTGGGGGTGGTGGTCATCCCGCTGCCTCAGGAGCTGTTATTCAGGGAAGTTTCTCCGAAGTTCAAAAATTAATGATTGAGACCACCTTATCGTTTGTTAAATCTAAAAGAATAGGAGAATTATTACTAAAACAAAGTTTAGGAAAGTGAAATATGGAAAAAGATAACCTAAAAAATATTGTCTCTGGAGTATTAGTAGTTGATAAACCAATTGGAATGACTTCTCATGATGTGGTTCAAACCATTCGTCGTGGGACAGGTATACGTCGAGCAGGGCATACCGGAACGCTTGACCCAAGAGCATCTGGTGTGCTAGTTGTTCTGGTTGGGCCAGCGGTACGTTTGAGTGAGTTTGTTTCTGCTTCGGATAAACGTTATCAGGCAACCATTGAACTGGGAAGTTCAACGGATACTTATGATATTGAAGGCGAAGTAAATAAAACTGAATATTCAACACCTATCGAAGATATCACAGAGGAAAATTTTATTGAGATTCTAAACACTTTTATCGGTGAGATAGAGCAGGTTCCACCTCCTTTTTCTGCCGTAAAAGTAAAAGGTCGCAAAGCGTATGAATTAGCCCGTAAAGGTGAAGAAGTCGACCTGGAACCCAGATTGATTAATGTTTATAGTCTGGATGTCTTAGAATGGGCGCCTCCGGAGATTGTGATTGATGTTTATTGTTCATCTGGCACCTACGTGCGTTCTTTAGCCAATGATCTTGGAGAAGCTTTAGGAACGGGTGCTCATCTTATTGGTCTACGTCGGACAAAGAGCGGTCGATTTACCTTACGAGATGCAGTTCCTTTACGTCGTTTAGAGGAATCTTTCCTTGCAGGTGATTGGTACCGCTTTTTGATACCAGCCTCGGAGGCTCTGGCAGATTGGCCTATGCTCGAACTTGACCCAGATCAGGTTGAGTTAATTCGGCATGGTCATCGTATAGAAGGAGAACCCAATCCAAGTGGTTGGGCGCGTGCAGTCAGCATGCAGGGTGATCTGGTTGCATTAGTAGAATATGATGCAGAAACAAAGGAATGGCAACCAAGGAAAGTGTTCTTTCAATCCTGACCCCTAGACTTTGTTTTGTATCTTTATACAAGTCTAGGGTTGGGGATGATTTAGATCAATTTATAAAATAATTCGTTGATGCAACATTATTGGTCTTTAGAAAAAATTCAATTGCATGATGTATGGTTAACGATAGGATCCTTTGATGGGGTTCACATAGGACATCAATTGATCATTCGGGAGGTTGTGGAAGGAGCTAAAAAGGATGGAAGCTCGTCTGTAGTGATTACCTTTCATCCACATCCTGACACTGTTCTGAAAAAAAAGGATGGCGCTTTTTATCTCACTTCGCCACAAGAACAAGCGGTTTTTTTGGGTGAGTTGGGAATTGATTATGTGATCACTTACCCTTTTAATAAATCTGTCGCAAATACTTCTACAAGGGTGTTCGTGGACAAGATCTTCCAGCATTTGCATTTTAAATGCTTATGCATTGGTCATGATTTTGCGTTAGGTAAGAACCGTGAAGGGGATGCCGCTGCATTGCGGGCGCTTGGTAAAGAATATGGTTTTCAGGTACGTGTTATTGATCCGTTATTTGACGGTGATAAGCTCGTTTCTTCCAGCCGAATTCGAAATGCACTACGTACTGGTGAGATCATAGAGGTTAACCGAATGCTTGGACATCCTTATCAGATAAAAGGTAGAGTGATCCGTGGAGATGGACGTGGCCGTACGCTCGGAATCCCGACTGCTAATTTGGAGATCTGGCAAGAGAAAGCGTTGCCTAAATCGGGGGTTTATGCTTGCATCGCATTGGTTGATGGTATTCGGTATCCTGCTGTTACGAATATCGGTATACGTCCCACCTTCGATCTTTCCTCTTCAGAACGAATCGTTGAAACACATATCATTAACTTCGATCGGAATATTTATGATCAAGAAATTTCACTTTTATTGATCGACTTTTTGCGTGATGAGAAACGATTTGATCATGTGAATGCGTTGATATCTCAGATAAAAGACGATATCAGTCGCGCAATAGGAATATTTGAGAAGGAACCTGGATGAAGCAATACTTAGATTTATTGCGGTATATCTTAGACCAGGGTGTGGGAAAAGATGACCGTACCGGTGTCGGAACGCGATCGGTTTTTGGCTATCAGATGCGGTTTGACTTACAAGCCGGTTTTCCGCTGATCACGACCAAGAAAATCCATACCAAATCAATCATTTATGAATTGTTGTGGTTCTTGCGTGGTGATACGAATATCAAATATTTACATGAACATGGCGTCTCTATTTGGGATGAATGGGCGGATGATACAGGTGATTTAGGACCGGTGTATGGCGCTCAATGGCGAAGCTGGCGCGCGGATAATGGTGAGATAATTGATCAAGTCTCGAATGTGGTGGAAGAGATCCGTACAAACCCCAGCTCGCGTAGATTAATTGTCAGCGCTTGGAATGTAGGCGATATCCCTAGAATGGCGTTACCTCCCTGTCATTGTTTCTTTCAGTTCTATGTCTCGAATGGACAACTCTCTTGTCATCTCTATCAACGCTCGGCTGATGTTTTCTTAGGGGTTCCGTTTAATATCGCTTCCTATGCCTTGTTGACGATGATGATAGCGCAAGTATGCGGTTATGCTCCTGGAGAGTTGGTGCATACGTTTGGAGATGTTCATCTCTATAATAACCATATTCAACAGGCAAAGCTACAATTGTCTCGTCAACCATATCCTTTACCGCGAATGCACTTGAACCCTGAGATCGATTCAATTTTTGATTTTGATTATCATGACTTTTCGTTAGAGGATTATCACAGTCATCCACCTATCAAAGCGCAGGTTGCGGTGTGATTATCTCATTGATTGCGGCTGTTGATCAGGCTGGTGGAATTGGTAAGGATGGTAAAGTCCCCTGGCATATCAGCGCTGATTTGAAATTTTTTAAACATACTACGATGGAACATTTTGTCATCATGGGGCGTAAGACTTTCGAATCGATCGGCAAAGCGCTACCAGGTAGGACTAACTTGATCTTGAGCGCTCAATCCGATTTCCGTCCTGAGAATACGATTGTTTTTCATTCCCTTGAGTTAGCGCTAGATTATGCGCGTGAACAAAGCGAGGATGAAGCGTTCATCATTGGCGGTGAAAAAGTCTTTCAGCAAGCCATGCCTTTTGCACAGCGGATCTATCTTACCAGGGTGGATGGCGAGTTTGATTGTGATGTATTTTTCCCGCAGATTGACATAGACTCATGGCAAATAGATAAATCTGACCACCATCCAAAAGGGGATACAAATAAGATTGCTTTTACCTTTCAGATCTTAGAGAAGATAAAAAGATAACGACACAATTATAGAATAGCCTCTTGTGTTCTATCTATTGTTGTTCTACTTTACTCAACCAGCGTCCAGTTAGCAGGAAAACACCGCTGCCAATCGTTGCAAAACCTAGATGCAGCGCTCCAATCGGGAAGAAACTAAGCTCGAAATAGACACCAATGAAATTTCCTATCCAGAATCCAATTGCAGAAAGGATTATATATGCAAATAGATGAGTTGCTCCACCTCCAACTACGAGATGGAACACTGCCGCAAAGAGAGTCGATATGATGAGACCAAGCAGGATCATTGGGATTGTCATTAGATTATCTTTCCTCCGCCAAGACAAATATCGCCATCATAGATCACAGCGGATTGTCCGGGTGTGATATCGCGTAATGCTTTTTCGAATTGAATTTTAACACGTTCTCCTGGAATTGGTTCCAGGATCGCGTCGGTTAGTTCTGATTTATAACGGATCTTTACCTGAGCTTGGAAAGGTTTTTCAGGAATCATGCCACTAATCCAATTGAACTTTTCGGTTTCTAGTTCTTTTCTACCTAATTCTTCTTTACTCCCCACGATCAAGACATTTTTGTGCATATCTTTCTGAATCACATAAAGAGGATAGGCGCTGGAAACCCCAATTCCTTTACGTTGACCAATGGTATAGAATGCTAATCCTTGATGTTCTCCAATGATTTCTTGTGATGTGGTCATGATAGGACCAGGTTGGATAGATTGTGGGGCAAAGCGTATCAGAAAGTCTCGGTAATTATGATCCCCTAAAAAACACAAGTCTTGACTATCGGCTTGGTCAGCAATTGATAATCCGAACTCATTTGCCAATTGACGAACTTCAGTCTTCTTGAATTCACCGAGAGGAAAGAGCGTTTTGGTTAATTGTACTTGATTCAATTGATGCAAGACATACGATTGATCTTTTGTATCGTCTACAGCACGCATCAATTGGATTTTTCCGTGTTCATCTGTTCGGAGGCGAGCATAATGTCCTGTGGCGAGATAATCTGCTCCATTGTCAATTATGTAATCTAATAGATACCCCCATCTTATTATGCGGTTGCATAGGATGCAAGGATTAGGGGTTGATCCATCGAGATAGCTGTGGATGAAATCTTCGACCACTGTGTCTCGGAAGATTTCTTGAACATCGAGCGTAATGAAGGGGATCGATAAAGCATCAGCAACATGCTTGGCGAGCAGCATCGAATCTGGCGTGCAACATCGGTTGGAAGTTTCTTCCCCAGGCATACTCCAGAGTTTCATCATGATTCCAGTCACAGCAAAACCTTGCCGTTTGAGCAAAGCTGCCGTGACTGAACTGTCTACTCCACCGCTCATCCCGACAAAAACACGTTCTTGCATCATCTCTTAGTCGTGACTTGTATTGTTTGCGATGAGACCTTGATAGCGAGGGTAAGAACCTAGTACTCGCAAATAAGGCGCTAACTCTGCCAGGTGATCCAACGCACGTTGTGAATTCTTTTCCTGTTCATGCCCGATAAAATCGATATAAAACATATATTCAAAGGGTCTTCCTGCGATTGGGCGTGATTCAATCTTGGTCAGGTCGATATCCCGAAGTGCAAATACACTGAGCGCTTTGAACAATGCCCCGGGGACATTTTTTAGGTTGAATACGATCGAGGTCTTGTAATCACTTCCGTGTACATCTTTGATGGATAGCGGTTCTTTGCTAAGCGCCAGAAAACGGGTATAGTTGGCTGGATTATCCTCCAAATCTTCCATTAAGATTTTCAATCCATAGACTTCTGCCGCTCTTCGGGATGCTAAGGCGCCCGCTTTTTTATCCTGTCGTTCGATTAACAGTCTGACACTCCCAGCGGTATCTGCTTCGATGACTGGTTTTAACCCCAACTTCTGCAGGGTTGTCTCACATTGCGCCAAGGCTTGTGGATGGGAGTGAACGCGCTCGATATGCTCCATTTTCACTTCGGGGAGGGTGATCAGGCAATGGTTCACTCGCAATGGATATTCTCCAACAATGGTTAAATCATTCTTTAGCATTAGATCATAATTATGATGAATGCTGCCAGCCAGTGAATTCTCAATCGCGATGAGACCATGTGTGTTATTGCCTTGCTTTACTGCTTCAAAAACATCTTCAAAGCTTTGGCATGGTAAGGTATCAATTTCGGAGCCAAAGTATTCAAGCGCCGCTTGCTCGCTATAAGCTCCTGGTTCTCCTTGAAATGCAACGATCAAAATGACTGCCTCCTTTAATTAATTTCACATAATTTTTGGCTTTTCAATATACCACATTCTCAAAATATCAAGCGCGTTTTTTAATATGATTAAAGAGATTGATCAAATAGAAGATTGATTTCATCAAATTTGTACTCTTTCCCTACCAGGCGAGCATTTCCCTTGTTATAATAAAACAACTGGGTGTAGATCATTACTAGAAGGAGATAGCATGTCAGATATTAAATTTGGTACGGATGGCTGGCGCGGCAGGATCGCTCAAGATTATACCTTTGATAATGTGCGACGGTGCGCGCAGGGTTTCGCAAGCTATTTATGTGATCATGGGTACAAGGGAGATTGGGTGGTAGTTGGATATGATATGCGCTTTCAATCCGAATTCTTTGCTCAAGCAGTCGCTGAAGTGTTATCAGCAAACGGATTGCGAGTGTATCTCACCGATCGAGCAACCCCTACGCCTGTGATTTCCTATTCTGTAGTAGCGAAAAAAGCGGTTGCAGCGGTCAATGTCACCGCTTCACATAATCCCCCTTGGGATAATGGGTTCAAAGTGCGCGATAAATTTGGGGGCGCCATTGATCCGGAAGGGTTGAAAGAAATTGAAAGCCGCATTCCTGATACGATGGCTGAAGTGAAAAGCATGTCCATCGAGGAAGCCAAGCAGCAAGGTAGCGTTATTATCTTTGATGCTTCCATTGATTATATCGAACAAATTCATCGCTTGATTGATTTGGAACCGATCAAAGAAGCCGGGCTGAAGATCTTGGTTGATCCTATGTGGGGGAACGGCGCAGGTTGGTTCCCGCGTTTATTAGCTGGCGGAAAGACTCAGGTCATTGAGATCCATAATGTCCGTAATCCAATTTTCCCGGAAATGAAACGTCCCGAACCTATCCAACCGAATGTCGATGCTGGCTTGCAGGCAACTTTGGATCATGGCGCAGATGTACTTATCATCAACGATGGCGATGCAGATCGAGTTGGCGTCGGCGATGAAAATGGTAAATTCATTGACCAATTGCGTGTCTATGGATTGTTGGCTTATTATATGTTGGAAGTGCGCGGCGAGCGAGGTCCGATCGTGAAGACGCTTTCAACAACGACGATGTTGGAGAAGTTAGGCGAGATCTACGATGTGCCTATTGTTCGAACGGGAGTAGGCTTCAAATATGTAGCGCCTAAGATGTTGGAAGTTGATGCCATGCTAGGTGGCGAAGAATCGGGAGGTTATGCTTTCCGCGGACATGTCCCAGAACGCGATGGCATTCTAGCTGGGCTGTATATTTTGGATATGATGGTGCGCTTGAACAAAAAACCATCCCAATTATTGGATGCTTTGTTTGAAAAAGTGGGCGCGCATTATTATGATCGCATTGATACGCGCTTTGAAGGCAGTCGCGAGAAACGCCAAGAGAAGATCCTGGCAGCTAATCCGAAAACGATTGGCGGGCTTAAAGTCATGGGATTGGAGACCTTAGATGGTTTCAAATTTGATTTGGAAGACGGCGGCTTTTTATTGATCCGCTTTTCGGGTACCGAACCAATCATCCGCGTTTACACCGAAACCACACATCAGGAGTGTGTGCAGGATATTCTGAAAGATGGCTTAAGGATCGCTGGGATCAGTTAATTGTGCTTCGTTTGGTAGATACACATTGTCATCTATACTTCGATTCCTTTGATGCAGATCGCTCTGAGGTCATTCAGCGGGCGCGCCAAAATGGTGTGGAGCGCATCCTGAATATCGGGATTGATATTCCCTCCAGTAAGGCAGCGATCCAGTTGGCGCAAAGCGCCACGGAGATATTTGCTGCCATAGGGATCCATCCTAATGAGAGCGATCGTTGGGATGAATCATCCTATGCTGAATTGCTTTCAATGAGCAAGAGCGCAAAAGTCGTCGCGATTGGAGAGATCGGGCTGGATTACTATCGTAAATATACCTTACCCGATCTCCAGAAGAGCGTTTTTCAAGAACAATTGGCGCTGGCAAAATCTTGTGGATTACCAGTGGTCATTCATACCCGCAACGCATCAGACGAAGATCAATCTGCCACGGAAGATGCCCTTCAATTGCTTGTCGAGTGGCAAAAAGACCTTGCTTTCACGAACCCACCTCTATCCGAATATCCAGGTGTTTTACATTCTTTCAGCGGCAGCCTTTCCCATGCAATACTGGCGATCGATCATCATTTTATGATTGGGATCACTGGACCGATCACATTCGAGAAAGCGGAAGGATTACGCAACGTTGTCAAGAATATCCCTTTGGAATCAATCTTGATCGAAACCGATGCGCCTTTTCTAACGCCTCATCCATATCGAGGAAAAAGAAATGAGCCTGCCTATGTCAGGTTCGTTGCTGAAAAAATTGCTGAAGTTAAACAAAAATCACTTGATTCAGCGCTCGAAATTACAGGATCGAATGCTGAGAAATTATTTCATTGGTAAGCAATATTTGGTTGGGCTTTCTAAGGATAGTTCAGCGTTTGAAAAGCACTTGACAAATAGTGACTTTTGCTTATAATCCAGGCAATCACATATCCAAATACTGTGAAGAGGAATAGTAAGCATCGAACCGAAGTCACAGAGAGCGGGCAGCAGGTGAAAACCCCGCACTTACGCCGGTGTTGAATGGCCCTCGGAGTTGCGTAGTGAAAGGCTCAAATAGAACCAAGTAACTATTGCCGGAGATACCACCGTTATCAGGGAAAAGGGTATACGTATCACATGCGTGATGCCGTACTCAAATCGAGTGAGGCTGGCTTTCATCTTCCTGTCGCAACACCGACAGGATTTTTTGCTTAAAAGGGTTACTTTCCCAAGCAGCCTAACCGGGGTGGCACCGCGAAACGAACGCTTTCGTCCCCAGGACGGAAGCGTATTCTTTTTAAGGAGGTTGCTGTTGAAAAAAAAGTTTTTATTAGAAGAATTATTGGAAATCCAAGTTCGATCTGCCGAGCGTTATTCAAAAATTGTTTTAAGGAGAGAATCTTATGTCCACACAAAATAAATACCTACTCAATGAAACCGATCTGCCAAAGTTTTGGTATAACATCAATGCGGATATGCCTGTTCCACCCACACCAGTGCTCAACCCGCAAACTTTAGAAGCTGTCACCCCGGATGATCTTGCTGTGATCTTCCCAATGAATTTGATCATGCAGGAGGTAAGCGCTGAACGCTATATCGAAATCCCGGATGAAGTGCGTGAGGTTTATAAACTCTGGCGTCCAACCCCATTGATCCGCGCCAGACGATTGGAGAAAGCGCTCGATACCCCGGCGCATATTTATTACAAACACGAAGGAGTTTCTCCTTCGGGAAGCCACAAACCCAATACGGCTGTCGCACAGGCTTTCTTCAACAAGATCGCTGGCACGAAAGCGCTCACTACCGAGACCGGAGCCGGACAATGGGGCTCTGCCTTGTCGATGTCGGGGAAATTCTTTGATATGCCCATAGAGGTCTATATGGTACGTATCTCTTATGATCAGAAGCCTTATCGCCGCATCATGATGCAGGCTTTTGGCGGAGAAGTCTATGCCAGCCCAACAGACCGTACAGCGTTTGGACGTCAATATCGCGCTGAACACCCCGATAGCCCGGGGTCGCTCGGCATCGCCATCTCCGAAGCCGTCGAAGTCGCTGCGACCTCGAATGGCGCCAAGAAATATAGCTTGGGTTCGGTGCTGAACCATGTTCTTATGCATCAATCGGTGATCGGCGAGGAAGCTATCAAGCAGATGGATTTGGCGGGGGAATATCCGGATGTGGTCATTGGCTGTGTGGGCGGCGGCTCTAACTTTGCCGGTATCGCTTATCCTTTCTTGCGTCACAATCTCTTGGATGGCAAGCAGACTCGTTTTTTGGCGGTCGAACCAACCGCTACGCCTACCATCACTAAGGGATTATATACCTTTGATTATGGGGATACCGCGCATATGGCGCCGATCGTTAAGATGTATACCTTGGGGCATATATTCATGCCCCCGCCGATCCATGCCGGCGGCTTACGCTATCATGGCATGGCGCCAAGTATCAGCGCGCTCGTCAAGGCAGGGTATATCGAAGCGATCTCTGAACCTCAATTAGCCACCTTCGAAGCTGCCATCACTTTTGCTAACGCCGAAGGCATTATCCCTGCTCCTGAGACGGCTCACGCTATTCGCGCCACGATCGATGAAGCGCTGGATGCCAAACAGAAGGGCGAAGAACGGGTTATTCTCTTTAATTTCTCCGGTCATGGTTACTTTGATATGTATTCCTACGAAGCCTATTTTGGCGGCAAGCTCCAAGATTATGCCCATCCAGAAGCTGAGATCAAAGCTGCTATCGATCAATTACCAAAAGTACCAGAAAAATTTATGTAAAGTTCTTTCGCTTTCTATTTTTCTAAATTATTCGTTAGAAAACGGTCTGCTTTATTTATCTTTTGATATAATAAAGCAGACAGTTTATTAATTGGTTATTGGATAATGTCATCTAAACCAATTGGAAAACTGGATCTGCTTTCTCTCCTTTACGATAACTCGGGCTAACGCAAAAATTTGCGGGTCATACGATCGACTGTGATCGCTCCAACCATTCATCGATAAAGTCAATCAGTTTAATCAACTGATCATTAACCAATTTGCAAAGATTCAATTCAAAAATAGGAGGTCAAATGATTTCACCATCTCGGTATACAGTCATTGGCGCTGGTCATGGCGGTAAGACCATGGCGGCGCATTTATCCCTTTTGGGCGCAGAAGTAATCCTTTATAACCGCACACAAGAGCATATCCAAGTTATTAAAGCGCGTGGTGGGATTGAAATGGAGAGCTACGAAGGCGGTCCGCATGGCTTTGCAAAAATCAAGCTGGCAACCTCTGACTTGGAAGCCGCGTTGAAGGATGCAGAAGTGATCATGGTTGTGGTGCCTTCTTCAGCGCATGTGGATATCGCCAAATTAGCTGCACCGCACTTAAAGGATGGACAGATTGTGATCCTTCATCCAGGTCGTACTTGTGGGGCAATTGAGTTTGAGCGAGTTCTGCGAAGGAGCGGTTGTGATGCGGATGTACTCATTTCAGAAGCGGAAACATTCATCTATGCCGCGCGATCAGATGGACCAGCGCAGGCGCGCATTTTCCGCATCAAAGAAGCCGTGCCTCTGGCGGCTCTGCCTGCGACCCGCACTCAAGATGTCTTGGATGCAATCGAGCCGGCTTATCCGCAATTTATTGATGGCGGCAATGTGCTCAATACGGGTTTGAATAATATGGGCGCCATCTTTCATCCAGCGCTGACTTTGCTCAACGCGGGTTGGATCGAGTCGACGTATGGCGATTTTCAGTTCTATATTGATGGCGTTACCCCCGCCGTGTCGCGTTTGCTCGAAGTGCTTGATCGAGAACGCGTCACCGTTGCTTCTTCGCTGGGTATTCGCGCCCGCACTGCTCAGGAATGGATCAAGATGGCTTATAACACGCAGGGAAAAGATTTACACGAAGCCATTCATAACCAACCCGGTTACTATGGAATTAAAGCCCCGAGCACCCTTAATCATCGTTATATTTTTGAGGATGTGCCTATGAGCTTAGTACCGATCGCCTCTTTCGCCGACCGTTATGGCGTTTCGGTGAGAGGCATGGATAGTATTATCCGCCTTGCTTGTATTGTGCATAGCACCGACTACTGGCGACGCGGACGCACCTTGAAGCGCCTCGGAATTCATGATCTCAGCGTTACTGAATTGATGCGCTACGTCAATGAAGGTGTGCGGATTTGATCTCTCCTTAAATCAAAACAAATGCCTATCTCTAATCAAGTGTTTTTCCCAAGCCATATGCTTCCAACACCGGCACAACAAATAAGAAGCCAGTGTTGGGGGCATTTAGATCACCTAAAGCTTTCTTTGCCTCCGCCACCATTCGATCGACTTTCTCTTGCGAATCGACCACTGAGAAAAGCGTACGATGGGGCACTTCGCGTGTCGATAATATATCTCTCAGGCTAGGCATGAGAGGTTGATCATCCCTCAATAACGCTTTGCGAATGCGACCAAGCCCGGTGCTTTCCAGGATTGTGATGCCTGTGATGCCAATTTCTTCCCATGCATCGAGAATGCAGGAGCAATCGTCAGGATTATCTATGATCAGTACAACTAGGAAATTCATATCAATTCTCCTTCTGTTGCGGGTCAACCCCGCCCTGGACTTGGCTGTGCTTTTTCTCGTTTGCGAAAGGAGGCGCGTAAGGCGGGCGGCGTCATAAGCGTGGTGATGATCACCACACCTACAACTGCCGAGAATGTATCTTGAGGTAATACGCCTTCCGCCACACCCACAGCAGCCACGATTAGACCGACTTCTCCCCGCGACATCATCCCGACGCCTAGTTGCAGCGCCTCGAGCTTGTTCATGCCTCCCAGCAGCGCGCCGGCGCCTGCTCCGAGGACTTTTCCAATCACTGCTACGAGGGTCATAAATATGAACAACCAAAAGGTGGGTCCGATTATTTCGCGTACATTGGTGCTCAGACCGACATTAATAAAAAAGATCGGCACAAATAAACCATACGCCAGGGGTGAGATATCACGCTCTATCCTCTCTTTCAAAGGGCTTTGCGCGAACATCAAGCCAGCTAGGAAGGAACCTGTGATGGCAGCCATCCCGCCTAAGATTTCAGCAGTCCAGGCATAGATCAAAATGACGACGATCGTAAAAGCGATCAAACCTTGCGAGATGGGTTGGTTATAAATCCTTTGAGTTAGTTTGGGGATCAGAAAATAACCCAGCAAGCCCCCAATGCCTAAATAGAGTATCATCTGTAGCGCGATCATAAGGATGCTGAACAAGCTGGCATCCGCTTCTGAGATCACCAGCGAGCCGAATATAGATAAGCCTAGGACAACCAGGATATCATCGAAGACAGCCGCACCCAGTAGGGTGATGCCGACTCGGCTACTCAGCACCTTTAATTCCATCAGCGTTTGGGCGGATATGCTGACGCTGGTTGCCGCTAATACCAGTCCCATAAATACTGCTTGCGGGGTATCCATCGCCATAATCATGCCCAGTCCAGCGCCTAACAGCAGGGGAATGAACACACCCATCGTACCGGACAGCACGGCGATCTTTCCGGATTTCATCAGATCGGATAAATGTAATTCCAAACCAGCGATGAACATTAAAAAGAGCACCCCAAATTCTGCTAGTTCGTGTATGGTGGTAGCTAGATGCCCGTCTGTTAAGATTGGTATATGTAAAAAATTTAACAGCGAAGGTCCCAGCAAGATACCCGCGATCAACTCTCCTAATACAGAGGGCTGACCTAAACGATAACTAATATAGCCGCCAGCTTTGGCGGCGATGATGATAACAGCTAGGGAGATTGCGAGTTGTAAAAATGGCGACATATCAGGGAACCCTGTCAGGTTATGGTGATTTCCTTTAATTTACCATAGAATATGATATCCTGACAGGTTTTATTTATAATCCCAGTTTGGCGCGCAGTTGTAGGTAGCGCAAGACCTGATCCTTGCTGAGCAGACCGATCGGATTGTCATGCCTTACGACCGGCGCTTCGTTGATATTGGCAGCTTCCATCATCTGCAGCGCTTCGAGCAGCTCCGTATCGGCTTCGATTTGCACTGTTCGTTCGATCGGTACCATCATCTGTTGGGCGGTGACATAGCGCCATTTTAGCTGCGGCACACGTGTGATATCTTGCAGGGTGAGCATCCCGCTGATCTCGCCATCAAAACCTTTGATGAAGAAACAGTGCTGCCCGCCTTTGAGCACATGATCATGCACTAATTGGTGCAGGGTGGTTAAGCCGTGCACTTCGATGCAGTCACGCGACATGGCATCCGCGACGGTGATTCCCTGCAGTTTGTTCTTGATCGAAAGCTGCTGTGTCGCTGATGCAGCCGCGCTCTGTAAGAACCATCCGATAAATACCAGCCATAGACCGTTGGAGATATCGCCGTTAAACATGGAGAAGATGCCCACGCCGATAAAACCAAAAGCTACCAACTGACCGCTGGCGGAAGCCCAGCGCGTCGCCTTTTCGAAGCTGTTCATGATGCGCCACAGAATGGCGCGCAACACCCTGCCGCCATCCAATGGGAAGCCCGGGATGAGGTTGAAGATCGCCAGCATGAAATTGATGCGCGCCAGATATAGGCTGGGCGCGCTGATCATCAAGAAATCCTGTCCATAAGTACCCAATCCATAGAAGCCCGCTGCTAGCAATAGGCTCACGATCGGACCTGCGATCGCAATGCGGAATTCAGCGCCGGCTGAGTTGGGTTCCTTTTCGATCTGCGCCACGCCGCCAAATACAAATAAGGTGATGCTCTTGACGGGGATCTTGTTGCGCAGCGCAACGAACGAGTGCCCCAATTCATGCGCCAGCACCGATCCGAAGAATAGGATGCTCGTCAAGACCGCTAACGTGACGCTGCTGAAGGCGTTCAACTGGGGATACTCGACCGGGAAATAACCCGTCCCTAAGGAGAAGGTGATCAACGCAAAGATGATGAACCAACTGGTATGCAGACCAATCGGTATATTCCAGATCTTTCCTAAATGAATACTTGCTTTCATAATTTTCCTCCAAACTAATACCAATAAAACCTACTATCCATCCTCATCTTAGCACAGCCAAAAAGCCGCGTCAATCTATCGCACAGCTTTTGTATAAAAGTTATATATTTTGCTGATGGTTTGTTAATAAAACTCTCCCCAATACACTTTCTAATTCGATGAATCCATTCTCAAATATGACAACCCGAAGGTAATAAGCGACAGCAACAATCGCACACTTTGGCTATTTAGCCGCTTAAAAACCAGCTTTATTAAGTTCGTCCTGAAAAGCGGGTAGTCTTTTGTTTTCTTGGCGAAGATCCATGATCGCATCTTGATGGAAGTAAGATTGGCCTCTTTGGAAGGATTTTGGGTCAACCCATTCTTGGATTTTGTTTAAAGAGATCTTTGGGGAAATAGTCATTGCTCCTCAAAACCGTGGGATTTGAATTTTAGTGAATTGCAGTTCTCGCTTACGATGCTGATGATCTCTTCCGATATCCCTTGAGGGACTTCGATGTTAATTTCTAGCGTTATATTGACCTTGGCTCCCACCAGGCCAGACATATGCGAGATCACTTCATCGGCGATCCTACCGGCGTCTCGTCCGACTCGCATTGCATCTAAATCCGCCGAGCCATGGAAGGTTCTCAAGGTAATCCTTTGTTGATCTGAACCTGAGGGCGAGGTTGTGCCATCTGCCCCTCCTTCGCCAACTTTCTTTTTATTTTCATCATCTCCTGTCCCACCGCTATACCCATTTCCTGGTTTGTCTTCTGCCTCTGCATTTAGCTGGCGTTCAGCGATCTCGGGTTTCACGATCACGCTGGCGCTGTCTAAGGTGACACTTGGTAATTTGCCTGCCACTAAGCCGACATAGTGTCCATCCTCACGCACTGCGGAAGCGTAGGCGAAATAATCTTTCCACATTGAATCCCCTGCTCCTTCTCGAATAGCATCCACCAAAACCTGTTGGTCTTTCAGACGCGGCAGGTAGAGATAAGAAGCCAGATATTCCCAAAGCTGCTTGACGGATAGGTGATCTTGATCTACCCAAAGCCAGCGCTCTAATTCAATGCACAAGGTTGCTGGAGACCAGGCGACGATCATTTCTTCATCTCGCAAGAGTCTGCGTGAAGCCCGCGCCACGATGCCGTCTCCTGTCAAGCGTGAGCTGTTCCACTCAATTGGCTGTGTGCCATCTTGGCTTGGGACGATCAAATGGCAGTAGGTCTCATTTAATCGCGCTAATATGGTCTCATCATATTTTTTGATATTGGTTTCGACTTGTCTGATTTGCGTGGCTGTCAAATCTTGTTGATCTTCTTCTTGCTTGATCGAAGTCCACGCCATCCAAAAGCGAACGGATTGTTTTAGATCTTCTAGTCGTTCGCTATCGGCGGCTAAAAAGACAAGCATATTACGATAGATACGCGGGCTGTTACCGCGTCGCTCTAAGATCTCTTGAGCTGCTGCTTGCGCTTGACTTTGATCGCTGCGCGCACGATGGGCTGCGTTTGGGCTTAAAATGACTAAACGACATTCGGCGTCATCGGGCACATCAGCGCTGTTATCTGGGATGGTATGTACTCCAGCAAATTCGCTAGGTTCACGACGAACCACTTCGCGTACACGTCGGATGATCTCGTCTTCTACTAAATGGGGATTACGTTCGTATTGCGTCGCCCGGTCAGAGGCAATCCGGCTGATTGTCGGGCGTGTATCGAACCAATAACGGCTGGCGTCGGAATATAAATAGGTCAATTCTTCGGATAACCTGCGAAGCGCATCGCCAAAAACCGCCGGTGATTCACCTGGCTGGACGCAGCCTAATTTCACGCGTACCTCTTCCACGCCGCGTACTCTTTGCGCGCTCACCGAAGGCGCGCTGCCGATAAAGACCGTCCTAGCTACCCGGCGGCAGGCGGAATACCTGCCCAGATTGGGATTGTCGCGGTCCAGGATCACCGGACGGCTTTGATCGCCATCAATATCACGATCTAATACTGCCCCCCAGCCTTCTGGCAGGTAGCGCGTAATTTCAAAACGAACGCCGGTACTATCGAGCGGCACCAATCCCGGTAAGATCAGCAGGGATTGGTCGTTGCGTTCCCAAAGCTCATAGATGATGCCTGCCATCAGGCGCAGCACGCCGCGCGTTCTTTGGAAACGATCTAAGGATGACCAATCCTCATACAAGCGGTCAAAGAATTCGGGATGGATCGGGTAAGCTGACTTAAGGCGTTCCTCATAAGCAGCTTCGCGGCATTCACCGGGGAACTCGGCTCGATTCTTTTGATAAAGTTCAGAAAAAGCGCGGCAGACCGCATCACGCGCCTTAAAATCGGAGATCGGTTGAAATAACCGACGCCGCACAATCTCAAAGGATTCGGTTGATGAAGCAGGTTTCCAGACCGATTCAACTCTTGAAAACACATTTTGGATTCTATCTAATGCGGCGCGTCCGCCTTCCCCGCCAATCTCAATATCGGAGGCGGGGATGGAAGCCACGACCAAAGTGTTTCGAGCCGCTTTGGCAGCTTCGGTTAAAGATTGGGCGAAGGTCATATTGGAGTCAAAACTACCAGACGGCAGATTCTCTTTGCCGTAGATCTGACGCGCGTAGGCGACCCATTCATCGATCAATATCAAAGCCGGCGCGTACGTTTCCAGTAGGTTGGTTAATTTTTCTGATCCAGGGCTGATGCCTTGGCGGTCTTCTTCTGCTACGAGCGCAAAAGCCTGCGCGCCCTCTCCGTCTGCAGCCTCGCCCAACTGCCATGCCATTTCTCCCCAAAGGGTGTTGATGATGGCGCCGTCCGGTTTTTTACGCGCTTCGGCAGGACTGATTTGTGTGCCCACCAATACAGCACGATTGGCGATTGGTAATAAGACTTTCTTTTCTCCCTTGATCGCTTCAGGAATCAGCAGCTCTAATCCAGTGATGTCTTTAATTCCAGAGCCTCCGCCAAATAGGTGGTAGAGCGCCAGCATGGAGTGCGTCTTGCCGCCGCCGAAGTTGGTCTGCAGCTCGACAACCGGGTCGCCGCCTTTGCCTAATAGACGTTCCCAAGCGCGTGAAAGCAGGCGGATCAATCCCTCGGTCAGATAGGTACGGTTGAAGAATTCTTTAGCATCGCCATATTCGGCTTCGGCTTTGCCTGTGATGACCTGAAATAGGTCTGCGGCAAACTCTGCCTGCTGGTATCGTCCGGAGGCGACATCCGGGTGCGGGGTGGCTACCTGACGCCAGGGTTTGAATCCATTCAAAGCGCCCGTTTGCGTCACGGCGGCGCTTTTCTTGAGTTCTTTTTTGGTTTCCGCTTCGAAACGTTGTCTCAATAGTTCTTGGCTGAGCTTTTTTAATTCCTCTTGACCTTCTGCTCCGGTCATCCCTAAAAGGCGCTGCATGGTGTCCAGGGCGCGATAGGCATCTTCGGAGGTAAAAGCGCGTTGATGCGCCCAACTGTTGCGCACTTCACGTAATTCGCTGACATAGCTGCGACCGGTATAGCCCAATTCGTTTTGAAAGACATCATTCCAACAACTGGTCATGATCGATAGGATTGCTTGAATGTCTAAGACGTTAAAGCGTTCGTCATCCGACATTTGCGCCCAATGGCTGGCTTTGGTGACTGTCCCACGCAGGGAATCGCCAATCGCTAGTTCCCACCATTGCGCGCCGTAGTGGTTTTTTAATTCTCGGAGGGCATAAGGACGCAGTCCTTTTAGTACGATATCTAATCCTATTCTGATGAGATCTACATTGCTCTTTGCCATAATTTCCAATCTCCTTAATGATTAACCACGAATAACACTAATCTTCACTAATTTTTTTAAATTCGTGCTCATTCGTGTAATTCGTGGTTAGCTGTTCTATTTCACGAGTCGTTTCCATTCCAATTTTTCTTTCGATCCAAAGTTGATCAATAATCCCAATTTCAATCCACTGGCTTTTAGATAGTTAATCAGTTGGGCTTCTTCAATTGCTCCTAGATGCGAAATGGCTTTTAATTCCACGATGATCTGCTCATATAAAAGCATGTCGGCAATATATTGATGTTTTAGTAGTTGGTCTTTATAGAGGATTTCTAATGCTAATTGCTCTTTGAAGGGGATGTTGCGCAGTGTCAGTTCGACCGCCAGCGCGTCGTGGTAGACGCCTTCCAGGAAACCGCTGCCAAGCTGGTTGTAGACTTCCATAGCAGCGCCGATGATCTGATAGACTTCTTCTTTGTAAAGCAGCTCCATTATCCTCTCCATTCAAATTTAACCACGAATGTACACGAATAAACACGATTTTTTTTTATATATGGCTATTAATCCAATTGTCGTAAGAGTTCAATTAGATCTTCTTTTGTCCATTTTTGTTGATTATTTGTTGCAGCTCCCATTATTTGGTCTGCCATATTTCGTTTTGCATTAATTAAATTTTCAATTCTTTCCTCTAAACTACCCTCAACAAGAATTTTATAAACAAATACCGTACGTTCCTGCCCAATTCGATGTACTCTATCTGTAGCCTGATCCTCTATGGCTGGGTTCCACCATTTGTCCGCGTGTATTACATGATTAGCTGATGTCAAATTAATCCCATGACTTGCAGCTCTTAAACTCAAAATAGCAACGTTGGAATTGCCTTCATTAAATTCATCGATTAGATCTTGCCGTTTATTCGTGCTACCATCAATTCTAATAAAACTGAAATTATTTTTCCCAATTTGTTTTTCTATGAGATCCATCATTCCTAAAAAATGACTGAAGACAACAACTTTTTCACCCGATTTTACTATATCATCTATATGTTCAATAATTAAATCAAACTTTTCAGATCTCCCTAGTAGTGGATTATTCTTTTTTGTTATGATCGCTGGATGATCACAAACTTGTTTAAGATAAGTCAATATTGGAAGTATACATGATGTATAATCTACTGATAATCCATTTATTAAATCTTCACGAATATTCTTGTACTTCTCAATTATTCCACTATATAATAATCTTTGTTCATTAGTTAGTTCACAGCTTTCATTGATAAATATTTTTTCAGGTAAATCTTTTGCAACTTGTTCCTTTTTTCGCCGTAAAACAAAAGGACTTATCCGTTTACCTAGACTATATGTCTTATTCTTATCGCCTGATAAAATTGCTTCCTCGTATACTCTCGCGAAAGTACCGAATTTCCCTAGATGGCCACGCATTAGAAAATCAAACAAAGACCATAATTCGGAAGGACGATTTTCAATAGGAGTTCCGGAAAGTGCTAAACGATAAACGGCGTTTAATGATTTTATTGCTCTAGTCCGTTTTGCATCTGGGTTTTTAATCTTTGTGGCTTCATCAAGTATCAGATAAAGAAAGGGTACTCTTGAAAAGAACTCAATATCACGTCTGAGTGTCTCGTATGTTGTGATAAAAATAATTGGTTGATTTGTGTTTAAAAGGCTTCTTTTTCTATTAGGTCCATGGTATATACAAGATCTAATATTTTTAAATACACGCTTCAATTCACGATCCCAATGATGTAGCACTGATTTAGGGGTAATTATCAAACTGAGTTGATTCGCTCGATTTTCATCATAAGCGATTCTCATTACGCATAATGCTTGTAAGGTTTTTCCCAACCCCATATCATCTGCTAAGATACCATGTAAATGATTTGAACGAAGCCAGTTTAACCAATGAATACCAGATCTTTGATAAGGCCTCAAATTATAACCATTCTTTGTTATATATTTTTCTACGTTATCAGGTAATTGAAAATCCTCATTTCTTGTAAAATTAGTTAGTTGATCTATAAGATCTTGATAAGCTTTACTAACCTTGGAATTTCCACCAATATCTTTTATAAATTCCTCTAAGGATACAAATTCATGTATTGGTAATCGATAAAAATCTTTACTTTTTTCCGCTCCAATCTTTTGAATTTCCCGTTCAACTTTGTCTTGAATATAAGGATCATTCTTAACCCAGGTTGTCGTATTAATCCTAATGTAATAATCTTCTTTGTTTTTTTTCTCTAGCAGATCAGGAGGTATTAATATTTCTCCAGCAAAAAAAAGGATATTAAAATCTAACCAACCTCTTGATTTATTATCAATATATACTACGGGTTTTATTGGATCTCTAACAATATTGATTTCTTTTACAAGGTCAGTCAATACTGCATTGAATTCATTCATTATTATTACCAGATCACGTTGTATGAATTCAGGAATCTCATCTAATGGAATGCTTTTTATTTCTTCATCATCAAACCATTCTTGAAAATTCTCACCAATATCTGGTAATGGAATGAAATTTTTACCAATGCGGGCATATTTGCCATCTATTGATTTGTTCAGTTTATTTTTGGGTATGATTTCTTCACTGTTATCAGTTTTGAATCCAGTTTTTATCTCTAATCCAGTATCGGGATTAAATGAGATATTTGCACTAGCTTTCAAAGGTTCTTGAATTATACAATATTCAAGTGATTGTTCAGATTCATTAATATTATCTTTTCTTCTTAAGTAGCTTAATATATTTGGTTCGATTTTAAAGATCAGAGATCCATCATCAGAAATCTCGGGATTAAGACTTTTTAGTGCAAGAATGGTTTGATAATCTTTATCACTGATTGTATATTCAATCTTTTTGTTATTATTGTCTTTTACAATACTAAACCCATAATTCCAAATTTTTCTGATATTTTTTATTTGTTTTCTCTTTTCATAATTGCCATAGAAAATACGTACCAAGTGTTTTCCTTGTTTGTTAGTATCTAGCTTAAATGTTAAAGGTATATAATGTTTTTCGACTTTTTTGTTTAAAGAAAATATCGGCATTTAATTATCCCTGCATTTCATTCACGGCTTTTTCAAACCATTCAGGTACATCTTCCCATTCAGCGAAAACACCACGTTGATAGTAATCAAGCATATCATTTTGTTGATTAGATGAAATTAGCATCTTTTTAAATACATCTACATTAACTCTTTTCAATAGATTTACTTCATTTTTTATTTTTTCATAAAGCAAAAACAACTCTTCCCTTCTAATTTTTAATTCATTCAATTCATCTCTAGTGCTTTTTATTATTAAATCATATTTATATTGAATTTCTAATTTTTTAGGGAAGTTACTATATTGCAAATTTGGTATCTTTAAATTATACTTTTTTATCCAATCATCGATATCTGCTTGTTTTTCTTCCCCAATTCCAGATATTAAATAGGCATATCGTAAATCATCTAGCTGGTTTTTATAGACTTGTTCAAGTAGTACTTTGTTAAACTTTTTTCCTATACCTGGAACTTCGCTTATATGTTTTTCAATCAGATATCTCTCATGTGCTTGCTTAAGATCAATTTCAAGTTCTTTTTCGTTATATCTTATACTTTTTTCATAAATATCTTTGATTAAAATGCCGGATCATTAATTTGAAAAAAGATTCTCCAACATTATTTTCATAATTATATAACAAACAAGAGAATGGTGACAAATGTAATATGAA
>Ga0172371_10002775_pt1 | contig 27529 bp, 20 predicted proteins | sample Lak12m_FD_114543 | JGI IMG/M metagenome (GOLD analysis project Ga0172371, IMG submission 114543) | Freshwater microbial communities from Kabuno Bay, South-Kivu, Congo - kab_022012_12m | ecosystem: Environmental > Aquatic > Freshwater > Lake | place: Democratic Republic of the Congo: South-Kivu...
GTTGGCAAAACCAGGCAGAGATCCTCGGGCAGAATTTGAACCGTTCAGCTTCGCGGAGGAGATTAATTCAATCGAAGACGTAAAACCAGGCATGAGAGTGCCGGGTATAGTCACCAACGTGACCAAGTTCGGAGCTTTTGTGGATATCGGGGTCCATCAGGACGGTCTGGTTCACATAAGCCAGTTGGCGGACCGTTTTGTTAACGACCCTGCAGCAGTGGTGAAGCCGCAGCAAAAAGTCAGTGTGACCGTGTTGGAGGTGGACATCTCCCGCAAACGAATTTCACTGTCTATGCGTTGAAGATACGCACCCGCATTATCAATACCTCCGTGATTAAGGATTGTCAGCCTGACCAACATCTATCCATTCAGCGAGCATGGCAGCGTAATCTGAATCCAAATGGAGGCTGGAGTAGAGAAATATCGTCCCGGTGGAGGTGATCGTTTGACAAATATCCTGATACTCTCTCCCCTCTCCGAATGCTTTGAAACATTCCAAGATTGTCTCCAGGGTGAGGTCAAAGGGAGGTTCCCTGAAGCTGACCACAGGAACAGGACTGGGATACACCTTAGAACTTTCTCGCACAACTTCGGCTATCAGCCAGAGCGGGTCTTCTGATTTCCACACCAGAATTCCGGCGTAAGCTTCAGTCATGCTCCGAACGGAATAATAGTAGGAAACCTCTTTCCGCCCGAAGATTTCTTGGATGTCTTGGTTTTTTTCAAGCACTTGCTTCAACATGGTTTTCAGGTGAGTTTCCAGCTCAATGCCCACTGATTCGAGTAGCCCTTGTCCTTTCAATTCGGTCAGGATCTCCTGAGCTCGGACGAGGCACCCCGAGGCGCTTCTGTTATGAATCATGTTCAGAATGCTGATACCGATTGCTTCTTGATGCTCCATTGTCACCCCTTAAGGTACCAGCCCTTTTTTGGCAAGTTCATGGGCTACGTTCCCCAGACCGAGTTCCCTGTATGCGGCAGCGGTAGGAGAGCCGGTTTCCTTGTCCCACGCCATCTCCTCATAATACGTGTCCATGGCAAGCTTGATGTCTTCTTTGTCCATGCGGATGGTTCCCTTGCTAAATGCGTCCTTGTCCTTGGGGTCCGTAAACACCCAGTCAGGAATCGTGTCGTGCTTGGTCCGCATGTCTTTTGTGCCCATGTCCCGAATTGTCAGAGCCCTTTGGAGCACAAAGATCCGCTCTGCGATCTTATCAAGCTCTTGTCGAGACATCTGGTCACCGGTGGCCAGGCTGTAGAGCAACGATTCGATGGAGTCATCGCCTCGGTAACCACGCTCTTTGAGCGGAGAAGCAACCCATGGCCCCATCCAGTTGCAGAGGGACAGGCAGTCATGTAATTCCTTTCTTAAAATCGACCATTTGGCCATTCTTGCCTTGTAAACATTCATCGGCTTGAAAGCACCCACTGCATCTACCGCATCGGATGAACCCCAAAGCTCGGCAGCCAGACGCTTTTGGACCTCTATGGGTAATCCGTTTCGAGTGAAATTGCTGTGGGAATGGCATTGAGCATCACGGTTGTATTGTGTGTTAATGATTACTCCGCATTGTCCGGCATCTTCGTTGGAATGATGCTTTGGATGCCCCTGCTTCCAATAAAGAAGCTCATGATTTTCCAGCCACTGCTGCTCCGGGATGCCCCATCGTTCGAGCAGGTATCCTGTCCCCAAACCTAGGGCTGTAGCCAGCTCACCTTCCCTGTTCGCTATCTTTGGAAGAAGTTCGAAAAGGAATGTGGGATCTCCTTGCTCATACTTATCCCAGGAATAGCCCTTGAATTCCTTCTCACGAACCTTGCTGTTGAAAACGCCATTATAATAAAGTTCTTGAAAATCTCGTTGTAGCTGACCATAATTATCCCACACCCCAAGATCGTCTGCCAAATGCATCCCGACCATACATGCCTCGATTGCGGTCTGGCCCTTAGGTCCGTCGGGAAAAGTCTTGAAGAACGATCTGCCAAACAGCAATCCAACGCAGGTATTCTGCCCCACTGCAGGAATGCCATACTTCACAGAAACCGCCGGTACTTTAAGCATGGTATGGCAGCGGATAGGACAGGCCGTACAACCATTTCCTCTGACCGTATACTGCCAAGCCTTGTCCCCGAGAAAGAAGGCCGCATTGTTCGTTCGATATGCAATCCTATTGAGATTGTGAGGCTCGCACGAACCGGTGTCGATGCTCGGGTCTGCCGCACCCCATCGCCGACCGGCAGAAGCCACCCATCGAGAACCGGGGTTGTAGTGTTCCGCCCAGGATTGGGGCACATTGGGGACTACATTCTGGTTGTTGGCTCCCAAGATCGAAAGGTGAAGTTTTACGACCTTCTCCCATTCTTCTTTATTCCCTGCTATACGTACGCTGCCGGTTCCTCGAACACCTATGGCTTTGAGGTTCTTGGACCCCATGACCCCGCCGACACCTCCGGCAGAATGAGAATAGGAATTGATCACCACAGACATCGGCACCAGATTCTCACCAGCTTGGCCAATGGCAGCCACCGAAGCCTCTGGTCCCATGAGCTGGTTTATTTCAACTGTAGTCATTCTTATACCTTGCCCCCAGAGCCGCCGGGCATCCTTGATTTCTACCTTCCCATCCGAAACTGAGAGCCACACGGGATGGTCAGCCCTTCCTTCGATGATGATGGCATCATAACCGGCATACTTGAGTTCAGCGGCAAACTGCCCGCCCATATGACCACTCGCGACGAGGGGACTCGGCCAGCAGGTGGGCCACAACGTCGTTATGGCTGTCCTTCCATTACAGGGAGCACCTGTCCCAGCCAATGGGCCGACTCCATAGACGATCTTGTTCGCCGGATCAAAAGGTTTGGTCCCCGCGGGAACCTCGTCCCAGATGACCTTGTATCCTATTCCCGTGCCGCCCAAGAAATCCTTGTATTTTTCAGTGGTACCTTCAGTTGAGATTTTCCCGGTAGATAAATCAACCCGGAGGACCTTCCCCGCCCAGCCTCCGTACTTACCCATTTGTTCTCATCTCCTCTTGTTTACTTCTTATGGCACTCGTTGCACGTCTGAGCCTTCTCAGGCGAAACGATGGCCGTGGGTACTACTCTTGGAGGCACACTGTCCGTCAAGTCACGCCAAGCGACGTAGGCAAGAGCTCCGGATGGACAGGCTTCGACGCACTTGGGGCTTCCGTCGCACAGAAAACATTTCGTGGCCTTGTTTGTGTCCGAATCAAATGACATCATTTCCCACGGGCAAGCCCGCTGGCACATTTTGCAGCCGATACATTTGTTGAGATCCACAACGCGAGCATTTGTCGGGGGCCTCACAACGATGGCGTCATTTGGACAAGCGTTCGCACAAGGCACAGGATGAGGACATTGTTTGCAGAGGTCTTGGATGACTAATCCATTTCCCCAATTGCCTTCGCTGTGTTGTCCGGCGTAAAGGCCTTTTGGGCCAAAATTGAGGTTTCGACTAATCTTTATCCTCGCCATGGTCGGGGAAGCTTTTCCGTCATTATACTCGGTGCAGGCCAGTTCGCACCTCCTGCAGCCTACGCATTTGGTAGAATCTGATATTACGAGCCCACCGGCCTGATCCATAATGATGAGAGGTGCCTCTTTGGCCCCTTTGGCCTCCAAAGCCGAGACCGCAACAATCATTCCCCCGGTTATGAGGAGAAATTCACGCCGCGAAAAGGAAAGGCTTGCATCTGTCAAATCCAGGGTTTGTGCCAAAACTTCATGCCTTCGGTTGTCACTACCCATCTTGTTACCCTGTCGTTGGCGGCATGAATTGCCGTTGTTGAAGTCATTCTTCGCACATGACGCCACGGTCAAGAAAACGCGAAGGACTAGTTCAAGCGCCTTCTTCAGGCCTCTGTGAGAACGGTGAATCCACTCAGGATAAACCTACACGCAGTACAGGCAAGAAATACCAGGAGTTGTAAGATGGTCTTGCCATTTCTGCTTTTTTTTGCCCCGATGGCCGGTCACGAGACAATTCACGTGATCGTGCAAAGAGCACAGCATTACCGCGCGACAAACTCGACAAAGGCAAAACGGTCGCCACGAGGCAAGGGAGCCCTGAAATATTCCTTCTTTGAGGTTACTTCACCGCACGTCCGTCGGTCAAGAGTAATCCTATCGGTCTGTCTCCCAATCGCAGCCAGGTGGCGCACTATCCTCGTGGCCAGATCGCCTCAAGGACCTGATGGCCAGGCCTCGCCATGTTTCCTTTCGTGAATGTCCGGCAAGGCATTCGAGAATTCCGGCGGGTCGTCTCACGCGTTCCGGTTGCGCGAGAACACGTGGTGAGATCTCTGTCCCAGGCGAGAGTCCACACTTGCGTGCATAGGACATGGACGTTAAGGCCCCGGGAACGTTGAGCTTGACCGGGCGTAGCACCGGGCGGTATCCTCAAAAAATGGTAAGGGAAGTCCCTGCATGAACATGACGACGGGAAAATGCGGTGTTTGACGCCGCGGGCATACGGATGAGAGGCCTGCCCATGCCCCCGGACCGGGTGAGAAAGGCTTTGGTGGGTTCATAGAGAGTCGCCGGCAGCAGGTTTTCTCCCTCCGGTCGCGGAATCGGAAATCGGCCGTCTCGTGAACAGGGGAATTTTACCGCTGCGGGGCCAAGAAGTCACAATGGATGAAGCCGGGCCCGCGGAAACTCCGAGGCGAAATCAGATCTCAGAAACTGGAAAAATGACAAGGTGATAAGTTGGTAGAAACATATCTTGTCAGCCGGAAACATTGGTGCAATTAATCTACTTCAGCCTTTCCAAAAATTATCTTGACCACGCGTCAAGATTTCTGTCGGTTGGTTAGGAGGTTCTGTTGAAACAGTGGCCCCTTTTTTCGCTCATTCGGTTGGGCAATGTGCGGATTTGTTGGTGTCTTGAATATTTAGTTGAGGAGGTAACATGATCAGGCAAGTTGAATATTTTGAGAAGCCTGGCAGGGAAAACACATCTCGGTGTTTAGAAATAGTCTCCGGGCTTGTGACTGAGGGTTTCTCGCACCTCGTCGTGGCCACCACGGCAGGCGAAACCGGCTTGTTGTTCGCCAAGAAATTTGAGGGCAAGGCCTTGAATATGGTGGCGGTCACCCATAACGTCGGATATGCAGGCCCAAATCTGGATGAATGCCCTGCTGAAGCAAGGCAACAGTTGACCCGTCTTGGCGTCAAGATCTTCACGGGAACCATCCTCAGTCGAGGGATCGAGGCCTCTTTCATGAAAAGGCATCAAGGCGTCTATTTGGGCTATGTTGTCGCCCAAACGCTGAGACTACTCGGCCAGGGTGTAAAGGTGTGCGTTGAGATCGTTGTGGAAGCCTGCGACGCAGGCCTGATACCGGAAGGGGAGGATGTCATCGCTGTTGCCGGGACAGGAAAAGGAGCGGACACGGTAGCCATAGTCCGGGCTCATCCGTCCGACCGCTTTCTTGACGTACGGGTCAGACAAATCCTTGCCAAACCTTTGTGACACCGAGATCTGACGTCTTGGAGCAAGAAGAAGGGATAAGGCCGGCAAGCAACTTCACGTTCTCCCGGAAAAGTACCTTATTTATGTTCCTGCTAACGTTTTTTTGAAGACAACCGGATCAAACGGAATCGGACGAGATAAAACGGGAGTGAAATCATTACGGGTGGTAGCGTAACCGTGGGATATGTCGGCCGATTTCTTGTGTTCGCAACGCGGGGGTCGAGGGTTCAAATCCCCTTATCTCCAACTATTATTTCAAGGACTTAGGCCACCCGAGAGGGTGGCTTTTTCTTTGTGCCTCCTCATTTGCCAACCTTTTGCAGACGTTTTTTCAGGAGTCTGGATTCGGACAGGTCTCCCGTTGATCGTTGTACCCCTTGGAAAGAAGACTTGACAGGGGATCGGGAGGTGTGCTAGCAAGTTGGTGCACGGTATACCGTACACGGTATACCGCTAATCTCCGGCGCTGCCGAGAGTCATTCTTCCCGATCAATGGCCTAATTATTCCCGGAGCCGTCCCGTACGGCCGGTCAACCGAGGAGACAGTCATGAAATCCCTCAGAAATCTGAAAGTTCTTTCCTTGGAGCAGGCAACGGTCGTGCCATATCTGACCTATCGGCTGGCCATGGACGGCATGGAAGTCATCCGTCTGGAACATCCGGTTTACGGTGACCCCAACCGCATGATCGGAGATAACGTACTGAATGAAGAGCGCATGAATGCCTATTTTCTCTGCATCAACGCGGGCAAGAAGGCGCTCACCCTCAACCTGGGCGACCCCAAAGGACGGGAGCTGTTGCGGAAGCTGATTGAGCAACTGGAAATTGATGTCTTCGTCACCAATCAGCTGCCTAAGAATTATCGAAAACTCGGCATTGACTACGAAACCCTAAGAGCTGCCAAGGCCGATATTATATGGCTGGGCGTCACCGGTTTTGGCCCGGACAGCGACGAGGGCGCCTACGATCCCATTCTTCAGGCCCGCTCGGGACTAATGGATCTTACGGGGGAAGCCCACGGTGATCCTCAGGTGTTGGGAATTCCCCTGCCGGACATGGGAACCAGCGAACATGCATACGGCTTGCTGATGAAGGCCCTTTTCAATCGAGCAGCTTCAGGCGAAGGCGCCCGCATAGATTTGTCCATGTTCGAATCATCGGTTTCTTGGCTGACGGTTCCCATCACAATGACGGCCGCTTTTGGGAAAAGCATCACCCGTCGAGGCAACACCCACGAATTCTTCTCTCCTGTTTCGGTTTACCAAACCAAGAACGGGTTCATTTATCTGGCAGTGGGCAACGACCGCCAATGGAAGTCTGTGGTGTCCCAGGAGATTTTCAATTCCCTCGACAAGCCGGAATACGAAAAGAACATGGGACGCATCAAAGACGTGACCAATTTGAACAACTCCCTAAACGCCATTACCCGCGAGCACACCTCCGAGGCACTGATTGAATTATTCACGTCCATCACCGTGCCTGTGAGCAAAATCAATACCATCGGCGAGGCCATCGCAGACCCCCTTGTTCATCGGCAGCTGCTTTCGGCCCAAGACCCCAAAACGAAGATCAGTATCACGCTTGCGCCCCCGCCGAATATGACTTCCTTCCTCGAAAGCAGCGAGCGCCAAATGACCTTTCCACCTCGTTTTGGGGAGCACAACCGAGAATATTACGGACGGTTGGGGTTTTCGGATGAAGAGATAGCCAAATTCAAAGCAGACGGCACTATCTAGTTCGTGGAAGAAGTGCCGGAAGTGAGCGGCAGCTGCGCCAGAAAGATAACATTATGAATATCATCGTGTTAATCAAACAGGTCCCCAATACCTCGGACGTAAAACTCGATCCCAAGACCGGCAACCTGATTCGTGAAGGTGTTGAGGCAATAATCAACCCTGATGACCTTCACGCTTTGGAAACAGCCATTACCTTGAAAGAAACGTATGACGCCACAGTAACGGTTCTGACAATGGGCCCCCCCCAAGCAATAGACGCCCTGTCGGAAGCGATGGGAATGGGTGCGGATCAAGGCGTCTTGCTTTCGGACAGGGCCTTCGCCGGGGCAGATACTTGGGCGACCTCTTTCACTCTTGGAAAAGCGATCCAACACATCGGGGAATTTGATCTCATATTGGCCGGTCGCCAGGCCATAGACGGGGATACAGCGCAGGTCGGACCTCAAGTGGCCGACTTCTTGGATCTACCTCAGGTTACCTATGTTTTCGATATCGAAGGGGTCAATGCGGACCAGATTGTGGTCAAGCGCCGGCTGGAGGATGGTTACGAGCGCATCCAATGCAGCTTGCCGGCCCTCTTGACCGTCATTGCCGGAGCAAAAAAGCCCCGTTATCCCCTCGTATCCAAGCTGCTGCTGGCCTGCCGCGAAAGAGCACCCATTAAGGTTTGGAACGCCGCCGACATCGGGGTCACCACCGCCGAGATCGGTTTGGACGGCTCTCTCACACATGTCATTAAGACCTTCGCTCCCAAATTCGAACGTCAGGGCGAATTCCTGGAGGGCAGCACGTCCGAAGTGGTGCACAACCTCATCGCGCGCTTTAAAGAAAACAAGCTGATATGACCTCCCTGAGCCGAAGGATCTTCAGAAAGGAAGGCAGGCAGCTTCGGTTCAAGCGAGGTTCATAAGTATACGAGGTAATTATGGCAGTCTGGGTTCAAATAGATCTTTGTGACGGATGTCGCCGGTGTACGCGGGCGTGCCCCTACGACGCCATGGAAATCAAGGATGGTAAAGTCCACATCGGAGATCGCTGTACGTCTTGCGGGTCATGTATTGATGCGTGCCGCAACAAGGCGATCCTCACCGACGCGAAACCCAGGACCATACCCGATTTCAGCGACCATGCGGGCGTTTGGGTCTTCGCGGAACAACGCGGCGGTGAACTGAATCGGGTTTCTCTGGAGTTGTTGGGTAAGGCGCAGGAATTAGCCAAGCACTTGAATCAAGAAGTGGCGGCGGTTTTGATCGGGGATCGAGTGTCCGGCCTTGCCGACATCCTAATTGAGTTCGGCGCCGATACGGTCTATTTGGTCGAAGATGCCATCTTGAAAGACTATCGTACCAAGGCGTACGCGCGCGTTTTCCAAGAGCTCGTTGCTGCTTACAAGCCCAACATTCTGCTCATGGGCGCCACCCATATCGGACGCGATCTTGCCCCGAGGGTTTCCAGACGCGTCGGTTCGGGGCTGACAGCGGATTGCACGGGACTTTCCATCGAGCCCGAAGAAGGGATTTTGTGGCAGACACGGCCGGCTTTTGGCGGCAACGTCATGGCAACCATAGCCAACCGCTTTTCACGCCCCCAAATGGCCACCGTCAGGCCGGGGGTCATGGAAATAATCCCGACCCCCGGCAAAAAAGGTACTGTCGTTACCCATGTCACTGAGCTGACGGAACAACAGATCGCCAGCAAGATCTTGGAGATCGTCAAAGAGACGAAGCCACGCGTGGATCTGTCCGAAGCAAAGATCATCGTGGCCGGCGGTAGGGGTGCTAATGACGCTGCGGGATTTGAGCTCCTTCGTGAATTGGCTGAGGCACTTGGTGCCGGACTGGCCGGCACCCGCGTCGCATTCGAGCAAGGCTGGATCCCTGCTGCCGGCCAAGTCGGCCAGACCGGCGTGACCGTTCGGCCGGACCTATATATTGCCTGCGGTATTTCCGGGGCTATTCAGCATCGGGCAGGAATGATGGATTCCAAGTTCATCGTGGCCATAAACAAAGACCCGTACGCGCCTATTTTTAAGGTAGCCGACTGGGGGATCGTGGGGGACCTGTTTGACGTCGTCCCGGAGCTGACCAAGCAACTGCAAACACTTTGCGAAGTCATGTGCGATTAGCGCCGAATGAGGCACCTTGCGTGGAAGGATCTCTGTAATGATAAGATCAAATCCGGAAGAACTGATTCGAAAGAATATCGCTAGATTTGTTGACAACGAAATCATCCCAATAGCCCAGAAGTTGGACAAAGAGGGCGAATTCCCGAGAGAGATATTTCAAAAGTTGGCCCGAATGGGGGTTTTTGGAATTCGCTATCCGCGCAACAAGGGCGGAGCCGGCGGCAATACGATCCTTTATTGCATTATCTGCGAAGAGATTGCTCGCGGGCTGTTGAGTGCCGCTTCCATTACCGCCATGCAATGTTTGATGGGAACCAATTTCCTGTTCCACCACGGGACGGACGAGATGCGCGAAAAGTATTTCTTGCCTGCAATGCGGGGTGAGAAAATCGGCTGCTTCTGTATGACCGAACCCGATGCGGGCTCCGATTTGGGCGCTATCACCACACGGGCCATCGAAGTTGATGACGGGTATCTGATCAACGGCATGAAGACTTGGGTTACTGACGGGCCTGAAGCCAGTTTTTATACGGTCATGTGCCAGACTGATCCGAGCAAAAGACTGCGCGGGATAGGGTATTTTTTTGTTCCGCGCGATTTCCCCGGCGTTTCCCTCAGCCCGCGGTTTGACTGTTTGGGGACACGTACTACACCCGTATGTGAGGTGGCCTTCAAAGACGTTTTGATTCCTAAAGAGTATCGGTTGACCCGAGAAGGAGAGGGATTGAATTCATTCCTCAAAATTATTGCCGAGATTCGAGCCATGACAGCCGCCCTGGCCATTGGGTTGCAGCGAGGTGCGATGGACGATTCTATCAAATACGCCACCGAACGGGTTGCCTCCGGACAACCCATCGGTAAATTCCAACTCATTCAGGCCAAGATTGCCAACATGGCCACCAATCTGGAAGCCTCGAAACTGTTGACCTATAAGGCCGCGGCCATGATAGACGCCGGCCGGGACGCGTTGAAGGAAGCCACCATGGCCAAATATTTTGCCACCGAAGCCGCGTGCAGTGCCGCGGACGAGTGCACACGCATTTTCGCGGGTTATGGCTATTCCATGGAATACACGGCTCAACGTTACTTCCGTGACTCGCGCTTCTTACTCAGCGGCGGAGGCACGCATGAAGTCCTGCAGTGTAACATAGCCCGCTGGGCCGGACTTTGATTCTCGAATGTGATCCTCGGGTCTAAGGCTTCCTCTTGACCTTTCCGATGGACGCCTTTCCCGAGAAAGAGGGCACAGATGTCGTACAAACTCGATGGCTTCGCACGTGCCTTAAAGCCGTTGGCGGAAAGAAAATCCGCGGGACAGAATATCTTCGATCTTCTGAGGCGGGCCATTACCAGTGGAGATATCTCTTCCGGAAGCCGGATGGTGGAAAGCCATATTGCCGCAATTATGGGCGTTAGCCGCACACCGGTCCGCGAAGCGCTTCACAAGCTCGAACGTGAAGGCCTTCTAACCAGGCAACAGAGCGGCGGTTATACCGTGACGGGATTGACCAGGAAGGATATCGAAGAGTCTTTTGGTATTCGAGCAGTGTTGGAAGGGTATGCGGCGAAGTTGGCTACCGTCGAGCATACGCCGGAGGATCTGAAGCCCTTATGTCGGAAAATTGACCAGTTCGAAAAGCATCTGCAAACCGATGATCTGGAAGCGCTGCCCAAAATCAATACCGAGCTGCACGATATGCTTTACTCGTTGAGCCGTAATCGCAGCCTAATCAAAATCATTAACGACCTCAAGGATCAATTTCTTCGTTTTCGAAAGATAATTCTCAAGGATAAGGCACTGGCACTGGCCAGCCACCAGGATCACCGTGAAATGTTGGCCATGATGCAGAGGCGGCAAGCAGAAGACGTGGAAGAGCTGGTCAGGGAACACATTTTGCGGGGACTGACGGCCGTCCTTGAACAATACGAGCAAAACCAATTTGATCCATTGGCCTGAATTTTGGCTGATGGAAGGAAGGGACCATGCAACGAAAGAAGACAATTCGCGTCCTCATCGCCAAACCGGGCCTTGACGGTCATGATCGCGGAGCCAAGGTTGTGTCTTTGGCCCTGCGGGATGCCGGCATGGAAGTTTTGTATTCCGGGCTCCATCAGAGCATTGATGAGATAGTTAACACCGCAATTCAGGAATCGGTTGATGTAGTCGGCTTGAGCATTATGACCGGCGCTCACCTGCCTATTTGTACACGGCTGATGAAACGCTTGAAGGAGGAAGACCTGACTGATATCCACGTGGTGGTGGGCGGTGTCATCCCAAAAGACGACATCTCCAAGTTGGAGGAAATCGGAGCAAAAGGTGTTTTTCCCGGCGGTACCCGCTTTGAGACCATTATTGATTCGATTCAGGCATTGTTCTAAGAGGGAAAATCTATGGGCGTCGCAAAATACATAAAGAACGAAAAAGATGCTGTCGAGAAAGTGATATATCAGTCCGGAATCACAGTAAAACCGGTGTACGGGCCCCAGGATCTGGAGGCGATCGGGTTCGACTATGAAAAGGATTTGGGCGATCCGGGCAAGTACCCGTTTACGCGTAGCTTCCATCCTCAAGGCTATCGCTCCAGGGCATGGACTACACGCCAGTATACCGGGTTCGGCACTCCGCAGGAAACCAACGAGCGTTTCAAGTACATGATCGCCCACGGTCAGAACGGACTGAATGTGGCGTTCGATCTTCCCACCCAAATGGGCTATGATTCCGATAGCCCGCAAGCCGAAGGAGAAGTGGGCCGGGTTGGCATGGCAGTGGATTCCCTGCATGATTTTGATATCGCTTTCCAGGATATCCAATTCGACCGTATTGGCTCGGGTCTTACCATCAATGCCGTGGCAAGCATCATGTTGGCCATGTACCAAGCCACGGCCGAGAAGTTCGGTTACCCCAAAGAGAAAATCAGTGCCACACCGCAAAACGACATCCTCAAGGAGATGATCGGCCGCGGGGCATGGATTTTTCCGGTGGAACAGGGCGTGCGCCTGGTGTGCGACACCATCGAGTATTCGGTCAAACAACTTCCCCGCTGTAACCCGGTGAGTATTTGCGGTTATCACATCCGCGAATCCGGAGCCACACCGACACAGGAAATCGCTTACGCTTTCGAGATTGCAAAGGCCTATATAGACAATTTGGTGGAACGCGGCCTTTCTCCGGATGATTTCGTGGGCCGTTTTTCCTTCAACCTAAATGTCTACGGCAATTTGTGGGAACAGATAGCGAAGTTCAGAGCCGCTCGCAAACTGTGGGCCAAGCTGCTCAAGGAAGAATACGGCGTCGGAGATCAGAAGAACCTATTCTTGCGCGGCCTGTTCGGCGGCGGCGGAAGCGGATTGACCAAGGAACAGCCGGAGAACAACATCATCCGTGGTGCCTACTATGCCTTGGCCGCGGCTCTTAGCGGTGCTCAAACCACGGCGCTGTGCTCTTTTGACGAAGCCTTTACGATTCCGACCCCAAGGGCCGCGCTGCTGTCTCTGCGCACCCTCGAGATTCTGATGGAGGAAGTTGGTTTAAGGGACACGGTTGACCCGCTGGCCGGCTCCTACTTCATCGAAACTCTCACCAAGGAGATGGAAGTCAAAATCACGGCGGAAATGCAGCGCGTCCAGGACATGGGCGGGATGGTACATGCTGTTTCCAGCGGCTACATCCAGCGCGAGGTGGCCAAGCAGGCTTACGACTTTGAGAAGAGCCTGCAAAAAGGCGAAATCACGAAAGTCGGCGTCAACAAATATACCGAGGGCGAACAGCCGGATGTGGAAATGCACGAATACGACGAATCCTGGACCAACACGCAAATCGCCAGGTTGAAGGCCTTGAGACGATCCCGCAACAACCGGGACGTCACGCGTTCGCTCAAAGCCCTGGAAAAAGCCGCCCAAGCGGGCAGCAACGTCATGCCTGTCCTGGTGGATTGCTGCCGGTCCTATGCCACGGTTGGCGAAATGGCAGGTGTTTTCCGGAATGTTTTCGGCGAGTGGAGTGAACCTCGCTTATTCTGACTCGCATCCGATGGCGCCGGTTCAGCTTCAACAGGCCTACCGGTTAACGCCCTCAACCAACTGACAGTTTCTTGCGCTTAGGTCAACATCGGAGAACTCATGAAAGACAGAGCATTTCGTTTAGGTTGTGACATCGGCGGTACGTTTACCGATTTTGTGCTCGTCAACGATGAAACCGGCACGTTTTCGATCTACAAGTGCTTGACTACGCCATCGGACCCATCGGATGCCGTCGAAACCGGCATAAAAGGACTGAGGGAACAAACCCCCGGATTTATGCCGGAGGTGGCCGAAATTATCCACGGCACCACGTTGGTCATCAACGCTATCATCGAGAGGAAAGGCGCCCGTACCGGGTTGATCACCACCAAAGGATTCAGGGATATCTTGGAGCTTGGGCGTGAAATCCGCTACGACGCATACGACATTTTTTCCGAATACCCCCAACCGCTGGTTTCCCGTGCATTGCGGGCCGAAGTGGATGAACGGATCGCCAGCGACGGGCGTGTCTTGCGCGCGCTGGATGCCGATGAAGTCAAACGAGTTGTCCGTTCCCTTCAGGATGCCGGTGTCGAGTCGTTGGCAATCTGTCTGATTAATTCTTACGAAAATCCGGAGCACGAAGCAAGAGTCAAGGTATTGGTCAACGAACTGGCACCGGACTTGTCCGTATCCGCATCCTTCGAGGTGCTGCCTCAAATCCGCGAGTACGAGCGAACTTGCACCACCGCCACCAATGCCTATGTCAAACCGATTACGGTGAAATACCTGCAGAAACTCTCCTCCCGTCTTCAATCATTGGGGTTTGACGGCAAGCTGTTCATCATGCTGTCCAGCGGCAGCATTACTACCGTAGCTACGGCCTGTGAATTCCCGGTCCGCATCATCGAATCGGGTCCCACAGCGGCGGTGATCGCTTCCCAACACTACGGCCGAATGTTTAACATCAAAGATATCTTCTGCTTCGACATGGGGGGAACTACCGCCAAATCGTGCCTTATTCAAAAAGGCGAGGCCGGCTTGGTTTCCACTTTCGAGGTGGGCCGTGTGCAGCGTTTCAAGAAAGGCAGCGGGTTACCCATTCAGGTGCCGGTGGTGGATCTGATGGAAATCGGCGCCGGCGGAGGCAGCATTGCCCGCATCAGCAAAATGGGGCTTCTGCAGGTGGGACCGGAGAGCGCCGGAGCCGATCCTGGGCCGGCCAGTTACAACCTGGGTGGAGACGACCCGACGGTGACCGATGCCGACTTAATCCTCGGATATTTGGATCCCAACTACTTTCTGGGAGGCACCATGCCCTTGAATTTGGATGCCGCCCGGAAGGCAATTGAAGAAAAAATTGCCAAACCGCTCAACACGACGCTTACCGAAGCAGCCTTCGGCATCCATGATTTGATTAACGAAACCATGGCAGCTGCCGCCAAAACCCATATCGCCGAAAAAGGGGGCAACCCCAGCGGCATCACCGTGGCTGCCTTTGGCGGCGCAGGTCCGGTACACGCCTACGGGTTGGCGCGCAAGATTGGTGCGCCGCGGCTGATCGTGCCGCCCTTGGCCGGTGTTGGTTCGGCCTTGGGCTTTTTCACCGCTCCGGTGGCCTTCGATCTGGTGCGCAGCCACCGGGTTGCCCTGGATAATGCGGACTTCCACAGTATCGAAAAGCTTTTTGCAGATCTTGAAAAGGAAGCCTCGGCCATCCTCCAGCAAAGCGTTCAGGCGGAGGGCATCAGCTTTGCGCGCTCCATTGACATGCGCTTTGTGGGCCAGGGAGCCGAAACGAATCTTCCCATCGCCAACAAGCCTTTCAACCAATGGCAACAGATTGAAATTCGTGACCTTTTCGATGAAACCTATAAACGGCTTTACGGCCGCACCTACCCGGATACTCGGGTGGAATTCATCACTTTCAGAGTGCGCGCCAGTCTTCCGGAACGTCCCTTCCGAATTCCGCGCCTTGCCGCAGCCTGCGGGACGTTGCAAGACTGCATCAAGGGAGAACGCCAGGCCTATTCCCTGATACAGAGAAAATACATCCCCTTTACGGTGGTTGATCGGCTGAAGTTGTTTTCCGGGGCCAAAATCGAGGGCCCGGCCATCATAGAAGAAAAGGAATCCACGATAGTGGTAGGTGAGGACGCACACGCTGCTGTGGACGATTACGGTTTTGTATGGATCACGTTTGATAGGCCTGCAGAGACCTGATTCTGCTTTGTTGTTGGTCGCACGCGGACTGTTGGAAGCCGCTCGGTCGGACGTGTTCTGTAGCAACGGCCTATTGGAATCAATCTTCGACGTCTAAAGGAGCATTTGAACATGCCGCAAAAGTTCGATCCGATTACCCTTGAAATTCTTTGGCGCCGGTTGATTTCCATTGTGGACGAAGCCGATGCCTCGGTGGCTCGCACCGCTTTTTCAAGTTTGCTGCGGGACGCCCACGATTACACATGCATGTTCACCGATAGCCGGGGCAACGAGCTTGTGCAGGGCACCTTCTGTACCCCCGGTCAGGCGGGCGCCATGGCGTTGGGAGTGAAAAAGATTATCCATGCTTTCCCTTATGCGGAATATCAACCGGGCGATGTCGTCATTGTCAATGATCCCTGGTTGCTCGCCGGACACTTGAATGATGTCTGCGTCTTAAGCCCTATTTTTTACAAAGACCGTATTGTTGCCTTCACCGCCTGCGTTTTCCACCACTCCGATATCGGCGGCCGAGTGGCGTCCGATAACCGCGAAGTGCACGAAGAAGGACTCTTCATTCCTCCCTTGAAACTGTACGAAGCCGGGATACCCAATGAATCGGTATTGAATCTGATCCGGTGGAATGTGCGAACGCCCGAAGAAGTCATCGGCGATATTCGTTCCCAAGTGGCATCTAATCATGTCTGCGCCGAAAAAGTGGTGGAAATGCTGTCCGACGAGGGTCTTGATAGCTTAGACGATCTGGCGGACGAAATCATCAGCCGTACTGAAGCCAGCATGCGCCGGGCGATTGCCAACATTCCCGACGGCCGGTATCCGTATCGAGGCGTTATCGAAGGCGCCGGCAAACGGGACGACATAACCATCGCGTTGACTGTTGACGTTAAGGGCAGCGACATTTTGGTGGATTTTGATGGCACGTCCCCACAAGTTAATTGGGGCGTAAATGTTGTATACAACTTCACGTATGCCTATGTTTTTATGGCCGTAAAAAGCGCGTTCGATCCGGATATTCCCATAAATGAAGGCGCTACACGGCCAATCAAAATGACCGCTCCGGAGGCTTGCGTCGTCAACTGCACTTTCCCGGCTGCGGTGGCGGCTCGGATGCAGGTGGGGCATTTTATGACTGAAATGGTCTTCCGTGCCCTTGCTCCTGCAATTCCCGACCGCATCATCGCCGGCAGCGGAGGAACTCCAGCCCAGACAAATATACTTTACGGCCGGCATCACGATGGCAAACCCTGGTTCACGATGATCATACGCGGGGGAGGCATGGGCGCCAGCAGTTCCATGGACGGGCACCATTGCGCCATTTTCCCGGCCAATGGGGCCAACACCCCAGTGGAAATCCTTGAGAGCGATACCCCGCTTATTGTTGACGAGCGAGCCCTGCTGCCTGATTCGGGTGGCCCAGGGAAGAAACGCGGGGGTTTGGGCCGCAGGATGGTTATCCGTGTACCAGATGACGAGTTGGCACCTATCCCGCCGGTCACGATTGCCGTACAGGCCGGCCGCTTTCGCTATCCACCCGAAGGCCTTTTCGGTGGCGGTGATGGCTCCAAAGCCCGCTTTCTTAAGAACGAAGCGCCGGCGGATCCCAGTGGCCTCACTTTTGCTGCACTCGGCGACCGGGTGGCCTTCTACAGTGCCGGGGGAGGCGGTTACGGCAATCCGTTCGAGCGCGACCCCGCGGACGTTGCTGCGGACGTCCTAAACGGATATGTCAGCATCGAAAAAGCCCGTGAGGATTACGGCGTAATAATTGCCCCCGACACGCTTGCCGTGGATGCCGGGGCAACCGCTGCTTGCCGTAAGAAAAGTTAACCTTCGCGGCTTGGTGAGAGGAACTCCGAACCCTGCGAACGCGCTGTCCGGCGATCGCTGACGGTTAGCGATGGAATTCTGTTGAGGAGGTCTGTCATGCCCAAAACCTTTAGCCCCTCTTTTTCCGACACTGCTCAGTTGCAGGTCCACCAACTGGAGGGCCTCAAATGGACGGTGCAACACGCATATGGGGGGTCCGAGCATTACCGAACCGCAATGGATCAGGCGGGTGTGGCACCGACTGATATTCGATCTCTTGATGATATTCGCAAACTGCCTTTCACAACGGCCGCCGATTTGCGCGCTGGATACCCTTTTCCCCTTTTGTCGGTGCCGGTGTCGGACGTAGTCCGTGTTCACGCGTCATCCGGCACTACCGGAAAACGCAAAATCCTCACCTACACGCAAAAAGACATAGACGACTGGGCACATATTTTTGCCAGGTGTTATGAAATGGCAGGGCTTACGGCCGCGGATCGCATTCAGATAGCGGTGGGCTTTGGTGTGTGGACGGCAGGGGTTGGATTCCAGTTGGGCTGCGAGCGTTTCGGAGCTTTGGCGGTGCCCGTGGGACCGGGGAATATAGATCTGCAATGTGAATTCCTGGTAGATCTCCAGTCAACGGTTATGTGCTGCACAGCGTCCATGGGCCTTCTGATGGCCGAAGAGATTAACCGCCGGGGTCTTAGAGACAAGATCGCTCTCAATAAAATGATTTTCGGATCCGAGCGCAGCAGCGACGCCATGCGCCAACGCATTCGCGATTTGCTGGGTTTACGGGAGATGTTTGATATTGTCGGCATGACCGAATTGTACGGTCCTGGCACCGGGCAGGACTGTACGCGCCATGAGGGCATCCACTATTGGGCTGATTACTATATATTGGAAATTCTGGATCCTGACACCTTGGAGCCTGTTTCACCCGGTGAAATAGGTGAAATGGTAGTGACAACTCTTCAAAAAGAGGCCGCTCCGCTGATCCGCTACCGCACCCGAGATCTCACTCGTTTGATAGATCATCCGTGCTCCTGCGGCAGTGTTCTGCCGATGCACGATCGTATCTTGGGACGCTCCGATGACATGATCATTTTTCGCGCCGTAAATATCTATCCCGGCCAGATAGATTCGGTGTTGTCAACAATTGACGATATCAGTTCCGAATACCAGATAGTCCTGAACCGTGGAGACGACGGCAAAGATTACATGACGTTACGCCTGGAAAGTTGCGAGGGTGCTGAAAAGGCCCAATATCATGAAATCGAACGCAAGGTGGCGACCGCCATAAAGAAAGCCGTCTTGGTAAGCTGCGATGTCGAGCTAAATGATTACCGCTCACTCCCACGCTCCGAGAGGAAATCCAAGCGTGTGTTCGACAACCGTCAGTTCTAGAAAGTCTCGTAGGGTAATTTGTCCTTACAATGCCTTGGCCTTTCACATTTGAAATCCATGAAGTCGAGGACGCGATGAAAAAATTCACATACTTGGTTCCCAAAACACTTGATGAGGCCGTCTCATTGCATCAATCCCACGGTGATGGGGCCATGTACGTGGCCGGGGGCACAGATGTAATGGTCAAGGTTAAATCCGGGAAGATAGCTCCCGATTATCTGATCTCCCTGAAGCATATTGTGGGACAGGCTCAACTACGAGTGAATCCGGACACCGGGGAGTTACATATCGGTGCCTTCGTTACCCACCGTACCTTGGAGAAATCCTCGATGATTAAGCTGCAATATCCGATCATCCATGATGCGGTGCAGCACATCGGTTCATTGCAAATCCGTAACGTTGCCACAATAGGCGGCAATCTGGTCAATGCGGTCCCGTCGGCTGACGGCGCAATTCCGCTGATCGCCCTGGATGCCCGCGTCAACCTCTACGGCACAACAGGGGAGCGCCACGTGGATTTGATCCATTTTTTCGAGGGTCCTGGACAAACCGTAATGAACCCCGGAGAGATCCTCACCGAAATTATTGTCCCCAAGCAGCCGACTCGCACCGGCGGCGCCTATCAGAAATTTGGTCGGCGGGCTGCCATGGAGCTTCCGCTCATCGGCGTGGGTGTCCTGCTCAGCCTTGAAGAAGGCTCGAACCGTTGCACGAAGGCCCGCGTTGCTCTGGGAGTAGCCGCTCCGACTCCGATCCGAACCCTAAGCGCAGAGCGATTCTTGGTTGGAAAGGAAATCACTGAAGAGACCCTTGGCGAAGCCGGCAAGCTGGCGGCGGAGGAATCGCGCGTTAGAGACAGTATTCGCGGCCTGGCTTGGTACCGCCGTGAAATGGTGGCTGTGTACGTGCGACGTATGGGCATGAAATGTTTGGAAAGAATCACGGCGATGGAGGCTTGAGGACGGAGAGAACCATTGCCGCTGATTGAAGACAAATGCTCATCGTTTGATGCAGCCGTGACGCTGCATGTGAGTTACCGATGGCTTCCGGTTCTTGGCTCAGTGGCCTGCGTCTTGTTGCGGGTTTCATATATGGTCAATCACGTTGGTGGCGCTCCGGTTTCAAGTTTCAAACCCTGTTGGAGGCTTTTGCATGTCTAAAGAAGTAAAATTTAGCTTAAACGGCAATCGAATGCAGATGACGATGGAGGACCATTGGACCCTGCTACACCTATTGCGTGAAGAACTAGGTCTGACAGGCACCAAGGAAGGCTGCGGCAGTGGTGAGTGCGGTGCGTGCACGGTTATTGTGGATGGCATGGCGGTCAATTCATGTCTTTATCTGGCTGTCGAGGTAGACGGCACAGAGGTCTTGACCATAGAAGGACTCGCGGCCGCAGACGGCACGTTGCATCCCCTTCAGAAATCGTTTGTAGAAAACGGGGGGATTCAATGCGGTTTCTGCAGTCCGGGTATGATTTTGTCGTCCAAGGCACTCTTGGACGAAAATCCGCGCCCCAGCGAGGCGGATATTAGACACGCGTTGGCCGGGAACCTTTGCCGCTGTACGGGATATATCCCCATTTTCGAATCCGTGCAGGCGGTTGCCGATAAAGGCTCCGAGGACGTAGAGGTGATGGCCTGGAAAAACGGGTCTCCTTCCGACGCGTGAGACGTCTCGTGGTTGTCTGTATGCGGAGGCCCCCAATGGGTGCTGATAACGAAGCGTTGGTGTTCCATTTCCTAATGCGGTCGCGCATACACAGCGGGTCCGAATGATGACGATGGCACGGCAGTGTACGGGCAGGGCTTGCCCTGCCCTCAAAAGGCGCAGCAGGAGGCGCCCCTACGTTCGGTACGGCGCCCTTTGGCCATGCTTCCAGGTACCCCGTTCCGTCACCGTATTTATGAATTGGAGTAGTTAAGGCCTAGAACAACATGACCGGCAACGTGTAGCATCCGGTTTCAGCTTATTCACGCGATCCACGAACAGCAGAAGACAGGATAAAGAATGGAAACCAGGCAAGAGTTCACAGCGGTAGGTAAGCGGGTCCCGAAGGTGGATGCCGTAGATAAGGCTACGGGACGGGCTCAATATATCCAAGATTTGAAACTGCCGGGAATGCTTTACGGTAGGATTCTGTACAGCAAATATCCCCACGCTCGTATCGTAAAGATTGATACTGAAAAGGCCAAGTGTTTACCGGGTGTGCGTGTGATCTTGACAGGCGAGGATATTCCGCCCGTTCGCATGGGGGTTTATAAGGACAATCCGCCGTTGAAAGCCGGGAAGGTGCGATCCTATCGGGACGAAGTGGCGGCGGTCGCGGCCACGGATCCGGAGACTGCCAAACAAGCAATTGATCTAATCGAAGTTACCTATGAGGCCCTTCCGGCAGTTTTCGATCCTGAAGAAGCCATGAGACCCGATGCGCCTCTGGTCCATGAAAACCACAAAACCAATATTCTGAAGATGCCCTGGAATCTGCATTACGGCGATGTGGAAGCCGCCAAGCTTGAAGCAGCCTTTAGGGTTGAGGACCGGTTCACCACCACCTGGGTTACACACTGCTGCATGGGTACCAGTGGGGCCATTGCCGATTTTGACCACGCCAACAATCTGACGGTTCACACCAACACACAAATTCCCTCTCTGGCACAGAAAGACTTTCTGGAAACGCTAAAGGCCCTGGGGCTTAAAGATAAGCGCGTGCGAGTAATCAAACCTTGCATTGGCGGCGGTTTCGGCAGCAAGCTGGACACCTACGCGTACGAACACGTGGCCATTCTTCTGGCTTGGCACGCGCGGCGTCCGGTGAAAATACTGTTTGGTCGTGAAGAAGAGTTCGTGGCCACATCTACCCGTCAGCCAACCATTATAGACATTTCGATGGGATGCGATAAGGACGGCAAGCTGCTCTACCGTGACATGTCAATGGTTTTGGACAACGGCGCCTACACCTCGTGGGGTGTTACCACCCCCTCGGTCATGATGATGCCCATTACCTCCCTTTACCGGGTGCCGAACGTGCGCTACTCGGCCAAATGCGTGTACACCAACAACACGTACTCCCAGGCCATGCGCGGATACGGTAATCCCCAGGCGACCTTTGCCATCGAGAGCGCCATGGATATGCTTGCCGAAGCCGCGGGCATTGATCGAATTGAAATTAGACGCATCAACTGCAACCAACCGGGCGATGTCACGCCCCAGGGTTTTCGCATCACAACTTGCGGGCTTCCCGAATGCATCGAGGCGGTATCGGAAAAGCTGGAACCCGGTCGCGCCAAGGAAGAAGGCGTAGGGGTCGGTGTGGCGTCTTTGATTCATGTTGGCGGCGGGGCACGGATTTATAAATCCGACGGCTGCGGGACTATCATCAAAATGGATGACTACGGCAAGGCGAACGTGTTCACCGGCGCTTCGGACATGGGCCAGGGCTCCGATACCGTGCTGGCCCAAATCGTCGCCGAAGAACTGGGAATCAAAGTGGAAGACGTCCATGTGATCCATCAAGACACGGACGTCTGCCCCTGGGACGTGGGCGCCCATGCCAGCCGCACCACCTTTGTGGCCGGCAACGCAGCCTTGGGTGCGGCAAGAAAAATACGGCAACGTATTCTGGGTATAGCCGCTGAGGCCCTTGAGGCCAATGTGGACGACCTGGTCTTGAAGGACCGCTCTGTTTCTGTAAAGGGCAGCCCTTCAGTGCAGTTGCCCATTGCCAAACTGCTGCGCAACGCCCATTTCACCCACGGCGGTCAGATGATGATGGCCGATTATTTTTATGACCCTGCCAACGAGAATATGGGCCGTGATTTTCGCGGCAATATGTCGGCGACCTATTCCTTCGGCACGCATGGCGTACGGGTGAAAGTGGACGAGGAGACCGGCAAGGTAGAAATCCTGGACTACGTGGCTGCCCATGACGTGGGCCGGGCCATCAACCCCATGCTGTTGGACGGCCAGGTCTTTGGCGGGGTGCTGATGGGCGTCGGTTACGCCCTTACCGAACAAGTCATTCTGGAAAAGGGGCGAAACATGAACCCGGATTTCCGGGATTACAAGATTCCGACGGCGAAAGACGCCATTTCATTGCAACCGGTGGTCATTGAGACTGTTGACGAGGCTGGGCCTTACGGGGCCAAGGGAATTGGCGAGCCGGGGTGTGTTCCCACGGCGCCGGCCATTGCCAATGCCATCTATGATGCCATCGGCGTCCGGATAAAGGATCTCCCAATCACGCCGGAGCGGGTACTGGCCGCCATCAAAAAGAAGAAGGGGGTCGAATCCTGCGGAATAGACCCGTTGACCGAAAAAGAACAGTCATGTGCGTGATAGCGGGGCAGGACCATCAGGGAGGAGACAGTGCGCTTACCAGCCTTTGCCTATGAGCTACCCCGGGATCTCGATGAGGCCCTGGAACTCCTGAATACCCACGGGACGGGATGCAAAATCTTGGCCGGGGGAACGGATCTTCTGGTTCGGATGAAACAAGGCCTCGCTTCGCCCTCTCATCTGATCAGCATCAAAGCATTGCCGGAACTAGCTATTATCAGGGAGTCCGGCAGTCTGCTTCGAATCGGGGCAGCCGTTCGACTGGCCGACATTTTGACTTACCAGCCGGTTCAGAACCGCTGGCCGGGACTCTTCGAGGCTATTACATCCATAGGCGCCCCTTCGATACAACATTTCACCGGCACCATCGGCGGGAATCTTTGCCAGGACAACCGCTGCCAGTTCTACAACCAGTCGAACTTCTTCCGACGGGCCAGGCAGACGTGCAACAAAGCCGGCGGAAAAACCTGCTTCGCCTGGGAAGGGGGATCGGACCGATGCCATTCCGTATGCCAGTCGGATGCAGCCCCGGTGCTGATTGCCATGGACGCCAGCGTGGTCGTTAAGTCCAAGAAAGGACAGCGAACGCTGCCTCTTGCGGAGCTCTATTCCGCTATCGGAGAGCGACCACTGACGCTGGCGGAGGATGAAATACTCACCGAAATTAATGTCCCCGGTGCCGGCCCCGGGACAGGAACCGCCTTTGAAAAACTGGCCTACCGGTCTGCCATAGATTATTCGGTAGTTTCCGCCGGGGCTCTCGTACAGACAGACGGTGATCAAATTGTGCAGGCCCGCCTTGTTATCGGGGCCGTGGCCAGGGCTCCGCTTACAATTTCAGCAGCGGAGAGAATTCTCACGGGAAGGCCCGCTGGGGACCAACAGGCCGTAGATGACGCGGGAAGGGCGGCCATGAGTGCTGCCGAGGCCTTTATTGCGAACAACATGGCCCAGCCGGCGAACTACCGGATCCAAATGGTTTCGGTGATCGCAAAACGGGCGCTGAAAAGGGCGCTGGATCGGGCGCTGTCCGGGACGGGCATCACGGAGGTGGAATGAAACGACTGCCATTGGAAATAACCGTCAACGGCGAACCCTATTCCCTGGCCGTGGAACCGAACCGTACTCTTCTGGAACTGCTGCGGGACGATCTCGATCTCACTGGTGCCAAGGAAGGTTGTGGAGAAGGAGTGTGCGGGGCCTGCACCGTCCTGATGGACGGGAACCCGGTCCGCTCATGCTTGACCCTGGCCCTGCAGGCTGCCGGCTCTCACATCACCACCGTTGAAGGACTCGCCGAAGGGGGAGAACTCGATCCCCTGCAACAGTCATTCATAGATCATGGCGCCGTTCAGTGCGGGTTCTGCACCTCCGGCATGTTGATGACCGCCAAGGGGCTATTGCTCCGAGAGCCGAGTGCGGGGCACAGTGAAATCCGGCGTGCGCTGAGCGGACACGTCTGCCGATGTACGGGATACACTAAGATTGCCGAAGCCGTGGAGGCCGCGGTAGATGGGTCGTTGGAGGAGAGGTGAAGCGGATGCCGGATTACGCCTTTATAGGAAAAAATATGCCCCGGGTAGATAGCAGGGCCAAGGTCACCGGCGATGCCCTGTTCACAGCGGACCTCAAATTTCCCAAGATGCTGGCGGGAAAGATCCTCCGGAGCCCCCACCCCCATGCCCGAATTCTCAACATAGACGCCTCCGCCGCCCTGCGTCTTCCGGGGGTGAAAGCGGCGGTTACCGGACACGACACCCTCGGAAAGAAATGGGGAGTGTTCAGCTACACACGGGACCAGCAATTCCTGCCCACCGACAAGGTTCGGTTTATCGGCGAAGAGGTGGCCGCTGTTGCAGCCGTGAACGAGGATCTAGCCCGGGAAGCCATGGAGCTTATCCGTGTCGAATATGAGATCCTGGATCCCGTGTTCGATCCCATGGAAGCCATGTCACCGGGGGCGCCGCTTCTGCACGACGATTTTCCGCACAACATCAATGTCCATGTCCCCATAAATGTGGGTGACGTCGAGCAAGGCTTTGCCAAATCCCACTATGTTCGGGAAGACACGTTTACGGCCGCTGAGGATTCATATTTCCAGAGCGAGCCATATGCCGTGGTGGCACGTTTCGATATGGACAACAACCTGGAAATCTGGATGCCGAATGCCGGCCCCCACATGAAGGCAAAACCCCTGTCCAACGCTCTGGGGATTCCGCTTAACAAGGTACGGGTCCGCAAGATCTCCATCGGTGGAGCCTTCGGCGGGCGCAGCGAGATATCGCCGGGGGATTTCATCTGCGCTTTTCTTGCCCGTAAGACGGGCAGGCCTGTAAAGATCGTCTATACCCGGGAGGAGAACTCCATCGCCACACGCCAGGGTCATGCCTTGGTCACCACCTTCAAGACGGGGGTAGACCGAGAGGGCCGGGTCATCGCCCGGGATGTTACCTGCTATATGGACGGCGGCGCATACAGCTCCACGGGACCCATTGCCACCAGCGTGCCTTTTTTGTGCATGGAGCAGGCCTACAAAATGGAGCACGTGCGCTACAACGGTTATCGGATCTACACCAACAAACCGCCCCGTGGCATGATTCGAATCCACGGCAGAGCCTTCGCCTGCGGTGTGGATATCCAACTGGACATGATCGCCGACCACCTCGGACTCGATCCGGTCTCCACACGAATGATCAACGCCAGAGAAGCCGGTGAATACACCAACACCAGGTCCTATGTTGGAAGCTGCGCCATGAAGGAAACCATCACTAAGGCCGCGGACCGAGCCGGATGGAAGGAGAAGTGGGGAAAGCTGCCGGCCCTGCGCGGGATCGGCATTGGGTGCAATTCCGTACAGACCGGATTTCCCATGGGGATTCGCGGTGGATCGCAGGCCCTGATCAAGGTCAACGAAGATGGAGGAGCCACCGTGATTTCCGGAGTGGTGGACAACGGCCAGGGAAACGACAACATGCTGGTGCAGATTGCCGCCGAGGAACTGGGTATCCGGCCGGAGGACGTTCAGTTGGTCACCGCGGATACTGAGGTGACCCCGTCGGACCCCGGTGCTTATTCCCAGGTCTCGACCTTCATTGGCGGCCATGCAGTCAAGAATGCGGCTGAAAACGTGCGGAATTTGCTTTTCGAGACGGCATCCGAACTGCTTGAGGCGGATGCGGCCGATCTGGTGGCCCGGGACCGGATGATTTACGTCACAGGTTGCCCTGAAACAGGTATTCCACTGAAAAAGGTTGTTCGAAAGATTCTTGCCCGAGGGAAATCGGTCAGCGGCGAAGGCGATTACTGGCCCAAAGTGGATCCCAAAAGAGAGTGGATTAGCAACCCTTTTGGACAGATGTGCGGTGCATTTTCCTTCGGTACTACCATAGCGGAAGTGGAAGTTGATCCCGAAACCGGACAGGTTCGCGTCATTGAGGTGACGGTGGCCCAAGATGTAGGATTCGCCCTCAACCCTCTTGTGCTCGAGGGCCAGTTCCAGGGCGCCGTCGCAATGGGCGGCCAGGGGGGCATCCTGACCGAAGGGCACACCTGGGACGGAGGATTCACCCTGAATCCGACGCAGCTCGAATACAAAGTACCCCTGGCTTGCGACATGCCGAAAATCAACACCATCATCGTGGAATCCGATGATCCTGACGGCCCTTACGGCGCCAAGGAGGCCGGTATGTCCATCGCCATGTCTGCGGCCCAGGCATACGCTGCCGCCGTCAGCAATGCCATCGGGGTTTACATGACCGATCTGCCCATCACTCCGGATAAGATTCTCAGGGCAATGGCGAATAAAAAGCAAGAAGAGTATCCCAGGCCGGAACGACCAAGTGAATGATGAATGATGCAAGCGAACATGTGCTGAATAAAGGAAACCAGACTGATTGACAGCCTGATATGAGTCTTGAGGGCTCGTTTGGGCTGAACGGCTGGGGCGTCTTTTCTCGTAAATCCATTTTCTAGAATCTCAAGACCAAGGAGGTACGTGATGAAACAGAAAAGGTTCTTCTGGATCCTTTCCGTCGCAATGCTTTCCATAGGGATCATCGGTTGGTCCGGGTCGGTCACTTCTGCCGTGGCCGATGCCATAGCCCTGAACTACGCCAATTTCCCTCCTGCCACTACGTTCCCGTGTGTCCAGATGGAGCGGTGGATGAAGGAAGTGGAAAAGCGCACCAACGGCAAGGTGAAGGTCAAGACGTTTCCTGGCGGGACACTTCTCGAGGCCAAGAACATGTTTGACGGTGTCGTTGCCGGCGGCGCGGACATAGGCTGCCTTGCCACAGCGTATCAGCCGGGGCGCTTTAAAGAACTGGAGGTCATGGACCTTCCCCTCGGGTTCTCGAACGGGGCTGTCGCCAGCGCCGTGATGTGGGACCTGTTTGAGAA
>Ga0172371_10002777_pt1 | contig 27515 bp, 40 predicted proteins | sample Lak12m_FD_114543 | JGI IMG/M metagenome (GOLD analysis project Ga0172371, IMG submission 114543) | Freshwater microbial communities from Kabuno Bay, South-Kivu, Congo - kab_022012_12m | ecosystem: Environmental > Aquatic > Freshwater > Lake | place: Democratic Republic of the Congo: South-Kivu...
ATCCTCCCTCATAATGAAATACTTCCTTCTTTCCTGTTTCTTCATCTTTCAAGATAATCTTCAAACCCTTGTTCAAGAACGCAATTTCTCTAAATCTATTCTCCAATATTGAAAATTCAAATTTAGTAGTTGAAAATATTGTCTCATCAGGGAAAAAAGTTATTTCCGTACCCGTATCAGACTTTTCGCACTCACCTTTTACTTTAACATTATCTAAAGGTTTCCCAATCTTATACTCCTGGAAGTGTATTTTCCCCCCTCTTCTTACTGTAACTTTCATTAATTTAGATAATGCGGCTACAACTGATATTCCTACCCCATGCAATCCTCCAGAAACCGCATAACTTCCCTTATCAAACTTACCCCCTGCATGCAGCTTAGTAACTGCTATCTCCAAAGCGGGCTTTTTATAAACAGGATGCGTCTCAGTCGGTATTCCTCTTCCATTATCATTAACAGTCACAGAGCCATTCTTATTCATGGTGACCTCAATTAAGTCGCAATATCCCCCCATTGCTTCATCCACTGAGTTATCAACAACTTCCCAGACTAAATGATGCAGTCCAGTCTTGCTCGTGTTGCCTATATACATCGCAGGTCTATGCCTTACCCCTTCCAAGCCTTCAAGAACCTTAATTTTCTCTGCTGAATACTCTTTGCTTGCTTCTTCCTTGCCCATTTTAAATAAATTTCCAATCAAAAAAGTCAAACTTGCTTTATAAACCTTTCCCCCACTTTTTCAGTTTTATCGACGATAACTACAGTTTCTTTTAGAAAAAGAAACTCTAGGTAGGTAGAAAACTATTTTTGACAATTTTATGCAATTAGAAACAAAATCTTACTTCTTTTCTTTCAATCTCTTAGCCAATGCTAATTCCTTGGCAATTTCAAGCTTGTAAACTTCAGTCCATTTTACGTTTCTCTTGTCCCTTCCCAATTTTATTGCATTTTTCCTGCATTTCTCAGAGCAATAATAATCTACAACCCCATCATTCTTAATTAAATGAACTCCCTTGAAGTCATATTCTTCTCTCCCGCAAAAAACACACTTTGTCATCTTCTACCTCCGGTAGAATCTTGCTTTCTTAAGATTTTATAAATCTTATTTGTCATTCTAATTTCCCCCTAACTTCTCCGAGATTAAAAGGTTTCAATGTCATTTCTGCTACGCCATGTGCATCAGCGCCATCTGTGTATTCATGAGCGATATGAATACCATATCCCACAGTAGAACTTAACCTTATCCCTACCGACTCCCCCGCAGGTTTCCTATTATCTCCGAGACGTAAATCCATTCTCATCTTTTTCTACTCCTATTCTCTTTTGGATTAAAATGCTTTAAAAATATCGTTGCGACTCCCCCCGCACCGCACATATCCACAGTGCCTACTGCTTCAGGAGCAACATGTATATCATCTCCAACAACAAAATCTTTTTTAAATCTAGCTAGTCTTCCGTGCCCTAAATACTCATTCCCTGCTCCATAAACTGCGAAAGTGTTGCCCATATATTTTCTTAACAAGGAAACAGCGGAGTTCATCTTGTCGACTTTCTCTCCTTTATATCTTTAAAGCTTCCCTTAATTCTTCTTGCTTCAATTTCTGTTTCTCTAAGAGTTATTAAATCACCAATTTTAACAGGACCCTTAACGTTTCTTCTCATGCTCCTTCCTTCATTCCTTCCTGAAAGAATCTTAGCCTTAACTTGTGTAACTTCTCCTCTCGCCCCTGTTCTTCCAACAAATTCTTCAACTAAAGCGTTAACAGCTTCTCCGCTAGTCAAACTCATCTTAGTTGTACCCTGTTGCTCTTTAGTTTTGTCCTTTACCTTCTGTTCCTTTGCCATTTTAGTTTAGTATTTTATTTATTTTTTAAGTGAGCAATCTCTTTCTCAGTTTCCCCAGCATTTATCACAGCAACTGCAGAAGCATTAACCTTTATTCCTACTGCAATCCCTAATTTTTGCTTAGAGTCAACTTCAACGCAAGGAATTCCTTTTTCCTTAGATATAACAGAAAGGTGAGACACGATTTCTTTTGGAGAAACATCTGCAGCATAAACTACAAGTTTTGCAACTCCTAGTTCGACTGCCTTTGTCGCTTCATTTATTCCCTTGTCAACTTTTCCTGTTTTTCTTGCTCTCTCAATGATATTATAGAAGTCCATATTAGGCCTCCGTATTTAGTTCAACCCTTTCGAGTTGTCTTACCTGCAACTCGTAAGAGTTGTAGGGACAGAGATGGTTAATCTCTCGTACCTCATCGGTTAAATATACTTTCAAAACAGCCTTTATAAATCTTTTTGTAAAACTCAAACCCCTAAATATCTAAAAAATTCTGATCTGTCCTGTTTAGAAAGATGTTCCATATAAACCTGATAAGCCTGTGGACCCCAAGCAGAGATACATCTCCCATCTCCTGCAAGAACAATCTCATCATCCTTACGGAATACCCCAAGATGATCTGTAACGCGATGAGACAACTTAAATGAATTTCCAACCAATCTTGTCCTCTCTGAACTCTGCATCAAAGATTTAAGCTTTGGGTCTTTAATCCTAACAAGGTTCAATGGCTCATAAATAAGTGCGCAATTTAATCCATCAAGAGGTAAAACCTTTAATGGAACGTTTGGCTCATCGAAAACAACGCTATGCATCTTATTAGCCCACCTAAAAGGCATACCTACATTTCCATGAAAGATTCTCACAGTTTTATGTCCAATATAAACAGGGCTTCTCATTAAAATCCCGCTCAAATTCTGTTTATAAAACTATCTAATCACTTCCACTTAACAATAATGTCATCAGTCCTTTCCCTTGGAGCAATATCAACATTATCAGGATTCATTTTAATGCCTTTCCTAAACATTATCTCTCCAAGATAAGCAATCATCGCCCCATTATCTGTCAAGAGAGAATTTTCAGGGCAAAAGAATTTGCATTTTCTCTCCTTGCACATTATCTTGCACATTTCCTGCAATCTTTTATTGCACGCAACCCCTCCCCCTAAAACCAATTCTTTTTTATTCGTATGAGCAAGAGCTCTCTCAGCAGCTTCAACTAACATCGCGAATGCAGTTTCCTGCAATGAAAACGCTAAATCTGAAATCTTATAACCTTTATCATAAAGCTGTTGCAATTTTGTCTGCATTCCTGAAAAAGAAACGTCCATTCCCTTAATAGAATAAGGCAATTCAATGTAATTCTTGCTTTTCTTAGCCTCCATCTCAATTCTAGGTCCTCCTGGAAAAGGAATCCCAACATGTCTAGCAAACTTATCTATAAAATTCCCAATTCCTATATCTAATGTCTCCCCAAATACTCTATACTTTCCTGATGCGTACGCAATTATCTGCGTATTCGCTCCAGAAGTATAAAGCAAAACAGGATCTCTCGCCCCAGTAATCTTAGAAATCTCTAAATGTGCAATGCAATGATTTACAGGAATTATCCTTATGTTCAACTCCTTAGCTTTTCTCTTCGCAAATTCCATTCCCGCTAATAAACAAGGAGCTAACCCCGGAGCATTCGACAATGCAATTGCATCAATATCTTTCTCATCAATCTTAGCAATTCTCAACGCATCAAAATATAATTTTTCAGCAATCCTTTTATGATGCAAGGCAGACTCCATCGGAACAATTCCTCCTGAAGAAGGTTTATGCATATCTTTGATATTGCATAATATTTTCCCCTTATGAACAATACCAATTCCAAATGTATGTGCAGTAGTTTCAATTCCTAAAATCATAAAGTTAGATAAAAATGATTATTTATAATGATTTGCCCTACCGTAGTCCATCGGGAGGTTGAATACTAAATTGATTAGTAGGTGCAGGTACAGGTATAAGTTGAAGTTTTAATGAATCCATCCATTGGGAGAAATAAGTATGGATCACTCTAGGAAAACTACTATTAACACTGCCAATAACATTATCAATATACTCCCCGGCAAACCTCGGTTCGATTTGCCTTCCCTTAACATCTCCAACAAACCGCGCAACATTACCAGCAAGGCAATTAGCATAATCCTTTCTTACGTCCTCTCTATCCATGTGGGGGTGCTTTACCTGCAATCTCCTTATCCTTCTATTATGATATCTCCATAAAAGAGTCATCAAAAACAATAAAGAATCCCATTTAAAAACCTATTGGGGCACCCATCTCAATGTTTGTTGCTTTTCCCCACCACGTGTCGCAGTATAAGTATGTGTCCTTATGAACTTTTCAACTGCATCGAAGGAAGCGATTCGTCTACTTGTCGCTCTGGTGCCTTGTTTCTCCGAGGGTATTCCATAACTGCCTAAGACTCCTTCTCTAGTCGCAAGGACATCAGATAAATGCCCCCAAGTTATCCCTTTTTCCCCCGAATGTTCTGCTCTATACCTATTAAGCCTTTCCAGAGCTTCTTGCGCCGCAGTACTTAATGAGTTATATGGAGTAAAGGCCCAAGGGGCATTAGCAGTCTTTATTTCTGGTTCTTCAGCATTTAATGCATATTGAGGATCTAAAATGCCTTCCCTATTTACTGTTTTTAGCCGTTCAATTGCAAAATGTGCGAATGCCTCTGGAATAGGACACGCACGGTATTGTAAAGCTGCATTAAAAAATTTCTCCAATCCCAATTCTTTCGCACCAACTTGAGATAGTCTATTTAACACTGCCCTAGCAGTTGCATCTCTATCTGTTTCATTAAGTGAGGGGTTATCCCCTCCTTGTAATCCCCCAATATAGCGGGGAGTAAAACCCGAGACAAGTATTCCTGAAGGCGCCCTCGTTGCAGAATAATTAAACTTCACCATCCCCGGCCTTCCTATTTGAGCTCCAGGCAAGCCAAGAACATTTGGTAGTCCTTTATCTCCAATCTCACGAAGCTTTGTTGCTAATTCCGCCCCTAACAACTTACCATCTGGATCAGGAGATAAAACATAAACTGCTGAAACCCCCTGTGCTTTTTCGATGCCCGCAAAAGAACGAATCTCTCCCGGGCTTAAAGCAAGTCCATTTAGAAGTTTCATGAAAGCCCTTGCTTTTTCTTCTCCGTTCTCTAAAAGCTTCATCTGATCAGTGAGTATACTTACTGTCGAGTCCCTCACTGCTCTTTTCAAATTATCTAACTGCCCCCTTGTTTGCATGAAAGAAGCAAGAGTTTTTGCGTCAACTAATGCAAAGTCATCTCTTCCATGCATTATCTTTGCTGAATCGTCCAAGGAAGTTAAAATCGCATATGCTATTTCTGCAGCAAATTGCCTATTTACATATTCATCAACTGAAACGACTCCCCTTCCTCTTAGAAAGTTTTTGTTAGCTTCATCATATCCTGCCTGCATCGGAACCATTTGCCTCTTAACGCACGCAAGCGCGGTCTCAAGATCCAATTGTTTCGCCCTTAGATCCGCATACTCTTTGACGGCCGGCCGTTCTTTTGCTAACTCCTGCCCAAACCTCTTTTCTGTCGCAATAACATCTCTTCCAAATCTACGATCACTAAAATTCTCTGTGAAGAATAATCCCGGGTTTTCTGACATTGACACGCTCATCTCACCTATAGAAATTAGTATTATTTAAATTGATATCATCAATATAGAGTACTAAAAATTAAAGACTAAAAACCTATTTATATCTGAGAATTATAAAGAATTATGATTATTAAAGTAAAGGTTAAACCTAGCTCCAAAGAAAATAAAATAACAAAGTTAGACAACAATAGCTATGAGATAAGCGTTAAGGAAAAACCAATAAACAATGCTGCAAACATCGCAGTTATCCGTTTATTATCAAAGCATTTTAATATCTCCCATAAAAAGATTAAGATAAAAAATCTAAGTTCAAGAGAGAAGACAATAGAGATAATATAAACTAAAACACTTAAAAATTTATAAACATTAAAGTACAAGGGTAGACATGCAGATAACAGTCAAAATTAAGTATGGTTCGTCTAATACAAGAATAGAGGGGTTTGGGAATAGTAGGTATTTAGTCTTTTTGATGTCCAAGCAGGGAGAAATTGATGCAGATATTGAACTAAGATGGATAATTTCAAAAAAGTTGGGAGTTCCTCCTGGAAGAATATCTATAGTCCAGGATAAAGGAAGCGATAAAGTAGTGCAATTAGACTAATTTCATAATCTTTATAATCCATAGAAGTTAATTTAATCAATAAATAAGAGGAGAATAAAATGAGGTATTTAGAAGCACCAGATTTACAAGATAGAATGATTGAAATAGTTCAGACTTTGGGATTAACCCATGTTGATACTAATAGAGTTAAATGCTTTAGGAGTAAGGGAAGCAGCACAAGAAGAATTTTAGCTCGATGCCATACAATAGGGAAGCTAATGCAAAAAGCAATGAATGCAAACCCCCATTACGCAATTGAATTCTTGGAAGCATTTGAAAAACTGCACAAAGAAGAGCAAGATAGGGTTATAATCCATGAACTAATGCATATTCCTAAAACATTTGGAGGAGGATTCAGGCAGCACGACTTTGTCTGTGAAGATAATGTTGAAGTTTTATATGAAAAGTTTGTTAATTTAAAGATTAAAGATATAAAACAAACAATTCCTGAGAAAAAAATTCCATTCTGGATGAGATGATTATAAAATATAAAAACAAGGAAATAAGAGTAAGTGCCAAGAAGTTAAATGAGTTTCAGAAGTTTACAGGATTAATGTTCAAGAGCAGAAAGACTGAAAATTTGCTCTTTGATTTCCCAAATGACACTAAAACACCAATTCATTCCTTATTTGTTTTCTTTAAATTCCTTATTGTTTGGCTTGACAGGGATAATAATGTTCTCGAGTATAAGATTGTAGAGCCATTTGCTCTCATTGTCAAACCAGAAAAACCCTTTAGAAGATTCATTGAATTGCCCCTGAATAGAGAGAACAAGGAAATTATCTATTTCATCGTCGGTAAAGAAAGATTTAAATAGAGAGTACAACTAATCTAATTAATGTTTTTTAAAAGGAGGTACAAATGGGAACAGTTATAATCAAGAATGCTGTCAGAAGAAAGCCAGGACATCTTTACTATATTGATGGAAAAGGCAATGTATGCGAAGCTAAAATGGCAAGGGGCGGCAGAAAGAAGAAGAAAAGATAAATTTTCTCTTCTTTAACCTTTTTTATTTTATTATAAATTATTCTATTTCTTTTGTTTGTTTTTCCAGTTTTCAGTGAGCTGTTAAGTAAACGTCAGGTAAATTGAGTAAAAATTAAATTTTCTTAATGGTTAACTTATTATCTTTAATTTCTACTTCTAACTCTTGTCCTTCTTTCCATCCCATTTCTTTAATATTTTCCGGGGGTATAACAATAACCCATTTGGCATATTCAGTCGTTCCTACCTTTCTCGAAAGCTGTTTTTGTAACTTCATATTCTTGTTAAGTGTTCTTCATATTTAAATCCTTAGGTACCAACTAGATAGTAGTTACTTAGGTACCGAAAGATATATAAATGATAGGTACCTAATTATACTATGACTGAAGTGATTAGATGTAAACATTGTAAGAATCAAAATTATTCTAAGCAAGGTTTTAGAATCACAGATTTCCGAGGAAAAATACAAAAATATTATTGTAAAGATTGTAAAAGATCTTTCACAAACGATGATGGATTTTATAGAATGAGAAATAATCCAAATATTATAACGATGTCAATTGATATGTATATATCAAACTTATCATCAAGAAAGATGAGAAATCAATTAAAGAGGCATCTTAGTTATAAGATAAGCCATATAACTATCCTAGATTGGGTAAGAAGATATACACTGAAAGTAAGCAAATTTGTTGAGAAAAGAGGCTATAATTTAGGAGATTCTTTTTACGCAGATGAAACAGTTATATTTAGAGAAGGCAAACAAGATAGGTTTTGGTGTTGTCTTGATTGGAATACAAGATTAATAACAGGATATCATTATAGTTTAAGAGTTAATCCTCAACAAGCACAAGAATTTTTAAAGAAAGCAATTAGCAAAGGAAAACCAAAATACATTCAAACAGATGCAGGAGTGTTTTATCCAAGAGCTTTCAAAAAGCTCTTTTATTCTAATAAGTTGGGTGGTTTAACAGTTGAGCATAAAATACAAAACTATCAAACAACACATATTCATAATTATAGAATTGAAACTGTTTTTATGAAAATCAAAGATAGGGTTCTTGATTTCAGAGGTCTAAAAGCCCTATGGTCTGCTCCAATTTTGATGACGGCTATTGTAATTCAACATAACTTTATAGAAAATCACTCGACAACTGATGAAGTTCCTTGCGATAGCGCAAATGCTAACTTGGATTTAGGAGAGAATAGATGGTTAGACTTGATTAGAGCATCTGCTTAGTTATTGCTTCCTAGTTTCCACATAAAATCAAACCATTTTCTATAAGAATCTGCGATGTCTTTGTTTATTATCATAAAACAGAGAGGATTATCTTCATTCCATAATACGTTTACCACCCTATTCCCATAGACATTAATTACGGTTGGACTTGAATATTCCTTAGGCAAAAACCGAGCCTCCATAAAGGGAAGCTTTGTAATCGCTTTTCCTTTAACTTCATAATCGTATAATATCTTCCATTTTATCTTACTTTTAATCCTTAATTTGTTAAATCCCGGAAAGAAATACTCTAATCTATCTTCTTTCCCAACTGCCCCAATTAAATAAAGTGTTTGCTTTTGTTTTAATACGTCCTTTCTTATTGTCTTGAAACCTTCTTTCCCATAGAATACATGTGCTTCTGCATTAGGCATATTTATGGGGATTTGTTTCTTCAATTCAGGTAATATCTTCTTTATTGATAATTCTTTTTCGTTTAATCTTTCTTTTTGCTCCTCAATGAAAGACAGAAGCCTTTCTGGGTCTGCTGCTTGAAAATATTTCACTTTATTTTTTATTACATATGAAACTAGACCCTTCCCAATAAGTTTGTTTATTGCCTCATATACTCTGCTTCTATGCAAAGAGATGCTTTTCATCAAATCTCCAACCTTAATGGAACTGTGTTTAAGAAGAGCAGAATATACTATTATCTCACTTTTTGTTAATCCTATTTCTTGAAGCAGTTTTTCTTCCATTCATTATTTATCTATTCTTACTATATAATCCTTTTGTTGTAGTCTCTTAACAGGAAGACAAAGATTTATCTAACCATTTTATGCAACGTTTATAGAGATGATGCAGACCTCGGACTGCTTTTTCTGGGAAAACTAGGAGAATAAAGAAATGACCGAAGAGAATAGAATAAGGGAAGAGATATTTGGGAGATATAAAAGTAGGGTGTGTGAGAATAACAGTAGCTTCACATATTTATTAATTGGTAGTACTCTTGCTTCTGCGATATTTGAGGTATGGGGCGGACATAAGTTAGCTGAAACTAATAATCCTATTTATCGCGATGCGATGTATGTGGCGGCTTACACAGTATTGGTTCTATGGGATTATGGCTTGCAGGAGGTATTGCTAGATCTTTTGGTAATTTAAGAAGAATGAATAGAGAACTAAAGGAGGCGAGGGAAGAAGATGACGGAAGAAAATAAAATAAGGAGAAGCATAGTTGAGGCATTAGAGTACTCTAGGCAAAGATTTAGTGGTTACCTGGCAAGGCACACTAAAGTAGAACGGGTTTATAGAGAGATGCGACCTATGGCAAAATGTTTAGGGTCCCCAATTATTGATTCGTTGAAAGTGGCAGCGATTGGGACTTTGTCGGAGTTGGTATTCAATTCATTAGTTTCTTGGTCATTACCTAATCCAAGGAGGGCGTTGTATTTTGGGGCAAGTTTGGCTTCTATTTATTGGATAACAAATTTAGGAAAAGACGCATTTGACTTTGCAGTTCTTGGAAAAGGGAGATTTAAAGAGTTTTCCACTAGCATGAGAAAAGATGAACACTAATCAATTTACGATAACAAAGAAAATCGCCAAGCACGGAAAACAAGCCATAATCGTAGTTCCAAAGCTACTAGAACAGCATTTAAAACCAGGAACAGTCGTAGAGCTAAAAATTGAAATTCTAGAGAATGAGCTGACGCTAACTTAACAGCTCAGTTTTCAGTTATATTTTTAAAACAGCTATTACACTCTAGATAATGAAAATCGGTGTTAAAACATTTGACAATCCAAATTTCCTCAGGGCATTTGTAGACAAAGCTGATTTTTTTGAGATAATGGCTATTGAAGGCAAAGATTACTCTTTCCTAGACGAATTCAATAAACCAATTATAATTCATGCCCAACATGAAGGATTCAATATAAACATTGCAGATAAAACAAAGAAAGAGAAAAGCTTAAAATCGATAAACTTTGCAATTATCCTAGCTAACAAATACAATGCCTCTAAGATAATTCTTCACCCAGGAAATGTATTTGATGAAAACTGCTCAGAAGAAGAAGCAATTTCATTTCTTAAATCAATAAAAGACAAAAGAATAATCATAGAAAATCTTATCAATCTCAACTGGAAGATAGCCATAACCCCCGAAAGTATAGAAAGACTAAAAAAGAAAACCGGGAAAGGATTTTGCTTTGACTTCAATCACGCAATAGTTACTGCTTTAGAATTAAAGGAAGACCCATATGAATTTGTTAAAAAATTCATAAAACTAAAGCTAGATTTTTATCACATTGGAGGACAAAACATGAAAGACTTGGAAAAAGGAACTCATTTAAGTTTTAGAGATCCAAAATCAGATATAGATGTAAAAAAACTAATGCAGCTCCTCCCAAAAGATGCCCAGATTACCATTGAAACAACAAAAAACATAGATGATGTTATGCACGATTTGAATCTATTAAGAAAGCTTACTTCGTAATAATCTCAAACCCATCCATGTGCTGTAGTTTATGCTCCTTCCCAACAGCCTTCTTTGTTCTAACATCAATCGCTTTAACGAAATTCTTTCCTATATCCGTATGCAATCTATAAGCAAAGTCTAAAGCAGTGCTCCCTTGCTTCATTAAATAACAATCTGGAAGAACATTGCCCTTTGAGTCGCATAATTTATCCCCTGCAGGAAATATACATATATATTTCAGAACATCAAATACTGTTTTATTCAATACTTCCTGCACCCCAGTTGAACCGAATTCATTTATCTCCTTTTGTATATTCCCCAATGCCAATTTCTGTTTATCATTCAATGGTTTTACCTCTTTGAAACTTTTCTCTCCAGGAATATAATGAATTAATCCATGCTTGTCTGCTTCTCTTAAAGCTAATTCGCCATCAGCAAAGCACGGAACCATTACATAATCGAACTCTTCTTTAATTTTCTTATAATTCTCGGGCCCATTAGGAGTATCTATCTTATTAGCAGCAATTATCATGGGTTTAGTATACTTTCTAAGCATCTGCGCAAACTTGAACATCTCATTATCTGTCCATTTAGTGGGATGTTCAGGATTTAATCCAGATTTCAATACAACATGTTTAACATCTTCAGGAGTTACTTTTAATCCAGAAAATTGCTTTGCAACAGATTCAGCAAAGTTAGAATGCTGCATTTCAACAGTTCTTGTAAAGCTCTTCCACACTTTCTTCAATATCCCCACATACCATAAATCCAATTCTCTTTCAATCATTCTTATATCATTTTCAACAGGATAATCCCCAGAAGGAACAGGTTTTCCTGCACCATCAAACTCTCCAGATAAGTCAACTACGTGAATAAAAGCATCCGCCCCTGCTAAATCATTAAGGAATTCATTTCCCAACCCCTTTCCCTCAGAAGCTCCTTCAACTAATCCAGCGACATCCATTAATTCAAATGGAACAAATCTCCATCCATCTTTAACATACCCTTCTCTAGGATTAGAAACCTTCCCAAATTCAGAAGCAAGGTCTTTTATCTTAACATACGCCATCGCATGATTCGCCTTTATCGTAGCAAAAGGATATGAAGCAATTAAGACATCCATAAGCGTTGCTGCCTTAAAGAAAGTACTCTTCCCAGAGTTTGGTCTTCCAACAATTCCCACTAACATAACCCCTATTGAAATTAGGTGTATAAATAATTATCTAAATTATAGAATAGAGATTAAACCCAACTAGTATCTGTATATCCGCCGCCCGGACCAAATATGCTTGGAATACTTCCGCTACTACAAGGACCAGATCCATACTTTCTAGAATGCCAAAGAGCATAGCTTAGATTTATCCCCCCAGATTTAAGTGGCTTTGGTTTTTCAGCAGGACGAGTATCTTCCCCTTTAGGCGACGCATTAAGAACTATTACGGGCAATCCGGTATCTCTGGCTTGCTTTCTTGAAGGCATTCAAATACCTTGTTAAAGGAGTATTTAAAAATTATTATAATGAAGACAAAAATCAAACAATGACTGTCCTGGTTATCTAATGTTCGCTGATGAGGTATAGATTATCATGAAGTTAAGTTATTGTGTAAGCTAACGATAGATATTTATTATTAACATAAAAAATAAGAAGAGGCTTTTGATGTGGCCTCAAAGGTACAGCATATCTTAACGGATGTTAACGATTATTAGAGATATAACTATATAAACTTTTTATCCTTTAAATCCTATCTTAAACAATAACTTTTATATACGCTTTAAAACTGCCTTTTATGTGAGCCCATAGCTTAGTCCGGTAGAGCACCGCTCTTATAAGATAATTGCTCGTTAGAGCATAACTCATATAGAAAAAATCTAAGTGAGGCGGGGGTCCTGAGTTCAAATCTCAGTGGGCTCATTTCATTCGCCCACTTTGAAGTTCAAATAAAACCCTATCCCCGCAAGTTATAATAACTTGCTCATCCTCTATAAAAGATGGTATTTAGATGCGCTAAATGCTATAAATCAGAGGAATATGATACTCCTAGAGAAGCCATGGACGCAGGGTGGAAAATAGATATTGAAGGAAGATGGACCTGCCCCAATGAAAGTGATATTGATTTAGGCCCTCCTTTGAAATAATAAACAGATCTAATTATCATAACATTTATAAGTAAGGAAATTCTTACTTTTCTATGGAAAACGCAATAATTAAAACTATAAGAGTTTCTGAAAAAGGACAGATAGCTATCCCTGCAGAGATAAGAGAAAAGCTAAAGATAATGCAAGGAGATGAGTTAATCATCGTAGAGAATAACGACAAGTTACTAATCGAGAAATCCAGAAGGATAACAAATGAAATGAAGGATGATTTCAAAGATATGATTTACTACGCTGAGCAATCACTAAAAAAAATGTGGGATAATCCAGAAGATGAAATCTGGAATCAATACCTAAAAAAATGAACATACGCCAAAAAGATCTGATTTTGCTGCCCTATCCATTTAGCAATCTATCTGAAAGAAAAGTAAGACCTGCACTTGTCGTCTCAAATAATAATTTTAATAGCGTTTGTTCTGACTGTATAGCCGTTCCAATAACTTCAGTAATCAAAGAAGAACCTTTCTCAATTCTAATAAACCAGTCAGACTTGAATCAAGGTAAGCTAATAAGAAAAAGCAGACTGAGATTAGATAAGATATTCAGCGTTGAAAAAAGGATGATACAAATGAAGATAGGAGTAGTTTCAGATAACTTTTTTGACAAAATAAAATATGAACTGACTGAAGTTTTTTCATAAAAGAAGTAACTGCCTTTTGACTAAAAATGATAGAAATAATTAAGAAATACTACTACAAAAAGACTTGGAAGTTAAGAAAGTTAGATAAAAATAGAACAGATGAACCAATATTTAGGTTTAAGGTTATGAAAAATGGAAAAGAGTTTGTTTGTTGTGATTCTAAAGGCATTTGCACAAACAAAGCGTATGCTGAAGTATTTCCTAAAGGCAAGGGCATTTGGTACTATTTATGCAAAAAGCATTATTATCAAGAAGAAAAAAGATTAAAATGGAAATTGCCTGCCTGTTTAAGTGTTGATTGGTAGATTAATTCCCATCGTATTATTAAAAAAGGATAAGTTTTAAAAGCGGTTTCTGACTGCTCTATATACGCCCAGATAGTCTAGTGGTCAAGGACGAGGCCCTTTCGCGGCCTAAACCCGGGTTCAAATCCCGGTCCGGGCATTTATCCATTCGCCAATTTCTTCAATCTATCTAAACCTTCTTTGGCAATGGTCTTAATTTCTTTATTGTAAAAATTCTCAAGAAGCTGTTCAAGTTTCTTCAATACATTCTCTCTGTCTTCCTTAGTTTTATACCTCGATTGAATCTCTTTGAATCTTCTTTCATTGTATCTGTCTAATGAATCAAGATCATGAAACACTCTCTTATTATCGGTATTGTAAATATGATTTAGCTCAAAACCTTCTATCTGGTCATAATCATGATAAGCAATAATTTCAACAATTTCCTGAATTTTCTTTTTGTTATAATTTAATTCAGTCAAGATATCATGTGCAATCTTAGCTCCAACAAGCATATGAACTAACTTAGCATTTCTTATCTTCTTAGGCCCAGCAATAAAATCAAAATGCTCAGGCAATATCCCTGAATGCCCTATATCATGCATCATTGCAGTAGGAATTAAAACATCCAAATCCATCTTTATCTTCTTACTGTATCTAAGTATAGTCTCAACTACCTCTTTTGCATGATTAACATCCTCCGCCCTTCCCATTTCCAATAAAGGAATACATTTATTCCAAATAGGTTTATATTTCTCAGGTAAATCCTTTATTTCGTTGTCCATTTTATCTTTTGCCCCTTTTGATTATTTTAACGATGCCTTTATCGGCATCTACATCTAACTCATCTCCGTCCTTTATTAAATGTGTTGCTATTCTCGTTCCAATAACCGCTGGCTTCTTCAATTCTCTTGAAACAATAGCCGCGTGAGACATTATCCCGCCTAAGTCTGTAACAATCGCAGATGCTCTTTTCATCGCAATTATCAAATCAGGATTAGTCGCAGACGAAATAAGTATCTCTCCCTCTTTAAGTTTAGGAACATCTTCCTTAACAAGAATTACCTTTGCAATTCCTCTCGCATGCCCTTTGTAGGCTACAGCGCCTTTAAGTTCATTCGTATCCTTTATCTCTTTATTTTCAGGTTTAACCATTTCCTTTATCACTTTCTCGCATTCTTTTCCCTGATAAACCTTAATCTCCCCGTTCTTAACACTATAACAGCACTTCATTGTCCTCTCTTTAGCAATCCCATTATAGTCCACACCTCTTAGTAAAGCACTGTAGACTTCATCATAAACCAAATACTTAACCTCTTTCAATGAAATATTCAATCTTTTGGCTATTTCACTCATTATCTTGTCCATTGACAAATAAGATTTTTGATAAATCCCCTTCCTATAATCCTTTATGAACATTAACTCAGATGAAACATCAAATAAATAATTAAGATAAGAAGAAAATTCATATTCTTTTCTCATCTTTTCCTTCTCCGCCCTTATTCTATTGGGTCTTTCCTCCAAGTTTTCCAATTGCACTTCAATTGAATCCTTATTTTTCAAGTCATTTCTTATCTCTTCGAATAAATACTCTAAAGACATCTCTGGACCAATATAGAGATAAGGCAACCACCCATATTCTTTCAAATGTCTCTCTAATATTGCCTTTGTTTTAGGATATTTCTTATAGAAATCTCCAGTTTTAGCATTTTTAACATCCTCAATCATATCATCATAATTATCTAACTCTTCCAGTTCCAAAATTATCTTTAATCTCGCCTTCTCTTCCTGTTGAACCGCACTCGACTTATCAGCAGAGGACATTATAGAATAAACCTCCGCAACCTTATCTTCCTTTCCAATCGAAGACAAATGTTTTCTTATTTCATCCATAACGTGGTCTGTTAGAAAATCCCCAACCAGTCCATCAACTAAAACAGGAACCCATCCCCATGCTCTTAACCTTTTAGTCCTTTCCATATACTCTTCATAATAGTTAAGCAAGTCCTTATCAGACAACTTCCCAACATTCTTTATTCCATCCACTTTAGAACAGAAAGCCATCATTTCCTCGCTATACTTATAAATATTTGATATTATTTCCTTGAAGAAATTCTTATCTTTCTTTATTTTATTAATAATAGTCTCTCCTAATTTTTTCGCGCTGTCCAAATCATAATAAGCAGTAACAAATGCTTTTTCATTCGTCCAGAATGATTCCCTTAGCTTATACCCTATGACTTTTTCTATCTCTTTAGATATTGTAATCTCCGCTAAATAAAACGGATAAATGTATATGTTGTTTCTATCAAATATCTTATACAATGCCATATTATTTTGTTATGTCCAAGGTATATAAGATTTTACCCTATATGTGGACATCATTTCCCCCTTTCTCTTACTAAAACAATTCCATGATTAGCTTTAACTTCAATTAAATCCCCTGTTTTAATCGCCTTCGTAGCAATTTTAGTCCCAATCACGCACGGAATATTCAATTCCCTAGCAACAATAGCTGCGTGAGAAGTAACCCCTCCCTCATCAGTAACAATCGCAGAAGCTTTTTTCATCAAAGGTAAAAACTCAGGACGAGTCATCCCAGTAATAAGTATCTCCCCTTTCTCAAATTGCGCATTTTCTGGGATTAGTACAACTCTTGCTCTTCCTAAAGCATATCCTAAAGAAGCAGGACTTCCATTTATTGACATTATATCTATATGCTCTTCTCTCCTTAATATCTCTAATCCTTCTTTATAATGATGTCCAACATAAACCTCTGCCTTTTCAGGAGTTTCTATATACAATGAACCCTCTCGCCTCCCTTCTAAAATATGTCTCATGCTCTTTAGTTTTTCATTCATCTCCCCAGGAATTGCATATCTCAATATTTCAATAGGAATTTTTATCCTAATACTCAACTCCGCCAGAAGTTTTTCAGTATAGTCAACTCCCAAAAGAATATACTTCTTTCTTTCATCCTGCCAAACAGTCATAAACTCGATTATCTTAAGTTTATCAACTAATTCCATAGGAAGATTATGTTTTCTAACTGCTTTATTCTTCTCATCAATAATTCTAGAAAAATCAATTAACTTTTTATCCTTATAACTCGGAAGTTGATCCATTATTTCATGTTTAGTCATCCATTTCTTCCCAGCGTAGCTATTTTGAACCCATCCAAATTTATTTATGTAATCATAAACTGCTCTCTCCCTAATTTTCTCATCTTTTATATTTGCAATCTTAATTAAAAATTCCTCAGACTCGTTTGAAAATGACTTCTGCACAGGAGTAGTTAAAAGAATGAACAATTCATTTGTCTCTTTCTCATTGCTAGCATATTGAGAAAGTTCCTTCTTTATTCTTTCCTCCATTGTCAATGCGTATGCTTCTATTAAATGTGCAATTCCCACCCCTGTCCTAGTTGATTCCATTGTCTGCTCAATTAATTTATAAATTTCAGTTTCAGGGGCAAATTCCAAGTCAAGCATATCTATCTTCTTGTACAAAGCCAAAGAATCCTGCTGCAACCTTTCATATAACTGTTTTGTTTCATTAAGATAATTAGGGTTCTCATTAATTTTCCCCAAGATTATCCCGCTTAGTCTATTCAAATCCTCAAAAGAATAATACATCTCCCCCAAGTCGTGTTTAAATGTGTGGATATAATTAGTATACCCATATCCCAAATACTTTTTCATACTGAAACCAGATGAAGCCGCAGACATCAAATGCAAAGGCGTTCCCGTGAATGTCTGAATATACCAATCCTTCTTAAGTATTTCAATTGTTTCCGGTTTCATATTTATTCCTTCAGAATCTTGACTACACCATGATTTGCATTTACTTCAACTAAATCGCCATCCTTAAGAACTTTAGTAGCAATTTTAGTCCCAATCACACACGGAATCCCCAATTCTCTTGAAACTATAGCCGCATGAGATGTAACTCCCCCTTGCTCCGTTACAATTGCAGCAGCTTTTCTCATCGCAGGAACTATATCGGGATCAGTAGCAATTGAAACCAAAATGTCCCCCCTATGCATCTTATGCATATCAGCATGCCTTACTATAATCCTCACTCTTCCAGTCGCTTTTCCTAAACACCCTGTTTGCCCTTTAAGCTCTTCAACATTTGATACGTCCACCTTTCTAGCTTTCTCCGCCAACTCCTGAGCCCTAACATCTGTATAAATTACATCTTTTCCCTTTTCTGCATAATAAACACAAAATTCTATTCTCTTCATTAATTCCTCTTTGTCAACCATACTATCAATTAGCATTCTTTTCATTTCATCAGGAAGCAAAAATCTTGTTTGCATTAATGTTAAATTAAATCTAGTAGCAATTTCATTCAATATAAATTCCATCCTATACATTGCATAAATCTGAGAATATCTTCTATATATCTTGGTAACCATAAAATCACCAAAAGCATCAAACAATGTCAGCCATCTCTTATCAATCTTAAGTTGTTTTATCAATACATTCCTTTTCTCCACCCCTATCTTGAACTCTTTCTCGCCCGCTTCTAATGTTGCCTCAGGATCTGCTCTCGCATCAATCAATTTGACCAATTCTTTCAGATAATACTCAATTGTATGTGGTTTACCTGTCCACATTCTATTTACATAGAAATATTTTCCATAATAATTATTTATTTTCTTTAAAATCTCGGGTTTAATATGCGCAATTAAACTGCTGACTTTCTGTTCTAACAATTCCTCATACTCTTTCGAATGTGTCTTATACCCAAACTTTGCAATTTCCTGTTCTCTAAACCCAGTATATAATTCCTGGAAAAGCTTCTTATGGTAATTATCCCTCTTTATTGATGCTGCTAACTGTAGAAACTCCTCTCTTTCTATCTGCACCAATGACTTTTTAGTAGGAGTTGTTAAAACAATAAAATATTCATTTATTTTCTCATCTGAAATGTTTAATGATTTGAAGTATTCCTTTAATCTATTTGTTAAGTTGCTGTGAAACATATCTGCAGCAACCGGAATCCATCCCCATTGATAATATTCTGAATGTATCTTATCTTGCTCTTCATAAATTTCCCATAATTGCTTATTAGACAGCTTATTTAGATTGTTTTCGGGAACACTCTCGGAGAATTCTCTTAATATATCTGAATATTCCATTATCTTCTTGTTCGTCTCTGTCGCAAAATCAGGATTAGACATGAATTTATTTACAATATTCTCTCCAACCTCATTAGCATCCTTGTCCCCATAGTAAAATAACAGATGATACTTATCATAAACTGCAAGCATTTTCTTATATGCCCTTCCAGAAGGACTTTCAAATTCATTTACATAACAGGATAGAGGTATCTGCATGAAATATGGATCCATATCTGGAATATCCTCCGCCAAAATCCATTTGTCCCCATCATTAATATACTTCAATTCTTCGGGCACCTCATTGTCCTTGAACCTTTTTACAATGAATGCGATTGCCTGCCCCTTATCATTTAAATTATACTTGGCCTTAACCAAATTCAGGATTCTATTCGTCTCGTCGTCTATGTCTACTAATCCCTTTACCATATTAAAACTTAGTCGGACTTAGTTTGACTTATTTATAAACCTTTCGGTTTATTTCTCTTGCTGATGCATATATTTTCTTTCCGCAACCCTTTTTTCTTGGGGTCTTATCTTCCTGTACCCTTGCCCAGGAGTTTCCCCCTGCGGAATGTTCATTCGATTACTATCATCATACTTTCTTTCCAATCTCTGACTTCTCACATCCTCGGCATTATAATCTCTTAATTCCGTCTCCCTATTTAATTCATCTTTTGTCATCTCCCTTTCATACTGCTGTTGCTCCTCTTTCCCAGGCTGTCTAATATAATTTTGTTTCCCTTGTCTATCTCTATTAAACTCTCCGCTATGCAATCTTCCAGTAACTTCAGCGATGTAAGGATCCTTTCTATTGTCCATGAAATTCTCCAAATCAAACGCAAACGCTCTTCCCCTGAAGTTTAATACCCCCTCATCTCTCCCTGTTGCTTTATTATATCTTACTAATACTGTGAAATACTCTTCTTTCTGTATAGGCCCGCCAATTTGCTCTACGCTTGTTATCCCTCTAACTCCAGCAGCATACAGCATTGATAGCACCGCAGGCTCTTGAAGACCCCCATGGCTCCCAATCAAGAAAACTTTGTGATTCCCGGAACGAACATCCATCAACGCATCCTGTAATGCCTGTTTAGTTCTACCATAAACATTTACGAAAGGTTCTATCTTTGCTTCTCCATATTTTTGATGATGATGCTTGTCTAATAAAGGATTTTGAAGCCAATGATTCAAAACTTGATTTGCTCCATCCTTTTCATTTTTAAACAATTCCTCATGTATTGTTACACCACCTTCATTGTACCCTATCCTTGAATCCTCTTCGAATTTAACTCCGCTTCTCTCCGAACCTTGAGTATAATTTTGTTCCCCCCTTCCCTCAATGCCGCTCAATAACCCAGAGGCCATAGCGTGAATAGTCATCCTTGTCCTTTTAATTCCCTTGCTATGCCTTCCCCCTATATCGTTTGCATTTCTTACTACTATCCCCGAATCTTTAATTATTGCTGTTAAATCTTTCTTTCCAACTCTGTATAAATTATTTAAAGATTCTTCCGTAACATTATCTCCTATTGTCACACCATGTTTATTAGACGGAGCTTGACCATGCCTTGCACTAACAACCGCCCCATAAACCTGATAAACATCGTTAGGATTCTCATTTTCTCTAGGGGCTTCCTCTACTGGTTCAGGAACCCTGCCTCTTTGATGAAATCTTTCTTCTTCATTCAGCTCTCGCATGCTCTGTCTTAACCTTTCTTCTTCTCTCTGCAGTCCCCCCCTACGCATTCTCCTCTCATTCGACTGAGAACTAGAATTATTGAAATTAAACACCCTTTCTAACATCAAGAAGCATAGATTATTAGGTATTTAAGTTTTGAGCCTGCATGCTCTTTTTTGCTTTCTTCGCTAGCACAAAAATAATTATATAAATTATTACGAGAAGAGAATAATTCAATACCATAAACCAAGGAGTTGCCCATGAAATCCCATCAAACTTCCAGCTAGACAAAGGCCACAAAAACGGAGTAGGGAAGAATGCATAACTATGCGTTGGAATATCAACAACTATATGGAAAAGCCACCCAAAAAGAGAATACACTGGTCTTTTGAAAATAAAATAAACAATTATGAAAACAAGAATAAATATTAAAATGCTATGACTATAATTATATAACATATAAGAAGTTCCAAACATCGAAGACACCCCATTAACAGGTTCAATCGCATCCGGTCTCGGGAAATCAGATAAAGAAATATGTTTAAAGATTAAATTATAGAAAAGAATAACAAAAGATATAGTAAATGCAAACAAATCTGGAAAAACTCCCCAGAATGCAGCCCATTTAACACTTATCTTTTCTTTTGTGACTTTCTTCAAATTAAATAATTTAGAAATTCCTCCTGCCCAAAGCGCGTGTGCTAAAATATCCATAAAGAGTTATACAAAAATAGGTTTAAGAAGATTACTAACTGAATACGCTTTTCAAATCTGGATAACGCAATCCTGCTAAACTAGATGTGACCATGACACCCAACTTCCTCATGCTGCTCCTTTCTGGTTGAGGAAGAATTGATTCTCTATCTGCAAGAACCACCCAGCCAGGATAAACCATACTTTTCCTTGCACACATAGCAGGGATTCGCCCATCTTCAGTATGAGTAGCGGGGCTATATCCCTTTCCTCTCAAAAAATCTGCAAGTTTTCTAAACCCTATCTCATCTTTTGCCCAAGCAAATGGATCTCCTTTATCATTCCAGACTACTCTGTCCATTATATCTCTATGATTTGTTCTTAATGTTTCAGTTACGAGGGGCGAAAGCGCAGAAGTGAAGAATGCAGCATATTCCCTAGAACCAATAATGCTTTGTATAGATAGAATAGTATCCATATGAACCAAATCACGCACATCTAACAAAGCTCTTTGTCTATATTCTGGCTCTTCTTTAAACCACGTCTCGCCTGCGGTGCTAACAGGAGCAAGAAGTCTTTCTCTTTCCGAAGCAGCAACGCTTGCGTCCGTTGCTTGATGATACTTAGCCTTATTCTCAGCAATAACTACCTCTGGAATGTCCTTCCTCTTTGCAAACCACTCATATCTCAACATCTCCCTTTCAGCCATATCCCTAACAGAAAATAATGTCCCAGGAAGGCCAAAGGTATGTATCCATTTAGTATCCATGAAAAGGGCATAAAAAACAGGTATTTAAAAGTTATTATTTAACGACTCTCACAACACCTTTTTCCAAATCAATTTCAATCTCATCCCCGGATTTTATAGTTCTTGTTGCGTTTCTTGTGCCTATAACGCAAGGCACATTTAATTCTCTTGAAACAATAGCAGCGTGACTGGTAATTCCTCCTTCATCAGTTACAATTGCCAATGCTTTTTTCATCAAAGGCACATACTCTGGACGAGTCATTGAAGCAACTAATATCTCCCCATTTTTGAAATCGTCTTTGCTCGGGTCAAGAACAATCCTTGCCTTCCCTTTTATAGAACCTAAATTACCGCGTGAAGCAACAATCCCCTTTATCTCCTCCGTTTTGTTACATTCATTATATCTTTTCTCTAATGCCTTCCCAATTTCCTTAGCATCCTCACCCTAAAACAAACTTTCCTTATCAGAATCGGTTATTATGAAAGCGATGGCTTTTTTTCTATTATTCAATTCCTGTTTAGAAACACCAATACCATTCCTAATCAGATTAAGAACATCTTCAGGAGTAAAATAATATATATCTTCAACTTTAATCTTCTTTCTCTTAGCAACTTCTTTAACAAATTCATTCAAAACATGATTCCCCCTTAAATTAATCTCCTTTCTATTGTCTAACCATTCCCCTAAAATAGGGGTCATTCTCATCTTTTCCTTTAAATTATTATTTAATTTCAATTTCTTAAGCAATTTCTCTCTATTCTCCTCTATCCAATCAACATCAATAATCTTATCAATCTCTTTTCTTATCTCCCCTTCAGATTTTTTACTCTCTGTTTTTATCTTGTCAAAGAAGTATTTTTTATCAAGAATCTTAACATTCTTGTAATTATTCTCCACCCAAAAGAACGTCTTTTGATGCTCCTGCAATGCTTCTTTAATGTTCTGCCCTTGCTTATATAATAAAACTAAATTAAGAAGAGCAACATGCTCTCTTCCTACAAAAGAAACCTGTGCAGGATGTGAAAGTTGAGCAAAATACTCATGCGCATTATCTTTATCTACACCATTTAATGCACTATTAAACTCATCCAATAATTCAGTTTCAGTATAAGAAGCCATGCCATCAACAGCTAAAGGAGCAGCCCATATCTCATAAAACTCATTCATAAATTCCTCAAATCTTTCAGCCAACTTATTATCCTTAATTTTATCTAAATTATTAAGAATATCATTGCAATATTTGAAAAACTTCTCCTCTTCTTCTCTCCAGCTTTTCATTAACCTCTTAGTCTCGTCAGGTTTTTCATACAATTGCTTGACATTTCGCATGTTCTGCTCTTCATCAAAATATTGCCCGAGTATAACATTATTCAAAGCAACAAACATGTTGTTATAATACTCCTTATAATACTTCTTCATCCTCATAAATCCCCTAAATGGAGAAGTAATCAAAAGAAGATATGCTGGCCCGGACATAAGCCCAATCTTAGTCCCATTTATTCTATTAATTATCTCTTTCTTGTCCATAATCCTATTTAGCTTACATAATTATAAACCTTCTCATCTAAAAATTTAAAAGCTCCTCTATCCATTTCTTTTAATGAAAAAGAGAGTTATAATTGCGATTCTAATCCTCTCAAGTCTATTCGCCTTTATTCAATTCTCAAACGCAATATTCACTCCAACCACCCCTAGCTCTTGCTCTGATTCTGCAATATCATCAACTTGGGACTCAATATTTAGAACAAGCTCTTCAGAAATAACAATAATAAATGGTACGAGCAGTACAAAGTGCGACCAATTCATAGCTTACAAAATCAATGGAAATGTAACAATGATTCTTGCAGGATACGATGCTCCTTCTTATGCAAATAAAACTACATTCTATTCTGCTGTTGAAGGCAATCTAAGCTCAGAATTCCAGAATACCCTCTCTAGCGCATCAGTTAATGATATGTCCTCTCTATTAAACCCATCAGACCTAGCACCATACACCTACATCTCGAGCATAAACTCTATAGCGGAAGCAAATACCTCATTTAACTCAATTTTCAAGGCAGAAAATGCCTCCTGGGATAGCTCAGGGAGCGGACAAAGTTTATATTATGGTTTCTCTACAAGTGAGAGTAATTCCAGCTCAACCACGACAGTTAATGCTCGTGTTTACAACTATTCTCTAAGTTATTTAACATTCAATAGAACCCTAAACATAACCTCATCATCATGCACCCCAAACTGGACTGCTATAAGCGCAAGCTGCAATAGCAATGAGTATAAAACAATGTGGTACAATGACACAAGCAATTGCAACAGCACATCAGAAAAACCAGATAACGAAACAACCTCATGTGACTTCAATGGAAATGGATTAATAGGAAACTTTAGCTCATTTACAGAAACTAACATAGATTTAGAAATTTATGTAAATGATACATTAGGCAATAATTCTAAGAATTACACTGGAACTCAAAAGATTGATTTTAGAGACAGTGAAGACGTCACTAGATTAACATTCAATTATAGCTTTGACAGCCCATTAGACTTACGAGGAATAGATATTGAAGTCCAAGATTCTGACTCCAATTATGGTTATATAGTCATTCACGGATTAAACTTATCGAAAATAGTCTGGATAAACAAATTAAACAGCAGCAGTAGCAGTGTTTGCGTAAAGAATTATGAGGGAAGTGTAGGTTCGGTAAGCGATTACTGCAATGCAAGCAGAGAGTACCTTGTTAATTGCCCTGGAGAGGAAAATAATATGGAATGCGATATAGATGGCGATTACTTTGTAGTCTCAGGCATAACCCGATCAATTATAAAAGAGTATCTCAATGATATAACTGAGAGAATAACCTGCACAAATAATTGGTCCTGTACAGTTTGGAGTGAATGCTCTAGTGGACAGAGAATCAGAATATGCACTGACAAATCTTACTGTGGCAATAATCTCGGAAAACCAGCAACAACTGAGACTTGTTCAGTTAATGCCTGCAGTGCTAACTGGGATTGCACAGAATGGAAACCAGAGAAATGCCCAAGCAATTCAACTCAAACAAGAACATGCAAAGACTTAAACTCCTGCAACATTACCTCGAGCAAACCGCAAACAGTCCAATCTTGTGAAATCGAAGAGAAGGACTGGAAACCAATAATAATTGTCGCATCAATAGTGGCTGTGATAATTATTCTTATCATAATTGTTATTATTATAATAATGAAACTTAAAAGGAACAAAGGAGACAGTGGATATGTTAATATTCAAGGGATGAACTACCCAAGAAGCCCCCCAGGATTTCCACCTTCGGGCTATACTCCCCTTTCTGCAAGACCAATAGCGAGACCAATGCCTATGCAGCCACAACCGAGACCAATGCCACAACCACAGAGCCCTTCTCCATTACCTGGAGTTCCATTTGGAGCGTAAGTCTATCGCATGTAAACACTTTCCCATCTTCTCATGTAATTCTCAGGAATATGCACTTTTCCTTCTTTAGGTTTTCTTGTCCAATCTCTAAAGAACAAACCAAAAATTAACCCTGCAAATAAACCAGTTAAATGGGCGACATTCGCAACATCACTCGGAACAAATAACCCAATTGCGTCCGCAATCGCCCATAAGATTCCAGCTATGAATATTGGCATCGGCATTCCAAAAGCCCAGACAGTGAGAGTAGGTCTAACAATTATTAAGGCACCTATAACTCCAAATATAGCTCCTGACGCCCCCAAAGAGTTCTGATAAAAATTAACCGCGATTAAATTGGCTATAATTCCTGTAGAAAAAAAGATCAGTAAAAACTTTCTTGTCCCAATTAACTGTTCAAGCATAAATCCAAATAAAGCTAATGCAAAAAGATTTGATATTAAATGAACTAAACTGCCATGGAGAAATATTGAGGTTGCAAATCTCCACACTTCTATAAAAGAAGACTGATTCAAAACAAGAGCGTCTGTGAACCCTGGGAATATAGTTTGGATTGCATAGACTAATGCACAAACTGCACAAAGCCACAAAGAAGAAAACTTATTCATTTTCCCTCCAGATTATCTCCTTAGAAATCATCTCAGCCATCTCTTTAAAATCCTTCGCTATCCACACCCTATTATTTTTCAAAGATAATTCCTTAACTTTATCATAATCCTCATTCAAATTCTCCCCATTAAGAACATAAATTCCAATCCATCCAGCATTCAAGGCAGTCTGAATATCCTTCAATGTGTCTCCAGCGTAAAATCCTTGCTCTGTCGGCCACTCAAATCCTAATTCCTTAGATGCAACCTTAAACATACCTATTCCGGGCTTTCTAAGTTTAACTCTATCATCACTATCATCAAGAACATAAGGATTGCCTTCCTTCAACCCTTTCCTCTCCGCATACTTCTTATCAACAAAAGGACAGCTGAAAAACTTTAATATCGGGTTTTTTCCTATTTTCTGAATTATCAGTTTATTGACCTCATCAATTCTTTTCTCATTAAAGAAACCTCTCGCAACCCCTGCTTGATTTGTCATGACAAAAATCGCCGTTTTAGGAATCTTACTCAATATATCCAAACCTTCACGCACTTTTGGGATAATCTCTACAAGCTCCTTCCAATTCTCTCCTTTCCCAGGATACCCTATGTCCCTAATCAGAAGTCCATCCCTATCAAAACCTATCGGATATTTGACGCTCATAACTATAACCTTTCTTGTGAGTTTATAATTATTACCCTAATAGATAAATTAAAAAAGCGTCTAAAACACATTTTATTATGGCGGTTGTAGTTTAACGGTAGAACGTCAGATTGTGGCTCTGAAAACGTGAGTTCAACTCTCACCTCCCGCTCTCTTTAAACATGGCAAGAAAAAAAGTCCTTGTAAGCGGATGTTTTGATTTAGTCCACTCAGGACACATAAAATTCTTAGAAACGGCAAGTGGATATGGGGATTTATATGTTGCAGTCGGAAGCGATAAAAATGTTAAAATGCTTAAAGGAAATCTCCCCCACTTTAACGAAAAAGAAAGGCTGTACATCATCAAATCTATAAAATTTGTCAAAGAAGCATTTATCCCCTCTGGAGAAGGATACCTAGACTTCCTCCCAGAAATGAAAAAAATCAAACCAAATATATTCATAGTCAATGAAGATGGCGACAGAAAAGAAAAAGAAGAGCTATGCAGAGAACTAGGAGCAGAATATCTGGTATTGAAAAGAATACCATTAGAGGGGCTCCCCAATAGAAGCTCAACTGAAATAAAGAATAATTTATCCTAAGATTACCTTATCATCCCTGCTGCAACAGTCTCATTTGTCTGCTCGTCTATTAAAATTAAACATCCAGTAGACCTATTCTTCTGATAAGAATCGTAACACAAAGGATGATTAGTCCTTATCTTCATCCTTG
>Ga0172371_10002779_pt1 | contig 27514 bp, 23 predicted proteins | sample Lak12m_FD_114543 | JGI IMG/M metagenome (GOLD analysis project Ga0172371, IMG submission 114543) | Freshwater microbial communities from Kabuno Bay, South-Kivu, Congo - kab_022012_12m | ecosystem: Environmental > Aquatic > Freshwater > Lake | place: Democratic Republic of the Congo: South-Kivu...
CACCCCTGGAACAAGAGCTGGAAAGACTGGATGCCCTCCCGACAACGGAGGGTCTCTGCCTATTGACCAAATAGGACATTTCTATTTTGGGAAGAATAGGACATTTCTACTTTGGCTTGACAGGGATCAGATTTCGATTGACATCAGGGGATCTTCCCCTTAAACTCCACTTCCATGATGACTTCCCTCTGGAAACGGACGAAGCCATTTACACCCCTGGCCACGGGATTTCTGGCATGCGCTCTTTTTGCCGTCCAGGCAGGAGACGCCATTGCGCAAAGGCCCAAATCCGATTTCTCATCTCGCGAGCAAAAGCTGATCCTGTCGATCCTGCACACGCTGACGCCCCTGATCAGGGACAAAGAGGCGGCGGGTGACGCCCCCCTGCTCGCCTGGCCCGAGCTCATGCAGCCGCTGGACGACCAACAGCGCGCCTTTGTTGAAAAGTTTCGAAAGTACAGCGGAGCGCTGGACGACGCCGACGACCCCGGCCGGCTGCCCCTGATCCGCATGGACGAGCAATACACTTCAAGAAACGGCCGGACAAGGGCGATCCCCCCGCAGTATGTCACCGAGCCTCTCTTTGACGCCTACCTCCGCATGAGCCGGGACATGCAGCAGGATATCGGCAAGACCCTGAAGATAGAGTCCGGCTATCGCAGCCCCGCCTACCAGCTCTACCTGTTCCTCGCCCGCCTGCCCCGGTATCGATACAATATCGTCGCGAACAGACGCTATAACGCCCTGCCCGGGCGAAGCGAACACGGTTCGCTTCCGCATCTGGCCGTCGACTTCATCAATGATGCGGGCATCAATGGCAACGACAATGCAAAAAGGTTCACTTCGCTGCCCGAGTACCGGTGGATGATCCGCCATGCCGAGGCGTTCGGCTTCACCCTTTCTTTCCCGAGGCGCACGGCCGGAAGCGCCTTTGAGCCCTGGCACTGGCGGTTTCGTGAACCCCTCTCCGCTCCCATTCTGTTGTCTGCGGATGCAGCAGCGGAGTAAACACCAGGGCGAGTCCATACCCTGGCAGTTGCCACGATATAACTTACTGCAGTCAATGACTGTGGCTTTAATCAAAGTGCCTTATATTAATAATTGATAGGAGTCGAGTACAAAACAGCCCCTCCTCCGAGATTGTGTGAGTGTAATATATGACTTGGATTATTGGGGGTACAACATTATTTGGATATGGAGTTTGTATCTCGGATGTAAGGGTTACTTTTAAGAAAGCTAACGGGAATTTTTTTCATAAAGACTGCCTTCAGAAAATATATCCTGTTGGAAACTCTCTTGTAGCTGGTTTTGCAGGTTCCGTACAAATAGGGTTTTCATTAATTGAAGATATTCAAAGATTTTTATCTCCTAATTCACCAGATATGTCGTGGATTCCTGAAAGAGTCGCAATAAAATGGCGGAGAAGGGCGAGAAAAATTTTTAGTATGGCTCCATCAGAACAACAAGAAATAAAGTCAAGCATTTTGCTAGTTGGTATTCACCCGACACATTATTGGGGGAATGTCCGATTTCCAAAGGGTGTTACCTGTGTATTAAAGTCGCCAGATTTTGAGACGGTATTTTACAAAGTCAATGAGTTTGTATCCATAGGAAGCGGGGCTGCAGTAAAACAGTATATGGAGAGATTGCACGATTCAACAAAAATATTCGACAATCCTGCATTTATGATGGAAGCTGGGCGAAGGGGTGGTTGGGGTCATACTATTGGAGATCATGTAAAAATGGCATTGCATAAACATAGAGAAACAAGCGTTAGCGAGCACGTTCAAACTTTCATTGTTGAAAGAGGAAAATTTTATATCTCAAATAACGAGACTACAAAAATTACCGCTGATGGTCCCGTAAAATTTGAAACACCACCCTTAGCCAAATCATATAGAGAATTTGAAGGGCTCTGTGAGGGGGAAAAGATAAACGCTTCCTTAGCTTCTTGCTGAGTTGACCTCAACCAGCTCCACTCATAAACATCATTTCTGACAACTGCCCACTGTTGCAAGTTAGTAGGTGAACTCACTAATCCAAATGAATAAGTGTTGTTGCTGCGGAAAAATCTTCCCAGGAAAATTTTATTGCCTTGCCACCATAATAAAAGTTCCCCTATCAGAATATCCCCCCCAGGGCTCCGGCATAGCCGGTGAGCTCCACATACCCTTCGACGGCGACGTCCTTTCCCTGCGAGACCCCCTTGCCCACGACAGCCCCCTCCCAGTAGGTGATGGGCCTGGCCGCGGTGGTGACGAGCTCCTGATCGGCGACAAGCGGCTGGATCGTGACGTCGATGGCGACCGCGGGGATCCGGATGCGCCATGCAGCGGGGTATCTGCCGCCGCTCTTTTCGCTCTTCCAGCGGGAAAGGACGATTGTTTCGATCTCGGCAAGGCGCAGGTGGCGCGAGGCGCCGCTTCGCTCCACCAGGGTGCCGGAGGATTCCTTCTCCACGGTGCCGTCCTTCCTGCGCAGGTAGTAGACCATCAGGTCCCTGCCGTCGCTCAGGTGGAGCGCGAACCAGTCCCAGCCGGCCTTGTCCGCCGTCATCTGGTTGGAGCCGAATTCCTGGTCGAACCAGCTTTGGCCTCGAACCGCTGTGGGGGCCGCCATCTCCGGGGTCTGGATCGTGCCTTCGGTGACAAGGTCGGTGAAGGAATAATAGTAGGAGGCCTCCTGCTGGCCCGGGCCTTTCCTGCTCAGGCCCCTGGTGCCGTGGAGAACGAGAGGCTTTGCCGGCGCAAGGCGAAGCGCAAGTGCCATCCTGTCATGGGAGGCCTTCAGGTCGATCCTTTTTCCTTCCATCGCGGCTGACCAGCCCAGGACGTGCACGCCCATCTTGGTCTCTTTGGCAGCGGCAAGGCCTGGACCTGCGCGGGAGACGCGCTCCGCGAACCAAAAAGCATTTTTCGATCCATCCGTCAGGGCAAAGTGGGCGAGGTACACATCCCGCATCGACCAGACATTCCCGGGCTGGGCGGGCGTGAGCGCAAGGCCGTTGCGAAAGAAGGTGAGCTGGTATCCGTATTGCCTTGCGCCATTACCCTTCAGATTCCCGGTGAAATACCACCATTCGGTCCGGTACGCGGGATGGCTGCCGTGGTCGCGCGGAAAGGACCATTGCCTCTGGATTGTTGCCTCTTTCCATCCTTGCGGGAAAAGCGGGGCGGGAAGGAAAAGGCCGATCAGGAAGAGCGCGATCACAGCGTTCCTGAGGCGGTGCATGGCAATGGGACGGCAGGGCGTTTTCACCATCCTCACTCCTCCCTGATCTGCATGAAGGGGTATTTGCGGAAGACCGACAGGACCGGATAGGCGGCTGCGCAGAGACTCGCCGCCAGTGCGGTGAGGGCCGTGATCCAATAGGGGCGCGCGGTGAAATGATAAAACACGGTCCAGTGGAAGCTTTGCAGATTGATCACCTTGATCAGGATGAAGGCAAAACCGGTCCCCACCAGGGCGCTCATGAAAAAGCTGATGAGCCCCATAGCCACGCTTTCGGCCACGGTCATCCGGGCCACGTCGGCCGTGGTAAATCCAAGGGCGCGGTAAACGCCGAAGTCCCTGCGCCGCTCGACGAAAAGCGTCATCAAGGCGCCCGCGATGCCGAAGAAGGCGACGATCACGGCAAGAACGCGCATCGAGCTCGTCACCGCAAAGGTGCCGTCGAAGATCTCCAGGACCCGGCCGTGGAACTGATCCCGGGTGGCAAAGGGAAGTCCCCGGCCAAGGGCCCTTTGCTTCACCTCGTCAAGGATGCGCTCCCGGTCGGGGTTCCCCTGGTCGATGAAGATGCCCAGGCTGTTGATCGTCCTGTCGCGAAAGAGCCTCAGGTACACGGAGCGGTCCATCATGATGACCCCGTGCTCGGTCGAATAATCGTAGAATACGCCGGTGACGGGAAAGGCAGCCGGCCCGTCGGACCCCTCGATGGTGATCCGGTCTCCCTTCTTCACGCCGAAGCGACGGGAGAAGCTCTCAGAGACGATGACGCTTCCCTGCTTCACCGGATCCCAGTTCTCAGCGCCCCCCTCCAGCCATTCGAAGCGGTCGTATTTCTGGAGCACCGCGGCATCGATGGAGGTGATGGAGGCGGGCCTGCCCCGGAAGGTGATCGCGACGTTGCGGAAGATGTCAATCCCGCCGATCCCCGGCAGCTTCCTGAGCTCCTCATAGAATTCCTCCGGCACGTTCACGTCGCCCTTTGTCGAGATGTAGAGCTCGCCCCGGAGCTGGCTGTCCATCCACCACACCACGGACTGCCGGAAGCTGTCGATCATCGCGCCCAGACCGATAGACAGGGAAAGGGCGGCCATGAAGGCGGCAACAGCAACGGAGGTCCGGCCCAGGTTCTGCCGGAGGTTTCCGGCGGCGATCTTGCCGAGAGGCCCCATCACCAAGGCAAAGACCGGCTTCAGGACGGCCACGGACAGGACGATCGCCAGGCCCGTGAAGAGGCTCGCGCCGATGAGGAAGGCGAACGCACCGGCAAATCCGACATAGACATGCAGGAAAGAAATCCCGAAAAGGGCCGCGGCACAGGCCATCACGAGTGTCCCCCAGACGGCGATCCTCTTCGCCCTTCCCGGCGCGCTGCGGGAGGGGGCCCTGCCCCGCAGGACCCGGACCGGCTGGACGCGGCCGAGCTCGATGAGCGACGGCAGGCAGCCGATCAGGCCCGCGGCCGCGCCCAGAAAGACGCCGCCCGCGAGGTTCCAGAAGGACCAGGGAAGCGCAGCCGGCCGCAGCGGGAAATAGAGCGTGCTGATCGCACTGCCGACGATCTTCACCAGAAAGCCGCTCAGCAGGTAGCCGAGGATCCCGCCGATGGCGCCGCCTGCCGCGCCCAGAAGCAGGATCTCGACCAGAAAGGCCGCTGCGATCTGGCCGCGCGAGGCGCCGATGGCAAGAAGGATCCCTGCGTCCCTGCGCCTGCTCACCACGGCGAACATGGCGGTGTTGTATATGAGGAAGATGCCGACGAACAGGGCGAAGAGCGACAGGGCCTGGAGGTTGAGCTTGAAGGCCCCCAGGATGGACGACAGGGTCTCCGCCTTCTGACTGTTGGATTCGATCTTGAAGCCCTTGGCCCAGCGGCTGCGGAAAGACTCTTCGCCCTCCAGAACCAGATCCACGCGGTCCACCGCCCCCCTCATGCCGAAGAGCTCCTGGGCATGGCCGATATCGGCGACGATCAGGTCCTCTCCTGTGGGATTGGGAAAGACATAGACGACCTTGAGCGGCCCCTGCGAGCTTTGAAGGGTGCTCCCCGCCAAGATCCCCAGGCGCTTCGCGATCCCCTCATCGATAAGGACCGCCCGGGGATCGAGGAGAAAGGATGAGAAGATCCTTTCCCGCATCTCGCTGCTTTCGGAGGCGCCGATCCGGGCCGTGATGGACCGCAGATCCTTGTCGAGAAAGGGATCCACGCCCAGGAGGCGCACCTTCTGCCCTGCCCCGACCCTCACCTGCCGGTCGATGAGGGGGGCCAGCCTTCTGACCGCCGGATCGCCGACGAGCCGGGCGAGGACCTCCTCTTCCAGCGGACCCGCGGGGCGTTCGAGGGAGTGGGTCGCCCCGCCGCGCAGAAAATCGACCGCCCCCTCCAGGCTCCTCAGGGCCGACCGGGACGCCAGGGTCATGCCGACGGCCGCGGCCACGCCGAAGGCGATGCCCAAAAGCTGCAGGACGCTCAGGCTCCTCCTTCTTACAAGGTAGCGCAGGAAAGAGCGGATCACGCTTTTCACTGGGCAAGCTCCTCGCGGGAGTGCACCTCGACGATCCTGCCGTCCGTCATCCGCAGGATCCTGTCGGCGTATCCGCAGGTGTTGAGGGCGTGGCTCACCATGATCAGGGTGGTCCCGCCGGCGCGGCACCGCGAGACGAGCAGCTCCAGTATCTGCGTCCCGGTTGCGGAGTCGAGGTTCCCTGTGGGCTCGTCCGCAAGGATGAGGGGCGGCCTTTTCACGAGCGCCCGGGCGATCGCCACCCGCTGCTGCTCCCCCCCGGAGAGCTCATGCGGGTACCGGCCCCCCTTGCCTTCAAGGCCCACCAGGGCCAGGGCCTCGATGGCCGGCCGCGGATCGGCGCCGCCGGTGAGCTCGAGGGCCAGAAAGACGTTCTCGAAGGCGGTCAGCGTGGGAAGGAGGTTGAAGAACTGGAACACGAAGCCCAGCTTGTTGCGTCTGAGATGCGTCCTGCCCGCCTCGCCCAGCGCGGCCATGTCCCTGCCGTCGATCTCGACGCGCCCCCTGGTCGGTGCGTCCAGCCCCGCGATAAGGTTCAGGCAGGTCGTCTTGCCCGAGCCGCTCTTCCCGAAGAGGGCGACGATCTGGCCTTTCTTGATATCCAGATCCACGCCGCGAAGCGCCGCGCCGTCATGCCCCTCCTCCTCATACCGCTTCCATAGATCATAGGTCCGTATCATCGAAGCGTCCATGTCTCCATCCTCTTGCCCGCTTTTTTGTTCTCCCTCGCCTGCCTCTGTATCCGTTCCACATGGCTTCGATCGGCCGCCGTACTTCCCTGCCGGGGCAGACCGAACACAGATCCCTCCGGCATCCGGCGCCGGATTGGATCCTATGCCGGCTGCGAAATGAGCATACCGACCGAACCGGCGGCGTCCTAACCGGGGGATGCGAGCCGGGCTGCGATACGGAGCGCATCCATCATGCTCTCCGGGTTGGCCCTGCCCTCGCCGGCCTTGCCGAAGGCCGTGCCGTGGTCCACGGAAACCCGGATGATGGGCAGTCCGCAGGTGATGTTGACGCCGGAGACGCTTCCCCAGGTATTGGTCCGGACATCGTACTGAAAGCCGATGAGCTTGGTGGGGATGTGCCCCTGATCGTGATACATGACCACCGCCAGGTCATACTGCCCCCCCTGCATCTTGGAAAAGACCGTGTCGGGAGGGATGGGTCCGTCAACGTCAAGTCCCTCGGTACGGGCCTGACGGATGGCAGGTTCGATCTCTTCTATCTCCTCGCGGCCCATGAGACCCACCTCCCCGGCGTGAGGGTTGAGCCCCGCCACGGCGATCCGTGGTTTGTCGATCCCCAGCTTCCGCACGGCGTCGTACCCCAGCCGGATAACCCGCAGGACCCTGTCCTTCTTCACCCGTTCGCAGGCCTCGCGCATCGACACATGGGTGGAGACATGGATCACCCGGAACCGGTCATGGACCAGCATCATCGCATAGTCCTTCGTGTGGGTGAAGTCGGCGTAGATCTCCGTATGTCCGGCATACTGGAAACCGGCCAGGTTGATGGCTTCCTTGCTGATGGGCCCGGTCACGGTGGCGTCGATATCGCCTGCCAGGGCCAGGTCGATCACCTTCCTGACATATTCAAACGAGGCGCGGCCTGTTTCAGCGGCGGCGACCTTGTGGCGGATGGCGTCCGGTTCGATGTTTTTGAGATCCAGCACATCCAGGACGCCGCATTGGAATAACCCCTCTTCAGGAGCGGACACAACGCGAACCTTGAGGTCCAGCCCGGAAAACCGGACGGCCTCCCGCATCATCCGCAACTCCGCCACGGCCAGAGGCCTGCACATCTCATAAACTTCCGGCATGGCCAGGGCCTTGGCCGCAATCTCCGGCCCGATCCCCGCCGGATCGCCCACACTGATTCCGATCAATGGTTTTTTCATGGATCTCCTCATTCATTTCATCTGATTTGGTACACCCAGGTCAATGCCGGTTTTATCGCTCACTGCCGATCCTATGGGCTGCATGGAAGTCGTCAGCAGTTCCAGAATTCGCACCAGGGCGTCCTCCTTCCCGAAGGCGCCGGCCTTTGTGACGACCGCAAGGCCGTCCCATGGCCCGCCCCGCAAGGCTCCCCGCACGATTCCTTCCAGAAGTTCCTCTTCCAGCTCGATCCATTCATAGTCCAGCAATTGCAGGACGGCCAGCGCCGTATCGCCGCCGGTCAGGATCAGGGCCGGCTCGCCCGCGCCGACCCAGCCCTCCCGCAGGACCTCGAAGGCCACGTCGGCCATCACGTCGATGATCCGCCGGCTGAGAGGGGCGGTCTTGTCGCTGCCGATCCAGCGTTCGGAAAAGCTCCGGAAGATGACGCCCCCGCCCGCAAGCGCGTCTTGCAGCGAACGGATGAGGGCCCGCCGATCCTCCGTCCGCCCCTTGCCGCTCCCGGAGACGAGCCTCTTGGGGAGTTCAAAGGACGAAAATCCCTTCTCCTGGAGTCTCCCCAGCTGTGTATGGGTCACGGCAGAAGCGCTGCCCGCAACGATCAGGATGTGCCGGAAGGGCCGTCGCATCTTTCGGCCGATCCCGGCCTTGCCGGGTGCAAGGATCCTTGCGACCTCACCGGCCAGCCCCGCGGAGCCGACCAGAAGCGGCACGGTCTTGAGGGCAAAGGCGACATCCGCAATCGCCCCCAGGTCCGGGCGGGTTGCGGCATCGAAGAGGAGGATCCTGTCGCCCGCTTCTCTCTTCCTCTCCACTGCTGCCCGCAGATTCTCCTTTCCGGACACCACGTCGCCCAGGCCGACCGCGCCGACGGACAGGGGGGTCTGGTCCGCCAAAAGCTTCAAGACTCGGTATTCCTGCACAGGAGAGGTCGCGTCCCGGGCCGTCTCCGTCAGCGCCAGGGATTTCCCTTTGACCCTCATGATCCCGTCGACCAGCACCCGGTCCTGCTCCGGATACGAGGGGGCCATAAAACAAAAGGGGAGGCCCGTTGCCTTCAGGACGGCATCGATCTCGGAACCGATGTTCCCCCTGAGGGTGGAGTCGATCTTCTTGTAGAGGACCGGGAATCGCTCGGCGTCATACCCCTTCAAGAGACCGGACAGGATATCGGAGGCCTCTTTAGGGGGAAGGCCACGGGTCGCCGTATTGATGACCAGGACATCCTGCGCCTGCCCGCCGGCAGGGGAGGCGGTATCCTGTCTGCGAAAGGGTTTCAGAAGGGTTTTCAGGCCGCGTTTGGCAAACTGGACACCCGCATCGGCCGCACCGGTCAGGTCATCGGCGATCAGCAGACACCGCTGACGGGTTCGTAAAGGGTCCAAGAGAGTCCTCCACGCTGCGCTTGCTCCAAAGTCGGTGCCGGTCTCCCTTAGACATTGAAGCGGAAATTGATGATATCGCCGTCCTTGACGATATACTCCTTGCCCTCGAGCCGGAGCTTTCCCGCCGCCTTCGCGGCGGCGTGGGTCCCGCCGCAGGCGATGAATTCGTCGTACGCGATCACCTCGGCCTTGATGAAGCCCCGCTCGAAATCGTTGTGGATCACCGAGGCCGCCCGGGGGGCCTTGCACCCGGCCTGGATGATCCAGGCCTTGACCTCGTCCTCGCCGACGGTGAAGTAGGCGATCCGGCCCAGCAGCGTGAATGACGCCCGGATGATCCGTCCGAAGGCGGGCTCCCTGATGCCGAGCGACTCCAGAAATTCCTTTTGCTCCTCAGCGGGAATGGCCATCAGCTCCGCCTCGATGGCGCAGCAGATCCCGACAACCGTGACCGAGAGCCCCGCCTCCTTCTCGAAGGCAGCGGCGATCGCCGGATTGTCCTCGGGGGTGTTGATCACGACCAGCTCGGGACGGATCGTCCAGAAGGAGAAACTCCGGATGCCGTGGCGCTCCTCTTCGGCCAAGGCAAGCTCCCGGAGCGGCCTGCCCGCCTCGAGCTGCTCCTTGAGGCAGGGAAGGACCTGGCTGTGGAGGAGATCCTGCGGGGTCATCGGCTTTTTCGCCATCCGCGCCAGACGCTCCAGGCGGTTTTCGACGATCATCAGATCCGCCAGGACGAGCTCGTCCTCGAGCTTGCGGTAACGGCCGAGGATCTCCGGGACATCAGCCGCGGTAAAGGCGTCGACGACATGGAGGAGCCCCTCGGCCCCGGCCAGGCTCTGGCGGACGGCGTCCCAGGCCTTCTCGCCCACGGCGTTCACGTCGCTGAAAGGGACCTTAGCCGGCGATGCCTTTGCGGGCTTGAAGATCTCGACCAGGCGGTCGAAGCGGGCGTCCGGCACGGTGGCCAGACCCCGGACGCAGGTCTCCCCGTGCATCTCCCGACTCCGAACGCCGGTCATGATCTCGAACAGGGTGCTCTTTCCGCTCTGCGGAAGCCCCAGAATCCCTATTTCCATTCTTTACACCTTTTTACAACCGAACCATCCGTTCCCGGAAGCGCGATTGGAAAATAGGGACAGCGCCCTATTTTCCCTATTTTCTATTTTACCCTAGGAAAATAAGGGCGCTGTCCCAAATTTTCCGTTTTGCGCAGCGAGGGGGTGCAGGGTCGAAAAAATGTCCCGAGCGCGTAGGGAACGGGTGATTCGCATCTCAGGCAAAGGCCTTCTCGATCCTTGCCATCGCCTCTTCCAGCCGCTTGTCCGGGACGGTGAGTGAGATCCGGATGTACCCCTCTCCGTACTGGCCATATGCGGTTCCGGCCGCCACGACCACGGCGGCCTTCTCAAAGAGCCGGTTCGTGAAATCGATGGAGCTCATCCCCTTGGGCGCCGGGACCCAGAGATAGAAGGTCCCCTTCGGCGGATCGAACGCGATCCCGATCTTGGCCAGGGTCTTGAGCACCCTCTCGCGTCTGCGGGCGTAGATGGCCATCATCTTCTCGATGTTCGCCGTCTCGTTCCGCAGGGCGTGGATCCCGGCGTACTGGACGGCGTTGAAGATCCCGGAGTCGGTGTTCTCCTTCACCTTGCTGATCGCCGCGATCAGCTCCGGATTCCCCAGGGCCATGCCGATTCGCCAGCCCGTCATGTTGTAAGGCTTGGACAGGGAATTGAGCTCGACCCCCACGTCCTTGGCCCCTTTGGCCGACAGAAAGCTGAGCCGCTCCTGGCCGGCGAACACGACCTCGCTGTAAGGGTTGTCGTAGCAGATGGCGATAGCGTTCGCCTTAGCAAAGGCGACCAGGCGGTCGAAAAACTCGGGGGTCGCGCAGGCGCCGGTCGGGTTGTTCGGATAGTTGAGGAACATCCCGGTCGCCTTCTTCAGGATATCCGCGGGGATCTCTTCAAAAACGGGCAGATAGCCGTTCTCCGGGCGGATCGGGACGTTGTAGGGTATCCCGCCTCCCATCAGGATGCTTGCCCGGTAGGCGGGATAGCCGGGGTCGGTCATCAGGACGACGTCGCCGGGGTTGATCCTGGCCATGACAAAGTGGTGGCAGCCCTCCTTGGAGCCGATGAGGCCCAGGACCTCGGTCGCCGGATCCAGCGTCACGCCGTAGCGGGTCTTGTACCAGAGAGCCACCTCCTGGCGGAAGGCGAACATCCCCTTCTCCTCGTCCGTGGGATAGCGGTGGTTCTCCGGGTCGCGGGCGGTCCGGCAGAGCTCGGCGATGATCGAATCCGGGGTCGGCTCCACCGGGTCCCCGATGGCCAGGCTGATCACATCCACGCCGTCGGCCTTGGCCTTGGCGATCTTCTTTCTCAACTCCATGAACAGATAAGGCGGGATCTTGGTCAAACGCTCCGCAATTTGCATCGTAAAAACTCTCCTTTCAGCCGTTTTATCTCACACCCGACAGTACTTGCGAAAAATAGGGACAGCGCCCTATTTTTCTATTTTTATTTTCCGTTTTGCGAAGCGAGGAGTGCAGGGTCGGAAAAAGATCTTGAGCGCCAAGGGGGTTGATCGTCAAGGCCTCTCATTTATCCTTCCAGGCCTCGTCCCAGAGTGTGCCTTGATAAACCACTTTGGTCCCTCCTTCAAGATACACTTTCTCGAAGCCGTCCGAGGTCATCTCGAAATAGATCCGGAGGACCTCGCCGCTCTGCACGCGGACATCCACCGGCGATTCCACCAGTTCTTTGCGGGCGGCGATCAGGGCCGAGGCGACCGAACCGGTGCCGCAGGCCAGGGTTTCGTCCTCCACGCCGCGCTCGTAGGTCCGGACGCGGAGCGTGTGCCTGTCGAGGACCGCGACGAAATTGGCGTTTGTCCCAGCCGGTTGGTAGTGCTCATGATAGCGGATCGCCCGGCCGGTGTTGAACACGTCAAATCCGTCCGGATCGCGGACGAAATGGACCACATGGGGGACGCCGGTATTGATGCTGTGGACGAAAAGCGTCTGGTTTTCGATCTGGATCTGGTCGTTCATGACCTGGTCATGCGGATCTGTCAGGCGGAGCTTGACGATCTCCGCGCGCACCTGGGCATCGATGATCCCGGCCACAGTCTCGAAGGACATCTTCTCTCCGGCGATCCCCATCAGATGGGCAAAACGGGCCGCGCAGCGGCCGCCATTCCCGCACATCTCCACCTCTGAGCCGTCGGCGTTGAAGAATCGCCACCGGAAATCCACCCGGTCGGAGGGCTCGATGATGATCAGCCCGTCCGCGCCGACCGAGACCTTCCGCCGGCAGACGCTCTTGACGAATTCGACGACGTCTCCCACGGCAAGGGTTTTCTTCCGGTTGTCGATCAGAATGAAGTCGTTACCGCTTCCACTCATCTTGAAAAATTCTATCATTCCCTCTCCTTGCTTGCAGATGCGGCCCTGGGCCGCGAAATGGACGGTATATTACCATTTTCCCGCCCATTTTGACACCCTTTTCTCAGGAGGGTCTAATCATGCCAGGTAGCAGACCGCCCGCTGTGTCTGCGGATCGGCCACGACATGGGCATAGAGCCCCCCCGTGGCCGCGGGCAGGTCGAAGACGCGGACGATCTGACGGTAGCGCTCCGCGTCCGGCAGGAGCTTTGTCAGGACATTCGGCAGGCCCTCGAAGAGGGCAGTGTTGAACTCCGCCTCCAGGTCGCCCGGGTAAACAGGGAGGTAGATGATCTGCGCCTCGACCAGATCGAGAAAGAAATGGGTCCCGTAGGAGACCTCGGGGACCTGCCCCGCCTCTTCCCGGGCCATCTCCACGAGCACCACCGTGTTGTTGATGTCTGCATAGGTCACGTTTACGCCGAGTTCGATGTTGCTGCTCCCCCACCGGCCCGGTCCCATCATCAGGATCCGGCCCGCCGCCACGTCGGGGTGTTCGTTGATCCTGCCGACGATGCGGCCCAGGGATTTTTTCATCTCAGGCGTTTCAATGGCGCCGTACCGCGTCGGGTCGATGAACAGGATATAGCGGATCGGCACCGTCACGCCGCCGCTGATCGTCCGGCTCGACCGGAACAAAACCCGGCCTGCCGGGATATCCACGGGGAGCTTGACCGGTCCTGTTGCCCCGGGAAGGCGCATCGGCCGGCACTGCAGGAGATTGATCCGCACCCGGTCGGCGCTGTCCACCGTGGCGGTGAACTCCGTGTCGAGGGGCTGGCCGTACGCCTTCTCCAGGCGCTTCAGCATCTCGCCGATCAGCCGGATGAAGGGAGTCTTCTCCAGGAGATTGTTGAAGGTCAAAACCATCGCCTCGGTCGTGGTCTCCAAGCGGCTCTTCCAGGGATCCGCCGGATAGCCGTCCTTCATCAGGGAAACCATCAGGTGAAGGTTCGGATAGTCGCGGCCTTCGAGGACCTCCTCAAGAGGCCTGGTCGCGAACTCGTTTTTCTCCAGGTCGATCAGGTCCACCTCCCACTGGGAGTACTTGGCGATCCGGGCGCCGGACTCGGGGCGGAGCTCGGGGTGGCTGATCGCAATCATCCGGGGATAGTCGTTCCCCACCCGGTTCACCGCGCGCGTCCCGAGGCCGAAGACCAGCCGGATCATCCCCCGGCCGGCATCGATCCGGTCGGTCCAGGCGTAGAGGTTCCGGGAAAAGGCGACCCCGGCGAGGCTCGGGAAGAAGTACTGCTTGTACGGCATGCCGGAGACCCGCTGCACGAGGATCGCCATCTGCTCGTCGCTCTCGCCCAGCCCCCTGGCGCGGCGGTAGGTCAGGGCGTCGGGGTTCAGGGCGCTCGCGTAAACGAGCTTCACCGCCCGCAGAAACGCCTCCAGCCGCTCCTCCGGCGTCCCCTGGTTCGCGCAGTACTCGCTGTGGTACTTTCCGGCAAAGGCGTTCCCGAAGCTGTCCTCCAGCAGGCTGCTCGAGCGGGCGATGATCGGCGCCTGGCCGAAGTAGGCCAGCATGTCGCGAAACTGCTCCATGATCTCCGGCGAGAACCGGCCTGCCAAAAAGCGCTTTTCCACCTCGGCGAACTCCTCGTGGGAGATGCGGGTGGCGCGGGAGAGCTGGAGGCGGAGCCGAAAGAGGTCGTTGTTCACCAGGAAGGTGAAAAAGACATCCGAGCCGATATAAAAAGAGTCGTGGTTCTCCAGGGCCTCCGCGAAGTCGATCTCCCCCGGCTCCGTGACGAGGATCCGCCGGGCCAGGAGCATGCCCGCCGCCTTCCCGCCGATCCGGCCCGAGCCGATGAGGCGGTCCCGGATGGCGAACAGATCGTCCAGTGCGATGTAGCTATCGACCAGACGGCTGAACTCCGGGTGGGTCCCGATCATCATCCGGGAGAGCTCCTGCTTGAGGGCGGAGATCTCCGGCGTCTTCTCGTCGAGGTCCATCCCGGTCTCGTGATACTGCATCAGGCGCCGGTAGACACTCTCCCAGGGGGCGATGGACTGCGCCCGCGCCTGGAGAGGTTTTCGGCTCGCCGACGCAGACAGGGCCGCGGCATCCCCGCTCCCGAAGACAGGCGTCCAGCCGGAATCGGAGATCACATGGGGAAGGAACATCTGAGGCGAGTAGCGGTCCCACACCTTGATCGGCTGGAAATACATCTCCCCCTTCACCTGGTAGACGTCCAAAAGGAGCTGGGTGGTGTCCCGGATCCGCGCGACCGCGCCGTGGCTGTGCCGGCCGCGCGTGAGGGCGAAGTAGGCGACGGTGTCGAGTTCGAACAAAAACGGGCAGGTCACCTGGAAGAAGTTCGCCAAAAGCTCGTCCGTGGTCCACTCGACGACCAGGGCCGAGAGGCTGTCGAAGATGTAGAAGACCTCCTTTCCCTCGGCCTCGATGATCTGGTTGAGGTTGCCGCTGAAGCTGTCGAATCCGGCATGGGGACTCACCGTGATCGTTTCGAGCCCGTCGATGGCCGGCAGGATCGGCGGGTGGGGAGCAAAGCGGAAATAGATCGTCCGCCGGCCGTCCCGGATCGCCTGCCGGGCGAAGGGCTCCGCGAAGTGTCGGTAGTCCTCCAGGCGGTCCACCTGCCAGACCACGTTGTCTCCCAGCCGGAGCCCCTGCAGGACCCCATCCAGCGAGGCCAGGCCGCTGGTGACGATGCGCGATTCCATCATGACGCTCCTGTGAAAAAGCGGATTAAACGGAGTTTACACCCTCATTCGAACGCTTTATTGTAAATCACCTCTATATCCTCCACCGAAAGGATCCGGGGGGAGCGGGTGAGGAGCCGCTGCTCCTTGTGGGCCTCGATCGCCCACTGGCGGATGTTCGTCTTCTCCTTGCTGATCCCCAGGTCCGTAAGGGACGCGGGCAGCTCCACGCTCTTGATCAGATAGTGGATCGCATCCAGGAGCTGCTCCACCACCTCGCGCGGGGGAAGCCCGTCGATGTCCTCGCCCATCGCCCTGGCCAGGGCCGCCATCTTCTCCGCCTTGGCCACGGCCACGTAATCGAAGCAGGCGATCAGCAGGGCGCTCAGGGTGACGCCGTGCGGGGTATGGTGCTCCCCGCCCACCGGATAGGCCATCGCATGGACGAGGCTCGTTCCGGAATTGTTGAGGACGACCCCGGCCATCATGCTGCCCAGGGCCATGTGATAACGCGCCTCCATGTTCTGGCCGTCAGCAAAGGCCGGACCCAGCCAGCGGGTGATGATGGAGATCGACTCCAGTGCCAGGGCGTCGGTGATCGTGTTGGCGTTCTTGGAAAGAAACGCCTCGGCGGAATGGATGAACGCGTCGATGCCGGAGCTGGCCGTCACCGCAGGGGGACACGAAACGGTCAGGACCGGATCGACAATCGCGACATTGGGCAGGAGGTTGCTGGAGGCGACCACCTTTTTGACATTGATCTCCCGGTCCAGGAAGATCGCGTGCTTGGTCACCTCGGCCCCGGTTCCGGCGGTCGTGGGCACGATGATCGTCGGCTTCCCCCGCTGGGGGACCTTTTCCCTGCCGAAATAATCCTTGGTCGTCCCGGGATTGGTGACGAGCGCGGAGGCCATCTTGGTCACATCCAGGATGCTCCCGCCGCCCAGGCCGACGATGACGTCAAACTTCCCTTTTCTGGCGATCGCAGCGGTGTCTTCCACGACCTCGGTGGCAGGCTCGGGGGTGTCCCGGTCCTGGATATTCACCTCCACGCTGATCCCCTCCGCCTTCAAGAGCGAGGCCGTCTTGTCCAGCAGGCCCGCCTTCTGGACGCGGGGGCCGGAGACCAGAAGCGCCCGGCCTGCTCCCAGTTTCTTGGCCTGCGGCCCGATCTGCCGGAGGGCATCGATGCCGAAGAGGATGGTGGGTGTCTGAAACAGGATGTTCTGGAACATGCGTCTCTCCTTTCCTTAAAACGAGGGGTTCCCCTCGGCTGCAATTCGGTTTGAAAGTCTCCCGAGCTTTTCGATCTCGATCGTGCAGACGTCACCGACCTTCATAAAGGTCGAGGGTGTGCGGAACTTCGCGAGCCCTCCGGGAGTGCCTGTGGCCACGATGTCCCCGGGCTCCAGGGTAAAGATCTCCGAAAGAAAGGAAACCAGGGTCGGACAGTCATAGACCAGCTCCCGGGTGTTGGAGCTCTGGAGCAGGCGGCCGTTCACCCAAAGCTTCACAGCGAGGCTCCCCGGATCGGGGAGCTTGTCTGCCGAAAGCAGATAGGGGCCGCAGGGCGCGAAGTGGTCGAAGGTCTTTCCGCGCAGGACCTGCTTATCCGTCTCGGTCAGGTCGCTCGCGCTCACGTCGTTGAGGATCATGTAGCCTCCGATGTACTCCAGGGCCTTCTTCCTGGGGACATGCCGGCCGCGCTTTCCGATGACGAACGCCAGCTCGGCTTCATAGCCGAGGGATCGGGTCATCCGCGGGTAGAGGATGGGATCGTCGGGGCCGCACAGGGCATTGTTGTATTTCGAGAAGATCCTGGGCGCCGGGGGCTTGGGCAGGCCCGTCTCCTTGAGGAAGTCATGGTAGTTGTGGCTCAGGCAGATGATGCGCAGGGGGTTTTGCACAGGCGCGCCGAGCTTCACTTCCTTTCTTTCGAACAGGAACCGCTTGCCGGAGATCCCGAGATCCGCCGGGCGACTCCCTTTCGCATGGTCGATTGCCTCTGCGGCGCCTTCCCAGGAGCGCCTGCCGCCGGCCAGAAAGGCGACGCTGTCCGCAGGGACGACGGCTAAGGCCAGAAGCTCGAAACGGGGCTCATTTCTTGCGGCAAGCAGGTTCTCATAGGCATGGTTCAGATCGACGATCCGCTCTTTGCCGACCATGGCCCCGAGTCGATACCCCTGCTCGGCGTATCGGTACATCACGATCTTCATGACTCATTCCTTTCCTTAAATTCACTTCAGAGGCCCGACGTCCTCTCCGGCCTGCTTTCTGCGGCCATACTCCTTCCGGAAACGCTCCGAGGCGTCGCGGATATGTCTTCTCGCCTTCCGGGGGCAAGTCGTTCTGGCGAATTATTTTTCTAAAGCGGGGCAATAAGAGGTATGAGTATTCCCCTCTTCTTGGACTGTCCGACTACCATCATCATTTCGAAGAATTGCCATACTTTTTTTAACGTCACAATTTGTGACCTTAAAAGCTCGTCCTACTTCTTAAGTAACTCTTGAGATCTCGATAGTAATTCTCATGAAGGCCGATCATGACAAGCTCCAAATCTCTGCCGGCTTTCCTATATGCCAACAGATATAAATTCGTTTTGAGCTTGAATTTATGAACAAACACCCCTTTCAAATCACCTTTTTTCTCCTCACCCATATCCGGATTTTCAGTAATATTTCTCACTTCACGATCCAAAGCATCTTTTTCAGCCTTAGACATTTTCTTTACTTTCTTCTCAAATAATCTCGATTGGTAGATCTTCACGGCAATCTATCCGAATTTGTATTCTGTCTTTTCACCCTGATCTAACTCATCAAGACCGATCAAGATATCTTTAATGAGAGAATACGACAAATCCGGATTTTCCTCAGCACATTTTCCCATACGCGCCCAATGCTCGATTTGACCTGCCAGGGAGCGATGATCGATGCGGCTGAATCTCTTTGCCTCCTCGACCAATTCTTCCGATATTCTTACTGCCGTGGGCATTATTTCCCCTCCAAAACACTTTTGCCAGCATAATATTGCAATATGCATCATTATGCAACATTTTATTTCACAGCGAACAATTTGGTCTCAATTTTGTGCTTTTCGTCCGCTGGATCCCAAGGCTTGCCCGCCCTCCGGTTTGATGAAAAGGTAGTAAAGCCGCCCTTCGCGGTATGTGCCTCCGGCCAGTTCGGCCGCCTGGTCGCCGACCCCCATATAGACATCGCACCTGCCCGCGGCCCGAATCGCCCCTCCGGTATCTTGATCCAAAGCAAACCCGACGGGCCTGGCAAGATCGACCGAGACAAAGCTGAACATGGCCCTGGGGTAAATCGTCTTATCCGTCGCAATCGTTCTGAAGGGAATGACCGGCTCGTTGAGAGAGCCTCTGGGATCGCCTTTTTCGAACCTGAAGAAAACAAAGCGGGGATTTTGATTGACGTATCTGTCGACCTCATCGGGATGGGACTTGAAATAATCCATCATGGCCTTGAGGTTGATATTTTTATCCGCAAGCTTTCCATCGGCAACCATTTTTTGCACGATGCTTTGGTATTCCCAGCCGTTATTGGCGGCATAGCCGACGGTTTCGAGCCGCCCATCCGGCAGGCGGATCTTTGCCGAACCCTGAACATGCGCGATATAAACCTCAAAAGGATCACCAAGCCATATAAGTTCTTGACCGCCAAGGGTGTTCGATCTCTGTATCTCTTCCCTGCTCGGGTATTTTCTGATTTGACCATCCTGCACTTTTTGCCCCAGAATGATGCCGTCGGGCCCCTTTAACAGATCGGCGGGCGCTTTATACAGGGGATACTTGAAGCGGTCGGTGCGCGTGAGGGAGCCTGCAAATATCGGCGTGTAATAACCCGTAAACAGCACCGTTCCCTTGTCGTCACAGCCCACCGAAACATACGTGTCGAATCTTTCCCGCAAAACCGAGTTCATCTGCTGGGGGGACAACCCCGCGCCGGCAAGCTTCTTCAGCTCCTGCAGACTCCTTACCGCCCGTTCATGGGTGATCTCTCCGTAAGGATAGAACGTCTTGCTGGACGGCTTGGCCATGAAGTTCAGACTGTTGTTGATCGCTTCCAGCAGGCGGTCCATATCAGAGCAGGCCGCCGTGAAATCGGGAATCTGCTTGGGGTCGGTGATCTTTCTGAGAGCCAGTTCGCCCGGCGGCAAAGGCCGGCTGTAATCCTTGGTGGGTTCCGGAAGAATGGTGACATCAGAGGTGATACGTTTTTGGCAGCCCGTAAGGGCCAACATCGCAATCGCCACAAGCACGCACAGAAAAACAAGTCTCTTCTTCATACGATGAATCAATCCTTCCGTTCGCGTTTTACCTTCCGTCCAGTTCCTGCCTGAGGGCCAATCCGACCCTCTCCATGATATAGGGTTTCCTGACATACGCCCCGGCACCCAGTTCCTGGGCCTTCTTCACCCGCAGCGTTTCCGAAAAGCCGCTGACAATGATCGCCTTCTGGTCGGGATTGATCTGGCGAATACGTTGATACGTCTCCAGACCATCGATCCCCGGATCCATGATCATGTCCAGAACCAGAATGTCAGCCTTGTGTTGTTTCATGTAATCAAGGGCCTCCTCGCCGCTGGAGACGGCATTCACCTGATACCCAAGCCGGGTCAGCATGACCGTCGCCACCTGCCGCTGTTCCGGCACGTCATCGATGACCAGGACGGATTCCCCATGTCCCATGTACTGCTCAACCGGTATTTTCACGGCCTCGTCCGCTACCGCCTCCCGTGTCACCGGAAAGTAAAGCGTAAAGGCGGTTCCTTTTCCCACCTCGCTGTGCACATCGATATACCCCTGATGGTCCCTCACCGTCCCCCAGACAATCGACAGGCCCAGCCCGGTGCCGCTTTTGCCCATCGTCTTTTTCGTATAGAAGGGTTCGAATATCTTTCCTATTTGCTCTGCGGAAATGCCCATTCCCGTGTCCGAAACCGTCAGTACCGCGTAATCTCCTTCCCGTATCGAATCATATCCATGCACCGGCCTGTCCAGATACTGATTCTCCGTCCGGATCGTCACCACCCCATCCCCGGAAATCGCCTCCATTGAATTCGACACCAGATTCATCAATACCTTCTCTAAATGGACCGCCGATCCTTTGATGTTCAGCAGATCAGGGGCAAGCTCCACATGGAAACTCACCTGAACATTAATCCCCTTGATCCTGTCGAATACCGGGTTTTGGAGAAAGCCGGATACAACGCCGTTGAGATTCATCACCTTTGAAATCACCACGCCGCGCCGGGCTAACGTCAATAAATCCTCGATGATCGCGGCCGCCTTTTGCGTGGAGGTAAAGATGTTGTCCACGGATTTTTTCAGCGGACTGTCTTGCGGGAGGTTATCCTGGAGGAGTTCCGAATAGGCCATGGTCACGCTCAGCACGTTGTTGAGATCGTGCGCCACACCGCCGGCCAACTGCCCTACCGCCTCCATTTTCTCCGATCGCTGCAGACGCTCCTGCAGTGCCTGCCGCTCCTTTTCCGCCCGATTGCGGTCGGTGATGTCCTTTATAAAGGCAAAGATGCGCCCTCCATCCATAGGCAGATAGCCGATACTGATAGAGACGTCCACGAGCGATCCATCCTTGCGTCGGTGGCGCGACTCAAAGAAGGCCCCTTTGTTTTCCACTATGGCCTGAATACGCCCCTCCGTTTCCTCGGGATTTTCGATGGCTTCAAGATACTGAATCTGCATCCCCACCAGCTCTTCTCGACTGTACCCCAGCATCCTGCATATCGAGTCGTTCACTTCCAGGATCCTGCCGCTCAGGTCATTGATCCAAAATCCATCCCGGGTTGTATGAAGGATCATTTGATATCGATCGAACGTCGCCTTCAGGGATCTGGCCGTCTGCATCCGCTCCTTCATTTCACTTTCGAGCCGCTCCTTGCCCTGTGTCAATTTTTCGAAGGAGTCCTTCAGGTTCGTTACAGTCTTGTTGATGGCTGCTGCGACTTCATCGAGCTCATCCGGCTTTGTCGTCCGTAAGGAACGGCGGTTCAGTGTCAAGAGTGGAAAATTCTCATGAATATTGATGTTGCGGACATACGCCGCCATGGTCTGGAGGTGCCGTATGACCAGCAGATGGACAAGGAAGAAGACGCAGACGGTCAATAAAAATATTTTCAAGCCCTCTGTAAACAAGGTGAGGTAAAAATCTTTCCATATGCGGATTCTCAACGTCTGCAGATCGGCAACGACCTCCAAGGAGCCCAGCTTGAGCCTCTGCCCCTTGTAGGTATAGGAAAGCTCGAAGCGCTTGGTCATGGCGTCCGCTGATGGAGGAGGACCCGCCGTAGCAACAATCAGCAAATCTATTGAGCGGACGGCTGCATATTGTACATAGGACAAATGCACGATCCCTTCCAGCTGGATTTGGATATGTTCCCTGTTCACCTCCCATAAGCTGCTGGTGATGCTCGGGATGTAACTTTTTCCGATATAATCCATCTGGTCGTTGATATTGTCGATCTCGTCCTGATACCTCTGGTAGGAACGAATCCCTGTGGCAACAAGTGTAAGAATCAGGGAGAGCGCCACAAAGGTGACGGCCAGTTTGAAATTGATGCCATTGGTGTAATGCCTGAGGGTATCCATGCCAATCCTGAAGATGTCTCTTAACGCCTCATTCCACTTTTTCTTTCGCTTTGGATAAGCAGTCTTTCGTAGGTGCCGTCCCCTTTCATTGCCTTTATTGCATGGGAAACCCTTGGGACCAGCGGTTCGTGTTTCTTATGAAGGTATAGGTAGAAATTTACGCTCGCCAGAGGCGGTTCAAGTCCCTTTATTTGAGGATTGATCCTTTTTGCCGTTAATGAACCAAACCGCCTTTCACAAACAGCCACATCCGTGCGGTCGCTGTTCAGCAAGCGGAAAAGGGCCTCCGCGTTACCGGTTCTGATCAACGATTGCGTCCCCTTTACATTCGCTTCCGACAGTTTGTGCCCCCTGACGATCGCCACATGATAGGGCCGCAAGGATTCCCAGCCTGTCTGTTGAAAACTGAAGTTCTTTGTGAAGGCCAGGAAGTCGGCCACCATGAATACCTCAGGAACCTGGAGAAGATTGGGATATCTTCTGCTCAGGCCGTCTATTCTGCCGGCATCCCCGTCTATGATGCCGATATTGGCGTTCATCAGACCCCGCTCCGGAGGTTGCCAATCCACGATAACTTCCTGGCGGATTCTGGCAAAGACCTCCTTCAACCATAAATCTATGATCCCGGTCTGATCGGCATAGTGGTAGGGGGCCTCTCCGGGGGTATTGATGGTCAGGCCTTGCCGGGCGCAAAGATCGGATGAGAAAAACAGGGGCAGGGGAAAAATGGCGGTGATCACGAAAAGACGAAAATGAAAAATTTTTTTGACTGAAGGTCCTTCCATGAGCACGCCGCTCTACAAAGAGAAAATGAATGTTCTTCAGAAAAAAGGTGAACCGTCCGGGAAATGTGGCCTCTTCCCCGCCGAAACGGGAAGAGGCCACATCGTATTTCTTATCTCCTGTCTAACGATAGCCCTCTTCTTTGGCGTTGTGGATGATGGAGGTCAGATGCCCGGAGGAGTAGTTGCCCACGCCTCCGCCGGAGAAGATCAGGCGGCCCTGGCCTTTATACACCAGCTCGTGGCGGTAACGGTCGCTGCCGTAGTAGAAGGGGATCCACGCCTTGCCGGTCACATAAGCCCCCTGATCGGTGGGCTGGCCGATCAGATCGGTCACCTGCCTCATGCCCATGCCGATCTTCAGCTTGGTGAACTTGCTTCCCGGGGCCGGCTTGCCGATGATCTCACCCTCCCAGTCGTTGATCCCCTTGACGGTCTGCCTGTCCGATGTCGCCTCCGCCTTCGGCGCGGGCGCCTCGGCCTTTGCCGCAGGAGCCGGCGTAGGGCTGCTCGAAGTGCTGCCTGCCTTTTGCGTCGTCTGGCAGGCGATCAGCAAAAACGCGGTGAGGACCGCCGCTCCCATATACACCCATCGATTTGTTCTCATGACTCAACCTCCAAAGCAAATTGATGAACTCTTGCCCTCCCGCGTACAGCAGGCAGGTTCCGCATGTCAAGGACAAACTGCTTAATCCCTTTTTTTCACCACCGTATCGGCAAGCTTCTCGATGACGGTGACGACGCTGGCAGAATCCATCGCCCCGTTGCCTTGGATCTTCACCGCCCGGAGCATCTCCCGGCTGATGCTCGCCGCAGGCAGGCAGGCCCCGACCTTCTCTGCCAGATTCAGGGCCGAGGAGAGATCCTTGTACATGTTGTCGGCGGAGAAATGGGGGGAAAAATCATGGGTGATCATCCGCATCCCGCGGGTCTCCATCGCCCCGGTCCGGGCGCCGCCCACCGAGGTAATCTCGATCACCTTGACCGGATCGATCCCCGCCTTCTCCGCCAGGACCAGGGCCTCGGCCGCCGCCTCGATCGCCACCCCCATGACGAGATTGTTGATGAGCTTGAGCGTCGTCCCGGCGCCGGTCTCATCCGCCACGTGGATGATCTTCACGCCGATCGCCTGAAAGATCGGCAGGCAGGCATCGTAGACCTCCCGCGGGCCGCCCGCCATGATCCCGAGCTTCCCTTCGGATGCGACCTTCGGATTCCCCGTCACCGGGGCATCCAGCATCGGCACCCCCTTGGCCTTGGCCTTTGCGGCGATGGACCGGGACATCTCCGGGGCGATGCTCGCCATGTCGATGAGGATCATTCCCGGATGGGCCCCCTCCAGGATGCCGCCGGGTCCGCAGATCACCTGCTCGGAGGCGGCCGAGTCGGTGACCATCGCTATCACCACATCCGCGGCCCGGGCGCAGGCGGCGGGCGTCTCCGCCCATGCCGCGCCTGCCTCCAGGATCTCCTTGGCCCTCTGCCTGGTCCGGTTCCAGATCGTGAGGGGAAACCCGGCCATGATCAGGCGCCGGGTGATCTGCCGCCCCATCAGGCCGATGCCGACGAATCCGACTCGCTGCATGGACCCTCCTTTACTCCACCTTGCCGATGTTGCGGACCGCCTTGATCAGCCGGTCGGCATCGTTGTCCCAGAATTTCTTGAATTCCGGCGCATCCAGATAGGCGATGGGGGTCGCCATCTTCTCCATGGCCGACTTGAATTCGGAGGTCTGGACCGCCTTGGCCGTGGCATCACGCAGCACCTTGATGACCGGGGCGGGCGTCGCCGCCGGGGCGAAGAACCCGGACCAGATGTAGAATTCGACATCCTTGTACCCGAGCTCCTTCAACGTCGGGACATCCGGAAGCGCGGGGATGCGCTTGTCCCCCCAGCCAGCCAGGACCTTCAGGGTCCCCGCCTTGATGTGCGGGATGGAGACGTTCGGCCCGCCGGAGATGGCGTCGACATGGCCGCCCAAAAGCGCGTTCAGGGCCGGACCGCCGCCGCCCGTGGGGATATGGCGCAGCTTGACGCCCGCCGAATGGGCCAGCATCTCCATGGCGACGTGCATCGTACCGTACACCCCGGAAGAAGCGTATTTGATCTCGCCCGGCCGCTTCTTGGCGTCCGCCACGAAATCGGCGACGTTCTTCCACGGGGCTTTCGCGTTCACGACCAGGACCGTGGGATCGGCGGACAGAAGCGCGATCGGGGCGAAGTCGCTCAGCTTATACACAGGCGGCCGGCCGAAGAGCGCATCGACCTCGGGCATGACCGAGATGCTCGAGAGGGCCACCATCAAGGTATAACCGTCCGGCTTCGCCACGGCCTGGGCCTGCATCCCCACGGCCCCGCCGGCGCCCGTCTTGTTGACGATGACCACGGGCTGCTTGAGCAGCTTCTCCATCGCCGACGCAAAGGGGCGGCCCACCAGGTCGGCGACCCCGCCCGGCGGGAAAGGCACGATGACCTGAATCGGTCGCACCGGATAGGGCTCGGCCGCCGGGGCCGCATCGGCCCATGGACCGACGGCTCCCATGCACAGGACCGCCATGACTGCCAAAAACACTCTCATCGATCTCATCGTCTCCTCCTTCGTGTGGGTTTGTTTATTTCTCCGCTTCCGTCAACTTCTCACGCCAATCCCGCTTCTTGACGATCAGGGGCTTCAGCGCCAGAAGGATCATGGCCAGCGCAATCACCAGAAAAGCCGCGGCGATCGGCCGCTGGATGAAAATCGCATACGCTCCTCCGGACATGGCCAAGGCCTGCCGGAAGCTGAACTCGATGATCGGCGCCAAGACCACCCCCAGCACCATCGGCGCTGTTTCAAAATCCATTTTTCTGAGCAGGTATCCCAGCATGCCCATGACGCTCATGATCGCCACGTCGACCATGCTGGAATTGACCGCATAGACGCCCACCACGCAGAACAGCAGGATCGTCGGGTAGAGGATCCGGTAGGGAATCCGCAGAAGGTTCACAAAGAGGCTCACCAGAGGAAGGTTGAGCAGCAGTAGGACCATGTTCCCGATATACATGCTCGCGATGAGCCCCCAGAAGACCACGGGCTGCTCCTTGATGAACAGCGGCCCCGGGGTGATCCCGTGCACCATGAGCGCGGCCAGAAGCACCGCGGGGACCGGACCCGTAGGAACACCCAGGGCCAGCAGCGGCACCAGGGCCCCTTCGCTCGCGGCGTTGTTGGCCGCCTCCGGCCCCGCGACCCCTTCGATCGCCCCCTGGCCGAACCGTTCCGGATGTCTGGAAATCCTCCGTTCCATCGCGTAGGCGACAAACGTGGAGATGATGTGGGCCGATCCGGGGATGATCCCGATAAGGAATCCCAGGACCGTGCCCCGGCCGATCGGACCCACAGAGGCCTTCAGCTCTTCAGACGACGGAAGGAGGTCGCGAAGTTTCGGTTTCAGCACCTCCCTGACCTCGGGGCTGCCGGCCGTGGCCAGGATCTCCGAGATCCCGAAGAGTCCCACCGCCACGGGCACGATCCCAACCCCGTCCCCCAGGGCGACGATCCCGTAAGAAAACCGAAAATAGCCGGACATCTGATCGATCCCGATCATGCCGACCGCAAGGCCCAAAACGATCATGGCGAGGTTCTTGACGATCGAGCCGCCCGTCATGTAGCTCAGGACGACCAGACCGCACACCAGCAGGGTAAAGTATTCCGGGGGTCCGAAGCCCAGGGCGAACCGGGCCAGCGGGGGGGCCAGGAACATGAGCCCCACGACGCTGAGCGTCCCGGCGATATACGACCCTATGGCGGCGATCGCCAGCGCCGGGCCCGCGCGCCCCTTCCGGGCCATGGCGTAGCCGTCGATGCAGGTCATCACCGAGGCCGCCTCACCGGGGATGCGCATCAGGATCGAGGTGGTCGATCCGCCATACATGGCGCCATAGTAGATCCCCGCCAGGAGGATGATGGCCGAGGTGGTGTCCAGGCCGAACGTCGTCGGCAGGAGCATGCTGATCCCCGCCAGCGGTCCCACCCCCGGCAGGACCCCCACCATGGTTCCGATCAGACATCCCACCAGGGAGTAAAAGACGTTGGCCGGCGTAAAGACCGTTGAAAACCCGAGAACGAGATTCTGCAGAGTCGTTTCCATCAGAAACCCCATTCCCCTCTCGGGAGAGGCACCCTGAGCAGGGAATCGAAAAGCCAGAACGAGCCCAGCGCGAGGCCGACCGTCAGGACCAGCGTCAGCCACCAGCGGATCCGCTCCATGACGCCGAACAAAAATCCCAGCACGATGAGCATGGTCAGGCGATAGCCGATCGTCTCCATCATCGCGGTCACGAAGAGGCAACAGCCGAGAATCGCAAGCGCATGCGTCGCCTCGGGCCAGCGGACGGAGCGGAGAAGCTGCCCGTGCTTTCCGCGAGAAAAAAGGATCACGCCGAAGAGGACCAAAAGGATCGCCAGGAGCAGGGGGGCATATCCAGGCCCCGGATGGCTGGTGGTCCCCAGGGGCAATACCCGCCGTTCCCAGGCCACAAACAGGCCCACAAGAACCAGGAAGGCGCCGCTCAAACGGTCAATCGTCATATCGTCGCTGCCTTCTTTCCGGATATCGACTGCCTGCACGGGGAAACCTTCCCCATGCATCGGCGCCGACAGGGTCCCACATACACTTGATGCCTTTTCCTGATGAGCGCAACGAACTATCTGAAGCCCTTCCGATGAAAGGAAACCGTCGGGGCTTGCCCTTTATTTGCGTTCGTCAGGATCGGATTCGCCGCACGGTGCGAAAATATACCCAATGGATCTTTATTTATCAAGGCTTTTTTACCGCGCGAATTGCCTCAAATAAAATGTTACCGAAGGAGGTAGTAAAAAGGGATCGTTGACTCATAATTCGATGTTACCGAGCATCGGCTTCCAAAAGGAGGGATAATTATGAGTCCACGGTCCA
>Ga0172371_10002780_pt1 | contig 27512 bp, 22 predicted proteins | sample Lak12m_FD_114543 | JGI IMG/M metagenome (GOLD analysis project Ga0172371, IMG submission 114543) | Freshwater microbial communities from Kabuno Bay, South-Kivu, Congo - kab_022012_12m | ecosystem: Environmental > Aquatic > Freshwater > Lake | place: Democratic Republic of the Congo: South-Kivu...
AGCCTTTGTCGGTAACTTTGTGGCCGAATACTACTGCAACCAGAGCCATCTGGGCGCACTGCTAACTGAAGTCAACCCCGCGTTTTATGGTGTGCCAAGCGCACGCTATGAGGCCGCCTGCGCATCGGGCTCTGTGGCCCTTGATGCAGCAATAGCCAAGATTAGAACAGGCGATTATGATATTGTCATGGTAGTCGGCTTTGAGATGATGAAGACGGTTGGCTCTGTTATTTGCGGGGACTATCTGGGACGGGCTGCAAACTATGAACTTGAGGCCAAAGGTGTTGAATTTCCCTTCCCCAAGCTTTTCGGAAAACTTGCCGACACAATACTTGAAAAGTACAAACCGGAAAAGAAAAGATTTATGGCAGCTCTTGCAAGTATTGCCAATAAAAATTATGCAAATGCAAAAAAAAATCCCAATGCGCAGGCAAGACGCTGGTTTATGAGCAGCGAGCAGGCAAATTGCCGCTATACAGAGACCAATGCAAAAGTAGGCGGGCTTCTTGCCCTCTCTGACTGCTCGCAGATTACAGACGGGGCAGCTGTTGTGTTTTTGGCAAGCAAAGCATATGCTGCAGATTTTGCAAAAAAGAATGGGCTAAAACTTAAGGATATCCCATATGTAAAGGGCTGGGGCCACCGCGTTGCACCTATGACTTATGCCAAAAAGGTAGAAGATGCAAAAGACAGCAAATACGTGCTGCCCTGGACGGCCAAGGCCATAGAAGATGCATACAAGCGTGCAGGGCTGACCGTAGATGATATGGACTTTTTTGAAACGCATGACTGCTTTACCTCAAGCGAGTATGCCGCAGTTTCTGCCTTTGGAATAACAGAGCCTGGCAAGGAATATGAAGCTATCGAAGCCGGAGTTACCCAAATGACAGGGCACAAACCCATAAACCCCAGCGGCGGGCTCATCGGCTGCGGGCATCCCGTCGGTGCAACCGGCGTGCGCATGATGCTGGATCTGTACAAGCAGGTAGCGGCCAAAGCCGGGAGCTACCAAATAAAGGGTGCAAAAAATGGCATGATGCTAAATATCGGGGGATCGGCCACAACAAACTTTGTATTTATTGTGGGAAAGTAGGGCCAGAAGATGCAGTATGTTTTGTATGAGGCAAGCCAGAATATAGCCATTATAACCCTATCAAGACGGGAAGCGTTAAACGCTTTAAATACCGCCATGATGGAAGAGCTGGCCGGTGTTTTTAAAAAGATTGCAAAAGATAAAAATATCTATGCGGCCATTATAACGGGTCAGGGAGACAAGTCATTTGTGGCAGGCGCCGATATATCGGAAATGAAGGATCTGGACCAAAAAAGGGCCCATAAATTTGCTGCATTTGGCAGCAGCGTATTTAGAAGCATAGAAAAATTACGGGTGCCGGTAATAGCTGCAATAAACGGATATGCTCTTGGCGGGGGCCTTGAGCTTGCACTGGCCTGCGATATAAGGATAGCCTCAGAAGATGCCATTTTTGGACTGCCCGAAGTGGGGCTCGGTATCATTTGCGGCTATGGGGGCACCCAGAGACTTCCAAGAATTATCGGGCCGTCCCGTGCAAAAAAAATGATATACACCGCCGAAAGAATAGATGCAAGAGCAGCCCTTGCCATAGGACTTGTAGATGAGGTCGTCAAAAAAGATGAATTGATAAAAAGGGCGATGAGCCTGGCATCAGTAATAGCGTCCCGGGCGCCGATAGCGGTTGCATGTGCCAAAGAAGCCGTGGGAAGCGGGATAGATTTGGGTATGGATGATGCATGCCTTGTTGAAACAGATATATTTTGCCGCTGCTTTGCAACCCAGGACCAGAAGGCTGTCATGGATGCTTTTTTAAAAAAGGAAAAGTTTGGCAAATTTAAAAACAGATAGGAAGTAATAAAGGAAAAGACGATGAATAAATTAGATTTTATCTACAAACGAATCAGCATAAGAGATTTTGAAAAGGGTGATATACCAGCCGGGGACCTGGAAGAAATAATCAAGGCCGCTACATATGCCCCTTCAGGCAACAACGCACAAAATTGGCACTTTGTAATTATAAAGAACAAGAAAATTATTGAAGAGCTGGTAAACATTGTAGAAAACAAACATAAAGAAATACTGGAGCATTCTAAAGACGAAAAGAAAAAAGAAAGATTTGCAAGATATCTAAAATTCCAGACAGCTTTTAGGGGGGCGCCCATAGTAATACTTGTCTATGCGGGACACTATAATTTAATGGAGGAAGATCTTTTAAAAGAAGCAAACTCCGAAAGTTTTATGGAAATAGTTACAAGGATAAAATATGCTTCACCCGGCATACAAAGTATCTCTGCAGCTATTGAAAATTTATTGCTTGCTGCTGCCAGTTTGGGATACGGGGGCTGCTGGTTGACCAGCTGCAATTTTGCAAATTTGGAGATTGAAAAATTAATCAATCTGGGTAAAGACGGGTACCTGTTGGTCGCAGCTGTTGCTCTGGGGGTCCCCGCCAAGGCCGCAAGAGTCAGGCCTTCCAGAAAACCGATAGAGGAAGTAATTACCTTAATTAAGTAGAGGAATAAAATGAGATTATTTTATGTAAGGTCCCAAGTTCACAGTTACCAAAAATTACCGGATTTTGCCGGTGAATTTAGCCTGGGAAAAAATGATTTAATTTTTACGATAAAGCCGATTTATGAACAATTTTTAAATTTGATGAATTTGAAGTGCGACTGTATTTTCCAGGAAATGTTTGGGGAAGGCGAACCAACCGATGTAATGGTTGACAAAATAAAATCTGCTGCAGGAATTAACAGATACGACAGAATAGTAGGTATTGGCGGTGGTACCATAATCGATATTTCTAAACTTCTCTGTTTAAGGGGCACCAAAAAAACTTTAGACATACTAAAAGACTGTACCAACCTTGTAAAAGAAAAGCAATTAATAATTGTGCCCACAACCTGTGGCACAGGAAGCGAAGTAACAAATATATCCGTAATTTCTTTTGAGGCCAAAAAAACAAAAAAAGGAATAGTGTCAGACTCACTCTATCCTGATCATGCGGTACTGATCCCTGAGCTTCTTAAGGCACTGCCATACAGATCTTTTCTTCTAAGTTCAATAGATGCATTAATTCATGCCTCAGAGTCATTTCTGTCTCCAAGATCCAATGCCTATACGGATATGTTTTGTCTTGAGGCCATAAAAGCCATCATAACCGGTTATATGGCACTTCTTGAAAATGGTGCCGACCATAGGTTTGAAATACTGAACCAGTTCCTGCTTGCCAGCAATTTTTCCGGAATGGCATTTAATAACACCGGGGTCGGTGCGGTTCATGCGCTCTCATATCCTTTGGGAAGCGCATATCATATTGCCCATGGTGAATCAAATTATATTTTCTTTATAAAAATATTTAAAACTTATAGTAGTTTAAAACCCCAGGGAAAAATAGATGTACTAAATAAATTTTTATCAAATATATTGGGTATTGGCAGCACCAGTGATGTTTACAGTTATCTGGAGGAAAATATTTTAAACAAACTGCTGCCGTTAAAGAAGCTGGCTTTTTATGGCGTAAAAAAAGAAGATCTGGAAATACTGGCCGACAGGGTCATTGAAGAGCAGCAAAGACTGCTGTCAAATAATTATACTACTCTGTCGCGCAAAGAAATATTTGATATTTATAAGGCTCTGTACTAAAAAATTTAAATAATGACTTAAAAATAAAATTATTTACAGAAAAAGATGGACAGACACAATAAAGAATTGCTCTTAGGTCTTTTAGAAACCATGATTAAGATAAGGACCTTTGAAGGCGCGGTTGAAAAAAATTTTACACTTGGACATATTTATGGAACGGCACACCTTGCCATAGGTCAGGAAGCAGTTGCCGCAGGTGCAGTCGGTGCCCTAAAACCAAATGATTTAATAACAAGCACCCATCGCGGACACGGACACTGTATTGCAAAAGGTGCCGACCTCAATCTTATGATGGCCGAAATATTCGGAAGAGAGACCGGGTATTGCAGGGGCAGGGGCGGATCCATGCATATTGCTGATATATCAGGCGGAAACCTTGGTGCAAACGGCATAGTGGGGGGGAGCAGTGGTATTGCCGCAGGTGCGGCCCTTGCTGCCAAAAAATTAAAAACGGGCCAGATAGTTTTATGTTTTTTTGGAGATGGTGCAATAAATCAGGGCATATGGCATGAATCTGTAAATATGGCATCAATATGGGGCCTGCCTGTTATTTTCCTATGTGAGAATAATCAATACGGAATGGGCATGAAAATATCAAGAGCCACAAATCTGGCCAAATTATCCGACAGAGCCAAAGGTTACAATATCAAGGGGGCGACCATAGACGGCAATGACGCTCTAAAAGTATATGATAGTGTTGCCGAACTTGCCGAACAGGTAAGAAGCGGCCAGGGTCCGGTGCTGCTTGAGTGTATTACTTACAGGATAAAGGGCCATTCCCTTCGTGATGCCCAAAAATACAGGCCCGAAGGTGAAGCCAGAAAGTGGCTTTTACAATCCTGCCCGATTGAGCGTTTTAAAAAATATCTGTTGGCCCAAGGTAAGCTAAATGACCAGGAAGTAGCAGAAATTGAAAAAAGGGTATCAGATAAAATCGATGAGGCGGTCAGTTTTGCACTTTCAAGCCCGTTTCCGGACACATCAAAAGTAACAGAGGGTATTTATGCTTAAATTATATTTTTTTGGGAATTTAATTTGGTAAGGATAAAGAATATGCGTCAGATAAGTTATGCAGAAGCTATAAGAGAATGCATAAGAGAAGAAATAAAAAAAGACAGCAATGTCTTTATGCTCGGCGAAGACGTAGGGCTCTATGGAGGAGCTTTTGGAGTAAGCGCAGGGCTTGCCTCTGAGCTGGGGGAAGAAAAAATTATGGACACTCCCATAACGGAACCTGCAATAGTTGGTGTTGCAATTGGCGCCTCTCTGCTTGCAATGAGACCGATTGTTGAAATGATGTTTTCGGATTTTAATATGCTGGCCCTGGACCAGATTGCAAATCAGGCGGCAAAAATAAGGTATATGTTTGGGGGCAAGGCCAAAGTTCCGATAGTTATAAGGACCGCGGGAGGGGCAGGCATCGGAATGGCCGCCCAGCATTCGCAAAGCATAGAGGCACTTCTTTTGCATATACCAGGGCTAAAAGTTGTAATGCCCTCAACCCCGTATGATGCAAAGGGGCTGCTGACCAGTTCCATAAAAGATGACAATCCTGTAATTTTTTTTGAACACAAGCTGCTCTATCAGGTAAAAGGAGATGTTCCCCGGCAACTTTATAAAATACCTCTTGGCGCAGGTGACATAAAGAGAAAAGGAAAAGACGTTACGGTTGTTGCAACATCTTTTATGGTACAAAAGACCTTAAAGGTAGCAGACAAACTGGCCGGCGAAGGCATAAGTGTTGAAGTAATTGACCCAAGGACAATTAAGCCTCTTGATATTGATTTGATAATAAATTCTATTAAAAAGACAAATAAGGCAGTTCTTGTTGAGGAATCATGCTATACGGGCGGATTTACCTGTTTTCTTTCTGCGGAAATAATGAGATATGCCTTTGACTTTCTTGACGAGCCGGTTTTAAGGGTAACAGGGCTTGATTGCCCTATACCTTATGAGCATAATCTGGAAAATGCAGTGATACCGGATGAGGCAAGGATAGAGGCAGGAATTAAAGAGGTTCTAGGTCTGATAAAATGAGCCAATGTCCTTTAGCCAAAAGGCATTGGATCCTTAATAAAAAATAAATTAATTGCGGATAATTAATTGCGGATAATATCTTAGATAAAAAAATTAAGTGACAAGAGAAGGGAAAGTAATATTAAATGAACTCAAGGGAAAGAGTTTATAAGGCAGTGAGTTTTAAAGAACCGGATCGCGTACCGGTATGTTTTTGCGGTACGACTGCAACAGGCATTACCGAATGTCCACCTGATGGACCGACCTGTACAAACTTGTATGGGTATCTTGGACTGGACGATGCCGAAAAGGTTAAGATAGCACCGGTGTTCAACGGGGTCATAAATGTTGATGAAAGATTAATCAGGCGTTTGGGAACGGATATAAGACAGGTTGGTCCAAATCCTCCGGAAGCAGTTGAAAATACAGACGGCACAAGGACATGGCCGTGGTTCTGTAATATGAAAATAAAAAAAATCGGCAAATACGATGAACCACATGGAACCCCTATGGCATTTATGAGGACCATGGAAGATATAGAAAAATATCCCTGGCCCGATCCGTCAATAGATATCATGCAGGGAGTAGAAGAAAAAGCAAGAAGCTTGCATGAAGAAGGCTACTTTGTTGTCGGTGAAACCCTGCTGGAGATGTTTCCCTTAAATGGGTATGGCTTGCTCAGGGGAATGGAGCAATGGTTTATCGATATGAAGACAAATCCTGAATTCTACCGTCAGCTTGTCGAAAGATTTCTAAAATATACTTTAGCCGTTGCGGATCAGTATCTGAGCCGGATAGGCAAATATTTGGACGGTGCCGTAATATTTGATGATCTGGGGCTCCAGAATGGCCCGTTAATATCGCGGAAAGATTATCTTGAATTTTATAAACCTTACCAGCGCAGGATAATTGACCATATAAGACAATATATTAAACCCGAGGCCAGGATCATTCTGCACAGCTGCGGTTCGGTTTATTGGGCAATTCCTGATTTTATCGATATAGGGGTCAATATTCTAAATCCCGTTCAGCCACTGGCGTTTAATATGGAGCCCTGGCGGTTAAAAAAGGAATTTGGTGAAAAGATTGCTTTCCTTGGCGGGCTTGACATTCAGCAGGTATTACCGATGGCAACCCCTGATGAGATAAGAACAGCAGTAAGAAAATTAATAAGAGAATATGGGAGGGGAGGCGGTTATATTTTTTCAATGTGCCATAACATAGAGCCTGATTCTCCTCCTGAGAACATAGTGGCCGCTTTTGATGCGGCCCGGGAGTATGGCACTTATCCTTTGAGTATGGATGACGATGGGCTTGATTATGTAAGCTATATCAAAAGCCTGAATCTTTCCAAACGCGGAGGAATAATTACGTAAAGTATAAAAAGTATGATATTAGGCATAAAATGGCTCAAATGTTTATTTTGAACAATGATCCAGAAAGGGTAAATAAATGGACAGATATTTTGAAAACAAAGTAGCAGTTGTAACCGGAGCCGGTTCAGGAATCGGCATGACCGGTGCAATGACTTTTGCGGGAGCCGGGGCCAAAGTGATAGTGGCCGACATAGACTCTGTAAATGGCAATGAAACCGTTAATCTTATTAAAAAAAATAATGGTGAGGCCACCTTTGTTAAAACGGATGTATCAAAATCCAGTGATGTTGAAAAAATGGTTTCACAGACAATCAAGGCTTATAACAGAATAGATATTGCATTTAATAATGCCGGTGTCGAAGTGCCAATGGCCAAAGTTGCAGATATCCTTGAGCAGGATTGGGACAGGATAATTAATATCAATCTGAAAAGTGTCTGGCTATGTATGAAAAATGAAATCGGGGCAATGCTCCGGCAGGGTGGCGGAGTAATTGTAAATATGTCCTCTATCGTAGGTATTCTTGGGCAGCAGGATATGGCGTCTTATGTAGCCTGCAAACATGCAATCATCGGGCTCACAAAAACTGCGGCTCTAGAATACGCAGATAAGGGAATCCGCGTAAATGCAGTCTGCCCCGTAATTGTGGATACGCCAATGCTCGAAAGATATACAAAAGGTGATCCGGATATAATTGCCGGCTTAACTGCACAATATCCCTTAAAGAGACTCGTAAAACCACAGGAAGTTGCAGATGTTGTTTTATGGTTGTGTTCGGACAAGTCTTCTTATGTGAATGGTCATTCTCTGGTGTTGGACGGGGGTTTCAGCATTCAGTAAGTGCCTAAAGGCAGGTAAATTCCGGCAGTAAAAGTATTAAATTGTTTAAAAAAAATTTGTAATAATGTTAATTTTAAAACAAAGAAAGGAAAGAAATGGACATTACAAGCATGAGAAAAGCTCTCGACGACGGTAAAGTAGTTATCGGTACCTGTGTTGTCGAATGCAGGAACAGGCAGATCGGTAAGATTTTTGCCAACTTCGGGTTTGATTTTCTGATAATTGAATGCGAGCACAGCTCGTTTGACCTGGAAACAGTTGCCGATATGATAGTTATTTCCAAGCTGTCGGGAATAGTACCGCTGGTAAAAATAGGTGAATACAGCTATGCAACTTTCTCAAGACTTCTTGATGCAGGTGCCGAAGGATTTATCCTTCCAAGAATAAGAAGAAAAGAAGAAGTACAAAAAGTTATGGAATGGATAAAGTATTATCCTGAAGGAGTAAGGGGATATTCGAATGGTGCCCCTCACTGCAATTATGGTTATGACATCAAGAATAAATTGGATCACAGGGAATTTATAGCCCAGAAGAATGAGAATTTATTTATCGTGATTCAGTTTGAAACCAAAGATGCCATTGATAATGTCGATGATATTCTTTCGGTACCCGGAATCGATACAGTTATAATGGGACCCTGCGATCTTTCAATGTCCCTGGGGATAGCCGGGGATATGGGAAACCCTATGGTAAAAAATTCGGTTAAAAAAGTATTTGATTCATGCAGGAAACATAATATTAAGATAGGCAACGTAGGCGGAAATATCGAGGAAACCAAAAAACAAATAGACGAAGGTCTGCAGTTTTTATGGTGGAAAAATGATCATATGTTTTTACAAAGTTCACAAAGAGAGGTTGAAGAAATAAGAAAATGTTTAAAATAAAAAGAGATATCAAAGAAATTTCAAACAGGAATCAGGCTTTTGTAGAGAGGAAGGAAGTTGATCGTCCGTTGTACGGAGCTTTTATCCTTGGGAACGAATATATGAAAGAGTATAAGGAGACCATCAAAAATATACCTCATGACAGGGAAGTAAAACCCGGGGATATAGTAACTGAAGATTTCCTGGAAGATATTGGCCGTATTATCGAATCAAACGAAGAGACAGGGGGCGATCTTTTTTATCCTGCCGTACCTTATTTTTTTGTTCCATGGATGGAGGCCATTACGGGCTGCCACATATTTGCCGGCAGAGATTCCTTTTATGCCAAACCTTTTATAGATTCATTGGATAATTTCGATGAAAAAGTTGATTTGTCTTTTAATAACAAATGGCTGGCAAAGCTTATGGAGATGGAGACCGCGCTGCTGGATTATCTTGGCGGAAGTTATCCGATTGGAAGCTCAACTCATCTAAGGGGTCCGATAGATATGGTTTCTGCCGCAATAGGCCAATCAAGATTTTGCCTTGAATTATATGACAATCCGGAAAAGATAAAAAAATTAAGCAGTTCTTATACTGAAACTTTTATAAATGTTGCAAAAATGGAAAATGAAATTGCATCAAAATCTAAGTTTAAAGGTTATGTGGTAAATAATTATGGTGTATGGACCCCATATGTCTGCCAATATTATCAGGATGATGCCCTGGCTTTTATTTCTCCGCAAATTTATAGAGATTTTTTTCAAAAAGAACATGCGAGAATAGACAGCAGTTTTAAATCATCATTATTTCATGTACACCCCATATCGCTTTTTATTGTTGATGAACTTTTAAAGCTGCCTAATCTGGATATCATAGAAATAAACCGGGAACCGATGGGGCCCTCTGTTGAAGAGCTTTTACCTGCATTCAAAAAAATTCAGGAAAATAATAAATCACTCATCATAAATTTCACTACTGTTAATTTCGATTTGGAATTACTGGAGAGAGAAGTGGGACAGGCGGTTAATAATTTATCGAAAAGAGGATTGTGTATATATGTCTCTGTTAAAGATAAAGATGACGGAATTAAAAAAATGGATCTGGTAAAGAGAATAATTGGCGCAAGCTGATATGATTTTGTATTTATTGACAATTTATTTTTTAATTTGAAAATCTAAATAATAATAAATTAAAATAGCTGGAGGAATTTTGAAAAATAAAATGAAATCTCTTGTCCTTTTAGAACCCGGGAAGCTTGAACTAAAAGAGGTCAATATCCCGAAATACGGATGCAATGATGTTCTGATCAGGGTCGTATCCGCGGCCATCTGCCACACCGATTTTGTTGTAATGGAAGGTCAGCATTCATGGGCAAAATATCCGTGTGTTCTGGGTCATGAATTCAGCGGTATTATTGAAGACACCGGATCGGGAGTAACGCACTTAAAAAAGGGAGACAGGGTCACGGCGATGAATGTTTACTATTGCGGGGTCTGTCCCGCCTGCCGGAGAGGGATCCACAATGGATGCAGGGAAATAAAGGGTATACCGTTTCATATGGATGGTGCCTACCAGGAGTATATGGTAATGCCTTCAAGTATTGTTTTCCCTATCGCTGATTCGCTGAGCATGGAAGAAGCGGCCTTAACGGAACCTGCCGCAAATGGTTATGCTGTTGCAGAAAGGGCAGATATTAAACCCGGTCAAAATATTGTTGTAATAGGACCTGGTCCGATAGGTCTTTTGGCCCTTCAGTTTGCGGCACTGAAACAGCCTCAGGAACTCATAATGACCGGAACAAGGAAAGAACGTCTGGACATTGCAGCAGAGCTTGGGGCAACACATACAATAAATATAAAGGAAAGAGATCCATATAAAGATATTATGGAAATAACCGGAGGCTGCGGGGTTGACGCGGTATTATTTTGCGGCGGGGGATCCCATGCCTGGATGATGGCTGAAAGTATTTTAGCTCCGTTCGGAAGGGTGATAGTTGAAGCCATCCCGCAAAAAAATGATGAAAAATGGCCCGTTTCCGTATCCAAATTTACTGAAAAATCAATAAGTTTTATGGGGATAGGAGGATATGACGGCTCTCAGTTTGCTGCAACTTTAAATCTGATTGAAAATAAGAAAATAAATGTATCTCGCCTGATTACTCACAGGTTCCCCCTTGAAAAATTTGAAGAAGCTTTTGAAACTTCAAAGGAGAGAAAAGGCGGAGCTTTAAGAGTTTTATTTACTATTGGAAAAGACAAATAATAATTAGATTTATTTAACAAAACTTTTAAAACAGGAGAATAATAATTAATGAAGAAGGAAGAAATGAAAAAATTCAAAGTGGCCCTAATTGCCAATGACTGTCATCCCGTACCGGAATGGGTTGCTAAAAAATTTAAAGAAGCAAATATCGATTTTGTATATCATGATTGCCATAACCGGAAAGACCTGGAAGAAGTTGCCAAAGACGCAGATGTTTTGTTTCTGACCTCAAGCAGGAAAGGTCTGGTTAATGAAGAAAATATGGACATATTTGAAAAGGCCGGTTGTGTAATAAAATGTGGCAGCGGTACAGATAATATTGAAAATGATGCATGCAACAAGAGAGGTATCATCGTGGCCCATACTCCTGAGGATCCGACAGAACCGACAAGCAATCATTTTATTGCAATGCTTTTAACCGCAGTGAGACAAACAGCCAGACAGGACCGTTTGATAAGAAGCGGAACCTGGGATGCCAAGGCTGCCCTGCCCATAGGCCATTTAACCGGAGCGGACCTCGGTGTTATCGGATTCGGCAGAATCGGGAGATCAATTGTTAAGAAACTTTCAGGATTTGAAATGACAGTGAGAGTGTTTGATCCTTTTATAAAAGAAGATGTTATAAAAGCAAAAGGATGTATAAAGGTAGAATTGAAGGAACTTCTGGAAAGGTCCCAGTATGTCATGGTTTCATGCCCCCTGCTTAAAGAAACCCAAAATTTAATCGGGGAAAATGAGTTAAAAATAATGAGAAAAGATGCGATTCTTGTCAATGTGGCAAGGGCAGGTATTGTTAATGAAGATGCGCTAAAAAAAGCGCTTAGAAACAAATGGATCAAAGCTGCGGCCCTTGATGTGATAAAAGATCATCCGTTAAAACCGGGCAGCGAATGGCTAAAATTTGAAAATATTAATTTTACACCTCATTTAGGTGGATATACCGAAAATTATCCGGATTCTGTATTTAAAACACCCGTGGATGTGATAATAGAAATTTCTAAAGGTAATATGCCCACATGGATCGTTAACAGGGAATGTAAGCCGAAATGGAAACTTAAAAGTTAATAAGTTAATATTTATATTGACCTGGGAATATTATTAGATTATAATCTAACTATAGTAATTATTAGATTATAATCTATGAATAATAATATTTTAAACTATATAGAAAGAACAAATTTTTGGCTTGAGAATAGATCATTCAGATTTAAAGTTATCAGTCGTGAATTTTATCTCTCAAAGATTAACAGAAAAGATCGGTTAATAGATATCTTTACCGGAGCAAGACGTGTAGGGAAAACTTTTATCTTATTTTCAAAAATTAACGACCTTCTTAACAGCAATATTGATCCAAAACACATAATTTATCTGACTGGTGAGGCTCGCGAAATCAATGAATTTGGCCTAAAAGCAATTATAGAAAATTATATTAACAAAATGGGTTTTAGCTATCAAACTGAATTATTTTTTTTTATAGATGAAGCTCAGGAAATAAATAATTGGCAGGATGATATTAAATTTTATTATGATTCAACAAATTTTAAATTTTTTTTAACCGGATCTTCTGGTCTTATAATAAATAATAAAACTTCAAAATTAACCGGCAGGTTTTTAAGAACCACTGTTTTACCATTATCATTTGCAGAATTTTTATTATTTACTAATTCTAAAGTTTACAAGCAAAAGATAGATGAAAATAGAAAATTGTTTGAAGAATATTTAAGAACTGGGGGATATCCTGAATATGTACAGAATAGAAATGAAGATTACCTAAGACAGGCAATCTCAAGTTCTCTTTACAGGGATTTACTTTCACATTATGGTATTAGAAATCCTGCTTTTCTTGAAGAATTGTTAAATTATCTGGTAGATAAAATTGGAAATCCGGTTAGCCTCCTGAGGATTAAAAAAGATTTAAAAGTCGATCATAAAACAGCTAAATTTTATCTTAATTATTTACAAGATGCATTCCTGATTTATCCTGTATATAAGTATGGGAGGTCTTTTAAAATTACCAAATCTTCAAACCCCAAATATTATTTAAATGATACTGGAGTTTTATATTTATTTTCGCTTTCACTAAAAATAGGAGCAATGGCAGAAAATGCAATTTTTTTAAAATTTCTTAGGGAATCTAAGTGGGTAGAAAACCCAAAAATATTTTATGCCTCGGAAAATGGCCAGGAAATCGATTTTTGGATAGAGAATAAATACTATGAGGTTAAATATAGAACTAATATCGGGGAAATTGATTTTTCGCTATATAATGATTTGTATAACAACATTACTATAATAGTATCTGAAAAGAATAAAATTTTAACCAATAAATATCTCAATATAAATTTTGTAGAAGCATGGAATTTTATATAAATAATACAATATAAAGAATATTATTTTTATTCAGAGTGTATTCTTCTCAAGCAACCATCCAAATATTGATACTTTTAAATTTGTCTTTAGCATCTTTTTAAAATAATCTGTAAAATTTCACAAAACTTATAAAAGGGGAGGAAAATATTATTTGACTATTATTATATATTATATATAATATATAATAAATTCCTGCTGAAACGGAATTCAGCATAAAATAACTAAATAAAATAATCAGGATATCTGAAAGGGGAAACCATGAAAACAACTATGATTTCAAAAGAACGCATGCTTGCAGCAATCAAGCGCCAGCCAACCGACCATATTCCGCTGGGACAATTATTCCACAGCAATATTCTTGGAACTCCTCCAGATAAAAAATGGAGAAATCAGTTTGAACGTTCAAAAATAATGAAAGAGATAGGAATTGATCCTGTAATAGATATATGGCTCCCCACACCGGTACCTCCTCCGGATGTAAAAGTAAGGCACTGGAATGAAAACGACCCTGCTTCACCTTATCCTCTGCTTTGTGCCGAATATGAAACTCCTGCAGGTAAGTTAGTAGAGAAAGTTGTAAAAACACCCGACTGGTACCATCCCACACATTACCAGTTCTTAAATGATTGGGAAGGAAACGTTTACAGATCAAAGGATCAATTTGATAAAATAGATATGCTTGATGACTGGTTCACGCGCAGATTTAAGGTCCCTTTGGTTAGAGGTTCCGGGGATCTTGATGCATTTGAATATATACTCAAGGTACCTTCAGGTAAGGCAAAAGACGATTGGATCCGTAATGCAATAGTAGCAAAAGATATTGCAGAGGACCTTGGTCTTATAACACAAGCCAGAAGAGTTGCGCTTGGGGATTGGTTCATGTGGGTGTGCCTTATTGAAGATTTCTGCTGTGCGATGGTCCAGGATCCATGTTATGTTAAAAGATTCTACGGTATCATCCATAAATATAATCTGGACATCATTGATCTTGTACTTGAAGTAGAACCGGACCTTATACAATACAGGGGCTGGTATGATACTCCTGATTACTGGGGGAAGGAAAGGCACAAAGAAATTCTTGTACCCGGCATACAGGAACTTGCTAAGAAAGTACACAATGGTAATTCATTATTTTGCTATCTTCTTCCTGAAGGATATACCCATTATAAAGAAACACTGAGCGAGCTCGATGTAGATGTTTTTTTAGGATTGGAACCAATGGCCGCTCGTAAGAGCGAAAACCTTGCTGCAGTAAAAGAGGCCATAGGGCGCAATAGCTGTATCTGGGGTGGGGTTAATGCATGTGTTACGGTAGGTATGGGTTCGGATGAAGAAATTGATAATGCGGTAAAAACCGCAATTGAGACCCTGGGTCCCCAAGGTTTTATTCTGAATGCTTCAATATATTTTTATGATGATGATGCAGCATGGGACAGAATTATGAAATTCTTTGAATGCTGGCGGAAGTACGCTTAAATGTTGTATTGTCCGGATCATAAATAATAAATGCCGCACCTAATACTATTTCTTGTTTAATTTTGGAAATGTGATTGACTGTATACTTATATATTATATATAATATATAAATGCATATTATAGTTCCGGAAAGAATGCTTAAATACCGGATAATGAAGCAAATCTTAGGAGACAAGAGCGAATGAAACCTCGGGAAAGAGTAATTGATTCTCTGTTACATAAGGAAACCGACCGGGTGCCATTATTTTACCGTGATATACCCGAAGTAGAAAAACGCCTGCTGAATGATTTAAATCTAAAAAACCGTGATGAGCTCCTCAATTATCTTGAAATAGATTTTCGGTGGGTCGGTCCAAAATATGCTGGGCCTCCTCTTGAGGGCAAAGATGAAGAACATAAATATGATATTTGGGGTGTTGAGTATAGATATAAAAAAATTGATAACGCCCTGGGTTATTGGGAAGTAGTAAAAAACAATCTGCTAAATGTTGAAAAACCTGAGGACCTCCAGGACTATACCTGGCCAAAGCTCGAATGGTTTGATTTTTCACAATTGAAAGACGATATAAGAAAATATAAAGATTTTGCAATTATGACTTATCCGGATGATTACTCTTCTCCTGGCATTTTATCCACGATACAGTCTTTATTGGGTTTGGAAAAGACTTTCGCAGATATGTTAATTAATCCTGAGTTTTTTGATGCATTAGTAAAAAAAATCCTGGATTTCAGATTGTCATTTATTGATAAAATGCTGAGTGAGGCTGGCGGTGGTATAGATTTTTTTCGTATCGGAGATGATTACGGAGGTCAGAATAATATGCTGCTCAGCCCTGAACTCTGGCGCAAAAGAATAAAACCGGCATTGAAAAAAATGGCTGATTTGGCTAAAAGGCATGGGGCATATTATTACCATCATTCCTGTGGTTCTGTTCGTCCCATAATACCTGATTTTATTGAGATCGGACTTGATGTCCTGGATCCCATACAGGTTACGGCCAAAGGAATGAACCCTGCGGAACTTAAAAAGGAATTTGGCAGCAGTCTTTGTTTTTCAGGTGGTGTAGATGAACAACATCTGTTAAGGGTAGGTTCGGCAGATGATGTTCGCAAAGGGGTTAAAGTATTATTGGATATTATGGCTCCGGGGGGAGGATTTTTTATAGGCTCAACCCATAATTTTCAAACCGATATACCTACACAAAATATTCTTGCTATGTATAAAACTGCCCGTGAGTGGGCCTATTAAAAGGGAGGTTTGGTTTATGCTTCAAATTCGTTTTGATGAATTAAGTATTGTTATAGGGGAAAAAGCTAACGGTCCCGAGCTTACTGCTGCGGCTTCAATTCGTGACAGATTTGCGGAGCAAAACGGGATTAAAATACCGGTTGTAAATGAAAATGAAAGGCATCTTTTCAAAAAAAACCTTCTGGTCATCGGCACGCCTGAAAGCTGTGCTATGCTTCAGAAAATGAAAAAACCAAAATATGACGGATTTCTGATAGATACGGATAATGAAAAGATCGTGCTGCTTGGTGGTATTCCCAGAGGCACCATATACGCTGCAGATAAGTTTCTTAAATCTATAAAAATTAAGACAGAGAGTTTTACTATAGAAGATAGAGACATACTGGAAGAGCCGGCTTTTAAAACACGCTTTTTTATGAATTATAATATGTGGAATCTGCCATTTAAAGCCGAAGAACTGGATATTATGAGACACTACAGATTCAATTCCTGTTTGTTCGGAATAAATTGCTCGGATGCAATTCTTTTAAAGGAGAGTTTTCCGGAGATATATAATCTGACAAAAGATAAAAAGAATGTTGAAAAACATAGAAAGATACAGTCGGGTATAGCTGAAAAGATGCAGGAGATCCATGACAAATATGCCATAGATAATTATGTCTATCTTACTCTTGGAATTCCTGATCATTTACGCGACGCGGTTTACAAGACTTATCCGGGTATCAAGGGCATATCCCGCCCGGATTCATATGAAAAGGCCCATATTTGCCCCTCAGATCCCATGAGCTGGAAAATCTGGCATGCTATAGTGTCGGAAGTAATTGAGCTGCACCCCAGCGCTGCGGGTATTTATCTTGATATTATGCATGACGGTTATGGTATCAATTGCCAGTGCGACAAATGCAGAGCCAATGGGCTGAGTGAGTTTCCCGCTGAACTCAGAAAAGCCTCTTTGGAGACATACAAAGTTCTCAAAGAACATGGAAAAAAACTGCTTTACCATACCTGGTCAACCAATTCCAAACCAAGGAAAGGCAGATCTCAGGGGAGCGATAGCGGTATTCCATGGCTGATGCCGGGTGACAAGCCGGAATGGCTGTTCAGACAGGTTATCGAGTGGACCCCTCCGGAGATAGAGCTTGTAAAGATGGATACGTGGGGCGATGTTCAGCCGACTGCTCCACTTGATCCTCTTATTGGTAAAGTAGGGAAACATCCCCAGATAGTCCAATTTCAAATTGCAGAAGAATACAGAGGTTTTAACAAAGTACCCAGCTCAATGGTGCAATACTTAAAGGATAGAATGAGCACCTGTTTCCAGCTGGGAGTAACTGGGGTATTAGTAATAGTGGGAGGATGGATAGACCCATACTACCTGTTCTGGAAGGATATAATAAACAGCGTCAACTTTGAAGCTTTTGCAAAACTTTCCTGGAATGTCAACGAGAAAGTTGAAGAGATATGGAACTGCTGGGCAGATAAATTATATGAAAACAAAGCTGCTCCATATGTAACAAATGCGCTTAAAATGTCCCAGAGTGTAATAGAAAAATCCCTGGCCATAAAGGGAATGAACTTTAACGACCATAGCGGATACCCTACTTCTATTCCAAGGATGTGGGAGATTACATGGGATTGGTCCAATTACTGGTATGCAGACAGCTATGAAAGGTTTGCAATTACTCTGGAGAATATAAAAGAGATAATAAACGAGAAGGAAGAGGCCGTAAGGATTGCCGGAGAGATGTTAAGCATAATAAAAAAAGCCAAACCATATCTTAAAGAAAAACAATATACTGAGCTGAATGAAAGAACCGGGTGGCTGCTTCATTATGTGATGATACAAAGATATCTTGCTGAGATTTATTTCAGGATGCTTTACATGGAAGAGCAATCCAAGAAAGGCGAAACTGATGCCGCACAACTGGCGCTTATAGAGGAAGCATGCAACAGAATAAATGAGGTACATTCAAAATTACCGAAATCAGCCGTGATGGAAAGTTACTACGAAGAATTACCCGGAAAAGATACTCCTGCATTTCCTATTCTCCCATGGCTGCCTGCACACTCAGCGGGACATCCGGTTAAATTTGCATATATGATGAAAGAACGTGCCGGCAATTTATTTTATGAGGTTAATACCTGGAAAAAAATGAATTAATTTGACTTATAATAAATAAAAGAAGGAATTTACGGTAATGGGTGAGTATGAATTTAAATGGCGCTTAATGGAATTATGGCATGACCCGGAATCCCCTGAGTATTATTCAAAGATGAAAACACTGGTCAATGTGGACGATATGAGGAATATTGGAAAAGCGTCAAATTTGACAAAGTTTGTTCAGTATTTAAGTTCCCTGGGATTTAACGGGCTAAGTTTTTTTGGACACCATGACAATTATCCGGATGCCATTGCCGCATTTTCTTCATATTTGAATGAAAACGGATTGAGCCTGATATTTATCAGATATTGGGACGAATTTGAAAGGGGCCGCTCATGGCCGCCAAGATACGAACCCATAAAAAGGAATTATTCTAAAATGTATTGTTCCTTTAATCCTGAATTAAAAAAATACTGGGAAGAAAGAATTGCCAGGGATTACAAAATGGTTCCCAATTTGGGCGGTTATAAGATAAACGGAACAGAGTATTATGCAAACATGGGGGCGCCCTGGATGTGTGATTGCGACATATGCGGCAAATTGACAAAAAAAGAAAGAACAATAGCTGCAATAAATTTTATATCAGAGATATTAAAACCTTATAACGGGACCCTTTTCTGGGAAGCGTGCCAGGATGATCCTGAAGGAATGAGACTGGAAACGGAAGTATTTGGAGAGATGACAAACCAGATACCGGATAATGCAAAAATAATTATCAAGGAAACTTACTGGGATTATCATCCCGACTGGCCAAGGCATTCAGCATTTGAAACAATAAAAAAAGACAAAGACGGCAGATCCCCATACTTAACAAGCATTCAGCTTGCAGGTGAATACAGGGGGCATACTTATTTTCCTTATTCGATGGTCCACAAATGGAGTGATACGTTTAAAGATATAAAGGCTACCGGACAGGAAGGCGTTTGGACAATGGCAATGGCACACCCTGAAACATTTGATCATCCTTTAAACATGGTCAACTGGTATGCTATTTCGCGGTACATGAAAAATCCTTTTGATAACCCTGATAAAATAATGAAAGACTGGGCAGTTTCACAGTTCGGCAAGGATGCTGCCGGGCCCATAGTAAGCATTATAGAGAAAATGACCACTGCCAATAAATACATGCTGTATCACAAAGGATTGTGGACACAGTGCCACAGTGAATTTTTTGATCTGCCATACATTGAATCACATCTCTGCGGCCCGTACAGATGCACTGAGGCTGCTGAAGGTTATCTTGGTCTGGACCTGCCGGTTGATATGTACGAAAAAGAACAGCAAAAACAGATTAAAAACGACAGCAGCATACGGTGCGCCTTTGGGAGAATAGAGTTAACTGAAAAAATGGCAGAAGAAGCAATTAAGGAAAAAGAAATGGCAATAACTTTAATAGATGAAAGTATCGGGATCTTAAACAGCATAAAAGATGTTTTGGATAAAAAAGTTTTTATGGATTTATCGGAAAGGTTAAAAAGAAACAAAAATGATTCAATATTTTGGAAGTCCGGAATAACGATGTATTTTGATTGGAAATTTGGCAGGCTCACTGAAAAAAAGATAGATGATATTTTAAATAACTGCAGGGGACTGAAAGGTGCCCTTTTGAAAGATCCGTCAGAAGATCCGGAAAAAGAAGGGGACAGTGAACAAAAAAATAAAGATACCGCAACTTTAGAAACATTCGCAAATCAATTAAGGCGCGAGTTACAAAAGCCATGGCTAAAGGAATATTTCAAAACGCATCAATCAGGTTTGTAAAATTCACTTTATTCACGAGCCAATGCAAGCCGGCAGCCATCTTCAGTTCTTAATTCTCTGATTAATTCACGTCTTAATAAGGCTACATCACCTGAGGATAACTGAGCCTCAAATTTTCCAGTATTAATAAAAACATCTCCTTCTAAAACTGCCCAATATTCATTGCAGGATAATTTATACCGCTCTATTTTTTCATTTTTAGATAAGCATACCTGACGCAGTTCAATTAGGGGACATCTTTTGCCCTTTGTTTTAAGCGGTCCATTATTTTCTTCCCCACTGACTACAAATCCGTGAACAGTTTTCTCCGGCGGTCCATATTCATCTGCAATAATATGAATCGGCCTTTTTTCCCTTTCAAGTCTGGTAACAATGGCCACATTTTCAAAATCACAAAACATCTGAAAGCGATGTAAGGTACCCATGGGGGTATAAACGACGGTATTTGGAGTGATTTTATAAACTTTATCATTAAGCCATACTTCACCTTTGTATTTTGCTTCTCCACTGCACTTTGTAAATAACCAGATTTCATCACAATCATGATAGTGTGGCTCTACACCAGAACCGGTTTTTTGATTGGAGCAAGGCCTGAGAGTAACTATGCTTGACCACTTGGGGTAGATTTTATCGGCCCAGTAGTTGACCTCATTTGAGTTTTTAGAAATAATAACAAAATTATCGTCTGTAATTATCATTATATTCTACCTTCTTTATTTAAATATAATTATATTTAATTTTGAAAACTTTTACCCTGTACAAGAATTACAGCTATTGTCTAAAAAAGGTGGCGGGTCAAACCTTACAATACATTCAGAAAGCTTTTCCCCTAATATTTCAATATTTTTAAGATCTGACTGTCCCCAACCTGCTTTAGAGATATAATTCAAGTAAACTACATCATTGAAATCAAATCCCATAACTTCCGTGGCCACTCTGTCTGCAGCTAAGAAATCAGTACTGGCCAATGCTACCCTGGAATCGATAGGCTCTCCATCGCAAGGACCGTTGCCCTGCATGCCGTCATAACCATCTATGGAAGCAAGATCCGGCCGTAATCTTTGTGCCAATAGAAAAAGATTTAAGTTCATTCCGGCATTCCCATCCATATGAATAAACTCTTTATCGTCCTGCAGTATTGCTCCGACCGCAATGTTTTTAAACGATAAGGTAACCAAGGCTCCTTCGTGTGTCTTTAACCTGGCAGCAGATACGATATAATTAGCCGGATCAAGAATAATACGGGCAACCTTAACTGGCCTGGGTTTTTCTAATTTTAAGTCTGCCAGATACAAAACATCATATTCGGAATCATTAAGGTCCATTAGCTCTACATCATATTCTTTCATTAAATCGAAATAACCATAATTTTTAAATGCATCCTCTATATTCATTTTAGGGGGTACGCTTTCACATATAATGATTTTGCCATAAAACTTTTCTCTGAAAAACGATAGTATTGCCCTTATGTGATCGGCATGAGTTGCTGCAAGTTGAAAATCAGTTTTTACAAAATTAGGTTTTATTATGATCTTTTTTTTCCCTTTTAGATTGTCTGCTATGTTTTTTTCAATGGCCCTTAAGGCGCTGTAGTTTATATCATAGCGGTTTGCACCTTTTATCAGAGACACTTTACTTTTTATCATTTTAGGCGTCATAAACTTTCCCAGCTTACCAATGTTTTTCTTTCCGTGTATTTTTCCAAAACCTGCTGAATTTTATTTACTGCCGGCTTAGCAGAAAAATCACTTCTGTAAAATCCCCCATATCCCATCCATGAAGGTGTTGTGTCCACACAAGTAACTGCCGTTATTCCCTTAACCTGTTTAAAACTCAATGCTATTGTAAGAAAATCTTCCCACCACTGTGCCTGATTGATCTCGCTCCATTGGCCGTGCCAGGATCCGTTTATTTCACCCCAGGAGTCAGGATCTTTTCCTGCAGGTGTTTGAGCATAAATATGTAACGGATGACCAAGATTTGAGTAAAACTCTATCTGTTTTGCAAGTTTGCCCATATCAAAAGTAGCATATTCACCGGCGCCATGATAAATTTGAATTCCTATTACATAATCCTTTGCGCCGTTTTTATCTAATGATTGATACCACTCGAGGGGGCCATGCTCCCACTCTTTTTTAACCATCTTCCATAGAGTTGTTACACCACCGCCTGAATCAGATTCTACCATTGATTCCGGAGCAATTATTTTTATTCTGTTTTTAACTGTTTTAAAAATAGAAAGCCGGTCCTCATAAGGTAAATCTAACTCATGGAACCAGTCATGAGATTCATTCATCAAGGACCATAATCTTACAAAATGCCCGTAACGCTCGATTGTTTTCTCTGCAAGAGTTTCCATATATCCTGTAATCTTTTTTACGTCTGTTTGTGCTTTGAGCCAATCCGGAATAAAACTGATCCAGCCAAGACAATGTCCTATACCGTCTAAATTATTTTTTTCTATCCAGTTGAATTGCTTATCGATTATGCTCCAGTCAAACTTCCCGGCACTTTTGGGCTGTGTCCAGGCCCAGAACATTGAAACGGCACCGGTATTAAATAACGAAAGATAACAATCCTTAAACTTTGGATTATTTTGCAATATATCAAAATCAATAAAATTTCCATCCATGAATGTGCTGAAACTAAAGGCTCTTTTATTTTTCATAACGGACAGGCGGTATTTCGCTCGCTCTATTTCTATCTGTTCACTTATATTTAATGCTATGGCAAGTGCCTTATTCGCTCTTTTTAATTTTTCGCCGGCATTTGTAAGATGCCCGGATGAATTTAAAGTCTCGGATGCAATATCAAGTTCATTTATAAGGTCCGTATTTAATAAAATGCCATCACTTTTATATTTTTCTATTCTTTTTTTACAATCCTCTATTTCTGAAGATGCGGCTTCTATGTCAAATAATATGATGTCCCCATCCTTAGCAGTGTCCATATCATACATTTTTCCTTTATTGTCTGCTCTGCATATTACCTGGCCAAAACCTTCCACATGGCAGGTTGCCTGGAATGCCATTGGCTGATTTTCTGTTATGGTGACCCTGCAGGTAAGCTCATCGGTCCACAATACCTCAGCATAAGGAAAAACAAAGCCGTCTTTATCTGTTGTCTGGAAAAAAACATTTGAGGGAACTGTTTTAGTAAACTCTGCAATTATCCTTATATTGTTTGCGGTTCTGCCGCCTTCGGGAATTACCGGATATGCAAATTTAAATATGACTTTTTTGTTCATTTTTTTACTCATTTTATAATACTCCTGTAAAACTGCTAAAGTTTATTTTTATAAGATAAATAAAATAATCTTTATACTCATTTATGAAAAATCTTGACAGATAATATTTACAATTTACGGTATGATAAGCAATATCCTTTTTCTTAAAAGTAATTGTTGTTACTTTAATATTATATTTTAAATTATTTTATAAACATAATAATTTTTTACATAACAAATAATCAGCAAGTGGTTCTGAAATTAAAAAGTCATTAAAATAACAGTGGAAACTTTTGGAAAAATTGATATTTTAATAAATAACACCGGAATTGTTAATGCGATTGGCCCGGCGGTAATGGATACGACACTTATGGCGAAGGTATATATGAACCACAGAAATAGAATTGGGTTAGCGAAAGGATAAATTATGTTTTATAAGACAAAAGGATTTATGGGTGTAGATTACGAAAAAAGGATTGATTTTGACAGATTAAGAAGAGACAGGGTAAAAAAAATAAAGGATGAACTTGATAAAACCGATATAGGCTGTCTTGTTTTATTTGAAAATCACAACAAGAGATATTCAACTGCTACAAATTCCATGTCTCCCGAGCTGGATAATATGGGACGTTATGCAATAATCCCCAGAAATGGAGAACCTTATATTTTTGGTTTTGGATCAGAAGTAGCTGCGATGAAAAACAATTGCCCCTGGATCGCACAAAGGGCATATCCCGCCCACACAACAATGTTCGGAGCATTACCGAAAAGCTGGGGTTTATATAAAAATTTTATAGCTGACCTGACAATGGTTCAAAAAGCAAATGGCCTGTCAAAAAAAAGTCCTGTTGGAATAGATTTAATCGATGGCCAGTTATTGACTGTTTTACAGGAAGAGGGTTATAAAATTGCGGATGGCCAGGAGGTTATGTTAAAAGCAAGATTAATTAAAACCGATGATGAAGTTGCCATAATGGCAGATGCTTGTTCTGCAGTTGATTCGGCATTTTACAGGATAGCCAGAGGTCTGGAACCAGGTGTAAAAGAAAATGATATACAGGCCCTGGCCTCAGCCGAACTGCACAGGTTGGGATGCCAGTGGGTATTAAATGTCCAGGTTACAAGCGGGAACAGGACAAAACCTCACCCGCACTTAAGTTCCGACAGACTGATCAGACCTGGAGATCTGGTGTTTATAGACATACAGTCAATATTCAATGGTTATCAGACATGTTATTACAGGACGCTTTGTTGCGGAAGGGCGACAGGCAGACAAAAGGAAATCTATAAAATTGCTTATAATATGTTACTTGACGGACTTGCTCAAATCAAACCCGGCAATACCACTGCAGATATTGTTAGGGCCTGGCCCAAAGCAGATTTTTTTGGCTTTAAAAATGAGTCAGAAGCTTTTGGCCTGGCTTATGCCCATGGTCTTGGTGTCGGGTTATGGGAAATGCCTATTATTTCCAGAGCAGTCAGTCTCGAGTACCCGATGGATTTGAAGGAAAATATGGTTATAGCAGTTGAGACTTATTATGGTGAGGAAATGGACGGGGCAAGGATAGAAGAAGAAATTGTTATTACCAGGAATGGTTATGAATTATTAACTAAATTTCCATCAGACTCTTTGATTGAGTGCAATGTATTATAAGTCTGATTCTGACATCATGTAAAATTTTTATGCAAGTCATTTTTTTATATAAAGGATAACCATATCCTTAAAAACGGGTATGGTTATGTTTTTTAATTGTTTTTATATTAATGTAAAATTATTATTAAATGAAATATAATATTGTAAAATTTTTACATCAAAGATATACTATGAAAATGTAAAACAATAAGTATCACATTGTGCAATGACTTTAAAAGGAAATTCGAATGACAAAAAATAAAAAAATTCCAAACATAATAGTAACACCTCCGGGCCCACAGTCAAAAAAATGGCATGCAAGAGCAGAAATGCATATGAAAGGTTATTCCAGTCAGGTAAAGCTCTTTCCTGTTGTGTGGGAAAGCGGTCATGGGAACACAATGATTGATATTGACGGGAACACTTATATAGATTTTTCTGCAGGGATTTATTGTAATAGCACGGGACATTGTCATCCGAAGATTTCTGAAAAGGTAAAGCTGTATGCAGACAAGTTGATGAATTGTCATGACTTCACAACCCCTGTCAGGACTTTATTTCTGGAAAAACTTGCATCAGTTCTGCCCGGTAGCATAAATGGAATTCAGCTTTACTGTGGAGGATCAGAAGCTGTTGAAGCTGCACTTAGAGCGGTACGGGTAATAAAAAAAGGCAAATATGAATTGTTTTCATTCTGGGGTGATTGGCATGGAAAGACCACTGCATCAATGAGCCTGTCCTCGCTTGGAAATGAAGCGTTTGGCCCAAGAGTTGCAGGTTCACATCTTTCTCCAACACCTAATTGTTTCAGATGTCCGTTTGGCTCGAAATATCCTGAATGCAACCTTGTCTGTATGGAAATACTTGAAGGAACAATAGATAATGAAGGAACAGGAATGCAGGCTGCAGTTGTTATGGAGCCTATTCAGGGGTACAGCGGTACAGTTGTTTACCGCAATGAAGTATATCCAAGGATAGAAAAAATATGCAGGGATAGAGAAATGCTGTTTGTGGTTGATGAAATTCTTACCGGGATGGGAAGAACCGGTAAATGGTTCTGTGTTGAACATTTTGGAATAATACCCGACATAATTATAATGGGTAAGGGTGTTGGGGGCGGATTTCCCATAAGTGCATTTGCAGTAAAAGAAGAATATTCATGGGCTCTTGAAAAGGCATCTGCATCTACCACATATGGGGGCAATCCCATTGCCTGTGCGGCAGGGCTGGCAACACTTGAAACAATTGAGGAGGAGAAAATTCTTGAAAATGTTAATAATGTAGGAAGTTTTATAATTGAAAGATTGCAAAAACTCAGGGAGGCTCATCCGATTGTTGGTGATGTAAGAGGTAAAGGACTTCTTCTTGCGATAGATCTTGTAAAAGATAAAAAAACAAATGAAGCTTTTACAGATGCAGGAAAAATGGTATATGAAAAAGCTTTTTCAAAGGGCCTTGCCTGGATACCTGCAGGAAATATACTCAGATTGGCACCACCGCTTATCATGACTGAAGAACTTGCTGCAAAGGCAATTGAAATTATAGATGATGCAATTTCTGAGACTGAAAAGTATTACGGATACCGGTAATAGGCAAATGTTTTAAATTATCGAGGGTATACGATTTATTTATGATTGATAATAATCTAAAAGGTAGCAGCAATTAACAATTATCAGTTAACAAATAAATTTTTTTTACATTATGGATAAGAAAGTAAACCTGATAACAAAAATAAAGACCCTTTATCCTGGAATGACCGAATCTGAGAAGAACATTTCAGATTGCATACTCACCCATCCCGAAGAAGTCTATAGCATGCAGATTGAAACATTTGCAAAAAAACTTTTCATAAGCACACCGACAGTTTTTAGATTTGCACAGAAGCTGGGGTTTAATGGATTTAAGGATTTTAAAATCGCTCTTATAAGAGATATCGCTGTTGAATTGAACATTTCGATAGAATGTATTGGTAATGAAAATGATGTAGAAACTGTTACCAGGAATATATTTAAAAAGATCACAGGCAATCTTAAAGAAACATTAAGCCTTATAGATTTTGGTCAGCTGAAGGAAGCAATTGGAAAAATCAAAAAGGCTAAAAGAATACTTTTTTTTGCCATAGGGTCATCCCTGCCGGTTGCCTTTGATTCGTATATGAACTTTTTGAGAGCTGGCTTCAATTGCTTTTTCAATATGGACTCTTATATTCAAAGAACCATATCTACACAGTGTTCTGCCGGAGACGTTGCAATCGGTGTATCATTTTCAGGTGAATCCATTGAAGTCGTTGAGTGTCTTAAAAATGCTCAGGAAAATGGTGCCGATACTATCTGCGTTACTACTTTTATTCAATCAACAATTACAAAATATTCAAACATCAGACTATTTACGGCACCTGTCAGATTGGAGATGCAAAAAATAGACCTGCCTTCTAAAAAGTCACATACAGCATTGCTCGATGTCATTTATTTAAATGTTGTTCTGCAAAACCGTGAGAAGGCACTAAAATATATAAGCAAGTCCGAAGAAGAACTTGATAAATTTAAAAAATTTATCAAGTTGTAATGATATTTATTTTGCAAAGGAGAAATCCATGGA